>JAESGY010000053.1_pt1 | contig 117466 bp, 100 predicted proteins | sample 9269841 | NCBI WGS metagenome assembly JAESGY01 (sample SAMN17022865, study PRJNA683097) | algae metagenome | isolation source: Spirirestis rafaelensis WJT71-NPBG6 and co-occurring heterotrophs from... | place: USA: Pinto Wells, Joshua Tree National Park, Colorado Desert, CA | collected... | reverse complement strand
TCGTCTGCAACATCGGCCACTTCGACAGCGAGATCCAGATCGGCGCGCTTCAGAACATGAAGTGGACCGAGATCAAGCCGCAGGTCGACGAGGTCGAGTTCCCGGACGGCAAGAAGATCATCGTCCTGTCGAAGGGCCGCCTCGTGAACCTCGGCAACGCCACCGGCCATCCGAGCTTCGTGATGAGCTCCAGCTTCACCAACCAGGTGCTGGCGCAGATCGAGATCTGGACCGGCGGCGACAAGTATAAGAACGAGGTCTACGTTCTGCCGAAGCATCTCGACGAGAAGGTGGCCGCGCTCCACCTCGAGAAGCTGGGCGTGAAGCTCAGCAAGCTCACCGAGAAGCAAGCCAGCTATATCGGCGTGCCCGTCGAAGGGCCGTTCAAGCCGGATCATTACCGCTACTAAACGTCTCTCTGGTTCGACAAGCGGCTGTCGGCGCACCAGCGCCGGCAGCCGTTTTGCTTTGCTTTAAGAGGCCTTTGTCGCCGGCGAGCGGCCGTCTGTCGAAATATGCCGGAGGTTTGTCGAAACGCACCGTGCATCGCCCATGAAATGAGCGCCACTCGAAACATCGCCTTCGCAGGTGGTCAACGAGGGGATTGAAGATGCGCCGATTGCCAGGGATATCAGCCGGTTCCGTTTCCATGCTCGCCATCGCCCTTGCGAGCGTGGCCACGCCGGCCGCGGCGCAGACGGAGGAGCAGCAGGTCCAGGCCGCGCAGACGGCTGAGGCCTGCGACGATCTCGCGGGCGCCGAGCGCGACGCCTGCCTCTCCGCCCTCGGCACGGCGCCGCCCCCAGGCGATGCGCAGGAGGAAGGTTCGATCGTCGTTACCGGCTCGCGCATCCCGCGCGCCAATTTCGACTCCGCGCAGCCAACGGTCGTGCTCGGCAGCGAGCAGATCGAGACCCGCGGCTACACCAACATAGCCGACGCCCTGCAGGAGTTGCCGGCGTTCGGCGTGCCCGGTTCCAGCCCCGTCGGCGCCGGCCAGGGTGGCGCGATCGGCTCCGGCCAGAGCTTCGTCAACTTCTTCGGCCTGGGTGATCAGCGCACGCTGACCACCGTCAACGGCCGTCGGTTCGTCAGCTCGAACACCGCGTCGATCTTCGGCCCCAGCGCCGGCGGACCCGGTGGTCAGGTCGACTTCAACGTTATTCCCACTGTGATCGTCGACCGCGTCGAGACGATTGCGATCGGCGGCGCTCCGATCTACGGCTCGGACGCGATCGCCGGCACGGTCAACGTCATTACCAAGCGCACGTTCGAGGGCTTTCAGCTCGATGGCCAAGCCTCGATCTCAGAGCGCGGTGATGCCCACGACTACCGCATCCGCGGCGCGATCGGCACCAACTTCGCCGAAGGCCGCGGCAACATCATGATCGCCGCGGAATATAACGAGACGGGCGGGCTCGATTTCGAATCCCGCCCGGGCTCCGGCCTGAACCGCTTCTTCACGATCCCGGCCGATCCGGACGCGCCGTTCGAAAATGAGCTGTTCAACGACCGGCGTATTCCGTCGATTTCGGAGAACGGCATACCGTCGGTCACGAACTTCATCGTTCTGTCGCCAACGAATGCCGGAGCCTTCGGCATCCAGGCCGGCATCACCGACAATCCTGCGGACCCGCTGAACGGCAATCCGCTGATGTTCGCGCCGAACGGCTCTTTGGTGCCGATCGACTTCGGCAGCCGCGAGTCGGGAGATCTCATCACCTCCGAGGGCGGCAGCGGCTTCGCTTTGCCTGGCAACCTGCTGTCGCCCACCCGGCGCTATATCGGCGTCGCGCTGGCGCAATTCCAGGTGACCGACAACATCCGGCTGTTCGGCGAAGGTTGGTATGCCAACAGCAAGGGCACGCAATTTCGCGCGCAGCCGGAATATAATCTCTATCTGTTCGGTCAGCCCCCCGGGGCGCCGGGCGGGAACTTCGTCGTCAGCGTCGACAACCCGTTCCTCGATCCGGCGGCGCGCGAGCTGATCATCGCCAACCTTGCCGCCAATCCGTTCTCGGACAGCCAAGATACATTCCAGGTGCAGCGGGCGAATACGGATCTTACCTCGGGCCTCGCTTCTTCGACGATCGAGCTGTGGCGCGTGGTCGGCGGCCTCGACGGCACCTTCGGTGCGTTCGGACGCGAGATGACGTTCGAGCTGGTCGGCAATTACGGCAAGTCCACCAGCGAAGGAAACGGGCGGCAGATCGTCCACCAAAACCTGCTGAATGCGCTGAACTCCGTGCGCGACTCCAGCGGCAACATCGTCTGCGCCCCAGGCGCTGTGAATGCGGCGGTGGCGACCGTGAGCTCGACCTGCGCGCCGCTCAATCCGTTCGGTCGCAACATCAGCCAGGCGGCTCGTGATTACGTCACGGCCATTACCGATCCACGTTCCGTGAACGACCAGTGGGTGGTGACGACGTCGGTCAGCGGGCCACTGTTTGACCTTCCCGGCGGTGCCGTGAAATTCGCGGTCGGCTACGAGCACAGGAAGGAGACCACGGAGTTCGACCCCGGTGCTTATCTCGGGGGCGGGCCCGATCCCGATCCGACAACCGATACGAACGGCGATGGCGATCCCGCCAACGACCGCGTCCAGTTCGGGCAGAACGCGCTCATCGATCCGGTTTCAGGTCGGTTCAACACCGACGAGGTGTTCGGTGAGCTGACAATCCCAATCCTCGGGCCGGACAATGACATTCCGGCCGTCCATTCACTCGAGCTGCATGGCGCGATCCGTTACATCGACCATTCGCTTTCCGGTGCGGACCCGACCTACACGGTCGACCTCACCTATCAGCCGATCCGCGATATCACCTTCCGAGGCAATTATACGCGGTCCGTGCGGTCGCCAGCGATTACGGAATTCTTCAATCCGCGCAGCCAGATCTTCACGACCGCCAACGATCCGTGCGACTCGCGTTTCATCGACGGCGGCCCCAACCCCAGCGTCCGCGCGGCCAATTGCGCGGCCGACGGATTGCCGGCAGACTTCAATTCTAACATCGTCAATTTCACGTCGACAGGCGTGCTGTCGGGCAATGCCGGCCTGATCAACGAAACGGCCGACGCCTGGACCGTCGGCGCGGTGCTGCGCCCGCGGTTCGTCCCCAATCTCACGCTGGCGGTGGATTGGGTGGACATTCAGGTCGACAACGCGGTCCAGCCGCTGACGGCGACCAATGTGCTGCAGGCCTGCTACGACTCGCCTGATTTCCCGAATGTCATCTCCGCTTCAGGCACCAATTTCTGCAATCTGATTACGCGCGATGACGACGGCCAGGTCACCTTCATCGAAACGAACTTCGAGAATGCGGCCCAGCTCAACTTCGAAGGCCTGCTCGCCGAGCTTGCCTATCGCATCGATACCCCTTTCCTTGGCGAACGGAGTTCGCTGAGCCTCGGCGTGAACTATCTCTACAATCACAAGAATACGCTGCGGGTCGGCGCTGCCGACATCACGACTCTCGACGACAGCATCGGCTATTCCAAGCATCAGGCGACGACGAACCTCACGTACAAGAACGAAGGGTTCGCGATGCAATGGCAGTTCGAATATATCGGCGAGACGCTCAACGACCCGGATCAGCCGCTGGAAGCGTTCGAGTTCCCCGAGGTGGACGACCTGCTGCTGGTCAACCTGTCGCTGAGCTACGAAATCGCCCGGGACTTCCGGTTCTCGATCGTCGTCGACAATCTGTTCGACACCAACCAGCCCTTCCCGGTGCCCGGCAATGGCGGCAGCGTGACCTATTTCGATGCGATCCGCGGCCGCTATTTCAGGATCGGCGCAGGCTTCAAGTTCTGAGCTGATGGGAGCATTTTGGGGGCGGGGGGCTTCGGCGCTTCGCCTCTTTTTCTTGTCTTGCCGTGCGCGTGGCGCGCAGACAGGCGATAGCCATGATCGACGACGCAGGCCGCTTCCTCCAGCCGGTCGGGCCGGGACCCGACGAACCGGCCGCGATCAGCGTCTCGCGGGGGATGGCCGCCTGGCTGCTGCGGCACCAGGTCTCGTTGGCCTACACGTCCTACCAGACCGGCAGGCTGATTCTCGCCGGGGTGGCGCCCGACGGGCGACTGGCATTCAGCGAGCAGAACTATGCGCGTGCGATGGGGCTGCACTACCACGCAGGCACTCTCTACGTCGCTTCGCTGTTCCAGATCTGGAAGCTTCGCAACCTGCTGCGGCAGGGTGAATATGCGAACAATGCTCACGATTGCTTTCTCGTGCCTCGCGAGGCGCACACGACAGGCTATGTCGACACGCACGAGCTGTCCGTCGATGGCGATGGGCAGGTGGTCTTCGTCAACAGCCGCTATTCCTGCCTCGCCACGTTGGACGACATGTTCAGCTTCCGCCCCGTGTGGAAGCCGAGCTTCATTTCCGCGCTCTTGCCCGAAGATCGCTGCCATCTAAACGGCATCGCCATGCAGCACGGCAAGCCGCGCTACGTCACGGCGCTCGGAACTGCCGATACGGCAGACGGGTGGAGAGAGGCCAAGGCGCAAGGCGGCGTGCTGATCGATGTAGCGACAGACCGAGTGATGGCGAGCGGTCTGTCGATGCCCCACAGCCCCAGAACTGCAGGCACTGATGTGCTGTTGCTCGACTCCGGCCGTGGCAACATCGTCCGGCTGAAATCCAGTGGCGGAGAACCGGAAGCGCTTGCCTTCTGCCCCGGTTTCCTGCGGGGCATGGTCGTGATTGGAGCCCATGCCGTGGTCGGCGTGTCCAAGCCGCGCCACGACCACTTTGGGGATCTGCCCATCGCGCGGGAGCTCGAGCGGCGAGGGCAGGAGCCGTGGTGCGGCATCCTCGTCGTCGATCTGCGGTCAGGAAGGATCGTCGAGTTCATTCGCTACCACAGCCAGATCGACGAGATTTTCGACGTCGAGCTGCTGCATGGCATCCGCAATCCGATTTCCATCGGACCGGCAAGCGAGGAGCTGCTCAACACCATCCGTTACGATCCGGACTGGCCCTGAAGGCGCTGCCAGCACCCGCGCGGATCAGCTACGGCGGAAGTTGTTGCAGGATTGTCACGGTTTCGAAAATAAGCGTGCCCGATAGGCTGGTTTGCTGTTTGTTTTCCGTGCTCGGCCTGTAGGCAGGGCTATTCAAAAGCTTTGGGGATGAAGCATGCGCCGCACCGATCTCACCGGCAGATTCTGCCTTTCCGCTTCCGTTCTGGCCCTTCTGGCAGCCGCTCCGACTGCGGCCTGGGCGCAGACCGGCCAGCGTCAGGCGCCTCCGGGCGGTTCGGAATCGTCGTTGCAGGACGACGATGCGGCGCAGAGCCCGCAGAGTGATTCCGATGTCAGCGCGACAGCGGCTGAGGTCGCCGGCCCGCTCGAGACGGGCACGGGTCAGAACACGATCGTAGTGACCGGTTCTCGTATCGCGCGTCCGGAACTTTCTTCGCCGAGCCCGGTCCAGTCGTTCACTTCCGAGGCGATCGAGCAATCGGGCGACATCAACATCACGGACTTCCTCGCGGATTCGCCCGCGCTGGTCGGCTCGATCACCAGCACCCTGACCTCGGGATCTAACGGCATCGGACTGGCCCCGTCGGCTGGCCTCAACCTCCTCAACCTGCGCAACCTGGGCTTCGAGCGCACCCTGGTGCTGGTCAACGGCCGCCGCCACGTCGCCGCCTATCCGGGCACGAGCTCGGTCGACGTCAACTCGATACCCAACGACCTCATCGAGCGCATTGACGTGCTCACGGGCGGCTTCTCGGCCATTTACGGCGCTGACGGCGTGTCCGGCGTCGTCAACTTCGTGCTGAAGCGCAATTTCGAGGGCCTGCGCGCGCGTGGTCAGATCGGCATCTCGGAGTCAGGTGATGCCGGCAATCGCTTCGGCAGCATCGTCGCCGGCAAGAATTTCGCTGACGGCCGCGGCAATATCGCGGTCGCCTACGAATATACCAATTCCGACCGGCTGAACGACAAGGACCGGCCGTTCACGGGCGACCCTGCCCGTCGCTTCGAACTGCTCCAGGACCCGACCGAGCGTGGCGCCAGTGACGATCCCAACCAGCCGGACCGGATCCTCTACAATTTCGTTGGCTGGTCGGACAGCGCCCCCAACGGTGCCGTCGACATTGATCTCGACTTCATTCCCGACTTCGAAGGGGACGGCGACGTCTACGATCCGGGTACGTTTCTGCCCGGCACAGGCGGACGCGCGGTCAACGGTTCATCGAACACGCCCACCGCAGGATATTTCGGCGATTTCCTGCCCTATCTGGAGCGTCACAACCTCAACCTGCTCGCCAGCTACGAGTTCAGCCCGGCGGTCCGGCTATTCGCGGAAGCCAAATATGCCGACACGACTGCTTACACGATCTCGCAGCCGTCATTCGACTTCGGGCTATATCTTGCGGGCGACAATGCGTATCTGAACCAGCGCTTCCCGGGTGCAGTCGACGGGGCCTTCGTGTCGCGCGACAACCTTGATTTCGGCATTCGCGGCAACCGCTCGGAGCGCGAGACGCTGCGCGGCGTGATCGGTTTCGACGGCAGCCTCACCGACTGGCTTCGCTATGAAGTCTCCTACAATCATGGCCGATCGCGGGCCAAGACACTGTCGTCGAACGATCGTCTGAGCGATCGCTATTTCGCCGCGCTCGATGCGGTCGTCGACCCGGCCACAGGCCAGATCACCTGCCGCATCAACCTGCCGGGTGAGACGGTCATCGACCCGAACAACTTCGGCGACGTGCCGGTCACGTTCCAGCCGGGTGAGTGCCAGCCGCTGACCATCCTTGGCTCCGCCAACCAGTCGGGTCTCGACTTCGTGCTCGTCGACCACACCGATTTTGCCCAGGTTACGCAGCAGGTCGTCTCGGCCTATCTGGCCGGCGACTTCGGCTTTGCCTTCGAGCTTCCCGGAGGACCCGTCGGCTTCGCGCTCGGCGCCGAATATCGGAAGGAGAAGAGCCGCACGATTCCGTCGGACGTGACTCAGCAGGGCCTCCTCCTCGATTCGTCGGAAATCGAAATCGAGAGCGGCGAGTATGACGTGAAGGAGGTCTACGGCGAATTGAACGTGCCGATCCTCAAGAACGTGCCGTTCGCGGAGAACCTCTCGGTTGGCGCGGCGGTCCGCTTCTCCGACTATTCCACCGTCGGCAGCACCACGACCTATAAGTTCGATGCCGTCTACGCGCCGATCCGCGACATCAGCTTCCGCGGGACCTATTCGCAGTCCGTGCGCGCGCCGAACATCAACGAGCTGTTCGCGCCGCTCTCCGGCTCGTTCGCTTTCATCACCGACCCGTGCGACGCCGAGAACAGGGACCAAGGCACGTCCACCCGCGCCGCCAATTGCGCGGCGCTTCTCGCCAATCTCGGGCTGACGCCGGCCCAGATCGCGGCCTTCAGCCCATCCAGCGATCCGGAGCAGAGCACCAGCCGACTTGGTCAGACCGGCGGCAATCCGGACCTTCAGGAAGAGACCGCGAAGACGATCACTGCCGGCGTCGTGCTCCGGCCGCGCTTCATTCCCGGTTTCTCGGTCGCGCTCGACGGCTACGACATTAAGATCAGGGACACGATCAACACCTTCACGGCCCAGCAGGCGTTCGAGCTTTGCGTAGACCAGCCGACGCTGGAGAACCCCTTCTGTCCGCTGACCTCGCGCGACACCACGCCGGGACCGACGCTTGGCTTCGCCAATGGCTTCACGGTCACGCCGCAGAACGTCGCCAAGTTCCTGGTCCGCGGTGCCGACCTGACGGTGAACTATCGGTTCAATCCCTCGCCGGATCTCGGGACCTTCAATGTGCGCCTGGTCGGCGGCTATCTGGATCGGTTGACCTTCATCAACACGCCGGGCGCCGAGCCCGACGAGGATGCCGGCGAACTCGATCTGGCTTCGGCTCCGAAATGGGTCGGCACGTTCGACCTCACCTGGACCAAGGGGCCGCTGACGGTGAATTACGGTCTTGCCTGGCAGGACAAGGTCCGCCGCTACACCCGCGAGCAGACCCGGGCCGACCCGGATCGCGCGGCGCCGAACTTCCTGCGCTACAAGGAGCGCTGGGAGCATGACATCCAGGTCGGCTACGACGTGGACGACAATTTCAACATCTATGCCGGCGTCAACAACTTCACCGATCAGAAGCCGTCCGTCTCTTCCGGCGGCGCCTACCCGCTGAGCCCGGTGGGTCGTTACTTCTACGTCGGCGTTAGGACGGACCTCGGCGCGCTAACCGGCTTCTAAGTCCGCTGTCGATTAACTCAGGGCGGGGCGCCTGGTGGCGCTCCGCCCTTTTTCATTTCCGTCCCTTTTGCTGATCGTCGGATCGCCCTAGAGCTTGGCCGAAGATGGGCTTCGTCGAAATTTCCCGCACGGCTCTGGCGATCATTGCGTTGGTGTCCGGCCTCTGGCTGGCACTGGCGCTGTGGCTCGTCGTTCGCGGCGCGCGGCGCAGTGCTGCCGGCGCGGCAGCGTCGGCAGGCCGACAGATGTACCAGGCGCTGCTCGACGCAGGTCCGCTCGTCCCTGCGGTGGTGCATGAGGATCAGGGGATCGAGGCCGGGCAGCGTCTCGCCGACATGCTCGGCCTGCCTGAGGCGCCGGCTTTTTTCGGCAGCCTTTCCGCCGGCGAGACGGGGCTCAGCCAGCGCGATCTCGATGCGCTCGGCATCCGGGTGCGCGAGGCGGCGACGACGGGGGCGAGCTTCTCGTTGCCGCTTCGGCCGCAGGGGTCAGCCCGGGTGCTGCGGGTGGAAGGTGGGCCGGCGCCTCCGCCTTATCCGACCGGCTCGGTCCTGCTCTGGTTCAACGATGCCACCACGGCCGAGGAGCAGACGACGTCGCTCGGTGCCGAGGTCGAGCGGCTGAGCAGCGCGCTTAACGGCCTCTCCTCGCTCATCGAGGCCGCGCCCTTCCCGATGTGGCATCGAGGGCCGGACCTCAGGCTGGCGATGGTCAACAGCGCCTATGTCGCGGCGGTCGAGGCGCAGGACGGCCTGGCGGTGATCAAGGCCGGTATCGAACTGGTCGACGAGAGCGAAGGCCGCACCCCGCTCAGTCAGGCCGCTGCGGTCCGCGAGAAAGGCGAGGCAGTCGCTCGCACCGTTCCCGCCACGATCGCCGGCGAGCGCCGGATGATGCGCGTCGTCGAGGTGCCGCTCGGCGCCAATGGCGTCGCGGGATATGCAATCGACGTCGAAGATCTGGAGCAGGCGCATGCGGAGCTGGCCCGCTTCGCCCGTGCCCAGCGGGACATGCTCGACCGTCTCTCCGCCGGCGTCGCGCAATTCGGCCGCGACCGCACCTTGATCTTCTACAACCAGCCGTTCGCCCGCCTCTTTTCGCTCAGGCCAGACCTCCTCGCCGACCATCCGGAGTTCAACCGCGTGCTGGACAGCATGCGTGAGTCCGGAAACCTGCCGGAGGTCCGCGATTACCCGGACTGGAAGCAGGAGCGCGGCCGCTGGTTCACCTCGGGACTTGCCGCCCACGAGGAGGATTGGCTGCTTCCCGGCGGCAAGCATCTGCGCGTCGTGGCGCAGCCGCTCCCCGATCGGGGCCTGCTCCTCATCTTCGAGGACCGGACGGAACAGATCCAGCTCGCCTCCGCCCGGGACACGTTGCTGCGCGTGCGCACCGCCACTTTCGACAATCTGTTCGAAGCGGTTGGCGTGTTCGCGTCTGACGGCCGCTTGCATCTCTGGAACAACCGTTTCCGCGAGATCTGGCAGTTCGAGGAGGAGCATCTCGCCGAGCATCCGCGGGTCGACCAGCTGACGCCGCACATCGCGTCCAAGCTCAAGAACCCCAATCATGCCGGGATCGTGCGCGAGCTGGTGCGCAGCGCCACCGTCGAGCGCAAGCAGAGGAGCGGGCGCGTCGGCCTCTCCGACGGCCGCGACTTCGAATTTGCCGCGGTGCCGCTGCCCGACGGCAATGCGCTCTTCACGATGCTAGACATCACCAGCAGCCGGATGATCGAGACGGCGCTGCGCGAGCGCAACGAGGCCCTGGAGGATGCGGACCGCCTGAAGACCGCCTTCGTTGCCAATATGAGCTACGAACTGCGCACGCCGCTGACGTCGATCGGGGGCTTCGCCGAGATGCTGGCGGAGGGCTATGCTGGCGAGCTTCCCACTCAGGCATCCGAATATGTCCTCGCCATCCTCCAGTCGGTCGCCCGCCTCGGCGCCCTCATCGACAATGTCCTCGATCTCACTCAGAGCGACAGCGGCAGCCTGCTGCTGGCCGAGGACGCGGTCGACCTTCAGTCGCTGAGCCTGGAGGCGGCGAACGAGGTGCATGGCCTAGCCGGCCAGCGAGGCATCGAATTCGCGGTCGAGGTGGAACCCTCGGTCGGTACGGTCGCGGGCGACCGCCGCCGCCTGGGCCAGGCGATCGGCAACGTGCTCAAGAATGCCGTCGATTTCACCGGCTCTGGCGGGCGAGTACTCCTGCACGCCGCCGGTAGTGCGGACGAGGCCGCGATCACCATCTCGGACAATGGCCCGGGGATCGCGCCGGCTGACCAGACCCGCGTCTTCGACCGCTTCCACCGCACCCGCGACGGCAGTGCTGGACGGGAGGAGGCGATCGGCCTCGGCCTGCCGCTCGCCCGCCAGTTCGTCGAGGCCCATGGCGGCACGATCGAGCTTCAGTCTCAGCCGGGGGAGGGGACCACCGTCACCATCCGCCTCCCTCGCGGCCGCTGATGCGGCTCGGCTCGGCGGAGGAGACGGAGGCGCTGGGCCGGGCGCTGGCCACTGCGCTCCGGCCCGGCGATGTCATAGCGCTGTTCGGCGACCTGGGGGCGGGGAAGACGACGCTGACTCGCGGTCTGCTGGCCGGCCTGGGCTTCGAGGGCGAAGTCGCGAGCCCGACCTTTCCGATCATCCAGACCTATGAGGATGTGCAGGTGCCGCTCTGGCATGTCGACCTCTACCGGATCGAGGATCCGTCGGAGCTGGACGAGCTTGCGCTCGACGACGCGCGGCAGGATTTTGCCCTGATTATCGAATGGCCTGAACGGCTCGGGTCGAGCCTGTGGACAGACGCCCTGCGGCTTCATCTGGTCGTCGCGGAGGGGGGTGTGCGCGCCTTGACAGCCCATGTGTCCACGGCTTGGGAAGGGCGATGGCCTCCCCGATGATTCCGCCCGCGTCCGCGCCAGCATTCCTTGCCGCTCATGGCTGGGCGGGCGCAGAGATCCGGCCGCTCGCAGGCGATGCCAGCTTCCGCCGCTATTTCCGCATTCTCGACGGCGAAAGGCGCGCTGTGCTGATGGATGCGCCGCCGCCGCACGAAGATCCGCGGCCGTTCATCGCCGCGGCGGAATGGCTCGTCCAGGCAGGCCTGTCTGCGCCGCGCATCCTCGCGCGAGACCTAGACCAGGGACTGCTGCTGATCGACGATTTCGGCGACACGAGGCTGCGCGAGACGCTCGACGTGACGCCGGAACGGGAGTCGGAGCTCTACACGCTCGCCGTGGACCTCCTCGTCCATCTCCATCGCCACCCGCCGATGCCGAGTCTGAAGCCGCACGGGCTGGATCAGTGGCTCGACGAGCTCACGCTTTTCCCGGACTGGTATTGCACGACATTGGGTCTGGATGTGGATGTCGAAGCCTATCGCGATGCGTGGCGCACCGTCCTCGGGCGGGTCGCCGAGGACGGGCTCGGACCCGTCACCGTGCTGCGGGACTTCCATGCCGAGAATATCATGCTCGTCGATGGGCAGCAGGATGTCCGCCATTTCGGGCTGCTCGATTTCCAGGATGCGGTGGTGGGGCATCCTGCTTACGACCTTGCATCGGTGCTGGAGGATGCACGACGCGACGTGACCCCCGCGGTCGAGCGGGCGATGCTGGACCGCTACAAGAGCGCGATCCGGGACGGCGACGCGTTCGAGCGCGCTTATTGGGCGCTCGCCGCACAGCGCAACACCCGCATCCTCGGCGTCTTCACGCGCCTTTGGAAGCGGGACGGGAAGCCGCATTATACCGGCTTTCAGCCGCGCATGTGGGGGCTGCTGGAGCGCGACCTTCGGCACCCGGCGCTGGCGCCGGTCAGCGCATGGTTCGATCAGAACGTGCCGGCTGCGAAGCGTGCCGCCGTCTGGACGACGGGCATCGCGGCGTGACCCGGGCGAAACGCCAACTCGCGCTCAGGCCCGAACCGAAGGGGCAACTCCCCGAAGTGGCGATGGTGATGGCGGCAGGCCTCGGCAAGCGCATGCGGCCGCTGACCGCCACTCGGCCCAAGCCGCTGGTGACGGTCGCCGGCAAGACTTTGCTCGATCACACGTTCGATCATCTTCGTGCAGCGGGCGTGAAGAAAGCCGTGGTCAACGTCCATTATCTCGCCGACGCACTGGAAGCGCATCTGAAGAACCGCGTCCGCGGGATCGACATCGTCGTCTCCGACGAACGCGACCAGCTGCTGGAGACGGGCGGCGGCCTCGTCCGTGCGCTGCCGCTGATCGATGCCGATCCGTTCCTGGTCGTGAACTCGGACAATTTCTGGGTCGACGGCCCGGTCGACAGCCTCCGGCTGCTCGCCTCGAGCTGGGACGATGCGAAGATGGACGCCTTGCTCCTGCTCGTGCCGCAGGCGCATGCCCATTGCCATAGCGGGCAGGGCGACTTCCACATGAGCGCGACCGGAGCGCTGAAGCGCCGGAAGCCGGGCTCGGTCGCGCCGTTCGTCTATATCGGCATCCAGATGATCTCGAAGCGCCTGTTCGAGGGCGAGCTGCCCGAGGGAGCCTTCTCGACCAACCTGCTGTGGGATCGGGCGATTGCTAACAAGCGGCTGTATGGCGCGGTCCATCAAGGGCTCTGGTTCGACATCGGCGCCCCGCCCAACATCAAGAAGGCCGAAGAGATATTGGGGCTCGCGTGAGGCGAGCAGCAGCGGCTAGGCTGACGGGGTGAGTTCCTCCCGCCCCGCCGTCTACACTATCCCGCCACACAGGGCCTTCGCTGACGCACTAGCGGCGGGGCTGATCGCACGCTTTGGCGCGGAGAAGACGGGGCTTGCGCGCGGCCTGATCCTCGTTCCGAACAATCGCGCGGCCCGGGCCATCGCCGATGCCTTCGTACGGCGATCGGAGGGTGGGCTGCTGCTGCCGCGGCTCGTGCCGATCGGCGATCCCGAGCTCGACGAGCGGATCGGCGGCGCTCTGGAGCCGCTGGGGGAGGGGGAGGCGATCCCGCCCGCGATCGAGCCCGTCGAGCGACTGATGCTGCTCGCCAGACTGGTGCAGCGGCACATGCCCGGTGAAATCGATGCCGCCGAGGCGCTGCGCCTGGCAGCCGACCTCGCCCGTACGCTCGACCAGTTGCTGATCGAGCAGGTGGAGCCGGCAAGGCTCAGGGACTTCGCGGCCGATCTGCCGGACCTGTCGCTCCACTGGCAGAAGTCGCTCGACCGGCTGACTGTGATCCTCGACGACTGGCCGGCACTGCTGAAGGAGCGTGGCAGCATCGATCTTGCCGAGCGCCGCAACAAGCTCCTGGCTGCCGTCGCGAAGCGCTGGACGACCAAGCCGCCGCCGGGCTTCGTGGTGGCGGCGGGCGTCACCACCACCGCGCCTGCGGTGACCGGGCTGCTGCGGGTCGTGGCGCGGCTTCCGGACGGGTTTGTCGTGCTGCCGGGACTCGACTCCGACATGCCAGACCGCGAATGGGAGGCGCTGGGCCCGCACGAACCCGATCCCGATACCGGCCGCCGTCGCCCTTCGATCGAGACGCACCCACAATTCCATCTCAAGCTGCTGCTCGATCGGATGAGCATCGGCCGCGGCGAGGCCGAACGCTGGCGCTGGGGAGGGGGCAGGGACGCGCCGGCGGTACGGAGCCGCGCCATCGCCAATGCGCTCGCGCCCGCTTTCTTCACCGCCAAGTGGCAGGAGCTGAAGCCGGCCGAGCGTCGCCTCAGCGGCGTCCGGGCGCTGGAGCTGGCCGATCCGGCGGAGGAAGCGCAGGCGATCGCGGTTGCGTTGCGCGAGGCGCTGGAAACGCCGGAGCGAACCGCCGCACTCGTGACTCCGGACCGCAATCTCGCCCGCCGCGTGTCGGCGCATCTGAAGCGCTGGGGCATCGAAGCCGATGACAGCGCCGGACGGCCGCTTTCCCAGACGCCGCCCGGAACCCTGCTCATCGCGCTGGCTTCGGCGGCGGCGGAGCGCTTCGCGCCGGTCCCTTTGCTGTCGCTGCTGAAGCATCCGCTGGTGATGAAGGGAGAGGGGCGGCTCGACTGGCTGGAAGGTGCGCGCGCGCTGGACCTGGCTTTGCGGGGGCCGCGGCCGCCGGTGGGGCTGCAGGGCGTGACAGACTTCCTCTCGGACTGGACCGGCCGCGAGGGCGAGCGGCGCAAGCGTGCGTCGGAATGGTGGCGCGGCGTCGTGCCCCTGCTTCGTCCGATCGAGCGCGTGTTTGCCGCCGAGCGCCCGAGCCTCGCGGGCCTTGTCGCGGCGCTCCGGGAGGCCGCCTCCACTTTGTCGGGGAATGAAGCGTGGGCTGGGCCCGCTGGTCGCGAGGCCGCCGATCTCCTGACCTCGGTCGAGCCCGCGGCGGCACATGGCCCCCACCGCGTCCAGCCTGCCAACCTGCCCTCGATGCTCGAGCAGTTGATGGCGGAGCGGGCGGTGCGGCCGCCGTTCGGTCAGCATCCGCGCATCTTCATCTGGGGGCTGCTCGAAGCTCGGCTGCAGCATGCCGACCTGATCGTCCTGGGGGGACTCAACGAAGGCACTTGGCCTGCTCTCCCGACGCCCGATCCCTGGCTGGCGCCGCGCATCCGCCACCAGTTCGGGCTGCCATCGCTGGAGCGGCGGATCGGGCTTGCCGCGCATGATCTCGCCGGCGCCCTCGGCGGCCGTAACGTGCTCGTGACCCGGGCGCGCCGCGACGCGCGTTCGCCTGCAATCGCCTCGCGTTTCTGGCTGCGGCTGGAGGCGATGACCGGCGGCCTCACCCGTTCGCCGCTGCACAAGGTCTGGGCGGCCGCGCTCGACAAGCCGGAGGCGCATCGGCCGTCCCGGCGCCCTGCGCCCAGCCCCCCGGCGGCGCAGCGGCCGCCCAAGATCGCAGTGACGGACGTCGACCGGCTCAAGGCGGACCCGTTCGCCTTCTACGCCCGCAAGATTCTGGGGCTGAGCGCGCTCGACCCGATCGATGCCGATCCGAGCCCGGCCTGGCGAGGCACTGCGGTGCACGAGGTGCTCGAAGCCTGGATGAAGGAGGATGATTGCGATCCTGCCAAGCTGCGGCCGCGTGCCGAGGCGCTGCTCGCCGGCAGCGACGCCCACCCGCTGATGCGCGCGCTCTGGCAGCCGCGGCTGATGGAGGCGATCGACTGGATCGCCGAGGAGGTGGCGAACAATCGCGCGGCGGGGCGGCTGCCGCTCAAGGCGGAAGTGTGGGGCGAGACCGAGATTGCGGGCGTCACATTGGGCGGCAAGGTCGACCGCATCGACCGCGCGGCCGACGGAAGCCTCGTCATCCTCGACTACAAGACCGGCACGCCGCCTGGCCCGAAGGCGGTGGCGGAGGGCTATTCGATGCAGCTCGGCCTGCTCGGCCTGATTGCGGAGCGCGGCGGCTTCAAGGATGTCGAGGGGATGCCCGCCTGCTTCGAATATTGGTCGCTCGCTCGGAAAGCCGGCAAGCTCGGCTATGTCGCGAGCCCCGTCGGCGGCCGAAACGGCATCGATCCGGCCGAGTTCACCACCATCGCCGCGCGCAACTTCATCGCCGCCGCCGACAAGTGGCTGACGGGCGACGCGCCGTTCACCGCCAAGCTCAACCCGGCCTACGCGCCCTATGCCGAGTTCGACCAGCTGATGCGGCTCGACGAATGGTACGGCCGCGACGAGGCGCCGGCGCAGCCCTGAGCCGCGCCTGCGCCCGCGTCAGCTACATGCCGTCGTAGTGATAATCCTCGGCATAATAGTCCTCGGGCTCGTCCTCATAATAAGGCTCGTAGGCGGCATATTCGTCGTCGTCCGCCGTCCAGTCCTCGGGCTCGGGAGCCTGGTCGTCCCAGACCGCATAATCCTCTTCCACCTCGACCGGCTGATACGGTCCGCCCATCGCTGCGAGCCCGACGCCCGCGCGATCGGGGCCGAGCTGCTCGTTAAGGGCGAGATTGGTGCGGGTGGCCACGCCCGGCTCGTAGAGCTGGATGCAGCTGTCGGTCACGGTGGCGGAGCAGGGCGGATAGCCGCTGCCGGTATCGTAGGGCGCTGCGCCGACCAGCGTGAGGACGCAGACGGCGGAGAAAATGCCAATTCTCTTCATATTGGCCTCCAACAAACCGGCTTTCGCCGGCGGCAAGCCCCCGCATGGTTAACGTCCAATGCACGGCTTAGTGGCGGCGATGGCGCGGCCCGGCGCGCGGCGCCCACCTTTCGGCTCAGTAGACCGGCTTCAGCAGTCCCTCGATCGTGTGATGCTGCACAACCGTCTCCAGCTCGTCGACCACGCGGTAGATGAGGTGGTCGCGCACCCGCGCCGGCAGCGAGTCCAGATAGCCCGGAGTGACCTGGAGGTCGTGATGGGCCGAATTGGTGGCGTCGGGCGCGTCCACCCCCACCACCAGCACCGGCCGCGACTCGTTCGAGCGGTTGGCGGTGCCGCGATGGATGGTGAGGGCTGAGCGGGCGGAGATGTCGCCCATCTGCGGCAGCTTCTGCACCGCACGCTCGATGTAGCGCGGCCAGAGCGGCTTGGGCGGGAACATGCCTTTGGGGCAGCCTTCGAACTGGTCCCACTGGGTGCCTGGCGCGACTTCGAACGGGCCGTGCTCGGGCCGCGTGTCAACGGTCGTGAGGTTGAAGGCGAGCGAGTTCAGCCGCCGGCCTTTGGTGGTCGCCTCAGGCACGAAGAAGTCGCGATGCCAGGGCTGGTCGGCGGCGCCGGGGAAGGGGATGTCGAAGCCGATTTCGACGATCCTGTAGTCGGGGCCGAGCACGGCCTCGCAGACGGCGACGAACCAGGCATGCGTCGCGATGTCGACGAAACCGCCGATGCGTTCCGGCTGCACCTCGACATAGAAGCGCTCGGGTCCGCGCGGAAGGGCGCCGCCGGCAACCTGCCGAGCCTCCTCGTAGAGCGTCTCAATATCCTCCCGCAGCCGCTCGACCCAGTCGCGCGGGAAGGCGCCTTTGAGACCGATGATGCCGTCGCCGTAGAGGCCGCCCATGATGTCGGCCGGTTCGTAGGTCGGGTGCGCGCTCGCCATGCGCCTCGTTTTAATCACCTTCCTCATGGGAGGCGAGGCGGAACAGCGCCGAAGCAACAGCGTTTCACCCCTGTAACAATGTCGGAGTATGAGCCATGACTGATCCGGATCGCCGTGAGGCGCTGACTGAGAAAGAGACGGTGATCGTCGAGCGTGGCAGCGGTGGCGGCCTGCTGGCCGGCATCGCCCTGCTGATCCTCGTCGTCGCCGTCCTCGCTTATTTCGGGATGCTGCCCATCTAGGCCGCTGGTGCGGACGCGGGGCCGTTGCTCCGCGTCCGCGACTCCCCTAGGCTTGCGGTCTCCCGGTGGAGGTCGCGATATGAAGGTCGTCCGTCTTCCTTGTGTAATGGTGATGGCCCTCCTGCTCGGCGGCGCGTCGACGCCCCAGAGCATTGACCCTGCCGCCGCGCCTCCGGGCGAGAGTGGCGAAGAGATCGGCATCGCCGAGGACGGGCGCGACCGCATGACCGTCTCGACGATGATCGACGGCAAGGGTCCCTATCAGTTCCTGATCGATACTGGCGCGGAGCGCACCGTGATCTCGGCGGAACTCGCCCGGCGCCTTGCGCTCAGCGCGGGCAAGAGCGCCCGGCTCCACAGCATGACTGGAGAGACGCACGTTTCGACCGTGGTCATCCCGAAGCTGCAGGTCAGCAAGAAGCCGGTGCACCAGATACACGCGCCTGCGCTCAAGCAGGAGAATCTCGGCGCGGCAGGGATGCTGGGCATCGACAGTCTACAGTCGCAGCGCGTCACCTTCGACTTCGAGCAGCAGAAGATGACGATCGTGCCGTCGCGCGTGGCGGAGCGGGTGAAGGAAAAGGATACGATCGTCGTCACCGCCCGCAACCGGCTGGGCCGGCTTGTGCTGGTCGACGCCAGCCTTGAGGGGCAGAAGCTGAAGGTAGTGCTCGATACAGGTTCGGAAGTCACGGTGGGCAACGAGGCGCTCCGCCGCAAGCTGATCGGCAAGAAGCGGATGGGCAAGACGGTGCCGATCGGGCTGATCAGCGTCACCGGCGGCAGGATCGAGGCCGATTATACGCAGGTGAAGCAGGTCCGGCTCGGCGGCGTGATGATCAACGATCTGCCGGTCGCCTTTGCCGAGGTGCACCCGTTCCGCCAGCTCGGCCTTGACGACGAGCCTGCCTTGCTGCTCGGCATGGATGCACTGCGGCTGTTCGAGCGGGTCTCGGTGGACTTCGCCAATCGCAAGGTGCGCTTTACGCATTCCAGGATTTCAGGGCTGGACGGCACCACGCGGATGGCGCTCCGCCAATCTCAGTCGGTCGGATAGGCTTCGTCCGAGCGCAGGCCGTCCGGACCGAGGCGCTCGACCTCCACCTCAGTCCTGCGGATGGTGTCATGCACGATCTCGACATGCTGCTCGGCCGTGCGGCGCATTACGATCTCCTCGCGCACGGCAAGCTCCTTCTCCACGACCAGCCGCTCGGCCGTTTCGCGGAAGATGAAGCTTTGCTCGGTGATCTCGCGCGGCGCGCTCTCACCTGCCTCGGCCCGTTCGACGATCCGCGCCGCCTGCTCCAGCTCGTCAGGCTCGACCTCCGCGGTGAGCCGGACGAGCGACCTGGCTTCAGCCACGATGAGCCGCGCCAGCTTGTCGAACACCCCGGGCTCGCGCTCCTGAGATTCGTCTGTCATCCGGATACAGGCTGGATCGACCCCGATCGCGACGAGTCTCGCACGCACTCCTTCTGCCTCGGCGCGGCTGTTGTAGAGGGCGGTCACGCTGCGCGTCATTGGGCTTCTCCCGTGAAGCAGGTGCCGCCTGAACCGGCGCCTCGCGCCGGGGGTTCCTCAGTCCGGGTCGCGCTTCGACCGATTGGTGTAGAGCAGGGCCGCGACGAGCGCCGCCGATCCGATCCCGACTGCCACGCCCGCGGTCACCAACCCCTTCTTCCGCTTGGCCGCCGCGGCTGCGGCTGCCGCCTGCACGGCTTCGCCGCCGGCTTCCTCGGGCTTGTCATCGGACATGAAGGTCTCCGTCTGTCGTGAGGCGCATGACTTAACCGGGGTGCGGCCGCCCCGCTAGACCGCGCGCGCCAGTGCGCTGGGGCGCTGCCCTACCTGCCGGTAGATGCGGGGCCCGAGGTCGAGCCGGAACGGCGCCATCTTCTGCGACGGCTGCTCCGGCTCGCGGCCGACGATGTGCGAGCTGCAGGTCTGGCCGGTCTTGTCGCGCCCCCAGGCGTAGAGCAGGTTGAAGGCGACCGTTGGGATGAAAAGAGAGCGGCCCTGCACCTTGATCTCGCGCATCTCGGCGCGCGGCATGCTGACCGTGCTGGCGATCTTCACTTCGGTGCGGGGAAGGACGGTGAGCGGTGCGGCACCGCGTTCGTCGACGCCGCGGGCGAAGAAGGCGGCGATCTCCTGGTCGAGCTCCGGCCCGGCATTGAACATTCGGGCAGCAAGGCGGACGTTGCGCGCCGGCGCGTTCCCGGTGTTGCGGATGATCACCTCATATTGGACCCCGGCGCCGTCCGCGGTGGCGGTGGCGCGGTCGGGGCGGAACTCGAGCTCGAGCCAGGGGCGCATGACGATGCCGATGCCGCCGGCCGCGGGGGCTTCGGCAGGGGCCGGTTGCGGCGCCGGCTCAGGCAGGGGAGCAGGCTCAGGGGGCGGAGGCGACTTGGCGATCGCGAAACTTTCCGTGGGCTTCTCCAACCCCGTCGTCTGAAGCTTGCGCCAGCCAAGGAAGCCGAGCGCCGCCAGTCCGGCGCCGATCAGCAGATAGAGCCAAGGGAAGCCGCCGTCGGGCTCCTTCAACGGCTCCGCCTGAGGCGGCTTTGCGACGGGAGCGGCCTCGGGCCGCGGAGTCGTGGCCTCAGGCACAGGAGTGGTCAGGACTGGCGGCAGCGCTTCCTGCAGGACTTCCGGCTGGGGAAGCGTAGCCGCTGGGGCAGCCTGGCGCGGCGCCGCCGGAGCGAGCGCTGTCGGAGCGCGCGTGGTCGCGGTCGGAGTGGGCGTTGGCGCGGGTGCGGCGGCGGTGGGCGCCGGAGTCGGCGTCGCTGCAGGCGTTTGGGGCTGCGCGACGGGCGGCGTGACCGGCGCGATCGTCGGTTCCGGTTCGGGCCGGGGCGGAGGAGTGCCCGGCAGCGAGAAGTTCCGGATCTCCTCGGGGCCGACCGTATTCGTCTCCTGCGCCTGGAGCGCGGACGCGGGCGCGGCGAGAGCGACCGCGAGGAGTATCGGCAGGAAACGAGAGCTGATCATCGGTGGTAGAGGCGCCAATTTCATCGAGGGTCCGCCGCATCCCAGCCTGGGGCGGAGCGGCTGAGCCTGGGATTAACAGCGTTAACCACGGGATGGGAAGCGGGATCGAACCTGCGGCCGAGTTTGTTAGTCGGGCCGTGGACAAGGAGCAACAGCCATGACCCAGAGCAGAGGCGACGACAATCGCAACAGCGTGAATTCCGGACCTTCCCCCAAGAAGCCGGAGACGGATGAGTTCGACATCACCGGCAACGTGCGAAAGAAGGGCGAAGACCCGTCGCCGGACGATCGCGAGCGCGGCGAATCGACGAGCATGGACAGGAACTCGCCCGTCGATGTCGAGAACGGGTGAGGCCGGACGTCGTCTCTTGCCAGCACATCGGGTGTGTTATATCTATAACACAGAAGGAGACGATATATGGACTTCATCAGGACCATGCAGCCCAAGGACTGGATGATCGCAGCGGTTGCGTTCTTCGCGGGTGCGCTCATCTTCTGATACCCTGTTCCCGGGCGGGATAGGTTTGGGGAGAGTCGCCATGCATTTCGTCGTCATTGGCAAGGACAAGGGGACGGGGCGCTACGACGCGAGGAGCGGCCGGCGCATCTCGAATATGTCGCGACTGCCAGCAACTGATCCTCCATGCGGGCCCGTTGCTGGAGGGCGGAAGCATATTCATCTTCGTTCCCGACCGCGCCGCGCTCGACGCCTAACTGGCGAACGACCCTTATTTCACCCGCCCGATCTTCGAGACGATCGAGGTCTACGAGAGCCCGCGAATGGTGCCCGAGGGGGAGCCGGGTTTCCTCCTGCGGAGGCGGAGCGGTCGCGCGCCGCCTCCTGATTGGTTCCCTCCGACTGGCTTCTTCAGCCTCTTATTCCCACTCGTCCCGGGAAGGGACGCGGTAGAACACCCCCTTGGAAACAAGTCTTAAGATTCGGTAAAGAGGCGCCCCGAAGCAATCAGGACGCTCGTATATGTTGGAAGCGCTGACCGGCCGCTGGACCTGGATCCATTCCAAACTCGCGCTGGCTGCCTTCGCAACCTTCCTTGCCGCCTCGCCCGTGCCGGCGCCCGAGGCAGAACCTGCTCCGGCAGCGACGGCGGCACCTGAGTTTGCTCCGGCTCCGGCAGCTTCATTCGAGGCGCCTGCGGCAGCTTCGCTGGTGAGGAAGGCCGCGCTTCCGGAGCCGAATACGGGCCTCGTCGTCAACGGCGTGCTCGCGCTCGAGCGGCCGCTGGAGCCGGCGGAATATGCCTGGAACGAAGAGGGGGTACCGGCGGGGCGCACCATCGTCGTCGTCGATCTCGGCGCCCAGGTCCTCTACGTCTACCGCGCCGGGATCGAGATCGGCCGCACCACCCTGATCAAGGGCGCCGACGACATGCCGACGCCGGTCGGCACCTTTCCGATCCTGCAGAAGCGCAAGGACCACGTCTCCAACCTCTACGATGCGCTCATGCCCTATATGCTGCGCCTCACCTGGGACGGCGTCGCCATCCATGGCAGCGTAGTGGGGGAGGGGAACGTCACCCACGGCTGCATCGGCATTCCGGAGGAATTCGCCGAGCTCCTGTTCGCAAACGTCAAGGTCGGCGACCGCGTGCTGGTGACCAGGACCTGGAGCCCGGCGGCGACGCGGACCACGACAGCCTGACGCTGGCGCCTGACGCTGGCGAAAGCCGCCGCGCATCGCCTATAGAGGCAGCGTGCGGGATGCTCTGATTGCCTAAGCGCCTGAAGCCGTTGACCCGTCTCGACGGCGAGCAGAAGCTCGCCTCCAGCCCGCGCGACCATGCCGCGCTCTCCGCCTCCGCCGGGACCGGCAAGACCCATGTGCTGACGGCGCGGGTACTGCGGCTGCTGCTGTCGGGGGTCGATCCGTCATCGATCCTGTGCCTCACTTTCACCAAGGCCGGCGCGGCCGAGATGGCCGATCGCATCCACGCGCGACTCGCTTACTGGGTGCGGCTGAAGGATACGGAGCTCGGTGCCGAGCTGATGGCGCTTGGCGAGGATCCGGGGCCGGAGATGCGGGAGCGGGCGCGCACCCTGTTCGCTTGCGTGCTCGACGCGGCGGGCGGCGGACTGCGGATCCAGACCATCCACGCTTTTTCGCAGGGGCTGCTTGCCGCCTTTCCGGCAGAGGCAGGGCTGGTGCCGGGTTTCCGGCCACTCGAGGGCCGCGAGGAGCAATTGCTGAGCCGCGCCACCCTAGCAGACCTGCTCGTGCGCGCCGAGGCGACCGGCGACCATGGGCTGGTGCGCGACATGCAGGCGCTGAGCCATCGCTTGGGCGAGGGCGGGGCGGAAGGATTCCTGATGTGCTGCGCGCGGGCGCCTCGCGCCATGGCGGCAATCGGCCCGCGAGAGGGAATTGAGGCGCGGCTGCGGCATGCGTTCGATCTTCCTCTGGGCAATATCGAGGAGGGGATCGAGGCGGCCTGCTGCGACGACGTCTTCGATCTCGAGACGCTGCGGCGGATTGCCGCAGCGAATCGCGGCTGGGGCACCTCCACCGGTCTCAATTGCTTCGACGTCATTGCCGCTTGGCAGGCTGGCGACGGAAGGCATCGCGCGGGCACGCTCTCGGAGCTGGCCGGCATCGTCCTCAAGAAGGATGGCGAGCCGCGGTCGATTTCCGCTGGCCTGCTGAAGGCCGATCCCGATTATGCCGGTCATGCCGCCAGGCTGGTCGACTGCTGTCAGCGGCTGCTGACGATGCGTCGTGTGGCCGAGCTGATCGCGCAGTTCGCAGCCGGCCTCAGAGCCGGCCAGAGCTTCGCCTTTGCCTATGCGGAGGCGAAGCGGGCGCACGGCGTGGTCGATTTCGACGACCTGATCGCGGGCGCGGAGGCGCTGCTGCTCACGCCGGGCATGGGCGACTGGGTCCGCTACAAGCTCGACCAGTCGACCGACCATATCCTCGTCGATGAAGCGCAGGACACGAACCAGCGGCAGTGGAACATCGTCAGTGCGCTGACCGAGGAATTCTTTGCAGGCGAGGGGGCAGTCGGCCGCCATCGCACCATCTTCACGGTCGGCGATTTCAAGCAGGCGATCTTCCGCTTCCAGGGCACCGATCCGCGACAATTCGAGCGCGCGCGCAGCTACTTCCAGTCGGCCGCGCGGGAGGTGCGGACGTCCGCGGAGGAGATGGGCGCGCGCGACGTGCCGCCTGACTTCCTCGACCTCTCGATGGACAGGAGCTTCCGCTCCTCGCCGCCCATCTTGCAGCTGGTTGACCGGGTGATCGGCGATCTCGGTCATGAAGCGCTCGGCCTGCCGCGCCGCCCCAACCCGCACGAAAGCTTCCACTCCTCCCGTCCCGGCGCGGTGACGCTCTGGCAGCCTTATTCGGAGGAGTCCGACCAGGATGAGGAAGGCGGCGAGGAAGGCTGGATCAGCGACACGACTCGTCGTTACGCCGCACGCCTCGCCAGGCAGATCCGCCAGTGGCTGGATCATCCGTTCGAGCTCGGGCCGCCGGGCAAGCGCCGTCCGGTCCGGGCCGAGGACATCCTCGTCCTCGTGCGCCGCCGCGGCGATCTTGCCTCTTTGCTCGTGGCGCGGCTCTATGCCGAGGGCGTGCCGGTAGCGGGTGTCGACCGCCTGCTGCTGAGCGCGCCGCTCGCCGTGCAGGATCTGCTCGCCGCCGCGCGCTTCGCAGTCCAGCCGCTTGACGATCTCAATCTCGCAAGCCTGCTCGTCTCGCCGCTCTTCGGTTGGTCGCAGGACGAGCTCTATGCGCTCGCTTTCGGCCGGGGCAAGGTGCCGCTCTGGCAGCAGCTCCGCACCGGCTCAGCGAATATTCCGCGCCTGCCGGAGACGCTGGAGGACCTGCTCTCGATCCTCAACATGGCCGACTATGCGACGCCGCACCAGTTCCTGGAGACGATCCTGTCGGGTGCGCTTGACGGTCGTCGCAAGCTGCTCGAGCGCCTTGGCGCCGAGGCGCGCGACCCGATTGAGGAGCTGCTCGCCAGCGCGCTCGAGTTCGAGAGCAACGGCACACCCTCGCTCCAGCCCTTCCTCGACTGGTTCGCCAGGGGCGACGTCGAGATCGTCCGCGACCCCTCCGCTCCGCTCGATGCGGTGCGGGTGATGACCGTGCACGGCTCCAAGGGCCTGCAGTCGCCGATCGTCATCCTCGCCGACGCCTGCGTCGATCCGGCCCGCGCGCGCGGCAGCTTCACCAGCTTCCAGATCGACGAGGAGACGCGGCTGCCGATCTTCCGCCCGCGCAAGGACGAGCTGGCCGAGCCGCTCAAGTCGCAGATCGAGCTGCAGGACCGGCTCGACCGGGAGGAGCATTGGCGGCTGCTCTACGTCGCGCTGACCCGCGCCGAGGAGCGGCTCTACATCGGCGGCTCGCTCGGTCCCGCCGACAAGAAGGGGCCGCCGCAGACGAGCTGGTACGCGGCCTGCGAGGCGTCAATCGACGGCCTCGGCTCTGCATGGGAGGACGACCCGGTCTGGGGCCGGTCCCGCCGGTTCGGCGACCCGGAAGCGCCGGCGAGGGCTGCTTCCCTCGGAGCGCCAGCGCGTCGGCCCGAAGCGCCTGCCTGGCTGAAGCACCCCGCCCCCGCGGAAGCCCGGCCGCCGCGACCGCTTGCACCGACGGCACCGGGCGAGGACGAAGCCGCCAGCCCGCCACCGACGCCCGAAATGCGGGCGGCAGCGCAGCGGGGCAAATGGTTGCACCAGTTGTTCGAGCGCCTGCCGGGCATCGAGTTGGGGGAGCGGGCGCGGCTGGCGGACGACTGGCTGCTGCGTTCCGCCGGTGTGCTCGACGAGAGTCTGAGGCGGAGCCTGGTCGAGGACGCCTGCGGCATCATTTCCGACCCGCTCTATGCCGACATCTTCAGCGCCGACGCGCTGGCGGAGGCGCCGATCGCGGCGGTGACGCCGGACGGCTCGGTGATCTCTGGGACCGTGGACCGGCTGCTCGTCCTGCCCGACCGGATCCGTGTGGTGGACTTCAAGACGGGGAGAGCGGTCCCGCGTTCGCTTGCCGAGCTGCCGCCGTCGCACTTGAGGCAGATGGCCGCCTATGTCGCCGCACTCGAGGTGATCTTCCCGGGCCGAGCGATCGAAGCGGCCTTGCTCTACACGTCCGGCCCGGCGCTCCACCCGCTCCCTCGCGACCTGCTCGAGCCCTTCCTGCCTCGCTCCGCTGCGGCGGCTTGAGACCGGCCGGGGCGCACCTTACATCCCGTTTCGAACCCTCAGGAGATTTTCATGGCTACCAAGACCGTTACCGACGACTCCTTCCACAGCGACGTGATCAGCGCCTCGGGCCCGGTGCTCGTCGACTTCTGGGCGGAATGGTGCGGCCCGTGCCGGATGATCGCTCCGGCGCTGGAGGAGATCAGCAAGGAACTGGGCGAGCAGGTGACGATCGCCAAGCTCAACATCGACGACAATCCCGACGCGCCCGCCCGCTACGGCGTCCGCGGCATCCCGACGATGATCCTGTTCAAGGACGGCCAGCCCGCCGCCACCAAGGTCGGCGCCGCGCCGAAGAGCGCGCTGCAGAGCTGGCTGCAGGGTCAGCTCTAAGCCGGCGGCTCCGTCCCCTCCAGCCCGCGCGTATCCGGCCGGAACCGCGCGTGGCGGGGGAGGTCGTCCGTCGTGTCGAACCAGGCGATCCGGCTTTCGTAGAAGATATGAAAGCCGGGTTTCACCCCATCCGGGTCGTCGAGCGTGGCGACGCTGAAGTCCACGGTTTCCGGCTGGTGGTCCACCTTCATCGTGAAGGGCGTCCCGCAGTCGCCGCAGAACTCGCGGTGCCCGAAGCTGCTCGACTTGAACTTTTTCACCCGGTCAGCGCCCTCGATGAAGACGAGATCGCCGGCGGGGACGCTGGCGAACACCATTGCCGGTGCGCCCGAGTTGAGCCGACAGGTGGTGCAATGGCACCAGCCCGCATCGAACGGCGCGCTCGCTAGCCGATAACGTACTGATCCGCAGGCGCAGCCGCCTTCAAGTCCTGCATTCATGACCGTTCGGCTAGGCTGCGTCAAAGGCTGCGTCAATTGACTTGACCGGGGGCCGAACCTACATCGCCACGGCTATTCCCGCCCTTCCCGGCGGGCTGGCGGCGTGCGTGCGAACACGCCTCATTTAACGACAGGAACGCTCATGTTTGGCGGCTTGGCCAAGACCATTTTCGGATCGGCGAACGATCGCTACGTCCGCTCCCTCCAGAAGATCGTCGACGGCATCAACGGCTTCGAGCCGACCATCTCGGCCATGACCGACGATGAGCTGCGCAATCAGACCATCATCTTCCGCCAGCGCCTCGAAGGGGGCGCGGACCTGGACGACATCCTGCCGGAAGCCTTCGCCACTGTCCGCGAAGCCGCCAAGCGCACGCTCGGCCAGCGCCATTACGACGTGCAGATGGTCGGCGGCATGGTGCTCCACCGCGGCTCGATCGCGGAGATGCGCACCGGCGAGGGCAAGACCCTGGTCGCCACGCTCGCCACCTACCTCAATGCGCTGGAAGGCAAGGGCGTCCACGTCGTCACCGTGAACGACTATCTCGCCCGCCGTGACGCCGAGTGGATGGGGCAGGTCTACCGCTTCCTCGGCCTCACCGTCGGCGTAATCGTGCCGAACCTCAGCGACGTGCAGCGCCGCGCCGCCTATGCCTCCGACATCACCTACGGCACGAACAACGAGTTCGGCTTCGATTACCTTCGCGACAACATGAAATACGACCGCGCCCAGATGGTGCAGCGGCCGTTCAATTTCGCGATCGTCGACGAGGTGGACTCGATCCTGATCGACGAGGCGCGCACCCCGCTCATCATCTCCGGCCCGACGGACGACAAGTCCGAGCTCTACATGTCGGTGGACGCGCTGGTGAAGCAGCTCGTCCCCGAGGACTACGAGGTCGACGAGAAGCAGAAGTCGGTCGTCCTCACCGAAGACGGCACCGAGAAGGTGGAGCGGATGCTGGAGGGTGCCGGACTGCTGTTCGGCGCCAACCTCTACGACTTCGAGAACACGCAGGTGGTGCACCACCTCAACCAGGCGCTGCGCGCGAACGTCATCTTCCGCCGCGACATCGATTACATCGTCAAGGACGACAAGGTCATCATCATCGACGAGTTCACCGGCCGCATGATGGACGGCCGGCGCTGGTCGGACGGGCTCCACCAGGCGGTGGAAGCCAAGGAAGGCGCCAAGATCGAGCCCGAGAACCAGACCCTCGCCTCGATCACCTTCCAGAACTACTTCCGCCTCTACCCGAAGCTGTCGGGGATGACCGGCACGGCGCTCACCGAGGCGCCTGAATTCTACGACATCTACAAGATGAACGTGGTGACGATCCCGACCAACCTGCCGGTGCAGCGGATCGACGAGGACGACGAATTCTACAAGAATATCGGCGACAAGTTCGCCGCCATCGCCAAGGCGGTGAAGGAGAAGCAGGAGATCGGCCAGCCGGTGCTGGTCGGCACCGTCTCCATCGAGAAGTCCGAGATGCTCTCCGAACATTTCAATCGCGAAGGCGTGAAGCACGAGGTGCTGAACGCGCGCTATCACGAACATGAAGCGCATATCGTGGCGCAGGCGGGCCGCTACGGCGCCGTCACCATTGCCACCAACATGGCCGGCCGCGGCACCGACATCCAGCTCGGCGGCAATGTCGACTTTCGCGTCGAAGACGAACTGAGTGCGATGCCTGAAGGGCCGGAGCGCGACGCTGCGATCGCCAAGATCAACCAAGAGGTCGGTGAGGAGCGCGAGCGCGTGCTCGCCGCGGGCGGCCTGTTCGTGCTCGGCACCGAGCGCCACGAGAGCCGACGCATCGATAACCAGCTGCGCGGCCGCTCAGGCCGCCAGGGCGATCCGGGCCTCAGCCGCTTCTATCTCAGCCTCGACGACGATCTGCTGCGCATCTTCGGCCCGCAGACCATGTTCGCGCGGCTGATGAACAAGAATCTCGAGGATGGCGAGGCGATCGTCAGCCCGTGGATTTCGAAGGCGATCGAGACTGCGCAGAAGAAGGTCGAGGCGCGCAACTACGACATCCGCAAGCAGGTCGTCGAATATGACGACGTTATGAACGATCAGCGCAAGGTCATCTACGAGCAGCGCGCCGACATCATGGACGCGGAGACGGTCGGCGACGTCGTCATCGACATGCGCGCCGAGACGGTCAATTCGATCGTCGGTGAGGCGGTGCCGCCGAACAGCTATCCCGAGCAGTGGGACATCCCGCTCCTCAAGGAGCGCGTGGATCACGTGTTCGGCCTGCAGCCGCCGATCGACGATTGGCTGCAGGAAGAGGCTGTGGAGCCGGAACTGCTGGTCGACCGTATCCGCGCCGCCGCGGACGCCCAGATCGACGACAAGGTGAAGGATCTGGAGCCCGACAGTTACATCCAGATCGAGAAGAGCATCCTCCTCCAGTCGCTGGACCATCACTGGAAGGAGCATCTCGCGATGCTCGACGCGCTACGCCAGGTCGTGCACCTGCGCGCCTACGCGCAGAAGAAGCCGATCGACGAGTATAAGCACGAGGCGTTTGCGATGTTCGAGCGCATGCTCGGCCAGATCCGCGAGGACGTGACCCGCACGCTCGCCTTCGCGCAGTTCAGCTTCCAGCAGCCGGAATTCCCGGAGATGCCGGACTTCATCACCCATCACATCGATCCGTTCACCGGCGAGGACGACAGCTACGACATGGATGCCGCCACGGGGAACATCTTCTCCCGCCTGCCGCCGCTCCAGATCGGCCAGCCGATGATCCCGGACGAGTTGATGGTGGAGGAGGCGCCGCCGGTCAGCCGCAACGCCCCGTGCCCCTGCGGCTCAGGACGGAAGTACAAGCACTGCCACGGGCAGTTGGGATGAAAGAAAAGGGCCGGTCCACCAGGGCCGGCCCTCTTCACATTCAGGCTTGCGCCGCCGTCAGGCGAACTTGAAGCCTTCCTTGTTCATCATCGAGCTGATCTTGGCGTTCTGCTCGTCCGACAAGCGGCTGCGGAAGCGGGGGAAGATGTCGTTCTCCTCTTCCTCCATATGCTCCTCGATCATAGTCCGGAAGTCGCGCACCCGCGCCAGCCATTCCGGGCTGTCGTTCGGCAGCGTCTCGAGCTCGTAGAGATAGGTCTTCACATAGCCGTGCTCGGAGCTGAGCTCGTCCGCCTCTTCCGTGAGGCCGGCCTGGCGGAGCGCCGGATAGACCACATTCTCCTCCTCGAGCGCGTGCTTCGTCAGCGCATATTTGAGCTTCGCCAGCAGGTGCGAGCGCATCATCGTCTGGTCGTCGGCGGTGGCTTCGATCTTGTCGAAGATGGCGAGCGCCATCTCATGCTCGGTGGTGAGCGCATCGACCCAGTCGCCGGTCGCGCCGCTCATCATCTGCACGAACAGCTTGCGGCCCATATTGGCGGCGAGTCCGACCGCGGCGCCGGCGACGGCGGCGCCGACCAGCACGCCGGTGCTGCCATTGTCCCAGTCGAACAGCTTGCCGCTGCCCGACGCGGTCGAGCGGCGATTTGCGCTGCTGCTTCCGCCCTTGTTCTCAGTCTTGGTTGCCATGGAATGCTCCTTCGTAAACCTGGTCTGAAAACCCACGGCCAGCGGTCAATGTTCCGGCTCGGCAACCTTCGACGACTGCGCGAAACGGGTCGCCACGGGCTGAATTGCTAAGCTGAACCAGCGTCAGCCGGAACGTCGCGACGAACCGAAAAAGATTTGCGGCTGGCCGGAACCCGAAATGGCGCAGGTCGCGTTCAGGTGGCGAACCCCGAGAGGAGCCAAACGATGAAAGCCCTGGTCTGGCACGGCAAGCAGGACATAAGATACGACACCGTGCCCGATCCCGAGATCGAGCATCCACGCGACGCGATCATCAAGGTATCGAGCTGCGCGATCTGCGGCTCCGACCTTCACCTCTTCCACAATTTCATACCGGCGATGAAACCGGGCGACATCGTCGGCCACGAGATGATGGGCGAGGTGGTCGAGCTCGGATCCGAGAACAATGCGCTGAAGAAGGGCGATCGGATCGTCGTGCCTTTCACCATCTTCTGCGGCGAGTGCGACCAGTGCAAGCGCCAGAACTTCTCGGTCTGTGAGCGCTCCAACCGCAATGGCGAGATGGCCGACAAGGTGTTCGGTCACCGCACTGCCGGCCTGTTCGGCTACACGCACCTGACCGGCGGCTATCCCGGCGGGCAGGCGGAGTATCTTCGCGTGCCCTTCGCCGACACTACGCACATCAAAGTGCCGAGCGGCCTCACCGATGAGCAGGTGCTGTTCCTCGGCGACATCTTCCCGACCGGGTGGCAGGCCGCGGTGCAGTGCGACATCCAGTCAACCGACACCGTCGCCGTCTGGGGTGCGGGACCGGTCGGACAGTTCACGATCCGCAGTGCGATTCTGCTCGGTGCCAGGCAGGTGATCGCCATCGATCGCCTGCCCGAGCGGCTCAGCATGGCGGAAGCGGCGGGCGCGATCACGATTAACTTCGAGGATGAGAGCGTCGTCGAGCGCCTCAACGACCTCACCGAAGGCAAGGGGCCGGAAAAGTGCATCGACGCGGTAGGCATGGAGGCGCACGCCACATCGACGCCCGACGCCTTCATCGACCGGGTCAAGCAGATGAACATGCTGGAGAGCGACCGTCCGCACGTGCTGCGCGAGATGGTCTATGTTTGCCGCCCGGCCGGCATCATCTCGATCCCGGGCGTCTATGGCGGGCTCATCGACAAGTTCAATTTCGGCATGGCGATGCAGAAGGGCCTGACGTTCCGCATGGGCCAGACCCACGTGAACCGCTGGACCGACGACCTGCTGCGCCGCATCGAGGAGGGGCAGATGGACCCATCCTTCGTCGTCACTCACACCGTACCGCTGTCGGAAGGACCCGGTATGTACCGCACCTTCGAGCATAAGCAGGACGACTGCATCAAAGTCGTGCTGAAACCCTGACAGGAGACCCAGTGATGGCGCGTGCATCCACTCTTACCGACAACAATCCCGAGCGGAGCCTCACCACGGCCGACAGGATGGCGCGGGGTCTCGGCTGGTTCAGCCTCGGCCTCGGCCTGGTCGAGCTGGTCGCGCCCGGCAAGCTCGCCCGCACCTTTGGCCTCGAAGGCAAGGAAGGGCTGGTGCGCGGTTATGGCGCGCGCGAGGTGGCGGCGGGCGTCGGCGCCCTCTCGGTCGATGCCGGCCCCGCCATCTGGAGCCGGGTCGCCGGTGACCTCGTGGACCTCGGCACACTCGCGGTCGGCATGCGCAGGGGCGATGACGAGCAGCGTCGCTATGCCGGCTACGCCATCGCTGCGGTGGTCGGCGTCACCGTGGTCGACCTGCTGGTCGCCAGCACGCTCACCAGGCAGAGGAGTCGAAGCCGCGGCGAGACTCGGGACTATAGCGACCGTAGCGGCTTCCCCGGCGGCGTGGCGAAGGCCCGAGGCGCAGCCAGCGACTTCCAGACGCCGCCCGACATGCAGGCCGCCCCGCTCATCCCCGGAGCTGTTGGCGCCACCGGCTAAGCACCGACGGCCGCATCTTTTCATCCCTCCAGCCAGGCGCTAGGCTCGTTTCCAGACCGGCTTGAGGGATTGTCGTGCCCGTGAAGCTCCCGCTTTTGCTCCTGCTCGCGCTCGCCGGTTGCGCCACCCAGGTCTATCATCCGACCCGCACCCGCGCGGAGCAGGAGCGCGATATCAGGATCTGCTCGGATCATGGGAAGCTGGTCGAGCCGATTGAGCCGATCGCAGCCCTCAACGTCGCCTATGAGTGCCTCGAGAAGAAGGGCTACAAGCGCGGCAAGGCGAAGCCGGCGTTCGGCTGACGTCGCGGCCGTAGGCGCTTGCGAAGCTGAAAAAATTGCTGCTATAGGCGCGCCTCGCCTGATGGCTGCTCCCTGGTAGCTCAGCGGTAGAGCATTCGACTGTTAATCGAATGGCCGTAGGTTCGAATCCTACCCAGGGAGCCACTTCTCCGAGCCTCGCCGCATAACGCCGCCCCGCAGCCATAGTTTACCGCTCGTCAACCGCCCGCCGCTAAAGCTGCCGGTGCACGGGAGGCAAAGGTTGGCGCTGCGGGATTCGAACATTCTCCATCTTCTACAGGCGGATAGGGGAATGAGCGCCGATGTCCGCCGGCATCTGGTGGCGACCTTGTTCGCATCTCCCGCGAGCCTTGCTATCGGTGCGGTCGCCGGCGGCGCGGCAGGCATATCGGCCGCCAGCCTCTCCAATGATTCCGCCACGATCTTCGTCGGGCTCGCCGTGCCAGTCGCGGGCGCGGCGCGTGTCGTGCAGGCGTCGCTGATGAACCGGGCAGACCCAGCGCAGCCGTCGGTGGTCCGCGCCGAGGTCCATTACGAGATCGGCGCCTGGCTGTTCTCGGCCCTGCTCGGCCTGCTCGCCTTCCTCGTGCTCACGCGGAGCAGCGATGGCGGGCTTCAGTTGCTCGCCTCGTGCGTGGCGCTGGGTTACGCCGCAGGGATCTGCGCTCGGAATGCGGGGCGACCCACGGTGGCGCTCGGACAGCTTACCCTGTCGGCCTTGCCGCTGACGGTCGGGCTCGCTCTGTCGGATGATCCGACGCGCTGGGTGCTTGCGATCGTGAATGTCCTCTTCATCCTCGGCATGTCCGACATCACCCGCAGGACCTATCTCGCCTTCCAGTCCGCCGTCGCGGAATCCCGGGCCCGCGAGAATGATGTTCGAGAGCAGCTCGATCACCTCCCCAACATGATCTGGTCGGCTGATGCCACCGGGCGGATCACCTTCCGCTCCTCTCGTTGGAAGGAGTTTACCGGCCTCGACCTCGATCAGTGGGAAGCCGGAGCATTGCTGGTGCACGCGGCCGACCAGGCGGCGGTGCAGGCGGCCTGGCGCCGGTCGGTCGAGAGCGGAGCTCCGTTCGAAGCCGCCTTTCGCCTCCGCCACAGGAGTGGGGAGTTTCGGCGCGTGCTGAACCGCGCGCGCCCGGAGCGCGACGCCGCGGGCGGCGTGCTGCGCTGGCACGGGGCCTGCGTCGACATTCACGAGCACGCCTTGGTGGCAGCCGCCTGACCAGCGGTCAGACTGCGAACTGCTCCATTGTGATGCGCTCGTCCAGGGCGTGTTCGGGATCGAAGAGCAGGGTCAGTGCCTGGCTCCTGTCTACACAGACTTCGACCGTTGCTACGTCGCGAACCTCAAGTTGGTCGGCGACCGCCGAGACCGGCCGCTTGGTCGGATCGAGCACGCGGAACGAGACCTTGAGATCGTCCGGAACAAGGGCGCCGCGCCAGCGGCGAGGACGAAAGGGGCTGATCGGCGTCAGCGCCATCAGCTTCGAGCCCAATGGCAGGATCGGCCCCTGCGCCGAGAGGTTGTAGGCAGTCGAACCGGCGGGTGTCGCGACGAGCACCCCGTCGCAGACCAGCTCCGGAAGCACGACGCGGCCGTTGAGCGAGATCTCGATCGAGGCGGTCTGCCGCGTCTCGCGCAGCAGCGAGACTTCGTTGATCGCTGGGTTGCTGAGCGTATCGCCTCGCACTGTCACCGCGTCCATGCGGAGCGGCGCGACAGTGAAGGTCCGGGCGTTGTTCACCCGCTCGCGGAGGCCTTCGATGCGCCACTCGTTCATCAGGAAGCCGACCGTACCCCGGTTCATCCCGAAGACGGGGCAGAGCGCGCCGCGCTTGAGCATCTCGTGCAGCGTGTGGAGGAGGAAGCCGTCCCCGCCGAGGGCGATGATCTGCTCGGCTTCGGCCAGCGGCACGAAGTCGTAGCGCTCGCGGAGCATCGCCTCGGCCGCCTGCGCCGCCTCGGTGGGTGACGCGACCAGCGCCGTCGGTCTCGATGCATTCCCCGCCATCTTCTCTTTGCTAAGCCGCCGCCGCCTCCGCGGCAAGGCGCCGCATGTTCCACCCCGGGGCAGTCCCAATCTCGTCCGTGAAAGCCAATTGATAAGGATTTGCATGGGAGTAGAGCTTGAAGCTTCGGTCGACGGGGCGGGAAGGGAGCGTGAGACGATGAGTGCCGGGGCGCCTGCGCCTGTCTTCATCCTGTCCTTTCGCCATCGCGACGAGCTGACCGTGCTCGCGGAAGGTGCCGGATGGCAGCCGATCGCCGCCCGGCGCGTGGTCAGCGCCGAGGGACGGTTCGTCTCCTCCGGCGCTTCGGTCGCCGTGGTGGACGCGCGCGGCGCGCTGGCGGACGGGCATGAAGGCGTCCGTGCGCTCGCCGACCCGGTGGAGGCCAATGCCGCTGCCCTGCTGGTGCTCGTATCGAAGGGCGATGCCGGCGCGCTCGACCAATTCTATTCGGAAGGCGCGACCCACTTTCTGGTGGGCCCATTCAGCGATCAGCAGTTCGTCCGCGCCCTGATGTTCGCCGAGCGCCATGCCGAGCGCGTCGGCGGCGGCCATCGCCACGTCCGCGCGCTCGAGGAGGAGCGGCAGGATCGGGCAGGTTCCTGGCGCTGGAAGCCGGGGTCGCAAACCGTAGAGCTCAGTCCGGCACTGGCGCGCAAGGCGGGTCTGGGAGACGATCAGGGGCAGCGAATCAGCCTGATGGACCTGTTCCGAAAGCTCGATCCCGAAGGCCGCCGCGCCGCACGCGAGGCGGTCGAGCGGCTGATGTCGACCGGCCGCTCGACCGCCTTCGCGCACGAGGACGGGGAGGGCGGCGCCCGCCTCGCCCATCACATGCGGGTGAGCGGCGGCGGCGGACAGATTGTCGGCCGCACCGAGACGATCGCGCGACCGCTCGCGCCGGAACTCCAGTCGCGCGACCCGCTGACCGGCCTTCGCGACGCCCGCGCAGGGCGCGCGTGGATCGAGAAAAGGCTCGGCCGCGCTGGCGACAGCGACCCCGCTCTGGTGGTGCTCCTGCTCGCCGTCAGCCGGTTCGACGCGATCAATGCCGCCTTCGGCCGGACCACGGGCGATGCCGTGCTGCAGGCGGCGGGACGGCGCATCGAGCGGCTGGTGGATGCCGACGGACGCCGGCGTTTCGTCGCGCGGCTCGCGGGTGCGGAATTTGCCGTCATGCTGGCGGCGCCGACGAGCCTCGGCGAGGGCCGCTTTCTCGCGGGACAATTGGTGGAGGCGCTGGCACGTCCCTTCATGTGCGGCGATCATGTGATCACCCTCGGCAGCCGGGTCGGCGTCGTCGCCTCCGCACCGGGCGACGACGCGGCGGGGCTGCTGCGGCGGGCAAGCGCGGCCCTGGTCGACGCCAAGGGCGCCGAGGCAAGCCCGATCCGGGTGCTCGATGCAGGCGCGCAGAGCGATACCGCGTTGGGCGATCGGCTCGAGGTCGACCTTCGCCGGGCGCTCGACAAGGACGAGATCGAGATCCTCTTCCAACCCCAGGTCTCGATCACCAGCGGCCGCATCGTCGGCGCCGAGGCGCTCGCCCGATGGCGTCACCCCACCTACGGCGAGCTCGGCGCGGCCACCTTGTTCAATGTCGCGTCCCGATCGGACTATCTGGTCCAGTTGTCCTACCATGTGCAGCGCACCGCAGTCGCCGAGGCTTCGGCATGGCCGGCGGCGCTCGGGCGGTTGCGCGTCGCCGTCAACATCACCGCGGCCGATATCGTCCGCCCCGGCTTCGCCTCCCAATTCCTGCAGATGGTGGAGGAGAGCGGCTTCGACCGGCGCCGCCTCACCGTAGAAGTCACCGAAGGCGGCCTCATCGAGGATCTGAACGCCGCCGCCTATCTGCTGGCGCGGCTGCGGGAAGGGGGGCTGCGGGTCGCGATCGACGACTTCGGCACCGGCTATTCGAGCCTCGCATACCTCAAGGCGCTGCCGCTCGATTATCTCAAGATCGACAAGCGCCTCTGCGAGGACATCACCGGCTCTGCCCGCGACCGGATCGTGGTCCGGAGCGTCATCGACATGGCGCGCTCGCTCGGCCTCGCCGTGATCGCCGAAGGCGTGGAGACCGAGGAGCAACTCGGCCTCCTCGCCCAGGAAGGCTGTAACCTCTACCAGGGCTATCTCTGTTCGCGACCGGTGGATTCAGCGGCACTCGCAGAGCTCGTCGCGCCCCGCCTTCACGCCTGATCGCTATTTGTAGGCGATGGCTGCGCTTGCCGGACCGGCCAGAGGCAGGATCTCGCACCTCTTGAAGCCGGCCTCCAGGCACCAGGAGGTGAAGTCGGCCCCGGTGAAGTCGAAGGCGTCGCCGAACTCGATCAGCATGTTGAGCGACATCATCAGCCCGAACGCATTCTCCCGGCGCTCGTCGTCGATGATGTTCTCGATGGCGACGAACGCACCGCCTTCGGGCAGCGCCTGATAGGCCTTGCGGATGAGCATCTTCTTGCCCTCGAGATTCCAGTCGTGGAGGATCATGCCCATCGTGATCAGATCCGCCTTGGGGAAATCCTCCTTGAGGAAGTCGAGCGTGCCCGCGGACACGCGCTCGTAGAGGCCGGTCGCGCGGATGCGGCGTTCCGCGATCGGCTGCACGACGGGCAGGTCGAAGGACCGGCAGCTGAGGTGCCGATGTCGGCCGGCGACGATGCAGGAGAGCTGGCCCGTGGCACCGCCGATGTCGGCCATGCTGCGATACGATGAGAAGTCGAACTTCTCCGCGAAGGCGTTGAAATTGCCCATCGAGACGCCGCTCATCGCGTCCATGAACTGCTCGAGCCGCCGTGGATCGGCATAGAGCTCGTCGAACATCGGCTTGCCCGAATGCTTGACCTCATTCTGCGGCTTGCCCGTCTTCAGCGCCGGCGTGAGGTCCGACCAGAAGGGGTAGAGACGGGCATTGGCCATTTCGAGGATACCGCCGACATAGTTGGGGCTGCCTCGAACGAGGAAGCGGCCGGTCTCAGCCGTGTTGCTGTATGCCGCGCCAGCGCCGTCGCCGTCGCGTTCCAGCAGGCGAAGCGCGACCAGTGTGTCGAGGAAGTCGTAGGTGCCTCGCGGATGCAGGCCGAGCGCCTGCTCGATCTCGCCTCCGGTCCTGGCGCCGTCGGCCAGCAGGGTGAAGACGCCCAGCTCGACGGCGCTCAACAATGTCTTCGAAGCCCAGAAACCCATCCCGACCTGAAGGATATGTGCCGGCGACGGCGCGGCGGCGGGCATTGAGACCGTATCGGCCGAGGGTTCTGTCTCCGGGCTGATCCCCGGCTCCGCGACTAACTCTAGAATAGCTTCGCTCATCGATGATGTCCCTCCCTTGCAAGCCGGAGGCTCTAGGAAGGAGACAGTGCACAAGCCTGCGTCTTTCGACGGAAGCGTCGCTTGCGGAGACGGCGAAGCAAGAGCGCTGCGGAACCGGCAATGGCTGCGACGAAAGGTGTCGGGAGCGCGAGCTCACCCGGTGTTCGTCAGCCCCAGCTCCAGTCGAGGGCGGCGAACTCGCTCGCGGCGACTCCCGCTTCGCGCACGAGCTCCTTACGGATCATGCTCTCCCATGCCACGGCATCGAAGGAGACCAGAGTCGCCAGGGATATCAGAATGGCCTTGAACATGGCCCGCAGATTAGCCGCCCTTCGTTTACAGATGGTTGCTGTCTCACGTTAACCGCAAGGCAGCAGCAACCTGCGTTTCGTCAGAAGAAGAGCTTGCGGATGCTGACCGTGACCGAGCGCCCGAGCGGGTCGAGATAGCCGGGCTGGTAGCCGATCGGCACCTCGCCAGCCGTATTGCGCACGTCCAACCGGCTGTCGAACAGGTTGTTGACGTTGAGGCTGACCCGGGTCCCCCGCAGCCAGGGATATTTCTGCACCAGCGACCGCTGCTGCCCCAGCTCCGCGAACAATCTGAGATTGATCGTCGTCAGGTCGGAGAAGGACAGGTCCTCGGGCGTCGACCCGCCGCCGATGCCGCCACGCACGGTAGTGCCGCTCTGCCAGTTGGCGCTGAGACGCGCTCCGAAGCCGTTGCGGAAGTAGCCGGCCTGCGCCTCGATCTCGTGACGAGGGCGTCCGCCATTGTTGCCGACGGCCGAGCCGTTGAGCAGATCGAGCTCCGGCACGCCCTGGCGAATGAGGATGGAATCCTCCAGTCGCCAGGTATGGTAGAGCGCGAACTGCATCCGGCCGCCCCGGCCGCCGCCGCCGCCAAAGCCGCCGCGCCCGCCGCCGAAGCCGCCACGGCCCCCGCCGGCGCCTTGACCACCGCGGCGACGCTCACCCGCCTCTGGCAGCGCGCCTGCCGGGTCACCTGCCGTCGGCGGAGTCGTGCTCTCGGTCGGCGGAGCAGCGGTAGCGCCAGCCTCGCCGCCCTGCGCCTCGGCGCGCCTGCCGCGGAAGCCGCCGGGCGGCGGCGCGGGGCCTATCCGCTTCGAGAAGTTGACGCCCCAGCGTATCTCCGACCGGTCCGACCGGGCGAAGTTCACCGGGCGACTGTCGATCTGGAACAGCCGCCCTTCATCGTCGCGCAGGAACCGCTCCGGGAACGCCGCCTCGATCTCCGCCGTCGCCGAGGGAAAGGAGGCGATGGGGTTGCGGATGCGCGTGTTGGTGTAGTTGGCGGTGATCGACAGATTCTCTTCGCTCAGCGGCTTGGCCGTGATGCCCAGCTTGAACACCCGGCGGTTGTCCGCGGCCAGGCCCGCATTGCCGCCCTCGATCCGCGTCACATCCACCGTCTCGCCGCGCGTGAAGTCGAACACGCGCACGTTCGGCGTCAGGATGGTCGGATCGCCGAGTTGCTGCACACTGGGCGCGCCGTCCTCGTCGGTGATGGACGCGATCACGTCCACCTCGGGGATCGGCTCCCAGTTAATGCCGGCGCCGAGCGTGCGCAGGGTGCCGAAGTCGGAGAGATGCTCCACCTCCGCATTGGCGTTGAGCGACAGATCGCCGATTGCCGCGAGCACGTCGTTGCGCCGGCTGGCGATCGGCACGTCCACATTGACCTGCGCGTTGCCGCGTCCGCGCGAAAGCTCACGGGCGGTTTCGATGTCGTCGCGCAACGTCTCGCTGCGGATGCCGAGCCGACTGGCGCCGATCCTGACGGTGGTCGAGACGTCGCCGGCGGGAAGGGGGATCGGGGAGCCGTTGGCGACAAGCTCCGCATTGGCATCGTCCCGTATCGAGAAGGCGCGGTTGCGCTCGCGAGGATCGGTGAGACTGTCCGTGTCGGTGAAATTGGTGTTGCTGATGCGATCGTAATTGCCGGTGAGGGACCAGCGCCAATCACCCTGCTGGCCATTCATGGCGAGGCCGAGATGGCCGGTGCGGCTGCTGCTGTCCCGGGTCAGGGGCCGCGGAACGTCGCCAAGCGGATTGTCGAGGAAATCGGACGGAAGACCGAACAGGCTGCGGCCTTCGCTGCCCTCGACGCTCGCATTGAACGTGGTCGAGATGTCGCCGAAGAGCGTCCGGTTGAGCGTGCCGTTGAGCGAGAACTGATCGCTCGCGCCCAGCAAAGTGCGGAACGGGGACACGTCGAACAGCGCATCAGGATCGGACTGGATGATGTCGCGCTCGCTCTCGAGCAACGCATTGTTGTGCTGATATTCCGCGTCGATGTTCCAGCGGCCGGTCGGGTCGATCCTGAGGATGTTGGCGTCCGCCTCGTAGACGCTGCGGCCGCCGGCCGTCGCCTGGCCGTATTCGGCCTCCGCCGTCACCGCATTGAAGCGGCGCCGGGTGACGAAATTCACCACCCTCTGGTCGGCACGATAGCCATATTTCAGCGCCACTTCTTCAGGCAGCACTTCCATCCGGATGATCGCTTCGGGCGGGATGCCGCGGATCTCGCGGAAGCCGGAGATGCGCTGGCCGTTGAGCAGCACCACCGGCCGCTCGCCGCCGCGTCCCCGGCCGCTGCTGGTCTGCGGCGCGATCGCGTCCAGCAGCTCGGCCAGCGTGCCGGCCCCGAACGAGCGGATGTCCCCGCGGTTGAACACGACCTCCGGCTCGATATTGCCGATCACAGAGCCGCGCTGGCGCTGGCCGGTGACGACGATCTCCTCGCCATCCTCCTCCTCTTCGACGAAGTCGGGATCGGCCGGCTCCGGCGCGGCATCGGTCGGCTGGGTATTGTCGTCGACGGAGGCGGTCGGGGCGAGCGTTTCGGCCGGCGCCGCTTCCTCGGGAGGCGGCGCTTCCTGGGCGAGCAGGGGCTGGTGAGCGACGCCGGCGAGCAGAGCCGCCAGAGCCAGGCGCGAGAGGGGATTGGGGGGTGTCCTTCTCGGGGACTCGGGTACGCACGTCTTCATGTCACTGCTCTCCGCGGGAACTCGGCCGGACTGCCGTCCTACAAGAGCCTCGCTATGCCCCGCCTGTCGCGCAAACGTGCCGCGGCGGCGGGAAAATTGTCGCAAAATGTATCGCCTGGGCGCCGCTGCTCCCGGGCGACTGAACATCGAATGTATCGATTGGTTGCGCCGCGTCAGGCGGCGACGCGGGCGAGGCCGGTCGAAAGCTGCAAAGCGGCATTGATGCGCGCCTGTGCGTCCGGCCAGCTGCGGGTGACGACCAGCTTGCTGTCAGGCCGGAGCTTCGCAGTGCCCTTCAGCCGCTGCACATAGCCGATCAGCCCTTCGAGATTGCCGAACTTGTCGCCGTGGAAGCTTACCAGAGCGCCCTTGGCCCCGACATCGAGCTTCACGATCCCCGCCTTGCGGCAATTCAGCTTGGTCTCGATCACTTTCAGAAGGTTTTCGGTTGCGACCGGGAGCTTGCCGAACCGGTCGATCAACTCGGCCGCGAACGCCTCGATCTCCTGCCGGCTCTCCAGCTCGTTCATCCGCCGGTAGAGGCCCATGCGCAGGTCGAGGTCGGGCACATAATCCTCGGGCAGCATGATCGGCGCGTCGACCGTGATCTGGGGCGAGAATTCATCCGGCCGATCCAGCCCCGCGCCGCCGGCCTTGGCGTCCATGATCGCATCTTCCAGCATCGACTGGTAGAGCTCGAAGCCGACCTCCTTGATATGTCCGGATTGCTCGTCGCCGAGCAGGTTGCCGGCCCCGCGATGATCGAGATCGTGGGCGGCGACCTGGAAGCCGGCGCCGAGGGTGTCGAGATTGACGAGCACCTGCAGGCGCTTGTCGGCGGCCTCAGTCACCACTCGCGTCGCCGGCGTCGTGAAATAGGCATAGGCGCGGGTCTTGGCGCGCCCGACGCGGCCACGAAGCTGGTAGAGCTGGGCGAGGCCGAACCGGTCGGCGCGATGGATGATCAGCGTGTTGGCGGAAGGGATGTCGAGCCCGCTCTCGATGATCGTGGTCGACAGCAGCACGTCATATTTGCGGTCGTAATAGGCCGACATCCGCTCCTCGACCTCGGTCGGCGACATCTGGCCATGGGCGGTGATGAACGTCACTTCCGGGACCTCGTCGCGCAGGAACTGCTCGATGTCCGGCAGATCGGCGATCTTGGGCGCGACGAAGAAGCTCTGGCCGCCGCGATAATGCTCGCGCAACAGGGCCTCGCGAAGCACCACCGGATCCCACGGCATGACATAGGTGCGCACGGCGAGACGATCGACCGGCGGCGTCTGGATCACGGACAGCTCGCGCAGGCCCGACATCGCCATCTGCAGGGTGCGCGGGATCGGGGTGGCGGTGAGGGTGAGGACGTGGACGTCGGCCTTCATCGCCTTGAGCCGCTCCTTGTGAGTGACGCCGAAGCGCTGCTCCTCGTCGACGATGACGAGGCCGAGCTGCTTGAACTCCACCGATTTGGCGAGCAGCGCGTGGGTGCCGATGACGATGTCCATCTTGCCCTCGGCCGCCTTTTCGCGCGTCTCCTTGGCCTCGGCGGCGGGGACGAGCCGGGAGAGGCGGCCGATCTCGATCGGGAAACCGCGAAAGCGCTCGCAGAAGTTCGTGTAATGCTGGCGCGCGAGCAGGGTAGTGGGGGCGACCACCGCCACCTGCATCCCCGCCATCGCAGCGATGAAGGCGGCCCTTAGTGCGACCTCGGTCTTGCCGAAGCCGACATCGCCGACCACCAGCCGGTCCATCGGCCGCCCGGCGCCGAGATCGCCGATCACGTCGCCGATGGCGCGGTCCTGGTCCTCGGTCTCCTCATAGGGGAAGCGGTCGACGAAGGCGGCAAAGCCGGTGTCGGGCTCGGCTACCCGTCCCGGACGAAGCGCGCGGGCGGCGGCGGTCTTGATGAGGTCGCCCGCGATTGCTCGGATGCGCTCCTTCATCCGCGACTTGCGCCGCTGCCAGGCCTCGCCGCCGAGGCGGTCGAGCGCGACCCCGTCGCTGTCGCTGCCGTAGCGGGACAGGATGTCGATATTCTCGACCGGCACGTAGAGCTTGTCGCCGCCGGCATATTCGAGCGCGACGCAGTCGTGAGGACTGGTGCCGACGGGGATCTGGGTCAGTCCTTCATAGCGGCCGATGCCGTGATCGCCGTGGACGACCAGGTCGCCGGGGCTGAGCGTGGCAAGCTCGGACAGGAAGGCGTCGGTGCTCTTCTTGCGCTTCTTGCGGCGGACGAGCCGGTCGCCGAGCATATCCTGCTCGGTAAGCAGCGCGACCTCCGGCGTGGCGAAGCCGTGATCCAGCTGGACGACGGTGAGCGTGACCTGGTTGCGGTCGGCCGCGCCGAGCGCCTCCTGCCAGGAGTCGGCTTCGACCGCCTTGGCGAGGCCGTGCTCGGCGAGCAGCCCCTTCAGCCGCTCGCGCGAGCCGCGGGAATAACTGGCGAGCACGACCTTCTTCTTCGCCCGCCGCAGCTCCGTGACATGCGCGACCACCGCCTCATAGACATTGGCGTTCTGCGACCGCTCGGGTGCGAAGTCCCGGGCCGCATCGACGCCGAAGTCGATGACGGTCGCGCTCTCCGGCTCATGGAAAGGTGTCGCGAGATGCAGCGGCCGGTCGGCGATCGTCCGGTCCCATTCCTCTTTGCCCAAATAGAGCGTCCCCGGCTCCAGCGGGCGATAGCTTCCCGGATCGGAGGACTGGGCGCGGACGCGATTCTCATAATAGTCGGCGATGGCCTCGAAGCGCGCCTCGGCCGCGCCGGCATCTCCTGCATCTCGCACGACGATATCGTCGGGCGAGAGATGGTCGAACAGGGTCGCCAGCCGCTCCTCGAACAAGGGCAGCCAGTGATCGAGGCCGGCGAGGCGCCGTCCTTCCGAAATCGCCTGGTAGAGCGGGTCGCCGGTCGCAGTCGCGCCGAATTTCTCCCGATAGCGCGAGCGAAAGCGCTTGATGCTCTCCTCGTCGAGCAGGGTCTCGGAAGCGGGAAGCAGCGTGAAGCCCTCAACACTGCCGGTCGTGCGCTGAGTGGAGGGATCGAAGCTCCTGACGCTCTCGATCTCGTCGCCGAAGAAATCGAGCCTTAGCGCGTGATCCTCGCCGGAAGGATAGAGATCGACCAGGCCGCCGCGCACGGCAAACTCCCCGGCGTCCGCCACTGTATCTGTGCGAACATAGCCATTCGCCTGGAGCAGGGCCGCGAGTCGATCACGGTCAATCCGCTCGCCCGGGGCGAGTCGCGCCACGAGCTGGCGGATGCGGAACGGCGTCAGCGTCCGCTGGGTCGCCGCATTGACCGTGGTGACGAGGAGCTGCGGCCTGTCGCTCTTGCGTTGGAGCGCATGCAGCGTCGCCAGCCGCTCAGACGATGAGCGCAGGGAAGGGGAGGAACGATCGTAGGGAAGACAGTCCCAGGCGGGGAAGCTCAGCGTCTCCAGCTCCGGCGCGAAAAAATGCGCCGCATCGACGATATGGCGCATCGCCGCCTCGTCCGGCGCGATGAAGACGGCGCGCCCCTTCGCGGCCCGCGCAAGATCCGCCGCCAGCCAGGGCACGAACCCTGCCGGCGCGCCGGCCAGCGTCATCGGCTCGGAGGCCATCAGGATGCGCTGCAGGCTCAGACCCTCACCCTTGGCAGGCGGAGCGGCCCGCGAGCTCTCGCGGGGAGGGGGAGGGGCAAGCTTGGTATCGTCCACGTTCAATCCGGAAACTTGATGTAATCCACCTGCTTCAGCTGCCGCATCAGCTCGCCCTCCCAGCGCGCGGGGACCGGCTGCGTTCCCATCGCCCAGGCGAGGATGTCCACGTCCTGCTCCTCCATCAGTGCTTCGTACCGGGCGATCTCTTCGTCACCCCACGTGGCGCTGTGCCGGTCGAAGAAGCCGCCGACCAGCAGATCGGCTTCCCGGGTTCCACGATGCCAGGCGCGGAAGCGGAGGCGTTTCAGGCGATCGGTTCGGTTCATGCTGCCCCCAATGCAGGATGGGCCGGGCAGCGCTGGCGAAGCGCTCCGGCTTTGGATATCGGAGGTGTCACCTAGGTATGCGGCCCCAAATCCTCAATCCCCTGTTCGCCGAAGTGGAGGTGCTGAAGGGCATCGGTCCTGGCCTCGCCAAGCCGCTCAAGCGCCTCGGCCTGGAGCGGGTTGTCGACATCCTCTTCCACTTGCCGGTGAGCTGGATCGAGCGGAAGCGGGTGGAGGTGTTGGACGAGGCCGATGCCGGCCGCATCATCACGGTCGAGGTCACGCCCCGCAACTATAGGCAAAGCGGCGGCCGAGGGCCGTTTCGGGTCCACGCCGCAGACAAGGCCGGCAATTACCTAACGCTCACCTATTTCAACAATCCCGGCTGGGCGAAGAAGCAGCTCCCGCTCGGCGAGCCCAAGATCGTCTCCGGCCGGCTCGACCGCTATGGTCAGGAGCTGCAGATGGTCCATCCGGATCATGTCCTCCCTCCTGCCGAAGCCGCTTCGCTGCCGGAGCGGGAGCCGGTCTATCCGCTCTCCGAAGGTCTCACCAACAACCGGCTCGGCCAGCTCGCCGCGCAGGCGCTCGCCCGCGTGCCGGCGCTGTCCGAATGGATCGAGCCGAGCCTGCTCGAGCGGCGCGGCTGGCCGGACTGGGCGCAGTCGCTCCAGCTCGCCCACCGCACCCACGACCGCGACGCGGCGCGCGAGCGGCTCGCTTATGACGAGGTGTTCGCGAACCAGCTCGCCTTGATGCTGGTCCGCGCCCAGTCGCGGAAGCGGCGGGGTGTGCCCCTCAGGGGCGACGGCCGCCTTCGCGACAGGCTGTCGCTGCCTTATTCCCCAACGGGCGCGCAGCAGCGCGCCATTGCGGAGATCGAAGGCGATTTGCAGCAGGAGGTGCCGATGCTCCGCCTGCTCCAGGGCGATGTCGGCTCCGGCAAGACACTAGTGGCGCTGATGGCGCTGCTGACCGCAGTGGAGGCCGGCGCGCAAGGCGCGCTGCTCGCCCCTACCGAGATCCTCGCCCGCCAGCATTTCGATACGCTCTCGCGTCAGCTGACCGGCCTCGGCGTCAGCGTCGCCATCCTCACCGGACGCGAGAAGGGCCGCGCCCGCGACTCCACCCTGATGGGCCTAGCCGACGGATCGATCGACATCCTGGTCGGCACCCACGCCATCTTCCAGCAGGCGGTCACCTACAAAAGCCTCGGCCTCGCCGTCGTCGACGAGCAGCATCGCTTCGGCGTCGCCCAGCGCATGATGCTGGCGAGCAAGGCCGAACGCCCGCCCCACTTGCTGGTCATGACCGCTACCCCGATCCCGCGCACGCTGAAGCTCATGCACGAGGGGGAGCTCGACGAGAGCCGCCTCGACGAGATGCCGCCGGGCCGCCAGCCGATAGAGACCCGCGTCCTCAGTAGCGAGAAGCTGACCGACGTGATCGCCGGTCTCGGCCGTCACATCGACACCGGAGGCCAGGCCTATTGGGTGTGCCCGCTGGTCGAGGAGAGCGAGGCCTCCGACCAGGCCGCCGCGGAGGAGCGTGCCCAGATCCTTAAGCTTCGCTTCGGCGACAAGGTCGGCCTCGTCCACGGCCGCATGAAGGGTCCGGAAAAGGATGCCGTCATGGCCGCCTTCCAGCTCGGCCACATCGCCGTGCTCGTCGCCACCACCGTTATCGAGGTCGGCGTAGACGTCCCCAACGCGACTCTCATGATCATCGAGGGCGCCGACCGCTTCGGCCTCGCCCAACTCCATCAGCTCCGCGGCCGGGTGGGGCGCGGCACCGGCAAGTCGATCTGCCTGCTCCTGCGCGGCGAGGCGCTGAGCGAGACCGCCCGCGCCCGCCTCTCGCTCATGCGCGAGACCAATGACGGCTTCCGCATCGCCGAGGAGGACCTGCGGCTGCGCGGCGGCGGCGAAATCCTCGGCACGCGCCAGTCGGGAGAAGCCCAGTTCCGCCTCGCCAGCGCCGAGCAGATCGGCGAGCTGATCGCCACCGCGACCGACGACGCCCGCCTGCTCGTCGACCGCGACGGCGGCCTCACCGGTCCACGCGGCCAGGCAGCGCGGACCCTGCTTTACCTGTTCGAGCGCGACGCCGCGGTGGGTCTGCTACGTTCGGGTTAGCAGCCCGTGCCTCTTCTTGCCGAGGCTGAGCTTCAGCGGCTCGTCCGTCTCCAGCGTGACGACGAAGCCCGGATCGGCGATCACCACGCCGTTGAGCCGCACCGCGCCTTCCGCGATCTTGCGCCTCGCCTCGCCGTTGGACGCCGCGAAGCCGAGCACCGTCAGCGCGACGACGATGCCGATCCGGCCCTCGTCGACGCGGAGCGAGGGCAGGGCCTCGCCGGCCGATCCTTCCTCGAAGGTCCGGCGCGCGGTCTCCGCCGCCTCCACGGCCGCGGCCTCACCGTGGGCCAGCCTGGTGGCCTCGTCGGCGAGCACCTTCTTCGCCTCATTGATCTCGCTGCCCTGGAGCCCCTCCAGCCGCAGGATCTCGTCGAGCGGCAGGTCGGTGAACCGCCGCAGGAACTTGCCGACGTCGGCATCCTGCGTGTTCCGCCAGAACTGCCAGTAATCGTACGGGCCGAGCTGATCCGCATTCAGCCAGATCGCCCCGCGCTCGGTCTTCCCCATCTTGCCGCCGTCTGCGGTGGTGAGGAGCGGCGTCGTGAGGCCATAGACCTGGGTCCCGTCCACCCGCCGGGCGAGCTCGATGCCGTTGACGATATTGCCCCATTGGTCCGACCCGCCGAGCTGCAGCCGGCAGGCGGCTCGCCGCGACAGCTCCAGGAAGTCGTAGCCCTGCAGGATCATGTAGTTGAATTCGAGGAAGGAGAGCGACTGCTCCCGGTCCAGCCTGAGCTTGACGCTGTCGAAGCTCAGCATCCGATTGATCGAGAAATGCTGCCCGATCTCGCGCAGGAACGGGATATATTCGAGCTTGTCGAGCCATTCGGCATTGTCGAGCATCACCGCGTCGGTGGGGCCGTCGCCGAACCTCAGAAACCGCTCGAACACACGACGGATCGAAGCGATGTTGGCGTTGATCGTCTCCGCCGTCAGCAGCTTGCGCGCCTCGTCCTTGAAGCTCGGATCGCCGATCTTGGACGTGCCGCCGCCCATCAGGACGATCGGCTTGTGCCCCGCCTGCTGCATGCGCCGCAGCATCATGATCTGGACGAGGCTGCCGACATGAAGGGAGGGGGCGGTCGCGTCGAAGCCGATATAGGCCGGCACGATCTCTTTCGCCGCCAAGGCATCGAGGCCCTCGGCATCGGTCAGCTGGTGGATATAGCCGCGCTCGTCGAGCAGGCGGAGAAGATCGGACTTGTATTGGGCCATGGCGCGGCTCGTTACCGTCGCCGCCTCTCTCCCGCAATTGCCCCGGCAGCATGCGCTTGATTTGCGCTGCGACGCCGCTCATCAGCCTCGACATGGCGCTCAGCGAAAAGGAAGTCGACCGCCTGCTGGAACGGCAGCCAAGTCATGTGCCCGCGCTGGTGCGAAAGGGCGACCTGCGCATGGAGGCAAGGGACGGCCGTGCCGCCTCCGCTTTCTACAAGGCGGCGCTCAGTGCCGTTGCCGGAGTCCATCCGTTGCCGGTCGAAGCACAGCCGTTCATCGAGCGTGCCCGCGCCGGCCTGTCGCGCGCCGGGCAGCTGTTCGAGGATCATCTCGAAAGGAGATTGACGCGAGCAGGTCTGCCGCCTGAGCGCTGCCCGCGCCGCTTCGCGGAGTCGCTCGAGATCCTCACCGGCCGTCGCGCGATGCAGTCCGATCTCCAGCGCCCCGCCGCCTATTTCTTTCCAGGCTTGCCGCAGCGCCGTTACTACGAGCGCTCGGAGTTCTCTTGGGTCCCGCGGGTCGAAGAGGCGGTGCCTGCCATTCGGGACGAGCTTTCGCGCCTGCGGGTCGAAGACGAAGCGGGCTTCCGCCCTTATCTGGTCTCGGATCCGAGGCGGCCGAGGCGCGACTTCCATGGCCTCACCGACAATCCCGACTGGAGCACGCTCCATCTCTGGGAGAACGGCGCCCCCGTCGCCGAGAATGCGGAGCGCTGCCCGGCCACCTTCGCGACGATCCGCTCGCTCGATCTGCCGTTCATCACCACGCGGGCGCCCTCCATCCTCTTCTCGCGCCTGCGCGCCGGCGCCCGGATCCCGCCGCATAGCGGCATGCTCAACACGCGGCTGATCTGCCACCTGCCGCTCGTCGTGCCGGAAGGCTGCGGCTTCCGCGTCGGGGGAGAGACGCGCGAGTGGCGCGAAGGCGAGCTGCTGATCTTCGACGACACGGTCGAGCACGAGGCCTGGAACGACGGCTCCAGCGACCGCATCGTCCTGATCTTCGACATCTGGCGCCCGGAGCTGAGCGAAGAGGAGCGCCGCGCCGTGACGGCGATGTTCGAGGCGATCGACGCGTACTAGCTCTTGCGGCTCAGTGTCCGCATCGCATCATCGAGGCCGTCCAGCGTCAGCGGGTACATCCGGTCGTGCATCAGCTCGCGGATGATGCGGATCGAGTGACTGTAGCCCCAATATTGCTCCTGCATCGGGTTCAGCCACACGGCGGCGGGATAGGTGTTCGCCATCCGCTGCATCCAGACGGCGCCGGCTTCCTCGTTGAAATGTTCGACCGAGCCGCCGGGGTGGGTGATCTCGTACGGGCTCATCGAGGCGTCGCCGACGAAGACGACCTTCCAGTCGTGGCCATATTTGTGGAGCACGTCCCAAGTTGGCGTCCGCTCCTGGAAGCGGCGGCGATTGTCCTTCCACACGCCTTCGTAGACGCAATTGTGGAAGTAGAAGAATTCGAGATTCTTGAACTCGGACGTGGCCGCGGAGAACAGCTCCTCGCAGATTCGGATATGAGGGTCCATCGAGCCGCCGACGTCAAGGAAGAGGAGCAGCTTCACCGCATTGTGCCGCTCCGGCCGCATGCGAATGTCGAGCCAGCCCTTGCGCGCGGTGCCGTCGATCGTCTCGTCGAGATCCAACTCCTCGGCCGCGCCCTCGCGGGCGAAGCGGCGGAGGCGCCGGAGCGCGACCTTGATGTTGCGGGTGCCGAGCTCCTTCGAACTGTCGAGGTTGCGGAATTCGCGCTTGTCCCAGACCTTGATCGCGCTGCGCTGCCCGCCTTCACCGCCGATGCGGACGCCTTCTGGATTGTAGCCGCTGTTGCCGAAGGGCGAGGTGCCGCCGGTGCCGATCCACTTGCTGCCGCCCTGGTGTCGCCCCTGCTGCTCCTCGAGCCGCTTCTTCAGCGTCTCCATGATCTCTTCCCAGGAGCCCAGCGACTTGATCTCGGCCATCTGCTCCGGCGTCAGGTAGAGCTCGGCGACCTTCTTCAGCCATTCCTCGGGGATTGGGACCGCCTCGGTGCCGTAGCTGGTCTCGACCCCCTTGAAGACCTTGCCGAATACCTGGTCAAAGCGGTCGAGCAGCCCCTCGTCCTTCACGAAGGTGGCGCGGGCGAGATAATAGAATTCCTCGGGCCGCGAGGCGATCACCGACGCGTCGAGCGCCTCCAGTAGGGTCAGATGCTCCTTCATCGAAGCGGAGATGCCCGCGGCCCGAAGCTCGTCGACGAAGGAGAAGAACATGGACGTGCACTAGCCGAGGTGACCGCGGGACTCCAGCAGCGGGTGGTTAACGTCCTTTCAACCGGTGTCGCCTAGACCCGTCACAAATCCTTGGGGTGAGGCGACACGTGGCGAGTTCAGCGATCGAGCAACCGGACGGCAATGCGATCAACATGGTCGCCCGCAACTGCGGCTCGCTGGCGATCGAATGCAGCGACGTTTCCGGCTATGTCGCCGGCGTCTCCGATCGCATCTCATCCAACCTGAAGACACTCGACGCGCTCGAGGAGGTCACCTCCCGGCTGATGGCCGACCAGGCCCGCGTCGCCGATTCCACCGATGAGGCCCGCCTCCTCGCCGAGCAGGCGCGCGAGAAGCTCGGCCAAGGCCGCGCCGCGATTGAGGACACGATCCGCGTCTTCTCCGGCCTCACCGAATTGGTCGTCCAGCTCGGCGACCGTATGGCGGGCTTCGCCGAGGCGATGACTCAGGTCCAGCGCGTCTCGTCCAGCATCGAGAGCATCGCGAACAAGACCAACATGCTCGCCCTGAACGCTACCATCGAGGCGGCGCGGGCAGGGGAGGCGGGCAAGTCCTTTGCCGTGGTCGCCGCCGAGGTGAAGAAGCTCGCGCACGACACCCGCACCGCGACCAGCGAGATCGCCTCCACCGTCGCCTCGCTGACCCGCGAGGCGGAGGCCGTCACGACCGAAATTAAGGCTGGCGTCGACCGCAGCCGCGAGGCGCGTGGCAGCTTCACCACGATCAACGAGACCGTCCGCGACGTCGCCGACCTCGTCGCAATGGTGGACCGTCAGACCGACGGCATCGCCCAGTCTACCGGCATCATTCAGCAGAGCGTGGACAGCGTGAAGAGCGGCCTTTCGGACTTCGCTGCCGACGCCCGCGCCAATGGCGGCCAGCTCCGCGAGGCGCAGGACCGCCTGACCCGCCTCGAATCTCTCTCCGGCGACATGCTGGACCGCCTGGCGAGCTGCGGCGTCCGCATCGACGACACCTCCTTCATCGAGGCTTCGCAGGCGGCCTGCACCGAGCTGTCGGCCATCATCGAGAAGGCGATCGCCCGCGGCGAAATCAGCGAGGCCGACGTATTCGACACGAGCTACGTGCCGATGCCCGGCACCAACCCCACTCAATATGCGACCCGCTTCTGCGACTTCGCCGACGACCGCATCCGACCGATCCTCGACCGCATCATGGCCAGCGACACGCGCACCGTCGGCTGCGTGATGAGCGACATCAACGGCTATCTCCCGACCCACATCACCGAGCGATCGCAACCGCAGGGCCCGGATCCCAAATGGAATGCCGAGCATTGCCGCAACCGCCGCAACTTCATCGACGACGCCACCCGCCGCGCGATCGAGAGCGACAAGGAAGCGATGCTGGTGACCTACCGCATGAACCTCGGCGAGGGCCGCTATCTGCCGGTCAAGAACGTATTCGTGCCGCTCTACGTGAACGGCCGCCGCTGGGGCAATTTCGAGCTCGCCTATCGCGACGAGGCGATGCGCTAGGCTAGCCGCCGCGCCGCGCCATGAAGGCGAGGCGCTCGAACAGCATCACGTCCTGCTCGTTCTTCAGGAGCGCGCCGTGCAGCGGCGGGATCGCCTTGTGCGGGTCGCGGGACTGGAGGACCTCGAGCGGCATGTCCTCGTGGAGCAGCAATTTCAGCCAGTCGATCAGCTCGCTGGTCGAGGGCTTCTTCTTGAGGCCGGGGACCTCGCGGACCTCGTAGAAGATATCCATCGCCTTCTGCACCAGCATCTTCTGGATGCCCGGGAAATGCACGTCGATGATCGCCTGCATCGTCTCCCGGTCGGGGAATTTGATGTAGTGGAAGAAGCAGCGCCTCAGGAACGCGTCCGGGAGTTCCTTTTCGTTGTTGCTGGTGATGACGACGATGGGCCGCTCCTGGGCGCGGATCGTCTCGTGGGTCTCGTAGACGTGAAATTCCATGCGATCGAGCTCCTGGAGGAGGTCGTTCGGGAATTCGATGTCGGCCTTGTCGATCTCGTCGATCAGCAGCACCGGCAGCTGGGGCGAAGTGAACGCCTCCCAGAGCTTGCCGCGCTTGATGTAATTCGAGATGTCGTGGACGCGGGGGTCGCCCAATTGGCCGTCGCGGAGGCGCGCTACTGCGTCATATTCGTAGAGGCCTTGGTGGGCTTTGGTGGTGCTTTTGACGTGCCATTCGAGGAGGGGGGCGCCGACCGCCTTGGCGATTTCGTGGGCGAGGACGGTCTTGCCGGTGCCGGGTTCGCCTTTGACCAGCAAGGGACGGCGGAGCGTCACCGCGGCGTTGACGGCGACCTTGAGGTCCGGGGTGGCGACGTAATTCTGAGTGCCTTCGAAGCGCATCGGCAGCGGATAGGTGAGGGCCGGCGGCGGCGCAAGCGCGCCGCGGCCCGCGAAGGGGGCGGCCGGCTCAGTAGGGCCCTCGCGCCTGCGCCCGCGCCTCCAGGAGGTCCCAGAGGCCGCGATGCTGGATCGAGATCTGCTCGGCGCCGAACAGGATCGCACGCTCCGCCGCGACCGCCTCGGCAACCTCGCGGACGCTCTCGGGCTCGCCAAGGGCGTAGGGCGGGACCTCAATGCCGAAGCGCAGGGCGGCCGCGTCGAGCGCGCCCCGCACGTGCCGCCAGTCGAGCGCCACCGCGAGCGCCGCGCCCAAAGCGCAGCCGTTGCGCTCCGACTGGGCGAGCATCTCGATCGCGTGGCGCTGGCTGATCACGGCGGATTCGGTGTCGCCCGCGCCGGCGGTGCTCGGGATCGGCCCGGCGGCGACGGCGAGGCGGGTGAGAATCGAGCGCTCGATGCCGAATTGGTGGATCGCGTCCTTGAACCAGGCGCGCGCCGCCGGCTCGACCGAGCGGTTGGCGGCATGGTCGATCACGCCCGGCTGGCGGCCGTGCAGCATGCACAGGAAATGGACCGCGTCCGAGAGGTTGCGCGCGGCGTGCGGGCCGCGGAGCAGCTCGTCGCTCAGCAGATAATCGTGACTGCCGCTGCCATGTTCGGCGACGCAGGCGAGCAGCGCACTGCCCGAGCGGCTGCGCCCTAGCTGTCCAACCGAAGCTGAAACCATCCGAAAACTCCCATGGCGTGCGCAGCGCTTTAAGGGGAGCACCCTAACCGAAGCGCGTAAAAGCGAGGTTTACGCGCCGTTAGGCGGATGGTGACGCGTCTCGCTCAGGCGGCCAGCGGCAGCGGCTCCGCTTCGTCCTCCCGGGCCGGCTGGACCTCGACCGCCGCGGGGGCGGCCGGAGCGGCGGCGGAGACCGGGAACAGCCAGCGCGAAAGCGCGACCACCGCTCCCGCCGCGACATAGGTGAACAGCGCGGCGAGCGGATTGAGGAAGAGCAGGAAGCCGAGGCCCAGCCGCAGCAGGTTCGGCGGCACGCCCAGATCCTCGCCAAAGCCCTGGCAGACGCCGAAAATGGTGTCGCTGCGGGTGAAGAGGTTGTGCTGGTCGAGGAATTTCATCTTCTGCTCCTTGTCGGCGTCGCCGTCGCTGCCGCCGGCTGTTGTCCCCGGCTCCTCAGCACGAGCCGTGCCAAATCCAGCAAATCGTCTGTTTCCAGTGGGTTATGGGCAGAGCAGGCGCCCCGCATGAGACCGGAGCCTCATGACACTGCCCAAATGTTGGGAAAAGCCGCCAACGACGAGCGTACGAAGCGCCGCGACGAACGTACACGGACTAACCAGATCGGCACAATTTGCTTGACATTCGTTCGCTGCTGTGGAACATATCAGGAACAGCGGGAGGCATGAGATGGCAGAGAGGGATGGGCGTCGCCGCGGAGGCGCGTCCAGGGGAAGGCGCGTGCGCGCTGCACGGAGCGGCAGTCCGAGGCGGCAAAGGAGACCCTGGCGCCGATGGTCGGCTGCCGCGGAGGCGGCCTTTTTCGACCACCTGGCGCGGAGCGGGAACGTGCGGGCGGCGGCGGATGCAGTGGGCTTCTCGCCCAGCACCCTCTATGCGCTCCGGCGATCGCGGGCCGATTTTGCCGAAAAGTGGGCGAAGGCGCTCACCCTGGCGGCGGAGAGGCCGGCGGCCCAGGCCGAGAGCAAGGTGCGCTACTGGCGCGACGGCCGCGCCAAGCGCGTGCGCTGCTTCACCCAATGGTCGGAGGAGGTCGAGGAGCTGTTCCTGGACGCCCTCGCCGCGACCTGCAACGTCACGATCGCGGCGGAGCAGGCGCAGGTCGGACATACGAGCGTCTATCGCCAGCGGCGGCTTCGCGCCGACTTCGCCGCCAAATGGCAGGCGGCGCTGGCGCAGGGTTATGCCCGGCTCGAGATGGCCCTCGTCGAGGCGGCCGTGGATTCGCTTGAAGGTGTCGAGTTCGACGCGGACCGGCCGATCCCGAAGATGAGCGCAGAAACGGCGCTGAAGGTATTGCAGCTGCATCGGGCGGCCGTGACGGGGCAGGGCAAGAGCTCGGGATGGAAGGCGCCGCCCCGGAGTGTCGAGCATTATCGCGCCAGCATCATGAGGAAGATCGAGGCGATTCGGCGGGGAGGGGCGCCGGAAGAGGGACAATGATCGTCCGGGGCGGAGGCTTCCGGGCCTGGATGGACGGCCTCTCGCCGGACCAGCAGGCGCGGGTGATCGCGGCGCTGACGCGGGAGGAGGCGCGTTCGGCCGACGGGGATTGGCGGAGCTGGGCGCATGGCGGGCAGGAGCCGCCGGAAGGGGAGTGGCGCACCTGGGTGCTGATGGCCGGCCGCGGCTTCGGCAAGACCCTGGCCGGGGCGCAGTGGATCGCGTCGCTCGTCGCCGGCGGGGAGAAGCTCAGCATCGCGCTGGTCGGCGCGACGCTGGACGAGGCGCGGCGGGTGATGGTCGAGGGGCGCAGCGGCCTGCTCGAGGTCGCCGGTGAATGGGTGACGGACTGGCAGCCGAGCCTCAGGCGCTTGCGCTTCCGCACCGGCGCCGAGGCGACGCTTTTTTCCGGCGCCTCGCCGGAGCAGTTGCGCGGGCCCGAGCATGATTTCGCCTGGTGCGACGAGCTCGCGAAATGGGAGAAGCCCGGCGAGACCTGGGACATGCTCCAGCTCGGCCTCCGCCTCGGGCCGCAGCCGCGCGCTTTGGTCACCACCACGCCGAGGCCCGGCCCGCATCTGAGGCGGATCATGGCGTCGCCGGGCTGCATCACCACCAGGGGCCGCACCCGCGCCAATCCGCACCTTCCCGCAGCTTATGTGGACACTGTCGAGACTCTCTATGCCGGGACGCGGCTCGGGCGGCAGGAGCTGGATGGCGAGCTTCTCACAGACACGCCGGGGGCGCTGTGGACGGTGGAGTTGATCGAGAGGTGTCGGTTTAACTCGAACCACGACCAGGCCGTTCGTGTCGAGCGAAGTCGAGACACGCCTGCGCCAGCGTTTCTCGACTTCGCTCGAAACGAACGGTTCCAAAGGGTCGTCATCGCCGTCGACCCGCCGGCCGGCGACGGCACTTGCGGCATCGTGGTCTGCGCGAAGGATGCGGAGGGCAGGGGGCATGTGCTTGCCGACCACTCGGTCACCGGCCGCTCCCCCGAGGGCTGGGCCGGCGCCGTCGCCTCCGCCGCGCGCATCCATGGCGCGGGCCAGATCGTCGCCGAGGCCAATCAGGGCGGGAAGATGGTACAGGCCGTGCTCCGCACCGCCGACCCGGCGCTGCGGGTGAGGCTCGTCACCGCGACGGTCGGCAAGTCCGAACGCGCCGCTCCGGTCGCTCACCTGTTCGAGGCCGGCAAGATCCTCCTCCACGGCCGCTTTCCCGAGCTGGAGGCGGAGCTGCTCGGCATGATCGCCGGCGGCGACTATGAGGGGCCCGGCACCTCGCCCGACCGGGCCGACGCGATGGTGTGGGGTCTCACCGAGCTGATGCTTCAGAAGGACAGAGCGGAGCCGCGAATCCGGCTCCTGTAGCGGCGCCGCGCCTCAAGCGAACTTGCGCTGGACCCTTTTCGCCACCTTGGTGGCGACCTTCACCGCCATCTTCGCGGCCAGCTTCCGGATGATCTTCTTGGCTTTCTTCGGCTTCATGTCGCTGCCTCCCTGTGTCTTATAGGGATAATACACTTCGAGGTAGAGCGCAAGCTATCGAAGCTGGCTGTCCTTGCTCCCGCGCCGATTGATCCCGCGTGCGACACTCTTCGCATCCCGCTCCGCCTGGCAGGCGACGCAGGTCTTCGCGCCCGGCAGCGCCTTGCGCCGCCTTTCGGGGATCTCGTCGCCGCACTCGACGCAATGCGTCTCGCCTTCGCCGGCGGCGAGCCGCGCCCGCGCCGCCAGCACCGCGTCCTTCACGGTGTCGTCGATCTGATCCTGCACCGCGCCATCGCGCGTCCAACCGCCTGCCATGTGGGTTCTTCTCAAACTGTCAGGCTAAACGTCCAATGTCCGCTTGCGACCCAAAGCAGACGTAGACCGGAGCGTTCAGCTTAGGTGAGTGCGGAAATGCGTAGCCAAGCGCTCCGCCGTCTCGCGAACCGTACTTGGCTGGTCGTAGAAGTCGAAGTGAACTCCTTCCGCCCAATGTATTTCTTTCGGTCCTGCAAGCAGGTCATGAACCCTCCTCGCTTGGTCCGGGAACGCCGCCCTCTCCGAGTGAACGATGAGTGTGGGCGCGCTTACTCGTGGTGCTTGCGACAGAGGGTCGAAGTTTAGCCACGGCTCCCACGCCATTACCGCAAACTCGTTGCGCCACCCTCGCACCCCGCCGCCGCGCGTGCGGTCCATGTAATACTCGCTCGGGCTTGTGCTTACTGCCGTTGGGTCATTGGGGTCGTAGGCGGCGACAGTATCGATTACGCCAGTTTCGTCATAATGCTTCCGCGCCTCGCGAGCCGCAGCGCGCCTCTGATTGACCCCGTCCGGACCAAACATCTTGAGCATGAGGTCTGGACTGCCGAACATGCCCGCAACGGTCGCGACTGCGCCTACGTTAGGGTCGTTTGCTGCGGCATAGAGGACCGTCCCGCCGGAGGTGCAAATGCCGAGAAGACCAGTTCTTGCAACGTCGGACCGCGTCTTGAGGTAACGCAGGGCCGCCGACAGGTCTTGAGACTTGGATTGCTGGTCTTCGAACTGACGCTTGACGCCGCTGCTTTCACCGTAGTTACGATAATCTACGACCAGAGCCATGACTCCTCGGCGGGCAAGCTCCCCCGCGTAGTTGGCCCCCATTTGCTCCTTCACCGAAGTCAATGAGCCGCCGATAGCTACAGCAGGATAGCGGCGGGAGGGGTCGTGATTTTCAGGCAAATAAAGGTGAGCGACCACATACCCGTCACCGCTCGGAAAGGTGACCTTTTGCGGAGCGGCTCGATTGGATGCCGTTGGGGTCTGGGCCATTGAGGGTCCTATTTTGAGAACATGGACGAATGGAGACGCCGCCGCAGCGAGGATAAATGTTCGTCGTCGCACGTGCGTCACCCTGCATTGCGCCGCTCAGACGCGACAACGTCCGGTATGTGGAGACCCAATGTCCGTTTTCCACCCATTGCGGACATTGGCTTCGAGCTTCTGGCGGTTAGCAATCAGCGACCTTGAAGGGCGCGCACCTTACGAAAAGAAAAGGCCGGGGATCGACCCCGGCCTTTTCTTCACCCGCCCCTTGATCGCCTCCCTTGAAAGGGAGGGGAGAGCGTCACTGATCCAGGAACGAGCGCATCTTCCGCGAGCGGCTCGGATGCTTCAGCTTGCGCAGCGCCTTCGCCTCGATCTGGCGGATGCGTTCGCGGGTCACGCTGAACTGCTGCCCCACTTCCTCCAGCGTGTGATCGGTGTTCATGCCGATGCCGAAGCGCATGCGGAGGACGCGTTCCTCGCGGGGGGTGAGGGACGCCAGCACCCGCGTCACCGTTTCCTTGAGATTGGCCTGGATCGCGGCGTCGACGGGGATCACCGCATTCTTGTCCTCGATGAAGTCGCCGAGGTGGCTGTCTTCCTCGTCGCCGATCGGGGTTTCGAGGCTGATCGGCTCCTTGGCGATCTTCATCACCTTGCGGACCTTCTCCAGGGGCATGGAGAGGCGCTCGGCAAGCTCTTCCGGGGTCGGCTCGCGGCCGATCTCGTGGAGGATCTGGCGGCTGGTGCGGACCAGCTTGTTGATCGTCTCGATCATGTGGACCGGGATGCGGATGGTGCGCGCCTGATCGGCGATGGACCGCGTGATCGCCTGCCGAATCCACCAGGTGGCGTAGGTGCTGAACTTGTAGCCGCGGCGATATTCGAACTTATCGACCGCCTTCATCAGGCCGATATTGCCCTCCTGGATGAGGTCCAGGAACTGCAGGCCGCGGTTGGTATATTTCTTGGCGATCGAGATGACGAGGCGCAGGTTGGCCTCGACCATCTCCTTCTTGGCGATGCGGGCCTCGCGCTCGCCTTTCTGGACCTGGTTCACGATGCGGCGGAACTCGGCGAGGCTCATGCCGGTCGCCTGGGCGATCTCGGCGATCTCGGCGCGGATGCGCTCGATCGCGGCGCTCTCCTGCGTGCAGAAGGCGTTCCACTTCTTGTCGGTGTTGCAGACGCGCTCCGACCAATGCTCGTCGAGCTCGTGGCCCATGTAGCTGTCGAGGAAGGCCTTGCGCGGCACCTTGTGGCGTTCGGCGAGGCGCAGCATCTGGCCGCCGAGCGCGGTCAGGCGGCGGTTGTAGCTGTAGAGCTGGTCGACCAGATATTCGATCTTGGCGCCGTGGAACTGGACGCTCTCGACCTCGGCGGTGAGCTGTTCGCGCAGGGACTGGTATTTCTTCTCGTCGGTCCGGGCGAATTCGTGGCCGGCGCCCATCGCGTCCATGCGCGCGCCCTGGAGCTTGGAGAATTTCTTGAAGAGCGCGGTGATGTTGGCGAACTTCTCGAGCGCCTGGGGCTTCAGCGTCTCTTCCATCTGGGCGAGGGAGAGGGTGTTGTCCTCTTCCTCCTCCTCGGTCGGCCGCGGGGCGCGGCGCTCGACCATGGAATCCTCGTCCTCGTCCTCCTCGGGCGCGGCTTCCTCGACCTCTTCCTCCTCCTTGTAGGAGGGGCCGGCGGTCTTCTCGGAAATGTCGCCGTCGGCGCCTTCCTCGGCGCCCTCGACCTGCTCGGGCGTCGGGCCCTTGGAGAGCATCGCGTCGAGATCGAGGATCTCGCGCAGCTGCATGTCGCCGCGGTTCAGCGCGTCGGACCAGTCGATGATGGCGTTGAAGGTGATCGGGCTTTCGCAGAGGCCCCAGATCATGGTGTCGCGGCCGGCCTCGATGCGCTTGGCGATGGCGATCTCGCCCTCGCGGGAGAGCAGTTCCACCGCGCCCATCTCGCGCAGGTACATGCGCACCGGATCGTCGGTGCGGTCGACGGTCTCCTTCTTCTTCTCGACGACGAAGGTCTGCGGCCCGTCGTCGAGCTCGGTGGAATCGTCGACCGGCTCGGGCTGCTGATCGTCCTCGTCGGCCTCCTCGGCCTCGACGACGTTGACGCCCATCTCCGAGAAGGCGGACATGACGTCCTCGATCTGCTCGGAGGACATCTGGTCCTGCGGCAGCGCTTCGTTGATCTCGTCATAGGTGATGTAGCCGCGCTTCTTGGCGCGGGCCATCAGCTTCTTGAGGCTGGCCTCGTTGAGATCGATGAGGGGCGCATCGCCCTGGTCCGGCTTGTCGTTGGTCTCGGCCGTATTCGTCTTCGCCATTCGCACGCCTTGTTCAAAATCTAGTCCGCGTCGCCTTCGATCAGCGTCGCGAGCTGCCTGTCCGCCTCGTCCCGCGCTGCCCGGAGCCTCTGCTGCTCCTGGAACGCGGCTTCGTCTCCCTCTTCCTTCAGCCGGGCGGTCGCCGCATCCAGTGCGGCGTCGAGCCCGGGCCGTGCCGCGAGCGTGTCGATGACCAGAACGAGATCGCGTTGCGCACGTTCCGGGTCGGCATCTCGGCGGTTGAAGGAAAAGCCCAGTCCTGTCTGCCGGCGCAACTCCTCAGCAAGGAGGCCCACGCCTGTCCGCGCCAATATGGTATCAAGCTGATCCTGATCAAGCGCGCCGTGCATCATCGCCGCATCGAGCATCGCGGAGCGAAGGTTGACGAGGCGCTGGTCGGCAAGGGGAAGGTCGGCGAGCGACTGGACATGGTCGCCGATCAGTGCGGGAAAGCGAAGCAGGCCCTGGAAGATGGCGCGCGCGGTCTGGCCGGCAAGGCCGCCGGCGCCGACCGCCTTCGCCTCGGCCGAGGCCGGGCGCGGCGGGGCGAAGCGGGAGCCGGGCGGGCCGCCGCGCTTCCATTCCCGCTGGGGTTTCCACTCCCCCCGCGGCTTCCATTCGCGCTGGGGCGGGCGCGTCAGCTCGGCGAAGCGGCCGAGGAGTTCGCTGCGATACTGGTCGCGCACGTCCGGGTCGGCGATCGTCGCGACATGGTCGAGAAGGCGGCGCTTCAGCCCCGCTTTGTCCTCGGGCGTCATCAGCGGCTCTGCCGCCTGCTCGTGGCGCCACAGGTGGTCGACGAGCGACTCGGGCTCGGCCAGCAGCGCCTCGATGGCCTCGCGGCCGCCGGAGCGGACGAGATCGTCCGGGTCCTGGCCGGGCGGCATGGTGACGAAGCGCAGCGACTGGCCCGGACCGATATGCGGCAGGGCCCGGAGTGCGCCGCGGGCCGCCGCTTTCTGGCCGGCGGTATCGCCATCGAAGCAGAGGATGGGCGTCGGGGCGAGGCGCCAGAGGAGGGCGAGCTGGTGCTCGGTCATCGCGGTGCCGAGCGGGGCGACGGCCTCCGAGATGCCGGCCTGGTCGAGGGCGATCACGTCCATCTGACCCTCGACGACGATCACGCGCTTCACTTCGCGGCTGGCGGCGGCGGCGCGGTCGATGTTGAACAGGGTGCGGCCCTTGTCGAACAGGGGCGTCTCGGGGCTGTTCAGATATTTGGGCTCGCCGGGGCCAAGGATGCGGGCACTGAAGGCGATGACCCGGCCGCGGCGGTCGCGGATCGGGAAGGTGAGGCGACCGCGGAAGCGGTCGTACGGCTCTTTGTCCTCGACCTCGATCAGCAGGCCGGTCTCGACCAATTTGTCATTGCCGAAGTCCTTGAGCGCGGCCTTGAGCTTGCCGCGGCTGTCGGGCGCGAAGCCGAAGCCGAAGCGCTTGCGGGTCGTGTCGGTGATGCCGCGCTTCTGGAGATAGGCGCGAGCATCGGCGCCCTCGATGCCGGCGAGCTGCTCCTCAAACCAGGCCTGGGCTGCCGCCATGACGTCGTAGAGCGAGTTGGCGCGCTCCGCTTTGGCCTGGGCGCGGGGATCGGGGGCGGGGACCTCGATTCCGGCGGCCTCGGCGAGCTCCTTGACCGCATCCATGAAGGGGAGGCCGCGCGCGTCGGTCAGGAAACGGATCGCGTCGCCATGCGCCTGGCAGCCGAAGCAATGGTAGAAGCCTTTGTCGTCATTGACGTAGAAGCTGGGCGTCTTCTCGTTGTGGAACGGGCAGCAGGCCTTGAACTCGCGCCCAGCCTTGGTGAGCTTCACGCTGCGGCCGATCAGCGCCGAGAGCAGGGTGCGGGCGCGGATCTCGTCCAGGAATTGGGGGGAGAGGGTCATGATGAGCCCTCGACTTGTCCGACTTCGCCCTTCTCGATTTCGCTCGAAGCAAACGGATCTGGCCGACTGACCCTAATTCCGTTCGTTTCAAGCGAAGTCGAGAAACCTGAACCACGCTCCTTCGGTGGTCGTGCGAAATGGGACACGAGCTTCCAATCGCCCCTGATCAGCGCGTCTTTCTTGGCTCTCGACCAGCCCCCGACCACGCGTTCCGCGACGAGGGCTTCATCGCGGGTCGGGAATGCCTCGGACCAGACAAGCTCGACCGGCCGGCGGCTGAAGGTCCAGCAGGTTCGGAAATAGCCTCGCTGATGCTGGGCGAGGCGGACGTCGAGGTCCTCCGTATGTCCGGTATAGTAGCGGCCGTCCGAGCAGCGCAGCAGATACGTCCAGAACGGCATGGGAGATTGATGCCCGGGCAAGTCGATTCGGTCGAGCGCACGTTTCTCGACTTCGCTCGAAACAAACGGTGTCAGAGGGAAGACACTTAGCCCTAGTTCCGTTCGCTTCGAGCGAAGTCGAGAAGCGTTCCAGCCGCTAGCTCAAACGCGCCTTCACCAAACCGCTGGCCTTGCTCATGTCGAGCTGGCCGGCGTGGAGGTCCTTCAAGGCGGCCATGACGCGGCCCATGTCCTTCAGCGAGGTCGCGCCGGTGGTGGTGACGATTTGGTCGATGGCGGCCTTCGCTTCCTCCTCGCTCATCTGCTGGGGGAGGAAGCCCTCGATTACGGCGACTTCGGCCTGCTCGGCCTGGGCCAACTCTCCGCGGCCACCTTGCTCGTAGAGGGCGATCGATTCGCGGCGCTGCTTGATCATCTTCTGCAGCACTTCCGTCACCAGCACGTCGTCTTCGGGCGGGTTGGCGCTGCCGCGCAGCTCGATGTCGCGGTTCTTGAGGGCGGACTGGATGAGGCGGATGGCGGCCGTGCGCGCCTTGTCGCCGCTCTTCATGGCGGTGACGAGCGCGGACTTGATGTCGTCGCGAATCATGATCTTCCTGGGTTCGTCGGGAAAGCGGAACGATAGCCCGCGTGCCGTGGGTTTAACAGATTGACGATGCCGGGCGGCGTCTCTAGCTGCGGAGCCTTAGCGACATCGCCAGTAACCCCTTGGGAGTGCCCGCCGCCATGGCTCACGCCAAACCTGCCCACGCGCCCGAAGGAGCGACGGGCGTATTGGTTCTGGCGGACGGCACCGTGATCTGGGGCAGGGGCTTCGGCGCGGAAGGGGAGGCGGTCGGCGAGGTTTGCTTCAACACCGCCATGACCGGTTACCAGGAGGTGATGACCGATCCCTCCTATGCGGCGCAGATCATCACCTTCACCTTCCCGCATATCGGCAATGCCGGCGCCAATTATGAGGATCTGGAGGCGGATAATCCGTTCGCGCTCGGCTGCGTGGTGCGGGAGGATGTGACGGCGCCATCGAGCTGGCGCGCGGCGCAGGGGTTCGATGCGTGGATGAAGTCGAACGGGCGGATCGGGCTTTCCGGCGTGGATACGCGGGCGCTGACGCGGCGGATCCGGGAGCAGGGCGCGCCGAACGGGGTGATCGCGCATAATGCGCGGGGTGAGTTCGATCTTGATGCCTTGGTGCAGAAGGCGCGGGAGTGGCCGGGGCTTGAGGGGATGGACCTCGCCAAGGAGGTGTCGTGCCGGCAGATGTTCCGGTGGTCGGGGGGTCGGTGGAAGCGTGGTCAGGGCTTCTCGACTTCGCTCGAAGCGAACGGCTCAGGGGAGGGCTCCCAAACTCCGTTTGTTTCGAGCGAAGTCGAGAAACGTGGCTCGGAGCGTAGGCCGCATGTCGTCGCGATCGACTATGGGTCGAAGCGCAACATCTTTCGCAACCTGGCCGATGCCGGGGCGAACGTCACCGTGCTTCCCGCCACCGCCACCTTCGAGGAGGTGATGGCGCACCAGCCCGACGGCTTCTTCCTCTCCAACGGCCCCGGCGATCCGGCCGCCACCGGCGAATATGCGGTGCCGGTGATCCGGCAGTTGCTGGAGACCAATAAGCCTTTGTTCGGCATCTGCCTCGGCCACCAGCTGCTCGGCCTCGCCGTCGGCGCGCGGACGATGAAGATGCACCAGGGCCACCGCGGCGCCAACCACCCGGTCAAGCGACTGGCGGACGGCCGCGTCGAGATCACCAGCATGAACCACGGTTTCGCCGTTGACCGCGACACACTCCCGGAGAACGTGCGGGAGAGCCATGTCAGCCTGTTCGACGGCTCGAATTGCGGGATGGAGCTGACCGACCGGCCGGCGTTCAGCGTGCAATATCATCCGGAGGCGAGCCCGGGGCCGCAGGACAGCACGTATCTGTTCGAGAAGTTTGTGGGAGCGCTCAAGTGAGGGGCGCGGCATTTATTCCCGCTACCCTCGTTATCCTAATCGCTTGCAGTGTGCAGGCGCCAAAGGTGGAACTAACCGACCAAGAGGAAGTGGATCGGATCCTCACGCTCTGCAGACTCCCCGCGGGAGCCCTTCAGCTACAGGGGCGTGATGAGCTGCGTTTGCAGCCACCTCCAACCGCTCCCTATGAGGACGTGGATTGTCTGTTGCGCGAACTGAAGAAGAGCAGGCTTGGATCAAGAGAGATGGGTTTCGTAGGTAACGAGGCATATAGCTAATGCCCCGCCGCACCGACATCTCCTCCATCCTCATCATCGGCGCCGGCCCGATCGTCATCGGGCAGGCGGCGGAGTTTGATTATTCGGGGACGCAGGCGGCGAAGACGCTGCGGGCGGAGGGGTACAGGATCATCCTGGTCAACTCCAATCCGGCGACGATCATGACCGATCCGGAGCTGGCCGACGCGACCTATATCGAGCCGATCACGCCGGAATATGTCGCCAAGATCATCGAGAAGGAACGGCCGGACGCGGTGCTGCCGACGATGGGCGGGCAGACAGCGCTGAACACGGCGCTGGCGCTGTTCAAGGACGGCACGCTGGAGAAGTTCGGCGTGCAGATGATCGGCGCGGACGCGGAGGCGATCGAGAAGGCGGAGGATCGGCTGAAGTTCCGCGACGCGATGTCGAAGATCGGGCTGGAGAGCCCGCGCTCGCAGATCGCGCACAGCCTCGACGATGCGATGCGGGCGCTCGACCATGTCGGGCTGCCGGCGATCATCCGGCCGAGCTTCACGCTTGGCGGCACGGGCGGGGGCATCGCCTATAATCGCGAGGAGTTCGTCGAGATCGTCACCGGCGGGCTCGACGCCTCGCCGACCACCGAAGTGCTGATCGAGGAATCGGTGCTGGGGTGGAAGGAATATGAGATGGAGGTGGTGCGCGACCGCGCCGACAACGCCATCATTATCTGCTCGATCGAGAATGTCGATCCGATGGGCATCCATACCGGCGACTCCATCACCGTTGCGCCGGCGCTGACGCTGACCGACAAGGAATATCAGATCATGCGCAACGCGAGCATCGCTTGCCTGCGCGAGATCGGGGTGGAGACGGGCGGGTCCAACGTCCAGTTCGCGGTCAACCCGGCGGACGGGCGGCTGGTCGTGATCGAGATGAACCCGCGCGTGTCGCGTTCCTCCGCGCTGGCTTCGAAGGCCACGGGGTTCCCGATCGCGAAGGTCGCGGCCAAGCTGGCGGTGGGCTACACGCTGGACGAGATCCAGAACGACATTACCGGCGTGACGCCGGCCGCGTTCGAGCCGACGATCGACTACGTCGTCACCAAGATCCCGCGCTTCGCCTTCGAGAAGTTCAAGGGGTCGGAGGCGTTGCTGTCGACCGCGATGAAGTCGGTGGGCGAGGTCATGGCGATCGGCCGCAACTTCCACGAGAGCCTGCAGAAGGCGCTGCGCGGGCTGGAGACGGGGCTGATCGGGCTGGACGGGGTGAAGGCGCTCTATGGCGCACCGCGGGAGGAGATCCAGGCGGCGCTGGCCCGGCCGAGCCCGGACCGGCTGCTGGTCGCGGCGCAGGCGCTGCGCGAGGGCTTCACCGTCGAGGAGGTGCACGCCATCGCCAAATACGACCCCTGGTTCCTGGAGCGGATCAAGGAGATCGTGGACGCCGAGGCGGAGATCGCCCGCCTTGGCCTGCCGCGCGACGCGGCGGGCTTGCGGCGGCTGAAGGCGATGGGCTTTTCCGACCGCCGGCTGGCGGAGCTCGCCTTGCGCTCCGCCAACCTGAGGGGCGGGGCGCGCAAGGTGCGGGCGCGGAGCCACGGCCTCATCCACGATGCGGTGAAGGCGATGACCGGCGGCACCAGCGAGGAGGAGGTGCGGGCGCTCCGGCACAAGCTTGGGGTGCGGCCGGTGTTCAAGCGGATCGACACGGTGGCGGCCGAGTTCGAGGCGCGCACGCCCTACATGTATTCGACCTACGAGGCGCCGACCTTCGGGGAGCCGGAGGACGAGAGCGCTCCGAGCGACCGCCGCAAGGTGGTGATCCTGGGCGGCGGGCCGAACCGGATCGGGCAGGGGATCGAGTTCGATTATTGCTGCGTCCACGCCGCCTATGCGCTGAAGGAGGCGGGCTTCGAGACGATCATGATCAACTGCAATCCGGAGACGGTGTCGACGGATTACGACACTTCGGACCGGCTCTATTTCGAGCCGCTGACGGCCGAGGACGTGCTCGAGATATTGCATGTCGAGCAGTCGCGCGGCGAGCTGGCCGGCGTGATCGTCCAGTTCGGCGGGCAGACGCCGCTGAAGCTTGCCGCCGCGCTCGAGAAAGGGGGCATTCCGATCCTCGGCACCTCGCCGGATGCGATCGACCTGGCCGAGGATCGCGAGCGGTTCGCGGGGCTGGTCGAGCGGCTCGGCCTCAGGCAGCCGGCCAACGGCATGGCGCGCAGCCGCGAGGAGGCGCTGCTGGTCGCCGAGCGGATCGGCTATCCGGTGCTGACGCGCCCCTCCTACGTGCTCGGCGGGCGGGCGATGGAGATCGTCGACGGGCCGGCGCAGCTCGAAGATTATATCGTCACTGCGGTGCAGGTGTCGGGCGACAGCCCGGTGTTGATCGACCAGTATCTGCGCGACGCGATCGAGGTCGACGTCGACGCGATCTCGGACGGCAAGGATGTCTGCATCGCTGGGGTGATGCAGCATATCGAGGAAGCGGGCGTCCATTCCGGCGACAGCGCCTGCTCGCTGCCGCCCTACAGCCTGGAGGCGCCCATCGTCGCCGAAATCGAGCGCCAGGCCCGCGAGCTTGCCCTCGCCCTCGGCGTGGTCGGGCTGATGAACGTCCAGTTCGCGGTGAAGGATGGGGTCGTCTACCTGATCGAGGTCAATCCGCGCGCGAGCCGGACCGTGCCGTTCGTCGCCAAGACGCTCGGCGCGCCGATCGCCAAGATCGCCGCGCGGGTGATGGCGGGCGAGCCGCTGATGCGCTTCCTGCCGATCCAGCGCGACACGGCGCACATCGCCGTCAAGGAGGCGGTGTTCCCGTTCGCCCGCTTCCCCGGCGTCGATCCGGTGCTCTCGCCGGAGATGAAGTCCACCGGCGAAGTGATGGGAATCTCCAACGACTTCGCCGTGGCTTATCTGAAGGCGGAGCTGGGGGCGGGGGAGCGGCTCCCCAATGGCGGCACGCTGTTCGTGTCGGTGAAGGACGGCGACAAGTCGCTGATCGCGCCGCCGGTGCGGGCGCTGATCGAACTCGGCTTCCGCGTGATCGCGACGGGCGGCACCGCCGACTATCTGAAGAGCCAGGGGATCGAGGTCGAACGGGTCAACAAGGTCGCGCAGGGGCGGCCGCACATCGTCGACAGGATCAAGGACGGGGCGGTCGACCTGATCTTCAACACCACGGAAGGGTGGCAGAGCCACAAGGACAGCGCCTCGATCCGCGCCTCGGCGCTGATGGCCAAGGTGCCCTATTTCACCACGGCGGCGTCGAGCGCGGCGGTGGTGCGTGCCATCGGGGCACAAAGGGACCACAGCCTTGAAGTTCGCTCGCTCCAGGACTATTATTCCGCCTCCAGAGCGTGATCCTCACAATTCGGGTCTAGTTGAGGCGGTCTTTTAACAAGGTCCGCCAAATAGAAGTTTTGACGAAAGGCAGTTTCGAGATGGCGACGGTCGACAAGATGCCGATGCTCCAGGAGGGCTATGACCGGCTCCAGAGGGACGTGCGGCACCTGAAAACCGTCGAGCGCCCGGCGATCATCGACGCGATCGAGGAAGCCCGCGCCCACGGCGATCTCTCCGAGAATGCCGAATATCATGCCGCGAAGGAGCGCCAGGGGCAGGTCGAGGCGCAGATCGCCGAGATCGACGACCGCCTCAGCCGCGCGCTGGTGATCGATCCGACCACGCTCAGCGGCGACAAGGTCGTGTTCGGCGCGACCGTCCACCTGCTCGACGAGAATGACAAGCCGATCAAATACCAGATCGTCGGCCAGACCGAGGCGGACGCGAAGGTCGGCCGCATCTCCTATTCCTCGCCGCTCGGCCGCGCCCTGATCGGCCGCACGATCGGCGACGAAGTCGAAGTGTCGGCGCCGTCGGGCGACAAATATTATTCGATCGAGAAGGTCGAGTTCATCTGATCCGGCCGCGGCCGCTCACCAGAGACTGAAGCGGCATGCGTCCTCCGGAAGATTGGCGGCAGGCAAGGGCGACGCTGGCGATCGCGGGCGCGACTGCAATCGTCTGGCTGCTGACCGTCGGCGCCGGCGCGGAAGATTATGCGGCGATCTGGGGCGGCTTCATCCCGGTGCGGGTGTCTACGGCCGTCTCGGGGGTTGCCTTGGCGCCGTTGCCGCTGACGCCGCTCACCGCCACCCTGGTCCATTCGGGCTTCGCGCACCTTTTCCTCAACCTGCTGATCCTGCTCTTCTGCGGGCGGGCCGTGGAGACCTTGCTCGGCAGGCGGGGGCTGATCATCCTCTATATCGTCGGCGCCTATGCGGCGGCGGCGGCCCATTATCTCGCCAACCCGATGGAGGCGGTCCCCATGGTCGGTGCCAGCGGGGCGATCTCGGCGGTGGTGGGCGCTTATGCGATGATGTTCGGGCGCAACCGGGTCAGGGTCGCCAACCAGACGCTCGCGCTGTGGCTCAATGCTTTATGGCTGGCGGTCGCCTGGGTCGGCCTGCAGCTGATGGTCGGGATCACCTTCACGACCGCGGGATCACGGATCGCGATCATGGCCCATATCGGCGGCTTCCTGGTCGGGCTGCTGCTCGCCAAGCCGCTGCTTCTGCTCCGGTACCGCGGCGCCTGAGGCTATTAGGACCCGCCGAGCTCAGGCTCGAGCAGGCGGTGGAGGTGGACCACCACATATTTCATCTCGGCATCGTCGACGGTGCGCTGGGCGTTGGAGCGCCAGGCGTCGAGGGCGCTCGCATAATCGGGATAGACGCCGACGAGATCGACGGTTTTGAGGTCGAAATCGAGACCCTGCGGGTCCTTGACGCGGCCGCCGAAAACCAGGTGCAGCTTGCTCATGTGGAAAACCTAGAAGGGAAAGCTGCCGCGGCGCCTAGCAGAGTGCGGCGCCCAGGCAAGAGCGCGTGCGGCGGCAGGGGAGGCCCCGGCGCCGGAGGCGCCGGGGCTCGCACCTTACTGGCTTTTGCCGGAGCTCGTGCTCGACGACACGGCCTCGACCACGGCTTCGCCGACCTTCTGGAACGCGGTGCTCTTCAGCTCGTCGACCTGGCTGCGGCCGGCTTCGACGGCCGAACTGGCGACGCCCTTGGCGGCATCGTTGACGCGGCTGCCGACGTCGCCAAGCAGTTCCTGCTCGCGGCGGCTGGTGGGAAGAACCGCGCCCAGGATCGCACCGAGCGCCAGCCCGCCCGCGATCGCGATGACCGGGTTGGAATCGATCGTGTCGCGGCTGGTGCTGACGGCGCCGCTCGCCCTTTCGCGGGCACTGCCGTAGAGCGCGGAGGTGCGCTCCCTTGTGCTGCTATAGGCCGAGCTGGCGGCGTTGCGCGCCGAACCGGCGGCGTCCCGCGCCCGTCCGGTCACACCCGTCTTGCTGGTGGTGCCGGTGGTACCTTCGGCGTTGGTGGTGGTGATAGTCATGCGCTTACTCCTTCCCTTTGCGACCGTTCCACCCGGGGGGCGGTCAGATCGTAATTGTCATCATGATGATCGAGATCGGCCTTGATCACGCCCGGATCCTCCTCGTGGCGCGAGAAGACGCCCTTGGCGGCGCGCCACAGCGGCGCCCGCAGGAGGAAGACCAGGATCGCGGCGGCGATGCCTGACGCGGCGACGGGCCGGTCCTTCACGGCGCGAACTGCGCCGTCGGCGACGTCGTTGACGCTGTGGAGAGCGTCGTCCGCCACTTCGCCGCCTTTCTCGCGAACCCCGGACCAGGCCTGGTTGGCGAGGGTCGCCGGCTTCAGCCGATATTGAAGCGCGCCGAGTGTCGAGGAGAAACGCCTCTTGGCGATCTCGACCTCATACTGGGCCCGTTCGAGCTGCACGCCGGACGGCGTCTGCTTTGTCTTGTTGTTCATACCCGACGCTCCCCGGCCTGAAGGGCGGCTTTCTCGTCGGCGTCACCGCTCAGCGCCCCGACCTTCGAGAGGCCGTACTGGACGAGGACGTATGCGACGATGCCGGTCACGGCGAGAACGACGGCTCCGCCGAGCACCGGCCCGAGGAAGTCCGCCAGCCCCATGACGACGCCGACCAGGAAGGCGATCAGGCCGGCATAAGCGAGGAAACCGGCTGCCGCGAGGGCGATGATCCCGTTCTTCGCCTTGCCGGCGCGGGCGAGTGCAATCTGCTTGTAGAGATTGACCTCGGCACCGACGAGCGAGCGGCCGTCGTCGACGAGCTGGTGAAACAGATCGCCGATCGACTCATCCGCCGGGTTATCGGCCCGGGGGGTGCTGACCCGGGCGTCCATGATCAGACGCCCGTGCCGGTGGCGGTGCCGGTGCCTGCGCCGGTGGACCGGGTGCCGGTTGTTCCGCTCTGATCGGTGAGCTGCGGATCGGGCGTGAAGTCGACATTGGTGTCGCCGGCGGGGATGCCCGCCTTGACGACCCGCACCAGCGCAAAGCCGATCAGCGCGGCGGCGCCGATCGCGATGCCGGGGCTCTTGCGGATCAGCGTCCGCGAATCGTCGAGCAGATCGTCGACGCTCTTGCCGCGGAACCCATCCGTCATCGACGCGACGGCATCGGCGGCGCGGTGCGCATATTGGCCATATTCGCCGCCGAGCCGCTCATCGACCGAGCGGGCCGCGTCGTGGAGGACCTCGGTGAAGTTATCGAGCGCCGAGGTCGCGCGGTCCTTGCCCTGATCGGCGAACTGGCGGGCCTTGTCGGTCGCCTGACCCTTCAGGCTCTGCACCTGGTCGCGTACCTGGCTGGCGATCTTGCCGGTGGTCGTATCGCTGCCGGAGCTGGAGCCCGAGCTGCCGCCCGATCCGCCGCTGCCGGTGGTGGAGGAAGCCGTGCCGCCCGTATCGTCGAGGCCGCTCGCCGTGCCGCCGATGAAGCCGCTGCTTGATCCGCCGCCGCCGGTGCCGGTCGTGGTGCCACCGGTCGTGGTGCCGCCGGTCGTGGTGCCGCCGGTCGTCCCGCCGCCGGTGGATCCGGTCGCGCTGGAACCGGTGCTCGCACCAGAGCCGGCGCCTGTTTCCATGGCGCCGTTGATGATGTGATCGGTTCCTTCGGGAAGTTGTGAATCGCGCGGGGGCATAGTGAATCCTCCTACTACTGACATGAATTCCGCTTTGGCCGACAAACACCTGTCCGGCGGCTTCCGTTCCGTGTCCGGAAAGGAAAGTTGCGCGGGTGCCGGGGTGCGGATAGACCCCGCCTGCCGCAGCGCAGCATCCTCCGGAAGGGTTCAAAATGACCGCGATCCTCGACGTCCACGCCCGCCAGATCCTCGACAGCAGGGGCAATCCCACGGTGGAGGTGGAGGTGACGCTGGAGGACGGGAGCTTCGGGCGCGCGGCGGTGCCGTCGGGCGCGTCCACCGGTGCCCATGAAGCGGTCGAAAAGCGCGATGGAGACAAGTCGCGCTACCTCGGGAAGGGCGTCGGCCAAGCGGTCGAGGCGGTGAGAGGCGAGATTGCCGAGGCGATCGTCGGGCTCGATGCCGAGGACCAGGGAGAGATCGACGCTTTGCTGATCGAGCTCGACGGCACGGAGAACAAGTCGCGGCTCGGCGCCAACGCGATCCTGGGCGTCAGCCTCGCCACCGCCAAGGCCGCCGCGGACGCACGCGGGCTGCCGCTCTACCGCTATGTCGGCGGAGTCGCGGCGCATCTGCTTCCGGTTCCCATGATGAACATCATCAACGGCGGCGAGCATGCGGACAATCCGATCGATTTCCAGGAATTCATGGTCATGCCGGTCGGCGCGGAGAGCCTCGATGAGGCTGTTCGTTGCGGAGCCGAAATCTTCCATACGCTGAAGAAGGGGCTTTCGGAAGCGGGTCTGTCGACCGCGGTCGGCGACGAAGGCGGCTTCGCGCCGGCGCTCGCCTCGACGCGCGATGCACTCGACTTCATCATGAACTCGGTGGAGCGAGCCGGCTACCGCCCTGGCGACGATGTGGTGCTGGCGCTGGACTGCGCGGCGACCGAATATTTCCGCGATGGCGCTTATCGGATGGAAGGGGAGGGCCGCACCTTCTCGCCCTCCGAGATGGTGGACTATCTGGCTGAGCTCACCCGCGACTATCCGATCGCCTCGATCGAGGACGGCATGGCTGAAGACGATTGGGAGGGTTGGGCGCTGCTCACCGAGCGGATTGGCGGCAAGGTCCAACTTGTCGGCGACGACCTGTTCGTCACCAACCCCAAGCGGCTCGCCATGGGGATCGAACGCGGCATCGCCAATTCAATCCTCGTCAAAGTCAATCAGATCGGGACGCTTTCGGAAACCCTTGAAGCGGTCGCGATGGCGCAGCGCGCCTCCTATACGGCGGTCATGTCGCATCGCTCGGGCGAAACAGAGGACACGACCATTGCCGACCTCGCCGTCGCCACCAATTGCGGGCAGATCAAGACCGGCTCGCTGGCCCGTTCCGACCGGCTCGCAAAGTATAATCAGCTGATCAGGATCGAGGAGGAACTCGGCTCGGCTGCTAAATATGCCGGAAGATCGGTGTTCGCGACGAAAAGGGCTTGATTGCCAACCGCTTTGGTGATTCTGTTAACCAATCGAGTGGGGCGTGAATCATGGCGGGCGCGAAGAATTCTTTCCTGGTGATCAAGCGGGCGGCGCTGCCGGCGCTGGCGGTGCTGATCATTGCCAATTTCGTCGGCTATGCCGTGGTCGGCTCCAACGGCATCCTCAGCTATGGCGATTACCGGCGGGCCAAGGCGGAGCGCGCGATCGAGCTCGCGCACCTCAATGAGGAGAAGGCCCGGCTTGCGCATCGCGCCGTGCTGCTCGATCCCAGCAAGGCCGATCCGGATCTCGCTGACGAGATGATCCGCAGCGAGCTCGGCCTCGTCCGTCCCGACGAAGTGATCATCCCGATCGAGCAATAAGCCGCGACCCGGCCCGGGCCGGGTTCGAGGAAAGCCCCGTTGCGTAGCGTCGCGCCTGAAGCCTATAGGCGTCCGGCACTCACCTGCGACAAGAAGGCATCGTCTTGGCCAAAGCAGCATCCAAAAGCGTGGCGCCGCCTGCCACTCCCAATCGCGAGCGTCCCGCCGAACCGCAGCGGCACCAGGCCGACAAGGCCGAACTGCTCGAATATTATCGCCAGATGCTGCTCATCCGCCGCTTCGAGGAGCGGGCGGGGCAGCTTTACGGGCTCGGCCTGATCGGCGGCTTCTGCCACCTCTATATCGGTCAGGAGGCTGTCGCGGTCGGGCTGCAGTCGGCGCTGGAGATCGGCAAGGACAGCGTCATCACCGGCTATCGCGATCATGGCCACATGCTCGCCTACGGCATCGATCCCAAGGTGATCATGGCCGAGCTGACCGGCCGCGCCGCCGGCATCTCCAAGGGCAAGGGCGGGTCGATGCACATGTTCTCGACCGAGCATAAATTCTACGGCGGCCACGGCATCGTCGGCGCGCAGGTCAGCCTCGGCGCCGGCCTCGCCTTTGGTCACAAATATTCGGGCGACGGCGGCGTCTGCCTTGCTTATTTCGGCGACGGCGCGGCCAATCAGGGCCAGGTCTACGAGGCGTTCAACATGGCCTCGCTGTGGAAGCTGCCGATCATCTTCGTGATCGAAAACAACCAGTACGCGATGGGGACCAGCGTCAACCGCTCCTCCGCCGAGGACCAGCTCTACAAGCGCGGCGAGAGCTTCCGCATTCCGGGCATCCAGGTCGACGGCATGGACGTGCTCGCGGTGCGCGGCGCCGCCACGACTGCGCTCGAATGGGTGCGCGGCGGCAAGGGGCCGGTGCTGCTGGAACTGAAGACATACCGCTATCGCGGCCACTCCATGTCCGACCCGGCCAAATACCGCTCGCGCGACGAGGTCCAGTCGGTGCGCGACAAGTCCGATCCGATCGAGGCGGTGAAGCGCGAGTTGGAGGCGGCGGGGGTCAAGGAAGACGAGCTGAAGGCGATCGACAAGGAGATCCGCCAGATCGTCACCGAGTCCGCGGACTTCGCCGAGCAGATGCCCGAGCCCGATCCGTCCGAGCTCCACACCGAAGTCCTGGTCGAGACCTACTGATGCCGATCGAACTGAAAATGCCCGCTCTGTCCCCGACCATGGAGGAAGGGACGCTCGCCAAGTGGCTGGTCAAGGAAGGCGACGAGGTCACCTCCGGCACCATCCTCGCCGAGATCGAGACCGACAAGGCGACGATGGAATTCGAGGCGATCGACGAGGGCAAGGTCGCCAAGATCCTGGTCGCCGAAGGCACTGACGAGGTGAAGGTCGGCACCGTGATCGCGCTGTTGGCGCAAGACGGCGAGGATGTCTCCGCCGCTGCCGCCGCTCCCGCGCGGGACGACAAGCCTGCGGTGGAGCAGCCGAGCGACCAGAAGACCGAGGGCGAGACGAAGCAGCAGCCGGCGGAAAGCGGCGCACAGGCGCTCGTGGCGGCGGTGCAGCATACGCGCGAGGATCCCGAGGTGCCGGCGGGGACCGAGATGGTCCGCACCACCGTCCGCGAGGCGCTTCGCGACGCGATGGCCGAGGAGATGCGCAAGGACGACCGCGTCTTCGTGATGGGCGAGGAAGTCGCCGAATATCAGGGCGCCTACAAGGTGACCCAGGGGCTGCTCGACGAGTTCGGCGCGCGGCGCGTGATCGACACGCCGATCACCGAATATGGCTTCGCCGGCATCGGCAGCGGCGCGGCGATGGGCGGCCTCCGTCCTGTAATCGAGTTCATGACGTTCAATTTCGCGCTGCAGGCGATCGACCACATCATCAACTCGGCCGCCAAGACCAACTACATGTCCGGCGGCCAGATGCGCTGCCCGATCGTGTTCCGCGGCCCCAACGGCGCCGCCAGCCGCGTCGCCGCGCAGCACAGCCAGAATTTCGGCCCCTGGTATGCCAACGTCCCCGGCCTGATCGTGATCGCGCCTTACTCGGCGGCAGATGCCAAGGGCCTCTTGAAGGCCGCGATCCGCTCCGAGGATCCGGTCGTGTTCCTTGAGAACGAGCTGCTCTACGGCCAGAGCTTCGACGTGCCGAAGCTCGACGACTATGTCCTGCCGATCGGTAAGGCGCGGGTGGCGCGCGAGGGCAAGGACGTGACTTTGGTCTCCTATTCGATCGGCGTCGGCGTCGCGCTCGATGCGGCCAACCAGCTCGCCGAGCAGGGCATCGAGGCCGAGGTCATCGACCTGCGCACCCTGCGCCCGCTCGACAAGCAGACGGTGCTGCGCTCGCTCGCCAAGACCAACCGCCTCGTCTGCGTCGAGGAAGGCTGGCCGGTCTGCTCGATCTCCTCCGAGATCATGGCGATCTGCATGGAGGAAGGCTTCGACGATCTCGACGCACCGGTTGCGCGCGTCACCAATGTCGACGTGCCTTTGCCTTATGCCGCGAACCTCGAGAAGCTGGCGCTGATCAAGGTTGCCGACGTCGTCGAGGCGGCGAAGAAAGTGTGCTACCGCTGACACTTGCACGTCACCCCGGTGAAGGCCGGGTCTCAGGACGCGAATGCGCCAGCGCCCCTTCCTCGCTGAGATCCCGGCCTCCGCCGGGATGACGTGAAATGCTCGATCCTGATCGCACCCTCGCGCTGACTTATGTCCCGGCCGAGCGTCGCCCCGCGCTCGCCTCTTTGTGGCGGCTCGATGCGGCGCTGGGGGCGGTACTGGCCGGCGGACGCGAGCCTTTGATCAGCCAGATCAAGCTTGCCTGGTGGCGTGACAGTCTGGCCCGGCTCGACCAGGCGCCGCCACCCGCGGAGCCGGTGCTGCAGGAGGTGGCGAGGCATATACTTCCGCGCGGCATCAAGGGATCGCAGCTCGCGCGGATGGAGGAGGGATGGTCGATCCTGCTCGGCAGCGAGGCGCTGACGGCGTCCGACCTCGACAATTATTCCGGCTCACGTGGCGCCTTGCTGTTCCGCCATTCCTCGCAGCTGCTCGGCATCCAGATGAACGCCCGGGTCAAGCGGGCGGGGGAGGGCTGGGCGCTCGCCGATCTCGCCCGCCACAGCAATGAAGTCGATGCCACGGCGGCGCTTGAGGCCGCGCGGGAACGGCTTTCCGATGTCGTCGAGCAGCGCTGGCCGAAGTCGCTGCGGCCTTTGGGCATGCTGGCGATGCTGGCACGGCGCGACGCCGACCGCGGCCTTGAAGACGCAGAGCCGCAAGGGACGCCCGGACGGATGATCCGGATGTTGCGCCACCGCTTCACCGGCCGCTGATCCGGTTTGAAGACTCGGCCGCAATCCGTTAGCCTTCCGGAACAAACGGGAGGCGCGGATGCTGCGGTTCTTCGGCGGAGCTCTGGCGGCGATGCTGCTGATGGCAGCCGGCTTCTTCATTCTGAAGGGCCGGGCCGAAAGCGAGGATCTCATCCCGCCGGCGCCCGAGCCGGCGGCCCTGGTGACGCCACTCAAGCCGGCGGCGGGCACGGAGCCCCCAGCCGCACCAGCTAAGTCCCGGGAGGAGAAGCGCTTCGCCCGCGCGGACAAGGATGATGACGGTCGGATCACCCGTGCGGAGCTATTGGAGCCGCGGCGCAAGGCGTTCGCCAGGCTCGATGCGAACGGCAATGGCACGCTCAGCTTCGAGGAGTGGGCGGTAAAGACGAGCGACAAGTTCGCGGGTGCGGATGCGGATGGGAATGGCGCCCTGACCGCGGCGGAGTTTGAGACGACCAAGCCGAAGAGCCGGCCGAAGCCGCGCTGCAACTGCTAGAGCTATGCAAGGCTGAGTTGAACCCGTTCATTTCGAGCGAAGTCGAGAAACGATGAGCGCGACCGAGGCTTCTCGTCTTCGCTCGAAGCGAACGGAAAAGAATTGAATGGATGCGCTTTAGAGGGCGGCCTGCCACTCCTTGAGCGCTTCGCGGGCGCGTGAGGTGTAGAGCGCTTTTCGATCCGCCTTCTTCTTTCCCTCGACCGGCGGGAAGAGACCGAAATTGACGTTCATCGGCTGGTAGATCTCGGCGTCGGCGCCGCCGGTGATGTGGCCCAAGAGTGCACCCAAGGCGGTCGTGGGTGGCGGCGGCGCGAGCGTCTGGCTCGCCGCCTCGGCGGCTGCGAAGCGGCCGGCGAGGAGGCCGATGGCGGCGGATTCGACATAGCCTTCGCAGCCGGTGATCTGGCCGGCGAAGCGGATGTGGGGCGAGTTCCTGAGGCGCAGGGTGCCGTCGAGCAGCTTGGGCGAGTTGATGAAGGTGTTGCGGTGGAGGCCTCCGAGGCGGGCGAACTCGGCATTCTCCAGCCCAGGTATGGTGCGGAACAGGCGGACCTGCTCGGCATGCTTCAGCTTGGTCTGGAAGCCGACCATGTTCCAGAGGGTGCCGAGCGCATTGTCCTGGCGGAGCTGGACGACGGCATAGGGCCAGCGGCCGGTGCGCGGGTCGTCGAGGCCGACCGGCTTCATCGGGCCGAAGCGAAGCGTATCGACGCCGCGCTCGGCCATCACCTCGATCGGCATGCAGCCCTCGAAATAGGGCGTGCTCTTCTCCCACTCCTTGAACTCGCCCTTCTCGCCGTCGAGAAGGCCCTGATGGAAGGCGAGATACTGCTCCTTCGTCATCGGGCAGTTGATGTAGTCCTTGGTCTCGCCCTTGTCCCAGCGTGACGCCATCCAGCAGATGCTCATGTCGATGCTGTCGCGGTGCACGATCGGCGCAATCGCATCGAAGAAGGCGAGTGCATCCGAGCCGGTGGCGCCGCCGATCGAGCCGGCAAGCGTCGCCGCCGTCAGCGGGCCGGTCGCGACGATGGTGAGGCCGGAGGAGGGGAGAGCGTCCACCCGCTCCCGGACGAGCTCGATGTTCGGATGCGCGAGCAGGCGTTCTGTGACGGCCGCCGAGAAGCCGTCCCTGTCAACCGCCAGCGCCGATCCGGCCGGAATCTTGTGCGCATCGGCGGCGGCCATGATGACCGAGCCGAGCGCGCGCATCTCGGCATGGAGCAGCCCGACGGCATTGTTCTGCGCGTCATCGGACCGGAAGCTGTTCGAGCAGACGAGTTCGGCCAGACCGTCGGTCTGGTGTGCTGGCGTCATCTCGCCCGAGCCACGCATCTCCGAGAGGCGGACCCGCAGACCTGCCTCGGCGAGCTGCCAGGCGGCCTCCGAGCCGGCGAGGCCGCCGCCGATGATGTGGACCTGATGGTTCATACCCGTCCTAAACCGTTCGCTTCGAGACACGTCGAGAAGCTTCCGCGCTGGCGTGTCTCGACATTGCTCGACACGAACGGACCTCTTCGATCCTATTCTTCTTCGCCTTTCTGGCTGTCAGGGAGCGTTTGCGGGCCCGTGCCGTCGTCCATCTGCACCTGCTCCGGAATAGCGCGAGGCTGGACGGCCGCTTCACCGGCCATGGCTGAATCGCTGGCGGCGAGGGTCTGGTCTGCGACGTCGACCACGGCCTCGGCTTCCTCCTCATTCTCCTCGATGCGAGCAGCGGAGACGACGTGCTCATTCTCTGCGACGCGGAAGATGGTGACGCCCTGGGTGTTCCGGCCGGCTATGCGGATGTCGCCGACCGTTGTGCGGATGAGCTTGGCCTGGTCAGTCACCAGCATCAGCTGCTGGCCCGTGTGCGCGGGGAAGCTCGCCACGACGCAGCCGTTGCGCTGCGAGGTCTCGATATTGGTGATGCCCTGTCCGCCGCGGTTTGTCCGACGATATTCGTAGGCCGAGGTGCGCTTGCCGTAGCCGTTGACGGTGACGGTGAGGATGAACTGCTCCGCCTCCTCGAACTCCGCCATGCGCTCGGGTGAGAGCGTCGGCTCGTTCTCATTGTCCTTCCACGGGGCGGCGCGGAGATAGGCGTCGCGCTCCTCCGTGGAGGCATTGAAGCCCTTGAGGATGGAAAGCGAGATCACCTCGTCGCCGTCGCGTAGGGTGATACCGCGCACGCCCGTGGAAGTTCGGCTTTGGAACTCGCGCACGGCCGTCGCTTCGAAGCGGATCGCCTTGCCCTCTCGGGTGGCGAGCAGGACGTCATCCTCTTCCTTCAGCAGGGCGACGCCGATCAGGCGGTCGGTCGCATCCTCGTCGAAGCGGATCGCGAACTTGCCGTTCGAGGGCACGTTGGCGAACGCGTCCATGCTGTTGCGGCGGACGCCGCCATGGGCCGTCGCGAAGATGACGTGGAGATTCTTCCACTCCGCCTCGTCCTCGGGAAGCGGCAGCACGGTGGAGATGGTCTCGCCCTCGGCCAGCGGGAGGAGGTTCACCATCGGGCGGCCGCGGGCCTGCGGTGCGCCTTCGGGCAGGCGCCAGACCTTGAGGCGGTAGACCTTGCCGTGGGTGGAGAAGAACAGCACCGGCGTGTGGGTCGAGGTGACGAACAGCTTGATGACCGCGTCTTCATCCTTTGTGCCCATGCCGGCGCGGCCCTTGCCGCCGCGATTCTGGGTGCGGAAGGCATCGAGCGGGGTGCGCTTGATGTAACCCGAGTGGGTCACGGTCACGACCATGTCCTCACGCTCGATCAGGTCCTCGTCCTCGATCCCGTCCCACGCGGGCGCGATCTCGGCCACCCGAGGCGTCGCGAAATTGGTGGCGATCTCGTCGAACTCGTCGTTCATCACCTGGTAGAGCTTCACCCGGTTGCCGAGGATCTCGAGCAGTTCGGTGATCGAGGTGGCGAGCTCGCGCAGCTCGCCGGCGATCTCGTCGCGCCCGAGCGCAGTCAGGCGGTGAAGGCGGAGCTCCAGGATAGCGCGAACCTGCGCATCGCTGAGGCGATAGGTGTCGCTGTCGGCCTGGTGCTCGATCGCTTCGACGAGGGCGATATAGGGCGCGATCTCGGCCACAGGCCATTCGCGGGCAAGCAAGGCGGCGCGGGCCTCGGCGGGCGAGGCGGAGCCGCGAATGATGCGGACGACCTCGTCGAGGTTGGTGACGGCGATGACGAGGCCGAGCAAGATATGGGCGCGGTCGCGAGCCTTGTTGAGCTCGAACTTGGCGCGGCGGGTGATCACTTCCTCGCGGAACTTGACGAACGCCTCGATGATGTCGCGGAGGTTCAGCGTCTCGGGACGGCCGCCGCGGATCGCCAGCATGTTGGCCGGGAAGCTGGCCTGCGCCGGCGTATGGCGCCAGAGCTGGTTGAGGACGACGTCCGGCGTGGCGTCACGCTTCAGATCGATGACGACGCGGACGCCTTCGCGGTTCGATTCGTCGCGTATGTCCGAGACGCCTTCGATGCGCTTGTCCTTGGCGGCTTCGGCGATCTTCTCCACCAGGCCGTTCTTGCCGACCTGATACGGGATCGAGGTGAGGACGATCGAGCGGCGGTCGCCGCGGCCTTCCTCGACCTTGTGGCGGGCGCGCATGATGATCGAGCCGCGGCCGGTATGGTAGGCGCTGCGGGCGCCGGCCTGGCCGAGGATCAGGGGCGCCGTCGGGAAGTCCGGACCGGGGATGATCTGGATGAGCTCGTCGATCGTGATGCCGGGATTCTCGATATAGGCTTTGCAGGCCGCGATCACCTCGCCGAGATTGTGGGGCGGGATGTTGGTCGCCATGCCGACCGCGATGCCGCCGGCGCCGTTGACCAGCAGGTTCGGGAAGCGCGCCGGAAGAACCTGCGGCTCCTCGCGCGAGCCGTCATAATTGGGGGTAAAGTTGACCGTGTCCTTGTCGATGTCGTCGAGCAGGGTCATCGCCACTTTGGCGAGGCGCGCCTCGGTGTAGCGCATCGACGCGGGCGGATCTGGGTCCATCGATCCGAAATTGCCCTGGCCGTCGATCAGCGGCACGCGCATCGCCCAATCCTGGGCAAGGCGGGCGAGGGCGTCGTAGATGGAGGCGTCGCCGTGCGGGTGGTAATTGCCCATCACGTCGCCGACGATCTTGGCGGACTTGCGGTAGGGGCGGCCCGGGATGAAGCCGCCTTCCTGGCAGGCGAAGAGGATGCGGCGGTGGACCGGCTTCAGCCCGTCGCGCACGTCCGGCAGCGCGCGGCTGACGATAACCGACATTGCGTAATCGAGGTACGAGGTCTTCATCTCGTCCACGATCGAGATCGGCGAGATGTCACTATTTTCGATGGTCGGCGGGCTGCTGGCCAATGTGTGTTCCTGGCTTGTGTAGGTGAGGGCGCCGGGGCGCGTTGGAGGTCGAAAACGACACTAGAGGATGGTTTGCGGGAGCGCCACCCCGCGCGCGTACACGTACGCGCGCGTGAGGCAGGTCTTTAGATAATCACGATCTGGTGAAGCGCCAGCTTTCCTCATGGCTGTGCTCGGCATCGAAGGAATAGCCGTCGCTGTCGAAGCTTTGGAGCGCTTGTGCGTCCTCGATGCGATGCTCGCAGATGTAGCGGGCCATCATGCCGCGGGCGCGCTTAGCGGCGAAGGTGTTGAAGCGGAGGCCGTTCGGGCCCTCCTCGCGGAAGTCGATCTCGATGACACGGACGCTACTCGGGAGCTGGCCGGCGACTGCGGTCCAATATTCCTTGCTGGCGAGATTGATGATCGTGCCGCCGGCCGCCTGTGCATCCTCGGTGAGCTTGTCGGCGATGCGGTCGCCCCACCAGGCGTAGAGGCTCTTGCGGCGCGGGGCCCATTTCGTGCCCATTTCCAGTCGGTAGGGGCGGATCTCGTCCAGGGGGCGGAGCAGGCCGTAGAGGCCGGAAAGGATTCGGAGGTGATCCTGGGCGTAGAGGATCGCTTCCTCGTCGAGGCTCTTCACCTCGAAGCCCATGTAAACGTCGCCGGCGAAGGCGAAGATGGCGGGGCGCTCCGGCGCCTCGTCGAAGCCGCGGAAGCGTTCGGCGTTGAGCCTCGCCAGCGAGTCCGAAATGTGCATCAGCTTGCCGAGCTTCTTCGCCGGCATCTTCGACGCAGCGCGGGCGAGCGTCAGGGCGTCCACCTCGAAGTCGGGGCGGGTCGGCGGCAAGGGCGGGTGGGCGCTCTTGTAATCGAGCGACTTGGCGGGCGAGATGACGGCGAGCATGGAAGGGGAGCGCGTAGCGCAGCCGCATGAGGGGCGTCAAACAGGCGGAATTGCGCCCTCTTTTCATGCTCTTGCGGTTCAAGCGCCGTTCACGGGCAGAGCGGTAGAAAGGCGCGTCGTTTGGGGATAGAAGCGCACGCTCCACCCAGTATGCGACGGCTGCCGAACGGTGGCCAACAGGAGGATCTTAGATGGGCTTTGCAGGCAGGTTCGTTGCTGGCGCAGCATTGGCGCTGATCGCCGCCGCACCGGGCGGTGCGCAACAGGCGTCACTCAACAAGAACGAACGCGCCGCGATCCTCGCACTCAAGACTGCGCTCGATACGAAGAATTATCCCGCTGCCGAGACGGCGGTCCGGGCCGCTCAGAGCGCTGCCACCAGCGGCTATGCGCGCTATCTCGCCTCGGCGCTGCAACTCCGGCTCGGCGCCGAGACCAACAATCATGGCCTGCAGACCACCGCGATCGATGCGATGATCTCGAGCGGGGCGACCCCCGCCGCCGAGCTCCCGCAACTCTATCGCAGCCAGGCGACCCTGCTGCTCGACGCGGGCAAGTATGAGAAGGCCGAGGCCTCGCTTGCCCGCGCGGCGGAAGCGGCGCCGAACGATCCCGAAGTTTTGCTGGCGCTCGCCGAGGTCAAGATCCTGCGCAAGAAGGCGCCGGAGGCGGTACCGCTGATGGAGCGGGCGATCGCAGTTCGCCAGGCAGCGGGGCAGCCGGTCCCGGAGAGCTGGTACAAGCGCGGGGCCGCAGTCGCGCTCTCCAACCGGGCCGCGCCCCAGGCGGTGCGGCTGACGCGCGAAATGGTCGCGGCCTATCCTACGGCCGACAACTGGCGCGATGCCATCCTCGTCTACCGCGACGCCGCGCCGGCGGATCCCAACGCGCGCATCGACTCACTTCGACTGCTGCGAGAGGCGAAGGCGCTCGCGGGCGAGCGCGACTATATGGAACTCGCCCAGGCCCTGAGCGCGGCGGGGCTCAACATCGAGGCTAAGGCTGTGCTCGACCAGGGGGTCGCCGCCGACATGGTCGATCCCGCCAAGGCGACCTTCAAGGAGCTGATCGCCTCGACCGGCCGGCAGGCGACGGCGGAGCGCAAGACGCTCGCCGGCCTCGAGAGCAAGGCCATGGCCGCGGCCACCGGCGCCGCCGCGCTGAGCGCAGGCGATGCCCATCTCGGCGCCGGCCAATATGCCAAGGCCGCCGCGCTCTATCAGGCGGCGGTCCAGAAAGGCTCGGTCGACGCGGGCGTCGCCGGCACCCGGCTCGGCATCGCGCACGCGCTTGCCGGCCAGAAAGCGGAAGCGGAGGCCGCCTTCCGCACCCTCGCCGGCCCTCGCGCCGACCTTGCTTCCTTGTGGCTCGTCTGGCTCGGCCAGCGGGCGTGAGTTCGTATCCCTTTCGAAGACAGTCCAGGAGAGATCCCATGAAGCCCATTTCCACTTTCGCGCTTGCGGCGTCGCTCGCTGCGGGCGCCGGCCTGCTCGCGGCGCCGGCCGCCGCCCAGCTCACCCGCACGACGAATGACGGCAAGAGCGGGAAGCAGGAGGAGAAGGCCAAGAAGCAGGACAATAAGGGCATCTCCGTCAAGCTTGGCGAGCGCACGCTCACCATCGGTGCGCAGGCGCGGCAGCCGCTCGCCGAGCTGCAGGCGGCGGTGACCGCCAAGGATGCAGCCAACTTCCCTGCCAAGCTCGCCGCCGCCCAGGCTGCGGCCCAGACCGCGGACGAGAAGTATCTCGTGGCGCGTCTCCAGCTCGATTATGCGCGCGGCGCGAGCGATGCGGCGGGCACCAATGCCGCCATGGAAGCGATGATCCAGTCGGGCGGCGCTCCGGCCGATGAGCTTGCAGCGCTCTACAGCTCCGTCGGCGAAGCCGCGTTCAACGCCGGCCAGTTCGACAAGGCGGGCAACGCCTTCGAGCAGCTGTCCAAGTTGCAGCCCAATAACGCGGAGGTTGTCTCGAACCTGTCCGTGGTCCGCGGCCGTCAGGGCCGGACGGCCGAGGCGGCGCAGCTGCTCGCCCGCGCGACGGAGATGAAGTCCGCAGGCGGCCAGGCCGTTCCCGAGGATTATTACAAGCGCATCATCGACCAGGCCTACAAGTCGAAGGACGTCGCGCTCGCCAACAAGACGCTCTACACCTGGCTTAACGCCTACCCGACGGAGAAGAACTGGAGCGACGCGCTCCAGACCCATCGCGCGCTGGTGCCGCTCGACGATGCGGCCGAGCTCGACCGCTTCCGGCTGATGCGGGTTGCCGGTGCGCTGAAGAGCGGCGATTCCTACACCGATCTTGCCGCCTATCTGCTCCAGAAGGGCCTGCCGGGCGAAGCCAAGGCGGTGCTCGAGGACGGCGCGGGCAAGGGCGTGCTGAGCCGGGGCAATGCCGAATATAGCCGGCTCCTTACCCAGGCGACCCAGCGCGCCACGGCCGACCGTCCGACCCTCGCGGCGTCCGAGGGCAAGGCCGGTTCCGCCGCCAACGGCCGTATCGCCGCGAACACCGGCGACGCCTATATGGGCTATGGCGACTATGCGAAGGCGGTGGCCATGTATCGGCTCGCCCTTCAGAAGGGCGGCGTCGATGCGGCCTTGGTGAACACCCGCTTGGGCATGGCGCTCGCCATGTCGGGCGACAAGGCCGGCGCCAAGACTGCGCTGGCCGCGGTGACCGGCCCGCGCGCCGAACTCGCCCGCTACTGGCTGCTCTGGCTCGACAAGCGCGCCTGAGCCCCAGCGCTTCGTGAGAAGAGGGGCACCGGCCGGTCCGGCGCCCCTTTTTTCTCGTCCGGAGCGGCGGGCAAAGCGGCGGAAATCCAGCAACTTGGACGCAAGGCATGCACCGTTCCCCGTCCCATATTGCAACTGCGTCTTATAGCCTCTTCCGCATCGCAGCGCGGCGCGTTAACGAATGGGTCCGGCGACTTTGACAGGCGATCTTGTCGGCGTTTTTTGAGGACGAGGCGTGCGTTTCGACGACAGAATCGCGACCGTTATGGCGCTCCCCGCGACGACTCCGGCGGCGCGATCCGCCAAGTGGCGCCAGCTCGTCGACCTGCTCGCCCAGCGCCGCGATCCGGAGCCGAGCGCCGAGGTCGAGCATGCCTTCGCCTTCCTGACCGCCCATCGGGACGATGTCGATTTTTTCACCCGGCAGGAGATCGCCCGCTCGCTGGCCGGCCGCGACATCTCGCCGAGCCTGCTCGGCTTCTTCGCCGAGGATCATCCTTCCGTCGCGGCGCCATTGGTGGCCGGAGCGCATCTCAGTGAGGAGGAGTGGATCGAACTGCTCCCGACGATGAGCCCGACCGCGCGTTCGCTGCTTCGCCATCGCCGGGACCTTGGCCGCATCGTGTCGCACGCGCTCACCAGCTTCGGCGCGAGCGACTTCGCGCTGGGCGGCACAGTCGACGCATCGGCGCCAAAGGCTCGCCGTCCGGAGCCGCGCACCATTCCTGCGGCAGAGGGCGGGGAGGCCCAGATCCGCGAACTCGTCGCGCGCATCGAAGCGTTCCGCAAGGCGCGCTCGGAGATATTCGAGGGCGAGCCGGAGCAGCCCGAAATGGCTGAGGCGTTCCGCTGGGAGACCGGTGCGGACGGCGTGATTCTTTGGGTTGATGGTGCGCCGCGTGGGCCTTTGGTCGGCCAGTCGATCGCCAACATTGCCGAGCGGGGCCAATATGGTGTGGACGGCCAGGCCGCCGGCGCCTTCGAGAAACGGGCGCCGTTCCGCGACGCGCGCTTCAGCGTTGCCGGCAGCGGACCCGCCTCCGGCGACTGGCGGATTTCCGGCGTGCCCTTCTTCGACCCGCGCTACGGCTCGTTCATCGGCTATCGCGGCAGCGCGCGCCGCCCGCGCGTGGACGAGGTCGCCCGTGCGCATAATGTGGCCGCCGATCGCAGCGGCCTGTTCGGCACCGAGTTTCCGGCCGATTCGCTCCGCCAGCTGATCCACGAGCTGAGGACGCCGCTGAACGCGATCATCGGCTTCGCCGAGATGATCGACGGACAGTATATGGGGCCCGCCGGCGCCAATTACCGCTCCCGCGCCGGCGAGATCATGGAGCAGGCGAGCCTGCTCCTCTCCGCCGTCGACGATCTCGATACGGCTGCGCGCATGGAGACGAGCAGGATCACCTTCGACGAAAGCTCGGTCGATGCGGTGGCTCTGCTCTGCCGCCTGCACGACGCGTACGAGCGCGTCGCGACGCAGCGCAACAGCAAGATCGCAATCGAGATCAGCCGCGACCTGCCGCCCGCGCGGGTGGAGCTTGGCGCCGCCGAGCGCATGTTCGCACGCATGCTGGCGGCGACGATTGGGCTCGCCCAGGAAGGGGAGACGATCGCCGCCACCATGGCGATGGGGGATCTCGGCCGACAGCCGATGCTCTGCCTCGCCATCGACAGGCCGAAGGCGATCGAGGGCATGGACGAAGCGGCCCTGCTCGATCCGGGCTACAGCCCCGACGGCGACTGGCCGGGCGCCCCGGCTCTCGGCCTCGGCTTCGCGCTGCGGTTGGTGCGCAACCTCGCCGAGGCAGTGGGCGGCGCCCTCATCATCGGCGACACGCGCTTCGCTCTCTACCTCCCGCCGCTTGGCGCACCCGAACGGTCGACTGGGCAGGGAAGCTGAAGCCGGCGCGTGTCGCAGGCTTCCTCACCCGCACCTGAAGGCGGACGGCTCGATCGGCCTCCGCCCGAGAGCAGCTATCTGAAGCTTCCGGACCGGTTCGGCCGGCGCGTCGCCGTCTTCGTCGATACCGAGGAGGAGTTCGACTGGTCCAAACCCCACAGCCGGGACGAGCGCTCGACCCGGGCGGCGGAGTCGCTGCCGATCGTGCACGGCCGCCTGCGGGGCTACGGCATCGATCCCGTCTACCTGATCGACCATCCAATCGCGACCGACCCGCGCTGTGTCGCGACCTTGCGCGACTTTCAGGAGCGGGGCGAGTGCGCGATCGGTACCCAGCTCCATCCCTGGGTCAATCCGCCCTTTGAGGAGGAGGTGAACCCCGCCAACAGCTTTGCCGGCAATTTGCCGCGTGCGCTGGAGGAGGCGAAGCTGCGGCGCCTCACCGACACGATCGAGAGCGCGTTCAGCCGCCGCCCGATTGTCTATCGCGCCGGCCGGTATGGCGTGGGGCCGAATACCGCGGATATCCTCGCGGAGCTCGGCTACCGGGTCGACGTCTCGGTCCGCTCCTTGTTCGACTATAGCGACGAAGGGGGGCCGGACTTCAGCCGGATGAAGCCGCTGCCCTATCGAATCGGCAGCGGCCTGACCGAGATACCGCTGACTTCGACCTATGTCGGCGCGCTGCGAGGCAATGGCAGCGATCTCTTCCAAGCGGCGGGGAAAGTGCCCCGGCTCCGCGGCCTGCTCGCCCGCAGCCGCCTCCTCAATCGGGTGGCGCTGACGCCGGAGGGGATGCCGCTCGCGGAGGTGGTCGAGGCGGTGGACCGGCTGATCGACGACGGACTCCAGCTCTTCTCCATCTCCTTCCACTCGCCGTCGGTGGAGCCGGGCAACACACCCTATGTCCGCGACAGGCAGGATCTCGACCGTTTCTACGCCTGGTGGGACGGCGTCTTCGACCTGTTCGGCCGCCGCGGCATCACGCCCGCCTCGATGGAGGAAGTGCTGGCGGCGCTCGACGAGGCGCAGCCGCTTCGCTAATCCCGGCGCAAGCCTGGGTTCCAGGGCCTGTAGCTCAACGGTAGAGCCGGCCGCTCATAACGGCTAGGTTGGGGGTTCGAATCCCTCCGGGCCCACCAGAGGCTTCGATGAAAGTGGCACTTTGATCGAGGGGAAGGGGAAGGGGATATCCTTTCCGCTTCCTTCTTGCCACGGGCCAAAGTAGCACTTTGGCCCGATGATCGGGGAGTAGCGCAGCCTGGTAGCGCATCTGCTTTGGGAGCAGAGGGTCGCAGGTTCGAATCCTGTCTCCCCGACCATCGACTGGACTCAGCCAATCCGGGGGATTGGCTGAGCCGTCGATCCGCCGGGGCGCGCTTCACTGCTGCGGCGGATTGTGCGTCCAGTTCTCCGGCGCGTCCGCAACCGTCGCGATCATCGCCGTATAGGCCGCCACGTTCTGCCGCAGCTTCGCAAGGTCGATCTTGTCGAGCGTGTCGTCGTGGGTGTGGTGGAGGTCGAAATAGTCGGTGCCGTCCTGCTGGAGAGTGACGGCCGGAACGCCGCCAGCGACGAGTGCGCCGATGTCGGGGCCGCCTTGGGCGCGGTCCCGGCCGCGGGCGATGCCGAGCGGGGCAAGGGCGGCTTCGACGCGGTCGGCGACGGCGGCGGCTGAGGCGGGCAGGGCGAAGTCGACGCGCCAGATGCGGTCGGCACCGAAATCGGATTCGCTGGCCGAAGCGTGGAGCTCGTTGGCGTGACGGCGGCGATAGTCGTTGCCGCCGAACAGACCCACTTCCTCGGCGCCAAACCAGACGACGCGGATTGTGCGGCGGGCGCCGCCCGCATCCAGGATGCGCTTGGCGGCGGCGGCGGTGATCGCCACGCCCGCGCCATCATCGACAGCGCCGGTGCCGAGATCCCAGCTGTCGAGATGGCCGCCGACAAGGACCACACCTGCATTCGGATCGCGGCCGGGCACCTCGGCGATAACGTTGCCGGACTTGCGGGAGCCGATCTGCCGCGGCGTCAGCAGCAGCTTCATGCGGATCGGCCGTCCACGCGCCAGCATGCGCTCCATCTGGTCGGCGTCAGGGTTGGAAAGGGCGGCAGCCGGGATCGGCTTAACGCCTTCGGCCCAGGCCTGTACGCCGGTATGGGGAAAGCGGTGGCTGTCGGTGCCGATCGACCGGATCACGATCGCCGCCGCGCCCTTTCGCGACGCGACCGACGGGCCTTGGCGCCTGGCTGCGCCGAAATAGCCGTAATGCGATCCGTCCTGAGTCTTGCCCATCCGGTGGGTGACGAACACGATCTTGCCGCGGACGCTTTCGGGAGCGGCGGCCTCGAGGGCGGCCATGTTCGGGAAGCCGATCACCTCGGCCTCGATCCCGCGCGCCGGCGTCGCACCCGAATTGCCCAACGCCGTGAGAGCGAGCGGCTGCGGGAAAGGCGCTAGGATCTCGCCCCTTTCTTCACCGCGCACCCAGACGGGCATGTCGAACTCCTCGACGCGGACATTGGAGAAGCCGAGCGCGGTCAGCTTCCTCACAGCCCAGGTGCGTGCCCGCGCCTCGGCCTCGGTGCCCGCGAGCCGCGGCCCGACCTCGGTGGTGAGGCCCTCGACGATGTCCCAGGCATGGGTGTCGTGATGGAGCGCCTGCTCGCGAAGAGCGACGGTCGCTTCGCCGACCCGCTGCGGGACGGGCGGAACGGCGAAAGCGAGGGAGGGGAGGGCAAGGCCAAGCAAAAGAAGCTTTTTCATGCCCGTCGCTTAAGCGGCCCCGGATGGTTTGCCAATGGGTCCGGCGCGCACTAGGTAAGCGCGCGAATTCTACCCCCTTCACATCATCCGGAGACCAGCGCCGCCATGGCCGCACAATATAGCTTCGTCATGAAGAACATGACCAAGACCTTCCCGGGCGTCCCCAAGCCCATCCTCAACAATATCAACCTGCAATTCTATCTCGACGCCAAGATCGGGATCGTCGGGCCGAACGGCTCGGGCAAGTCGACGCTGATGAAGATCATGGCGCAGCGCGACAAGGAATTCCAGGGCGAAGCCTGGCCAGGCGAGGGCATCCGCGTCGGCTATCTGGAGCAGGAGCCGCAGCTCGATCCTGCCAAGACAGTCAAGGAGAACGTCATGGAGGGCGTGCGGCCCGTGGCTGACCTGGTCGACCGCTTCAACGAGATCTCCAACCTGATGGCGGACCCGCCGGAAGATGCCGATTTCGACGCGCTGATGACGGAGATGGGCGAGCTTCAGGAGAAGATCGACGCGGTCGACGGGTGGACGCTCGATAACCAGCTCGAGATCGCGATGGACGCCTTGCGCTGCCCGCCGGGCGACAGCCCGGTCACCAACCTTTCGGGCGGCGAGAAGCGCCGCGTAGCGCTCACCAAGCTGCTGCTTGAAAAGCCCGAGATCCTGCTGCTCGACGAGCCGACCAACCACCTCGACGCCGAGAGCGTCCAGTGGCTGGAGAGGCATCTGGTCGATTACCGCGGCAACGTCATCCTCGTCACCCACGACCGCTACTTCCTCGACAATGTCGTGAACTGGATCCTGGAGCTCGATCGTTCGCGTTACTTCGTCTACGAAGGAAACTACTCCACCTACCTGGAAAAGAAGGCGAAACGCCTGGAGCAGGAGGAAAGGGAGGAAGCCGGCAAGCAGAAGGCGATCGCCGACGAGCTCGAATGGATCCGCCGCAGCCCCAAGGCTCGGCAGGCCAAGTCCAAGGCCCGCATCCGCGCCTTCGACGAGCTGGTCGAGGCGCAGGAGAACCGCACGCCGGGCAAGGCGCAGATCCTGATCCAGGTGCCCGAGCGCCTGGGCGGCAAGGTGATCGAAGTTCAAGGCGTCACCAAGGCCTATGGCGACAAGCTGCTATTCGAGGATCTGAGCTTCAGCCTGCCGCCCGGCGGCATCGTCGGAGTGATCGGCCCCAACGGCGCGGGCAAGACCACCTTGTTCAAGCTGATCACGGGTGCCGAGAAGCCCGATACCGGGACGGTCGTCATCGGCGACACCGTGCATCTGGGCTATGTCGACCAGAGCCGCGATGCGCTCGACGCCAAGAAGAACGTCTGGGAGGAGGTGTCGGGCGGGCTCGATATCTTCAAGCTCGGCAAGCACGAGGTGGCGACCCGCGCCTATGTCGGCGCATTCAACTTCAAGGGTCCGGACCAGCAGAAGAAGGTCGGCCAGCTGTCGGGCGGCGAACGCAACCGCGTCCACATGGCCAAGATGCTCCAGAAGGGGGGCAACGTCCTGCTGCTCGACGAGCCGACCAACGACCTTGACGTCGAAACGCTGCGCGCGCTTGAGGAGGCGCTGGAGAATTTCGCCGGGTGCGCGGTGGTGATCAGCCACGACCGCTTCTTCCTCGACCGCCTCGCCACCCACATCCTCGCCTTTGAGGGCGACAGCCATGTCGAATGGTTCGAGGGCAATTTCGAGGCCTATGAGGAAGACAAGCGGCGGCGCCTGGGTCCCGAGGCCGACCGCCCGCACCGGATGAGCTACAAGAAGCTGACGCGCTGATCTTGCATTTGAGTTGTTGCTGGGACAGGCTCGACTAAGTGGTTGAGCCTGCTCTCTTTGCAGCGCTCGCAGGGGAGGGGGTAGCCGCATGAAGCGGATCGCCGTCGCGATTGTGCTTGTGTTCGGTCCGAGCCTCTTCGCTCAGCCTGCCGCCGCACAGAAGAGCCCTGAGAAGATCAAGCTCACCGCGGCTTCGAAGCAAGGCGCGGTCCTGATCCGGGTGCCGGTCCAGCCGTTCAGCTACGCGCTGCAATTTTCGAAGAATGGCAACAGCGGCTTCCTGTCGCGCGTCTATCTGATGAAGGTGGACGAGGCGGACGCACCGGGCTTCCGCTATATCGCCCGCACGCTGGCGCCCGGCCGCTACAGGCTGGATCAGATGTGGCAGCAGGGCCAGTGGAGTGCGTGCCTGGAGCAGGGGACCTTCGAGTTCGACGTCAAGCCGGGTGAGATCGCCTATCTCGGCACCCTTCACACCGATCGCGTCCTCGCGGCGATCCAGTCGCAAGCGGTCGCCGCAAACGAGATCGTCCAATCCGGAACGGCCTATTTTCAGTCCCACGGCCGCACGTCGCCGCCGATCATCGACGGTCGCGACGAAAGCGGGCTGCACGACGCGAAGGCGTTTGCGCGCGAGCGGATGAACCGCTCCGACGGCGCCGTACGCCTGGCGAACGTGACCGACACCACATTCGCCACGTCCGGTCTCGGCAAGGCGATCAAGGTCTGCGGCTGAGCTTCACCGCCTTCCGAGGCGCGATTGAACTTGGCGGCGTGCTCGGGGTTGTTTCGCCCGAGGAGCAACGCCCATGAGCCTGACACCAGTCGTTCGAACCGTCTTCGTCACCGGCCTGCAGAACGCCCACGCGGTCGAGAACCAGGCGCTCTCGATGATCGACCGGCAGCTCGATCGGCTGGTCCGCTACCCCGAGATTGCCGAGCGGCTGCGGTCGCACCGGCTGGAGACCGAGGACCAGATCAGGCGGCTCGACGACATTCTTGGCTCCCTCGGCGAGCGCTCGTCCGGGCTGAAGGACATGGCCCTGGGCTTCATGGGCAATCTCGCTGCGATGGGGAACGTCATGGCGTCGGACGAGGTGCTGAAGAACCAGTTCGTCAACGCAGCCTTCGAGAATTTCGAGGTGGCGAGCTACACGTCGCTGGTGGCGCTGGCGGAGGCGAGCGAGCTGCCGACCGCGGTCGAGCTGCTCCGGCAGACGTTGCAGGAGGAGATCACGATGGCGGCCTGGGTGCAGGAGAGCCTCGGGCCGCTGACGCTCAAATATGTCGGCCTGCGCTCCGACGGCGGGACCGCCAGCCACTGACGGTCAGGCGGGGCGGAAGTCTCCGCTCTCCTCGTCGAGGACGTGGAGGACGCCGTCAGATATGGCGAAGAAGGCGCCGTGCAGCTTGAGCGTGCGGGCCTGCTCGCGCTCCGCCACCCAGGGGAAGGTCCGAAGGTTGCGGAGGCTGATCCGAACGCCTTCATGTTCCATGGCCCGGAAGGCGGCGCGATCGAGTTCGGGATGCTCGGCACGGATGCGGTCGCGAACGGGGGTCAGCATGTCGATCCAGTGGGCTATGAAATGTCCCTCGCCATGGTCGGCGTGGTCAAACTGGCCGGTCAAAGCCGCTGCGCAGCCGCCGCAAAAGCCGTGTCCCATGACGATGATCTCCTCGACCTGGAGTTGAGTCACCGCGAATTCCAGCGCCGCCGAGACGCCGTGATAATTCTGGTCCGGCTCGAAGGGCGGCACGAGATTGGCGACGTTCCTGACCACGAACATCTCGCCCGGTTTGGCATCGAAGATCTGGCTGGGATCGACACGGCTGTCCGAGCAGGCGATGATCATCACCCTGGGGCTCTGTCCTTCGGCTAGCTCGGCCCACCGATCGCGCTGCGCGCTCCAGCCACTCTCGCGGAAGCGGCGATAGCCTTCGATCAGGCTTTCGAAATCGACCATGCTGTTTCCCCTTTGCCGGTCCGGTAGCCAGAGGAGGGGAGGGGTGGCAAGTCCGGCCTCCGCTCGCTATCTGGCGGCTATGTCCGAAGCCATCGCCCCGATCACCGCGCCCCGCCAGCGCAAGCCCGACTGGATCCGCGTCAAGGCGCCGACCAGCCTCGGCTTCAGCGAGACCAAGAAGTTGATGCGGCGCCTCAACCTCGCGACGGTATGCGAGGAAGCGGCCTGCCCCAATATCGGCGAGTGCTGGACCAAGAAGCACGCGACGGTGATGATCCTCGGCGACACCTGCACGCGGGCCTGCGCCTTCTGCAACGTCAAGACCGGCATGCCGCGTGCCGTTGACCCGCTCGAGCCGGAGCATGTGGCGGTCGCCGCCGCCGAGCTCGGTCTGACTCACATCGTCGTCACCTCGGTGGATCGCGACGACCTGCCGGACGGCGGCGCCGGCCAGTTCGTCAAGGTGATCGAGGCGCTGCGCCGCAATACGCCGTCGACCACCATCGAAATCCTGACGCCTGACTTCCGCAACAAGAGCCAGGCAGCGGTCGAGGCGATCGTCGAGGCGGGTCCGGACGTCTACAACCACAATCTGGAGACGGTGCCGCGGCTCTACCCGACCATTCGGCCCGGCGCGCGCTACTATGCCTCCCTTCGGCTGCTCGAGAGCGTCAAGCGGCACGACCCGAAGATCTTCACCAAGTCGGGCGTCATGGTCGGTTTGGGCGAGGAGCGTCTGGAGGTCCATCAGGTTATGGACGATATACGCTCGGCCGACATCGATTTCCTGACCATGGGCCAGTATCTCCAGCCGACGCCGCGCCACGCCAAGGTGCAGGAGTTCGTCACCCCGCAGGCTTTCTCTGCTTACGCAGCGATCGCGCGGGCGAAGGGCTTCCTGCTGGTGGCGGCGAGCCCGCTGACGCGGTCGAGCTATCATGCCGGGGACGACTTCGCGAAGATGAAGGCGGCGCGCGAAGCCAAGCTGGCGCCGGCGCGTTAGGAGGGGAGATGCCCCGCCATACGGAAACCCGCCACCTGCCATACACGCCGGACCAGGTGTTCGATCTGGTTGCCGACGTGAAGCGCTACCAGGAGTTCCTGCCCTGGGTGGCCGCCACGCGGGTGCGCTCCGACAGCGACACCGAAATGATCGCGGACCTGGTGGTCGGCTTCAAGTCGCTCAAGGAGACATTCACGTCGCGGGTGGTGAAGCACCGGCCCGGCAGCATCGTCATCGACTATGTCGAGGGGCCGCTGAAGTTCCTGCACAACAGCTGGAAGTTCAAGCCTGACGGCAAGGGCGGCACCGAAATCGACTTCTGCGTCGACTTCGCCTTCAAGTCGCGCATCTTCGAGACGCTGGCCGGCCAGATGTTCGACCGGGCCCTGCGGCGGATGATCGGCGCATTCGAAACGCGCGCGCACGAGCTTTACGGCTCCGGCGTCCCCGGCATGAGCAGCTCGAGCGCGCAAAGCGCCGCCTGAAGACGCACGCCGCCGCGGCCTAGATCGCCGAATTCCTTGCGATCGGCGACCACCTCCTTGGGGTCGGCACCGCGCCGAGCGCGGGCGAACACGACTGTTCCCACGGGCTTGCGCTCAGTGCCGCCGTCGGGGCCGGCGATGCCGGTGATGGCGACCGCCGTGTCGGCGCGGGTGCGAGCCAGCACGCCCTGCGCCATCGACCAGGCGACCGCTACCGAGACGGAGCCGAACGTCTCCAGCACATCGCTGCTGACCTTGAGCAGATCGACCTTCGCCTCGTCCGCATAGGTGACGAAGCCGCCCTCGAACACGTCGGACGATCCCGGCACTTCGGTCAGCGCCGAGCAGACCAGGCCGCCGGTGCAGCTTTCCGCCACCGCCACCCTCAGGCCGGCGGCGCGGTTCGCCTCGATGACCTTGCGGGCCGCCTGGATCATCTCCTCCGGGAGAATGGTGTCGCGGATGTCGCTCATCTGTCCTCCGGAACTCGCACGGTGGCCACCGCCTGAGCGGCCATGCCTTCGCCGCGTCCGGTGAAGCCGAGCCGTTCGGTCGTGGTCGCCTTGATGCTAATGCTCGCGACCGGCAGCCGCAACAAGGCGGCCACGTTGGCACGGATCGCCTCGCGATGCGGCCCGATCCGCGGCGCCTCGCAGATGATAGTGACGTCCGCATGATCGATCCGGCCGCCGCGCCGCTCGACCAGCGCACGCGCATGCTCGAGGAAGATCGACGAGGCCGCACCGCGCCATTGCGGGTCGCTGGGCGGGAAATGGTCGCCAATGTCGCCTTCGCCGATCGCGCCGAGGATCGCGTCGGTGAGCGCGTGCAGGACCACGTCGGCATCGCTATGGCCTCTGAGGCCGTGGCTGTGTGGGATGGGCAGGCCGCCGAGCCAGAGCGGCTTGCCTTCAGCGAAGGCATGGACGTCGAAGCCGAGGCCGGTGCGGCTGACGAGGGCGGCGGTGAGGCGCTGCTCGGCACGCTCGAAATCGACCGCGTAGGTGAGCTTCTCCAGCGACACATCGCCCTCGACCATCACGACGTCGAGGCCGGTGGCGCGGGCCACCTGCGCGTCGTCAGTGGCCTCGCCTTCGCCGGAGGTCCGATGGGCTGCAAGGATCGAGGCGAAGCGAAAGGCCTGCGGCGTCTGCACGCGCACCAACTGCTCCCGCGGCACCGGCTCGCCAAGCCGCTCGCCGCCGAGAGCAAGCGTATCGACGACGGGAAGCACCGGCACCGCGCCTTCATTCTCCTCCAGCGCATCGAGCAGGGCATCGATGACTCGGGTAGGCAGAAAAGGACGCGCGGCGTCGTGGATCAGAACCCGTTCCGCGCTGCCTTCCGACGCCATGACTTCAAGCCCGTTGCGCACAGACTGCTGGCGGGCCGAGCCGCCAATGATGGGTGAGGGGAGCACACGGCCGGCCAGAGCCGTTTCGTAGAGCGCCTCCTGCCCGGCGCCGATCACGACCCGCACTTCGTCGATGCGGGGGTGGCGGAGGCGGTCGACAGCATGGGCGAGCAGCGCCTGGCCGCCGATCGTGGCATATTGCTTGGGCAGATCGGCGCCGGCGCGGCTGCCGCTGCCCGCCGCCACCACCAGAGCGACCGTCTTCCCCGTTTCCATGGGCGGCGCCCTAGCGGAGCCGAGCCTTGCCCGCCAGCGGCCGCAACATTATGTGCCAGTGGCTTATGCCCCGGCTTTCCCCCATCGCCATCGGTCCCGTCCGCATCGACACTCCGGTCATCCTGGCGCCGATGACGGGCGTCACCGATCGGCCGTTCCGCAGGATCGTCAAGCGCTACGGCGCCGGCCTGACGGTGACGGAGATGATCGCCAGCCAGGCAATGATCCGCGAGACCCGCCAGTCGCTGCAGAAGGCGGCCTGGGACCCGGTCGAGGAGCCGGTGTCGATGCAGCTCGCCGGCTGCGCCCCGGCAGAGATGGCCGAGGCCGCCAGGCTGAACGAAGATCGCGGCGCCGCGATCATCGACATCAACATGGGCTGCCCGGTGAAGAAGGTCGTGAACGGTGACGCCGGCTCAGCACTGATGCGGCAGATCCCGCTCGCCACCGCGATTATCGAGGCGACGGTCAAGGCGGTGAAGGTGCCAGTCACGCTCAAGATGCGGATGGGCTGGGACCATTCTAGCCTAAACGCACCGGAGCTGGCGCGGATCGCCGAGGATCTCGGCGTGCAGATGATCACCGTCCATGGGCGGACGCGCAACCAGCTATACAAGGGGGAGGCGGACTGGGCGTTCGTCCGCAAGGTCAAGGAAGCGGTGTCGCTGCCGGTGATCGTCAACGGCGACATTAACTCGATCGAGGATGCCGAGACCGCGCTCGACCAGTCCGGGGCCGACGGCGTGATGATCGGCCGCGGTGCCTATGGCAAGCCGTGGCTGCTCGGTCAGGTGATGCATTGGCTGAGGACGGGCGAGCGTCTCGCCGACCCGAGCATCGACGAGCAATATCATGTGATCACAGAGCAATATGATGCGATGCTCGAACATTATGGCAGCGTCATCGGCGCCAATTGCGCGCGCAAGCATATCGGCTGGTATACGCGCGGGCTCCACGGCTCGGCCGAGTTCCGCAACGCCTTCAACAAGGAGGCGGACCCGAAGCGTGCCCGGGCCATGCTTCGTGACTTCTATTCGCCCTGGCTCTCCAAAGCGGCGGCCTGAAGAAAATCGTTAACAGCTGTGTTCTTTTTGCCACGACCTCGTGGTAGACCCGCCACGTGAACGCTGAAGCGACGATCGCAGCCGCCGATATTCGACCCCGCTGGCGGCGGCGTTTGTCGATCGCGGTCAAGCGCAGCCGCTTCGTTCCGCTGATCGAGCTGGCGACCCTGGCGGCGCTGATCGCCATGCTGACGATCAGCTACTTCATCATCACGGAGCAGGGGGCGCCGCAATCGTTCCTGACGCCGCCGCTGGTGGCGAGCCTGCTGGTCGCCAATCTGGTGCCGGCCACCGCCCTGATGGTGCTCGTCGCACGTCGCATGGCTGTGCGCCGGGCCGCGCATTCGCCGATCGGGGGAAGGGGACGGCTCCACGTCCGCCTGGTCGCGCTGTTCTCGGTTATCGCCAGCGTGCCGACCCTGCTTGTCGTCGTCTTCGCCTCGATTCTTTTCCAGAGCGGCACCCAATTCTGGTTCTCGGAGCGGGCGCGCACCGTGCTCGAGAATGCCGACCGCGTCGCGCAGGTCTATGCCGAGGACAACACGGACCGGATTACGCGTGACATCAACGCGATGGCCGGGGATGTCGTCGGCTATGTCAACGAATTCGGCGTCGACAGCCCGGCCTTTGCCGACCGCTTCTTCTATCAGGTGGTCGCTCGGGACCTGACCGAGGCGGCGATCATCAATGTTGGGGGGAACAACGCGCTGCAAATGATCGCCGGCGTTAACCTGGACGATCGGCCGCTGGAGAAACGGTTTCCCGCAAGCACGCTGAGACGGCTTCGCGGCGGCGAGACCGGTGTTACCCAAGATGCTGGCGACCGGGTGGAGGCGGTCTACCGGCTCGATCCGCAGGCGGAAGTCTATCTCTACACATCGCGCACCGTGAATCCCGCGGCGCTCCAGCAGCTCCAGGAGGCGCGCACCGCCGCGAGCGATTATCAGCGCGTGCTTGGGCGCTCGCGCACGCTCCAGCTCCGTTTCAATGCCGTCCTGCTGCTCGTGTCGCTGCTCATCGTCGCTATCTCGATCTGGATCGCGCTGACGCTCGCTGACCGGCTCGTTCGGCCGGTGGGCCAGCTCGTCGATGCGGCGCGGCGGGTGACGGCCGGGGACCTCTCCGCCCGAGTGCCGACTTCTCGCGTCAACGACGAGGTCTCCACGCTTGGCAACGCCTTCAATCGGATGACGCGGCGACTGGAGGAGCAGACCAAGGCCTTGCTCTCGGCCAACGCCCAGATCGAAAGCCGCCGCGCCTTCATCGAGGCGGTGCTGTCCGGCGTGACGGCAGGCGTGATCTCGGTCGACCGCGAGCGGCGCATCCGGCTGATCAACAGCTCGGCCGAAGCCTTGCTGAAGGCGAGCCAGAAGGATGCGGTCGGGCAGCCGCTCTCCACTCTGGCGCCGGAGCTTGATGCCCAGCTCGACAGCGATGAGCGGGAGGGCATCATCCAGTTCGCCAGCGGCGGGGAGCCGCGCACGCTCGCCGTGAAGCGGGTGAAGGTGGAAGGGGGCCACGTCGTCACCTTCGACGACATCACCGACCAACTGCTCGACCAGCGCCGCGCCGCCTGGTCGGACGTCGCCCGCCGCATCGCGCACGAGATCAAAAACCCGCTGACCCCGATCCAGCTTGCCGCCGAGCGGCTGCAGCGCCGCTACGGCAAGGAGATCACGTCCGACCAGCCCACTTTCGAACGGCTCACCGGTACGATCGTCCGGCAGGTGGGCGACCTCAGACGAATGGTCGACGAATTCTCCTCATTCGCACGTATGCCGAAGCCGGTCTTCCGTGAGGAAGCGATCGTCGAGATCGTCCGCCAGGCCCTGTTCCTGCACGAAGTCGCGCATCCCGATATCGTCTTCGCGCTGAGCGCGCCCGAACCGTCGCCCATATTGGTCTGCGACCGGCGCCAGCTCGGCCAGGCGCTGACCAATGTCGTCAAGAATGCGGTCGAGGCGATCCAGCAGAAACGGGAGACGGAAGGGCCGGGGGGCGAAGACCGGGTGACGATGCGCGTGTCGACGTCCGGCACCCATCTCTCGATCGCGATCAGCGACACCGGCATCGGCCTGCCGAGCGAGCGCGGACGGCTGACCGAGCCGTATATGACCACTCGCGTCAAGGGGACCGGCCTCGGGCTCGCGATCGTCAAGAAGATCGTCGAGGAGCATTTCGGCAGCATCGAGTTCGAGGATGCAGCGGGCGGCGGCACGTCGGTGCGGCTGATGTTCGACATGGAAACGCTGGCGCGCCTCGGGGAGAGCGGTGCCGATCACAATGAAGAGAGGGCGGTAAACGGCTGAATCTATGGCGCTAGACATTCTCATCGTCGACGACGAACAGGACATACGCGATCTCGTTTCCGGCGTGCTGGAGGATGAGGGCTATGCCGCCCGCACCGCCGGCAGCAGCAGCGAGGCGCTGGCGGCGCTCGCCGAGCGGCGGCCTTCGCTGGTCCTGCTCGACGTATGGCTGCAGGGTTCGAAGCTCGACGGCCTGCAGCTCCTGGAGGAGATCAAGCGCCGCGATCCCTCGCTGCCGGTGCTGATGATCTCCGGCCACGGCAATCTCGACACCGCGGTCGCCGCCATCCGTCAAGGTGCGGTCGACTTCATCGAGAAGCCGTTCGAGGCGGGACACCTGCTGCACCTCGTCGCCCGGGCCACCGAGACCGATCGCCTGAGGCGCGAGAATGAGACGCTGAAGGCGCAGATCGGGCAGGAGACGGAGCTGACCGGCGCCAGCGTCGCGATCAATGCGGTGCGGGCGACGCTGAAGCGCGTCGCCGGCACAGGGAGCCGCGTACTGATCACCGGGCCGGCGGGCGTGGGCAAGGAAGTCGCCGCCCGATTGCTCCACAATTGGAGTCCGCGCGCGCGAGCGCCGTTCATTGTCGTCAGCGCCGCCCGGATGACACCCGAGCGGGTCGAGGAGGAGTTGTTCGGTGTGGAGGAGGGGGGCGAGCTCGCCCGGCCCGGCCTGCTCGAGCAGGCCCATGGCGGCACCCTGTTCCTCGACGAGATCGCCGACATGCCGCTGCCGGCGCAGGGCAAGATCCTCCGCGTCCTCACCGACCAGAGTTTCACCAGGGTCGGCGGTCAGCGCGTCGTCAAGGTCGACATGCGGGTCGTCTCCTCCACCGCCCGGCACCTGCCCGACGAGATTGCTGGCGGCCGGTTCCGCGAGGATTTGTTTTATCGACTCAATGTCGTGCCGGTGCATCTTCCTGCCCTGTCCGAACGGCGGGAAGACATCCCCGAACTCGTTGCTCACTTCGCCGCGCGTTACGCGTCGGAGCAGAGGGTACCGACCCCGAGCCTGTCCGACGACGCGATCGCGGCTCTGCAGGCCTATGACTGGCCCGGCAACGTTCGCCAGCTTCGCAACGTGATCGAACGCACCATCATCCTTTCGCCTTCGGCGCGGATCGGCTGCATCGAGATCGATATGCTGCCGCCCGAGATTCTCAACGAGCAGGCGCAGCTCAGCCCCGGCGAGGCGGTCAAGGCGATCATGGGCACGCCGCTGCGCGAGGCGCGGGAGACGTTCGAGCGCGAATATCTGCGGGTCCAGATCCGGCGCTTCTCCGGCAACATCTCGCGCACCGCCACCTTCATCGGAATGGAGCGGTCTGCCCTGCACCGGAAGCTGAAGGCGCTCGGGATCGGGGATCCGAAGCAGGGGGAGGGCGAATAGCCGCCGGCGCGCAGCCGTGATATTGGACGCCCGATATTGAAAGCCTGAGCGGCGCCTCTAAGTGGAACTCGTCGGAACGCGCATCAAGCGCAGCCGGCCAATAAGGAGAAGGGGTGATGGCCGACAAGGTCAACAATCTCCAGGACCTGTTCCTGAACGGGCTGAGGCGTTCGAAGACGCCGGTCACCATGTTCCTCGTCAAGGGCGTGAAGCTCCAGGGGATCATCACCTGGTTCGACAATTTCTCCGTGCTGCTGCGCCGCGACGGCCAGGCGCAGCTCATCTACAAGCACGCCATATCGACGATCATGCCGTCGCAGCCGCTCGATCTTCGTGACATCGAGCGCGCCTTCGCCGAGCAGATGGACAAGAGGAAGCCGACGCTTCTCCAGGAAGTATTCCTGAGCGCCGTCCGCCGAGCCGAGGAGCCGGTGACGATGTTTCTGGTCAACGGCGTGATGCTGCAAGGTGAGATCGTCGCCTTCGACCTGTTCTGCATGCTGCTCCAGCGCGAGGGGCTGTCGCAGCTCGTCTACAAGCACGCCATCTCGACCGTGCAACCCGAGCGTCCGGTGAGCTTTATGGAATCGGACAGCGAGGAGGGCGAGGCCTGACCGGTTTCGATCTGAATGCCGACAATGAGGTGAGTCGCGGCGCCCGGGCGATTGTGGCGCTGCCGGAGATCGGCGCGGCTGCGAGCCGCAGCACCGAGGCACGACTCGACGAGGCGGCGGGGCTCGCCGAGGCGATCGGCGTCGTGGTGGCCGACAAGCTCGCCTTCCGCGTCCGCGCGCCCAAGGCCGCGACCCTGTTCGGGTCTGGGCAGGTCGAGACCATGGCCGAGGCGGCGCGGCAGGCGGAAGCGGAACTGATCATCGTCGATGCGCCGATCACGCCGATCCAGCAGCGCAATCTCGAGACCGCCACAAAGGCCAAGGTGATCGACCGCACCGGCCTGATCCTCGAAATTTTCGGCGAGCGCGCGGCCACCGCGGAAGGGCGGCTGCAGGTGGAGCTGGCGCATCTCGACTATCAGGCCGGCCGCCTGGTTCGAAGCTGGACCCACCTAGAGCGGCAGCGCGGCGGCTTCGGCTTCCTGGGCGGCCCGGGCGAAACCCAGATCGAGGCCGACCGGCGCCTGATCCGCGACCGAATGGCCAAGCTCCGCAAGGAGTTGGACCAGGTCTCGCGTACCCGCGCTTTGCATCGCGCGCGTCGCCAGCGGGCGCCCTGGCCGGTGATCGCGCTGGTCGGTTACACCAATGCCGGCAAGTCCACGCTCTTCAACCGGCTGACCAACGCCGATGTGATGGCCGAGAACCTGCTGTTCGCGACGCTCGACCCGACCATGCGGGAGATTGCGGTGCCGGGGTTCGACAAGGCGATCCTGTCGGACACGGTCGGCTTCATCTCCGACCTGCCGACCCAACTCGTTGCCGCCTTCCGCGCGACGCTGGAGGAGGTGATCTCCGCCGATCTCATCATCCACGTCCGCGACATCTCGCATCCCGACACCGACGCCCAGCGTGACGATGTCGAGCGGGTCCTGAAGGAGATCGAGGCGGGGGAGGCAGCCCGGCAGCCGGTGCTCGAAGCCTGGAACAAGATCGACCTGCTTTCCCCTGACGAGGTCGAGAGCGTGCAGGCGGAGGCGGAGCGCAAGGAGGGCGTCGTGCCGATATCCGCTCTTGGCGGGCAGGGCGTGGACGATCTCATCCGCACGGCCGCGGAACGGCTGCGGGAGAATAATCGGGTGCGCACGGTGACGCTGCCAGCGACGGCGGGCGAGGCGATCGCCTGGCTGCATGCCAATGGCGAGGTGATTGACCAGCGCAGCGAAGGTCTTGAGACGGAATATGAGGTCCGGCTCTCAGATGCCGACTGGGCGCGGTTCCAGACGCATCATCTGCAGGTTTAGAGCTCGCGCTTGGCGCGGTGCCACAGCGCCTCGATCTCGTCGATGTCCATTTCCGACAGCGGGCGTTCAGACAAAGTCTCAACCTTGCGGAAGCGCTGCTCGAAACGCGCTGCTGCACCGCGCAGGGCTGCTTCCGGATCGACGTCGAGGTGGCGTGCCAGGTTGACCACCGAGAAGAGCAAGTCACCGAGTTCGGCCGCGCGCTCGTCCTGGGTCTCGGCGGCTTCGATCTCGGCGAGCTCCTCGTGAATCTTGGCGACAGGGCCGCTGACATCGGGCCAGTCGAAGCCGACGCGGGCGGCGCGGCGCTGGAGCTTCTCGGCGCGCTTCAGCGCCGGCAGCGCGAGTGCGACATGCGCGAGCGCACTGGCGTCCTCACGCTGGCCGCGCTCGGCGGCCTTCAGGGCTTCCCAGCCGGGGCTGTGAGCCTCATCGCCGAAGATGTGCGGATGGCGGCGGACCATCTTGGCCGAGATGGTCTGGATGACGTCACCGAGGTCGAAGGCGCCAAGCTCTTCGGCGATGCGGGCATGATAGACGACCTGGAGCTGGAGGTCGCCGAGCTCGTCCTTGAGATCGTCCATGTCGCCGCGCTCAATCGCGTCCGCGACTTCGTAAGCTTCCTCGATCGTGTATGGCGCGATGGTCGCGAAGGTCTGCTCGCGATCCCAGGCGCAGCCATTCACCGGATCGCGCAGGCGGCGCATGATCTCGACTAGCTCGTGCAGAGCGGAAGAGGGCGAATGATCAGGCAAAGGTGGAGGCATCTGGAAGTGCGATAATATACATTATGTAAAATACGCTACGGTTTGAGGATGAGGCGGTTGCGCTCCACCCCCCAGCCCGAGAGCGACGACAGGAAGTTCATGCCGAGCACGTTGGTCTCGCCGAAGCCCTCCGAGATGTGCACGCCGACATCCTCGCGGACGATGTGACCGACCTGAAGCTTGTCTGCGCGGCCGCGGTCTACCGACACGGTGCCGTTGGCGGTGCGGACGATCGCCGGGATGCTGCTGCTCGGCTCGATGCCGGCGCGGCGCGCCGTCTCGACCGAGATGCTGGTGGTGGTGGCGCCGCTGTCGACGAGGAAGCGCGCCGGCTCTCCGTTGATCCGCGCGTCGACCCAGAAATGGCCGTCCAGCGACTGCTTGATCTCAAGATTGCCGCCGACTTCCAGGCCCGTGCTCTCGGCGCGCCGTTCGTCCAGCACCTGGTTAGCGAACCCGACGATGTCGTCCTTCATCTGGAACGCGACGAAAGCGGCCAAGAAGATTACGACCCAGCCGGCAAACATCTTTAGGCCTTGGCCGATCGGCACCCGGCGCACCACGAAGGCGCTGGCGACGAAGACCAGGATCGCGACGAGGTAGATGAACTCAGCGGTGCGGTCGCCGCTCACAAGGCGATCTCCTGGCCGTCGAAGCCGGGCTCCACGCCCGCCGGCAGCTCCGCGAGTAGCCCGCGATAATCCATGCTGTGGTCCATGTGGGTCAGGATAGCACGCTTGGGCTGAACGGCAGCAATCCACTCCAGCGTCTCGGACAGGCTGGCATGCGATGGATGCGGTCGCCGGCGCAGCGCATCCACGATCCAGATGTCGATGCCGCTGAACAAGGCGATCATCTCCTCGGTGATGCCGTTGACGTCGGTCGAGTAACCGATGGAGGTACCGGCAGCATCGAAGCGGAAGCCGGCAGAGGTGATGTCGCCGTGCGGCTGATCCACGGTGCGGATCGAGATCGGGCCGATCTCGATCCGGTCCGGAAGCAAATTAGCGCTCGCGACGGGCGGATAGCCGCCCTTGCCTTCGAAGATGTAGCCGAACCGGCCGAGCAAGGTGTCCAGCGTGTCCTCGCGTGCATAGCCGGGCACCGCGCTTCCGCGCGCGTGGAAGATCTGTCGGAGGTCGTCGATGCCGTGACAATGGTCGGCATGGTCGTGGGTCCAAAGGACCGCATCGAGCGTGCGGACGCGGGCGTCGAGCAGCTGCTCGCGGACGTCGGGACCGGTGTCGACGAGCAGGCTCGTGCCGCCATCCTCGACCAGAATCGACACGCGCCGGCGCCGGTTCTTGAGCTCGGCGGGATCGCAGTCGCCCCAGTCGTTGCCGATGCGCGGCACGCCGGACGAGGTGCCGCAGCCGAGAATGCGGACACGCACGCTCAGGCGGCTTTGCGGAACAACGTGTTGAAGTTCTTGCTGGTATAGTCGGCCAGCCGCTCGACCGCCTCGCCTCTCAGGTCAGCAAGAAAACGGGCCGTGTCCGCGACAAAGGCGGGCTCGCACGGCCTGCCGCGATGGGGCACCGGCGCGAGGAATGGCGCGTCGGTCTCGATCAGCAGCCGGTCCTCGGGAATGTCCTTAGCGACTGCAGCCAAGTCTTTGGCATTCTTGAAGGTCACGATGCCGGACATGGAGATGTAGAGGCCGAGGTCGAGCGCCTTGCGAGCGAAGTCGGCGCTCGCCGTGAAGCAGTGGATGACGCCGGTGAAGGCCCCCTTCCCCATTTCGTCGCGCAGTATCTCGGCCGTGTCCTCTTCCGCGTCGCGCGTATGGACGATGATCGGCAGCCCAGTCTCACGCGCGGCAGCGAGGTGCGAGCGGAAGCTGGCCCGCTGCCGGTCTCGGTCCGAACGATCATAATAGAAATCGAGGCCGCTCTCGCCGATCCCGACCACGCGCGGGTGACCCGCGCGCTCGACCAGTGTCCCCGTCTCGACGTCCGGATGAATGTCCGCCTCGTGCGGGTGGATGCCGACTGAGGCCCAGACATCCGGCTCGCGTTCGGCGACCGCGATGACGTCGCCCCATTCGCTGGCGCGCGTGGAGATGTTCAGCATCTTCGCGACGCCGGCGTCGCGGGCACGCTGGATGACGGCGGTCTGCTCCTCGACCAGGCCTTTGTAGTTCAGGTGGCAGTGGCTATCGACGAACATCAGCTCTCCGGGGGAAGCTCCAACCTCGGGAAGATGGGCTTCGGCGCATCGAGCTTAAAGCCCGAACTTGCCAGGCGGTGGTAACTCTCGGCATTTCCGGTGGTCGCATAGTCACGCTCGCCGGCCGGAATTCCCATTTGGTCCAGCAGCTTCGCGGCCGAGCCGGGAATGATGGGCTGGATCGCGATGGCGAGGTCCCGTATCGCCTGGCACAAGGTCGCGAGCACCGCCGCCATCCGCTCCGGATCCGTCTTGCGAAGCGCCCACGGCGCCTGCGCGTCGATATATTGATTGCAGGCGAAGACGGCGCGGAGCCACGCTTCGATGCCCTGGCTCAGCGCCAGATCCTCGAACAGGCGGCACATCTCCGCCGTCGCAGCACGGACGGTGTCGAGCAGTTCAGCGTCCGCAGCGTCGCCCTTCCCTCCCAGCGGCAGCATCCCGTCGCAATTCTTCGCGATGAAGGAGAGCGTGCGCTGGGCGAGGTTGCCGAAGCTGTTGGCGAGATCGGCGTTGACGCGGGTGACGATCGCCTCGCTGCTGTAGCTGCCGTCCTGGCCGAAGGTGACGTCGCGCAGCAGGAAATAGCGAAGCTGGTCCACGCCCACACTATCGGCGAGCGCCAGCGGATCGAGGACGTTGCCCGCGGATTTCGACATCTTTTCGCCCCGCAGGAGGACGTGGCCGTGACCGAACACCTGCTTCGGCAGCGGCAGTCCCGCGGACATCAGGAAAGCCGGCCAGTAGACGGCGTGGAAGCGGACGACATCCTTGCCGATGATGTGGACATCGGCCGGCCAGAAATTCTTGTAAGTGTCTGACTCGACGTCCGGATAGCCAATGCCGGTCAGATAGTTGGTGAGCGCGTCCAGCCACACGTACATGACGTGCGTATCGCTACCGGGCACCTTCACCCCCCAGTCGAAGCTGGTTCGCGAGATGGACAGGTCGGAGAGGCCGCCCTCGACGAAACGCAGCACCTCGTTGCGGCGGGAGTCGGGACGGATGAACCCGGGATTCGCTTCGTAATGGGCGAGCAGCCGGTCCTGATAGGCGGACAGGCGGAAGAACCAGCTCTCCTCGACCGTCCACTCGACCTCGGTGCCCTGCGGCGACAGGCGCTCGCCGCTGTCCGCGGTGACGAGCTCCTTCTCGTCATAATAAGCTTCATCGCGGACCGAGTACCAGCCCTCGTAGCGGCCGAGATAGATGTCCCCCCTCTCCTCCATCGCGGTCCAGATCGCCTGGCTCGCCGCGTGATGAGCAGGCTCGGTGGTGCGAATGAAGCGATCGTACGAAACCTCAAGCCGATCATCCATCGCCTTGAAGTATCCGGACATTTCTTCGGCGAGCGCGAGCGGGGCCACTCCCCTCTCCCGCGCCGTCTGGGCCATCTTGAGCCCGTGCTCGTCGGTGCCGGTGAGGAAAAAGACGTCGCGTCCGTTCAGCCGCTGGAAGCGCGCGATCGCGTCGGTCGCTATGGCTTCGTAGGCATGGCCGATATGGGGCCTTCCGTTGGGATAGCTGATCGCGGTGGTGATGTAGAAAGGCTTGGTCATCGCCGCGGCATCTATCGGCTCAAAGCTGAATGCGCACCCTGAAACTCAGGCGGCGCGTCTCGGCGCGAGCGCGGCGAGCAGGCCGGCCAGTTCGAAAACGACGCTCTGCGGCTCCAGCGATAGGCGGGTTGCGCTTCCGGCAAGGTCCTGGGCCCGTTCCCAGAGGCGGATCGCTTCGGCCAGCGCGGCGCCGCTCCGCGCTTTGGCGTGCTCCGCGATCAGCGAAGGCGTCCGGGCAAGGAAAATCTCGTAGCGCGCCTGCGCCGACTTGAGGGAGAGGCTCTGGGCGAGCTGGCTGCGCCTGGCGTTGGTCGGATCGCCGCTCTGGATAAGGTCGCGCATGGTGCGGTCGAGCGCATCGATCTCGAGGCCGCGGAAGGCGATGGCGCGGCCGGGCGAGCCCTCCCCAATTTCCGCCAGCGCCTTGATTTCACTGGCTTCCGCGTCAGGCAAGGCGGCTTCGAGCGCAGACGTTATGGCGTCGGGCTCCAGGCGCGAGAGGCGCAGTTGCCGGCAGCGGGAGCGGATCGTCGGCAGCAGCCGCTCGGGCGAATGGCTGACCAGCAGGAACAGGCTGTTGGCGGGCGGCTCCTCCAGATTCTTGAGCAAGGCGTTGGCCGCGGGCCGCTCGAGATCGTCGATCGCATCGATGATCACCACCCGCCAAGGCGACAGCGAAGGCGTGGTCGCGAACAGCCGCTGCAGGCTCCTAACCTGATCGACCGTGATGCTGCGAGCGAGCTCGGCGCCGCTGTCTTTGGTCAAGCGCTCCAAGCGCATCAAGTCGGGATGGCTGCCCGCTTCCACCAGCTTGGCGATGGGATGCTCGTCGGCGACGTCAAGTCCGGGAGCGGTGACCGGCGGCCCCGCTCCTTCGGCCAGCACGCGCAGCGCCGCCTTGCCCGCCAACAGCGCCTTTCCGACGCCCTCGGGGCCGCTGATCAGCCAGGCATGGTGCAGGCGCCTGTCGGCAAGACCAGCGCGGAAAGCAGAGACCGCTTCGTCATGGCCGTAGAGGGCAGTCATGGGAGCAGGTCTTCAAGCTCGGCGAGCAGACGCGCCGTCACATCCTCGGCCGATCCGGACGCATCGACGATACGGAAACGCTGTGGCTCCTCATCGGCGATGGCGCCGAAGGCGGCGGCGACGCCGGCATGATAGTCCGTGCCGCGTGAGCCGATCCGGTCACCGGCATTGCCGTCGCGCCGCGCGGCCCGATCGGCGGCGGCCTCGGCGGGGAGCTGGAGGAGCAAGGTCCGGTCAGGTAGGAAGTCGCGGCTGCCGATCTGGTGGAGCTGGCGGATGGTTGCGGAGCCGAGGCCGCCGGCGCCGCCCTGATAGGCGATGGAGCTGTCGAGGAATCGGTCGCTCAGCACCCATTTGCCGGCCTCGACCGCGGGCCGGATGGTGCGGACGACGTGGTCGGCGCGGGCCGCAGCGAACAGCAAAGCTTCGGCTTCGAGCGTCCAGCGATCCTCCTCACCCTGGAGGAGCAGGCCCCGGATCGCCTCGGCGCCGGGGCTTCCGCCCGGCTCGCGCGTCTCGACCACCTCGAGGCCGCGGGCGCGGAGCGCCACGGCCAAGCGGCGGGCCTGCGTGGACTTGCCGACCCCCTCCCCGCCTTCCAGGCTGATGAAGCGGCCGCGCTTTCCCGCTTTGGCCTCAGCCACCGTCAGGCGAAGAGCGAGGCGAGGCCGGCCCAGAGGCGGCCAAAGAAACCTGCTTCCTCCACCGCTTCGGCGGCAACGAGCGGCATCGTCTGCGGCGGCGTGTCGCCGGTCTGGACGATCAGGTTGGCGATATGCTGGCCCTTGGCGATCGGTGCCTTGATCGGGCCGTCATAGACGACCTTGACGCGCATGTTGCCGCTGGCGCCGGCGGGCAGGGTCACGGCGAGATTGCGCGGGGCGAGAAGCCCTACCTCCTCCTCGTCGCCAAGCTGCACGCGGGCCTTGGCGACCTCCTTGCCGGCGGCGAAAAGCGGCTGCGCCTGCCAGGCGCGGAAGCCCCAGTCCATGAATTTCACGCTCTCGTCGGCGCGGCCATTATAGCTGTCGAGGCCGGCGACGACCATGATCAGGCGGCGCCCGTTCTGCTCGGCCGAGCCGGTAAAGCCATAGCCGGCCTCGGCAGTGTGGCCGGTCTTGAGGCCGTCCGCGCCCTGCACCTTGCCGAGCAAAGGATTGCGGTTGCCCTGGGTGATCGGCTGTCCGCCGCCAAGGGTGCGGCCCCAGGTGAAGCTCTCCTTCTGGTAGAAGTCCTTGTAGAGCTTCGGCGTCTCGCTGACCGTCGCTTCGGCGAGGCGGGCGAGGTCCCGGGCGGTCGTGTAGGTGACGCCCTCGTCCGGCCAGCCGTTCGAATTGCCGAAATTCGAATTGGTCATGCCGAGGCGCTTGGCCTCCTGGTTCATCAGCGCGACGTACGCGGGCTCCGTGCCGGCGATGCATTCGGCGAGGACCACTGTCGCGTCGTTGCCCGACAGGGTGACGATGCCGTGGAGCAGATTCTCGACGCTGACCTGCTCGCCGGCGGAGAGGAACATGGTCGAACCTGCCTGCGGGCCGTGCCACTGCCGCCACGTCTCCGGGCGCACGGTGCACATCTTGTTCAGCTGAAGCTTGCCCTGCTTGATGAGGTGGAAGGCGAGATGGGTGGTCATCATCTTCGCCATCGAGGCGGGCGGAATCCGCCGGTCCGCGTCCTTGGCGTAGAGAATTGCGCCGGAGGACAGGTCCTTCATGAAGGCGACGGGCGCGGGCGTGTCGAATGGCGGCGCGGCCGCGACCGCCGGAAGGCTGAGTGCAGTGGCGAAAAAACCGAAAAGCAAAGCCTTACGCTTCATGATTTAGAACCATTCCCAAGATGTTGAGCCCCGCGCGGTCGCCCGCGTCGCGATATGATTAACGAATGAGCAGAAGGCGCGCCAGCCGCTTCAGCGGGCAATCGCATCCGCAAGCAGGCCGACCGACAGCGCGTAGAAGTTCGAGCAATTGTAATCGAGGATGGTGCGGTAGTTGGTCGTCAGCAGATAGGCGGTGTTGCCCGGACCGTCCGGCTCGAGCAGGCTGGCGAGCTCGGTATCGGGCAGCGCGCGGCCCTGCGGCACGATGCCCAGGCGGCGCCACTCGCCATAGGTCTTCCACTGGCTGTGCCGCTCATGCACGCGGGGGCAGCGCGGACTGGCGAGGCGGGTGCCGAGATTGGCACGGTCGAATCCGGCGGGGACGCTGACCGGAACCCCCCAAGCCACGTTCGGCTTCCAGCCGGCATTGCTGAGGTAATTGGCGATCGAGGCGAGGCCGTCAGGCTGGCTCGACCAGATGTTGGCGCGCCCGTCGCCGTCGCCGTCGGCGGCGACGCGGAGATAGACCGACGGCAGGAATTGCGGATAGCCGGTGGCGCCCGCCCAGCTGCCCTTGAGCTGACTGCGCGGATAGCCGCGGTCCATCAGGCGGAGGGTGGCGATGAACTCATCCCTGAAGAGCTCGCGGCGCCGGCCCTCATAAGCCAGGCTGGCGAGCGAGTTGAGCAGGTCGAAGTCACCGGTGACCGCCCCGTAGCTGGTCTCATGGCCGAAGATGGCCAGCATGATCGTCGGCGAGACGCCGTAGCGGCGGCCGACGTCGGTCAGCCTCGATGCATTCACGGAATAGACCTGCTTGCCGCGGCTGATGAGGGCCGCGTTCACGTGGCGGCGTCGATAGGGTTCGAAAGGCGGAATGGCGCTGCTGCCCGACGCGCCGCCCGGCTGAGCCTGATCGAGCTCGATCGTGCGCGGGCTGAACTGAAGGTTCGAGAAAGCCAGGTCGATCGTGCGCTGGCTGATTCCCGCCCGCTGCGCTTCGCTGCGAAGCTGCGGCACATAAGCCCTGAAACCCGCTTCGGTGTAGGGCCCGCTTTGCATTGCCGCGGCGGCCGTGCCGGCATGGTAAGGTGGGAAGGCCGCGAGGGCCAGCGCCACCATCTGCTCCAACAAACGCATACTCAATCGCCCCTCCTCGCACGGGCCTCTTGGCATAAGCGCGCATGCCTTCACACCGGTTCCGTCGCGCGGCTTGCACGGAACGGCGCTTGACGCTTAAGCGCGTCCAAGGATGGGTGGCCGAGTGGTTTAAGGCAGCGGTCTTGAAAACCGCCGTGGGTGCAAGCTCACCGTGGGTTCGAATCCCACCCCATCCGCCAGATCTCGCGTCCGGTCAGTGACGAGGCTGTGACCCTTTTTTTCCTGCAGATGGCGGAAATTGGCCGCTCGTCCCGCCTGGCGAGAAGAAAAAGGTTGAAAAATCCCCCCGGATTACCAGATGCCGCTCACGCTCCCCTTTCTCGCGAGCGATTCCTTTTCCAAGACACGAAGCCATCATGCCCATCCTGACCTGTCCCGCTGATTTCAAGGACCATGCCCCCTCCAAGACCAACCGCCAGCTGGCGGAGCGCTATGGGGTGGGCGAAAAGACCATCACCCGCTGGCGCAAGGAAACCGGCTGCACGGCGACCATCCGCCCGTTCGCGAGCGCGGCGCTGCCCAAGCAGCACGTGCCTTCGATCAGCCCCGGCCTTGCCAGCGAGGCGGCCCAGTATCTCCGCAAGACTCATCGCCCGGTTTATCACCGCGTGATCGAGGGCAAGGAGTTCCGCGGCCAATATGTCGTCGGCACCCAGCTGCTGAGCGAGAACGAGGTCGTCGCGCTCGCCGAGGAGAAGGGCTTCCAGCCCTATAACCGGTTGTTCGACCTCGCCAGCTGACGGCTTTCGTCTTCATCCTCCGTTAGCCTGCGCATTTAACCAAAGCGCAAGGCGGCGCGATTATTCTGCGCGCCTTCACGGGGGAGTTTGCATGGAAGCGATCCGCAAGAAGCCGAATTATGTGCAGCGCCCGCCGCGCTGGTCGATCACGTCCGATACGACGGTGGTCGACGGCTGCGGACGTCAGCTCCAGACCCGGCTGTGGAACATCTCCAAGGGCGGCTTCATGGCCGAATGCGAGGAGAAGCTCCCGATCGGTGCCGAGATCGTGATCGACCTCCCGGGGCGCGGTCTGGTGCGCGCCGAAGTGCGCTGGGCGCTCGGCTGGCGCTTCGGCGGGATGATCCTCGGCGACGCCGAGCCCGAAGCCGCCAACGAAGACTGATTTTCCGGCTTGCGGCCTCCCCTTCCGGCCGAGATGATCGGCGGGATGGGTAGTGCTCCGCATCCTCAGAGCAGAAAGCCGACGCCCGACGCGGATCTATTGCGGAGCCATGCCCGCAGGCTTCGCGCGGGCGGCATGCATGACGAGGCGGAGCGGGTCGAGCTGGACGCGATCCGCGCCTCGACGCGCGATCCGGTGCTGGTTCAGGCGGCGCATGCGCTGCGCTCCGACCAGCTCGCCGTCGCCGAGCGGCTGCTGCGCCCGCACCTGAAGGCAAAGCCGACCGATGTGGCGGCGATCCGGATGATGGCCGAGCTTGCCGCCCGGCTCGGCCGCTACGGCGACTCCGAAAATCTGCTGCGGCGGGCGCTGGAGCTCGCTCCCGCCTTTGCCGCCGCGCGGGCTAATCTCGCGACGGTTCTCTACCGGCAGAACCGTCCCTCGGATGCGATCGCCGTGCTCGACGATCTCCTCGGCGACGATCCGTACAATGCCGCGCACCGCAATCTCAAGGCGGCCGCGCTCGGGCGGATCGGCGGCTATGAGGAGGCGCTCGATCTCTATGAGGCGGTCCTCAAGACGCACTCCGATCAGCCCCAGGTCTGGATGAGCTACGGCCATGTGCTGAAGACGGTCGGCCGGCAGCAGGACAGCATCGATGCCTATCGACGGGCGCTCCGGATCGCGCCGACGCTCGGTGAAGCCTGGTGGAGCCTCGCCAATCTCAAGACGGTGAAGCTCGACGAAGCCGACATCGCCAAGATGCAAGGCGCCCTGGACCGACAGGGGCTCCGCCCGGAGGACCGGTTCCACCTGCATTTCGCATTAGGCAAGGCTTTCGAAGACGCCGGCCAGACGGCGCCGAGTTTCCGCCATTATGCGGAGGGGAACCGGCTCCGCCGCGAGGGGATCGAGTACGACCCGGGTGAAATCACGGACCATGTCCGCCGTTCGGAGGCGCTGTTCACGCGCGGCTTCTTCGAAGCGCGGCAAAGCCATGGGTCGGCGGCGCCCGACCCGATCTTCATCCTGGGCATGCCGCGGGCCGGCTCGACGCTGATCGAGCAGATCCTCGCCAGCCATCCGCAGGTCGAAGGCACGATGGAGCTGCCCGACATCCCTGCCCTCGCCAAGCGGCTCGGCGGCCGCAAGCTCAAGAGCGAGCCGACACGCTATCCTGAGTCGCTGGCCGAGCTCTCCGCCGAGGAATGCGCAGCGCTCGGCGAGGAGTATCTCGAACGCACTCGGGTGCAGCGAAAGACCGACCGGCCCTTCTTCATCGACAAGATGCCGAACAACTGGGCCCATCTCGGGCTCATCCAGCTGATCCTGCCCAACGCCAGGATTATCGACGCCCGCCGGCACCCGCTCGGCTGCTGCTTCTCCAACTTCAAGCAGCATTTCGCCCGCGGCCAGGGTTTCAGCTACGCGCAGGACGAGCTCGGCCGCTATTATGCCGACTATGTCCGCCTGCTCCGCCACTTCGATGAGGTGCTGCCGGGCCGCATCCATCGTGTCTTCTACGAGAACATGGTCGAGGAGTCCGATCGCGAGGTGCGTGCGCTGCTCGACTATCTGCGGCTCGAATTCGACCCGGCATGCCTGCGCTTCCACGAGAATGAGCGGGCGGTGCGGACCGCAAGCTCGGAACAGGTGCGGCGGCCCATCAATCGCGAGGGCCTCGACCAGTGGCGCGCCTTCGAGCCCTGGCTCCAGCGGCTGAAGGAGACGCTCGGACCTGTCCTGCGGCTCTATCCCGAAGTGCCGGATGAGACGGAATTGTGACAATATCGGCACAGACGGGCGCAATCGTTACGGGGCAAGTCCACATCTACTGATCCAAATTGACGAAGACGCGGAAGCCTGAACAGATGCTGTCGGGGATCTGATCAGCTGGGGGAAGCTTCGTGCGGAACTTCAACGGGAATTCGGATCGGCGCCGCGCCGGACTTATAGCGGCTTTGCTCGCCACTACGATGATGTGCACGCCCGCTGCGGCGCAGACCGGCCAGCCGCCCGCCAGCGGCGAGGGAAGCGGCGCCGACGACCAGGCGGATACGGGACGCGGCCAGCAAGGCGACACGATCATCGTCACCGCGCAGAAGCGCGAGGAGAACCTCCAGGACGTTCCGATCGCCATCACCGCCTTCGGCACCGAGCGGCTCGACGAGCTCCAGGTCAACGACTTCGACGATTACGCCCGCTACGTGCCGAGCGTCTCGATCCAGACTGCCGGCCCCGGCTTCTCCAACATCTATTTCCGCGGCGTCGCCAGCGGCGAGAATGCCAACCACTCCGCCTCGCTGTCGAGCGTCGGCACCTATCTCGACGAGCAGCCGATCACGACGATCACCGGCGCTCTCGACATCCATATCTTCGACATCTCCCGCGTCGAAGCGCTCGCCGGGCCGCAGGGGACGCTTTACGGCGCTTCCAGCCAGGCAGGCACGATACGCATCATCACCAACAAGCCTGACACGAGCGGCTTCTACGGCGAAGCCAATGTCGAGCTGAACAAGGTCGGGCACGGCGATTTGGGCTATACGGGCGAGGCCTTCATCAATGCGCCGCTGTCGGGCAATGCGGCGGTGCGCGTGGTCGGCTGGTACCGCAAGGACGGCGGCTATATCGACAACATTCCAGGCAGCCTCACCTTCCCGACCTCCGGCATCACCTTCACCAACGACGAGTTCGTCGAGGAGGATTATAACGACGTCGAGACCTATGGCGCCCGCGCAGCGCTGAAGATCGACCTCGACGACAATTGGACCGTCCTGCCCCAGATCATGGCGCAGAAGCAGATCAGCAACGGCACCTTCGCCCAGGAACGCGGCTTGGAGGAGCTCCAGGTCCAGCAATTCAACCGCGAGCATTTCGAGGACAAGTGGTTCCAGGCCGCGCTCACGATCGAGGGCAAGGTCGGCAATTTCGACATGACCTATGCCGGCGCCTATATGCGGCGGCAGATCGACGGCGCGTCGGACTATGTCGACTATGCCTATTTCTATGACGCGCTGGCCGGCTACGGCGCCTACTTCTATGACAATAATGACGAGCTGGTGAACCCGAACCAGTTCATCCTCTCCGACGACAGCTTCACCAAGCAGAGTCACGAGCTGCGCTTTGCCTCGCCGGGCGATCAGCCGGTACGCTTCATCGGCGGCCTCTTCTACCAGCGCCAGACCCACAACATCCAGCAGGACTATATCATCAGGGACATCGCCGACGTGCTCACGGTCCCCGGCACCGACAGCAACATCTGGCTGACCAAGCAGCTCCGCGTCGACCGTGACTATGCGATTTTCGGCGAGCTCACAGCCGACCTGACGTCGAAGCTGAGCCTGACGCTGGGAACGCGCGTCTACCGCTACAAGAATTCGCTGGAAGGCTTCTTCGGCTTCAGTTCCGGCTACAGCAGCCGCACGGGAGTCGCGGCCTGCTTCCGCGACGATGCCGGTAACCTGCTGCCGCCGATCGTCGAGGGCGGACCCTGCACGAACCTCGACAAGACGACGTCGGACACGGATTTCATCCACCGCATCAACGCCACCTACAAGTTCACCGACGATGCGCTCGTCTACGGCACGATCTCGCGCGGCTTCCGGCCAGGCGGCGTCAACCGGCGCGGCACGCTGCCGCCCTACCAGCCCGATTTCATCGACAATTACGAACTGGGCTTCAAGACGAGTTGGCTGAACAACCGGCTGCGCTTCAACGGCGCCATCTACCAGCTCGACTGGACTGACATTCAGCTCTCTTTCCTGGGCGCCAACGGCCTGAGCGAGATCCGCAGCGCCGGCAATGCACGGATTCGCGGCGCCGAGTTCGACCTGTTCGCACGACCGGTGAGCGGCTTCTCAATCAGCCTCGGCGCGTCCTATAACGACGCTGAGATCACGGAGGATTTCTGTTCGATCGCCAATCCCTTGTTCGACTGCACTCTCCCGGGTGCCGACGGCGAGGAGAATGATCTGCTCGCACCCGCAGGCACGCGCCTGCCGATCACATCCCGCTTCAAGGGCAATGCGCTCGCGCGCTACGAATTTCCGGTTGGAACGATGGACGGCCACTTCCAGGCCGGGCTGGTCCATGAAGGACGGCGTACCAGCGACCTGCGCCTGTTCGAACGGGACATCCTCCGGGCCCTTCCCGCTTACACCACGGTCGATCTCAGCGCCGGCGTGCAGGCGGACCGCTGGACGGCGTCGATCTTCGTCAAGAACCTGTTCGACAAGAATGCGGCGGTCGGAAACACGATCCAGTGCACGGAATCGGTCTGCGGCGACCCCGACGGGGTGACGGCGATCGGCCCCAAGATCTACACCTACGTGCTGCAGCCGCGCACGATCGGCGTGAGGCTCGGGACCAAGTTCTGAGCCGCCGCCGCGGTTGACCAAAGGGACGGCCGCGAACATAGCGGCGGCAGATCCGCGCCGCTCCCGCCGGCGCATACCTGCCGACGAGGAAGAGATGGCCGAGACGAAGACCCTTGCGTTCGATTGGGCGGATCCGTTCGGGCTGGACGGGCAGCTTTCGGACGAGGAGCGGCTGGTCCGCGACACCGCCGAGGGCTATGCGCAGGAGCGGCTGCAGCCGCGGGTCACCGAAG
>JAESGY010000052.1_pt1 | contig 118863 bp, 103 predicted proteins | sample 9269841 | NCBI WGS metagenome assembly JAESGY01 (sample SAMN17022865, study PRJNA683097) | algae metagenome | isolation source: Spirirestis rafaelensis WJT71-NPBG6 and co-occurring heterotrophs from... | place: USA: Pinto Wells, Joshua Tree National Park, Colorado Desert, CA | collected... | reverse complement strand
GTTTTATTACCAAAGCGATGGGTTGTAGAAAGAACTTTTGGTTGGCTGAATTGGTGTAGGAGATTAAGTAAGGACTATGAGAGATTACCTGAAACTTCCGAGACTTTCATTTATATTGCAATGATACCTATCATGGTCAGGCGGCTTGCATAATGTTTGACGCGCTTCAACTTTTAAAACATCCTCTGAAGAAGAGTATTTAACAAAATATGAAACTAAAAGTAGATTACCTACAAAAGACAAACCAACTTTTCAGCAACTACTTCGAGGCAAGATAGAGTTTCTTGCTATGGTTAAGAGCAAAAATAATCCAGTCTACCAAAAATATTTAAATCTCTATAATAAGTTATTAAATGTTAGTAAATCAAAACAATAAAATCCAAAATATGATATGGAACAAGACTTTAAACAAGAAATTCAGGAATTAAAAAATAGATTAAAAAATAGTAATTTATACAAAAAACGGTAGAGCAGTTAGATACTCTACCGTTTTCTAATTTTGTATTTAAGATATTAGATTAAATCCAAAATTTTACTCAGCTACTGGGGTCAATAGTTCCCGCTGTTGTCCACCAGTAACTCGCACTGTACCGGTTTCATCGACATCAACGACGGCTGTATCACCATCTTTGATGCGACCAGAGAGAATTTCCTCAGCAAGGCTATCTTCTAACAAGCGCATAATCGCCCGACGTAAAGGTCTTGCACCGTAACTCGGGCTATAACCTTCTGTAATCAAGCGGTCTTTGAAGCGATCGGTGACTTCTAGGACGATACCCTTTTCAGTCAAACGACCAAACACTTCTTTGAGCATGATTTCAGCGATTTCGCTGACTTCTGGCTTGCTCAACTGACGGAAGACGATAATTTCATCTAATCGGTTGAGGAACTCTGGACGGAAGTACTGCTTGAGTTCTTCGTTCACCAAAGTCTTAATGCGGTTGTATTGCGACTCACCAGCATTTTCGGTGAACTCGAAGCCGATGCTGGAAGCACCTTTTTCAATTACCTTAGAACCGATGTTGGATGTCAAAATCAGCAAGGTGTTCTTGAAGTCTACAGTGCGACCTTTGGCATCAGTTAATCGACCGTCTTCGAGAATTTGCAACAGCATGTTGAATACATCTGGGTGCGCTTTCTCGATTTCGTCGAATAGTACGACGGTGTAAGGACGACGGCGTACGGCTTCGGTCAACTGACCGCCTTCGTTGTAGCCTACATAACCAGGAGGCGAACCAATGAGTTTGCTGACGGTGTGGCGCTCCATATATTCGGACATATCCAGGCGAATCATTGCTTCTTCTGAACCGAAGAAGTAAGATGCTAAAGATTTCGCCAACTCAGTTTTACCAACACCAGTCGGACCAGAGAAGATAAAGCTGGCGATAGGTCGATTAGGATTTTTCAAACCGACACGAGCGCGGCGAATGGCACGAGAAACTGCTTTAACAGCATCTTCTTGACCGATGAGGCGCTGATGCAAGGTATCTTCCATGTGCAGCAGCTTTTCGGATTCGGATTCGGTGAGTTTGTTCACCGGAACTCCTGTCCAAGATGCGACGATGTGGGCGATATCCTCTTCGGTGACAACTGGTTCTAAACCTTCTGTACCCGATGCGTTCGTTTTGCTTTGAGCGATCGCGCGAATTTCCGCTTTGATTTCCATTTCGCGATCGCGCAGTTCGCCTGCTTTCTCAAAGTCTTGACCGCGCACTGCGTCATCTTTTTCTTTCAATATCTGACGCAATTCTTTGTCTAACTCTTTTGCCGCGGGTGGCAATTGCGAGTTAATCAAGCGGACGCGAGAACCGGCTTCGTCAACCAAGTCGATGGCTTTATCTGGAAGGTAGCGATCGCTAATATATCTATCAGACAATTTCGCTGCCGCTACTAAAGCTTCATCGGAGATTTTCAGCTTGTGGTGCTGTTCGTAACGGTCACGAAGCCCGTACAAAATCTCGATTGTTTCATCAACGCTCGGTTCACCTACCATCACTGGTTGGAAGCGTCGCTCTAGCGCTGCATCTCGCTCGATGTGTTTGCGGTATTCATCCAGGGTTGTTGCACCAATACACTGCAATTCACCTCTTGCCAAAGCTGGTTTGAGGATGTTTGCCGCATCAATAGCACCTTCTGCTGCACCTGCACCAATAAGCGTGTGAACTTCGTCAATCACGAGAATGACATTGCCTGCCTGACGAATTTCGTCCATGATCTTCTTCAGGCGTTCTTCAAATTCACCCCGGTACTTGGTACCAGCTACGAGCAAACCGATATCGAGAGTGACTACGCGCTTATCTTCTAAGATGTCGGGGATATCTTTGGTGGAAATGCGTGTCGCCAATCCTTCAGCGATCGCCGTTTTACCAACACCAGGTTCCCCAATCAATACTGGGTTATTTTTGGTGCGGCGACCCAAGATTTGAATCACCCGTTCAATTTCTTTTGCGCGTCCCACTACTGGATCGAGCTTGCCGTCCACTGCCATTTGGGTCAGATTCGAGCCAAATTCGTCCAACGTTGGGGTTTTTGTTCGACCTGATGAACCACCAGGGGAAACTTCGGCTGTTTCTCCTAGCATTCTAATGACTTGGGTTCGCACCTTGGAAAGATCCACACCTAGGTTTTCCAGAACTCTGGCTGCTACGCCTTCCCCTTCGCGGATCAAGCCCAACAGCAGATGCTCGGTACCAATGTAGTTATGTCCTAATTGGCGCGCTTCTTCCAAGGATAGTTCTAGAACTCGCTTTGCCCGTGGCGTAAACGGAATCTCCACAGCAACAAAGCCTGAGCCTCGACCTATGATTTTTTCTACTTCAATCCGAGCGTCTTTGAGATTGACCCCCATTGATTTCAGCACCTTAGCCGCCACTCCGGTACCTTCGCCAATTAGACCCAAGAGGATCTGCTCAGTACCGACAAAATTATGCCCAAGACGGCGTGCCTCTTCTTGAGCAAGCATGATTACCTTAATGGCTTTTTCTGTGAAGCGTTCAAACATAGTTTCGTTGATCCCATCACCTGCGTCGTGCCGGTATGCTGATTTTAGCATAAGCCCTAAGTTTGGGTGTCTGTATAAACAGATAGACATCCAAGGGCTAACGCTCAGGTTAATGAGATAATTATTAAATTTTTATAAGTTTGATGTGGTCTGTATACTGAGAAGCTGGATTTTAGCCCCTCGATTTCAGCGCAAAAAACGGCTTTTGGGTGTTTTTTTCGCCCTTCCCAAACAAATTTTAATATCATAATTTGGTGTCCCTTTCAATACACCTGAATACGATATTTAAATATCTAATATAATTTAGACAATATTACGTTATTAAATTAGAAATACTAATGTTTATTTAAAAACTAACTGCCACGAGGACTGGCTCAAGCGATCGCAAATTATGCTACGCCATGTAGCCAAAGTTTGGGGAAATTCTGGCTGTTGCATTTCTCCAGTCCACAAAACTAAAGCATCTTCACCGTTATCTCTGTAATAACCCCGGCGTCGCCCTGCTGTTTTGAAACCAAATTTTTGATATAAAGATATTGCTGCCGAGTTGGAAACACGCACTTCCAGAGTGGCTCGCTCTAAACCGCGATCATAAGCTCGAAGCAAAAGCGAATATAGTAAAGCTGCCCCCAAACCTTGACGGTGGTAGTGAGGATGAACCGCCACAATCGTAATGTGTGCTTCGTCTAAAATTGACCAAAAGCAACCCATTCCTAGCATTCTAGAGCTAGAGAAGTTGGAAAATAATCCGATTAATTCAGTATTGGGACTTTCCAATTCTCGTTGGTAAGCCTCCAAATTCCACAAACCGCCAAAACAGGCTTGATCTACTTCTAAGGCTGCACTCAGATCATCTGGTGTCAGTGGTTGAATTTCTAATGCTAATGAGATCACAATTATCAATAATGGGACAACGGGTCGCTAAACTGAGAATCGGGGTATTCACTCACGCCCGTAATTAGAACAAGGACAACTCTTATATTTATGGTATCGACTCACCCGGCAGGTATTCAACATTCTGGTAGCCAGTATTTACCTGAAACAAGCAGTAAAAATGCCAAATTGTCGCCCAATCAGCAACTTTTACCCTTGAGTGCCAGAGTTAATAGTAATGACTGCCTGGAAATTGGTGGCTGTGATGTCACAGCTCTAGTTCAGCAGTTTGGTTCGCCTTTATATATTTTGGATGAAGAAACGCTCATTTGCGCTTGTCAGCAATATCGAGATTCTTTTAAGCAATATTACAAGGGTGAATCTCAGGTATTGTATGCTTCTAAGGCTTGGAGTTGTTTGGCAATTTGTGCTATCGCCGCAAGCCAGGGTTTAGGTGTAGATGTAGCATCTGGGGGCGAACTTTACACAGCTCTGCAAGCGGGTGTCAGTCCTGATAAAATCTACCTTCATAGCAATAATAAATCTCGGCAAGAGCTAACTTTTGCCATTGAATCTGGTTGCACCATTGTGGTGGATAACTGGTATGAGTTGCATACTTTGGTGGAGATAGCTCTTGAGAGGGAGACAAGGGGACAAGGGGGACAAGGGGGACAAGGTGAAATTTCTTCCCCCACTCCTCCCATCCGGATAATGCTGCGGCTGACTCCGGGAATTGAGTGTCACACTCATGAGTATATTCAGACAGGACAGTTAGATACTAAATTTGGCTTTGATCCGAATGCCCTGGATGAATTGTTTACTTTTGTTAGTAAGCAATCTGCTCTTAACTGCGCGGGATTACATGCTCATATTGGTTCTCAGATTTTTGAACGTCAACCCCATCGCGATTTAGCGGCTTTGATGGTGCAATGGTTAAGTAAAGCGGCTGGTTACGGTTTAAGCGTGACAGAATTAAATGTTGGTGGCGGTTTGGGCATTAAGTATATAGAATCAGATGACCCACCCAGCATTGAAGAGTGGGTAAAACCGATTTGCGAAGTGATTGAATCCGCTTGTGCTACAGAAAACTTACCTTTACCAAAGTTATTATGTGAACCAGGGCGATCGCTAATTGCCACAGCTTGTGTCACTGCTTATACGTTAGGATCATCCAAACTGATTCCGGGAATCCGTACGTACGTAGCTGTGGATGGAGGAATGTCTGATAATCCGCGACCGATTACTTACCAGTCAGTTTACCGGGCAGTAGTCGCTAATCGGATGTCGGCTCCTTTAACGGAAACAGTGACAATTGCTGGTAAACATTGTGAATCAGGGGATATTGTCATCAAAAATGCCCAACTGCCAAAAACTCAACCCGGAGATATTCTCGTAGTAATGGCAACTGGTGCGTACAATTACAGTATGGCATCTAACTACAATCGCATACCGCGATCGGCAGCTGTTATAGTCAGGAATGGCGAAGCAAATTTAATTTTGCAACGCGAAACTTATCAAGACTTGATTAGACAGGATTGCCTACCAGAAAGACTCAAAGATTGATTTTGGATAAAGCCTGAAGACTGAAAGATAGGATGAAGAACAAAGGATAGAGAATGAAAATTTTAGACTTCATCGTTGATAATTCATACTTCATACTTCATCCTTTATCTTTCATACTTTATACTTCATACTTTCACGCCAGATGTCATGGGAGATTGGTGGAAGCAATGGCTGATGAACCTGGGACGGTCTGGGTCCTTGCTGCTTGAGACTCTGGATATAGTCTTAGTACTGGCGCTGACTTACATGATCCTAGTTATTATTAGTGAGCGCCGGACACTGTGGATGGTGCGGGGATTTATTGTGTTGATGCTGGCGTCAGCTCTCAGCGACAGGTTGGGACTACCACTGTTAAATTTTGTATTAGAAAAGTTGGTGATTGGTTGTGCTGTGGCAATGGCTGTAGCGCTCCAATCAGAGTTTCGGCGATTTTTGGAACAATTGGGACGTGGCGAATTCCGGCAGTTATTTCTACCATCGAATCTGACTGTCCCCAAGTCTGATAGTGTGATTGATGAAATTGTCGATGCAGTTAAAGAGCTGTCGAAAAACCGGATTGGTGCTTTGCTAATTTTGGAAACCAGTGGTCCAATTGACGAGCGCGATTTTTCAGTACCTGGAGTAAAGCTGAATGCGGAAGTTTCTAAGGAACTGATACAGACAATTTTTCAGCCGAAAACTCTTTTGCACGATGGGGCGACGATGATCCGTGGATCGCGGATTGTGTCATCAGGTATAATTTTACCGCTTTCGGGACGCACAGCCTCGCGGCAGTTGGGAACACGCCACCGAGCTGCGATGGGAATTACTGAGCGAGTCGAAAATTGCATTTGTGTTGTTGTATCAGAAGAAACGGGTTCTATTTCTTTAGCGGAAAGAGGAATCCTAAATAGACCGCTGACGCTCACGAAACTGAAAGAGTCTTTAGAGGCTCGGTTATCGCCAACTGTAGATCGGGAAGCTGTGGCTCCTGGTCTGTTAAGCTTGGTACGTCAGATTCGTAGTAAGTCACTAGCCCTAATTTCACGTTTACTTGGATTACCATCGACCGCCTCACGAGATAAAAAATGACAGTACACTATACAGAACTGGAATATTTGCCCGCTGACTTAAAGCGAGAATTACTGCCCAAACACGTTGCGGTGATTATGGATGGCAATGGTCGATGGGCTAAACGTCAAGGGCTACCCCGAATTATGGGTCATAAGAGGGGAGTCGATGCCCTAAAGGATTTGCTTCGCTGTTGTAAGGATTGGGGAATCAGTGCGCTGACGGCTTATGCTTTTTCGACTGAGAACTGGAAAAGACCTCAGGAAGAAGTTGAATTTTTGATGACTTTGTTCCAAAGAGTTTTGCGCCAAGAATTGCGCGAAATGCTGGAGGAGAATGTTCAAATTAGGTTTGTGGGAAATTTGCAAGCTTTACCGCGTATTCTTCAAGAAGAAATTTCCCGTTCAATGGAAGAAACTAAGGATAATCGCGCTATCCGGTTTACAGTTGCCACAAACTACGGGGGACGACAAGAAATTTTACAGGCTTGTCGAGCGATCGCCGATCAAGTAAAGCAAGGTTTACTTCAACCTGATGAAATTGATGAAGCGACTTTTGAGCGTCATCTCTATACAGCGGGAATTTGCGATCCAGATTTATTAATTCGCACCAGTGGAGAAATGCGAATCTCAAATTTCCTTCTCTGGCAAATGGCTTACGCGGAAATTTATATCACCGAAACTCTTTGGCCCGATTTTGACCGCGCTGAATTTCATCGCGCTTTGTCTGCTTATCAGCAACGAGAAAGGCGGTTTGGCAAAGTCTGAACAGGAGTAGGACGTGAAGGAGTGGACGAGTGGGGGAGTGGGAGACAAGGGGACAAGAAGACAATTGTTTCTCCCCATCCCCCTCTCTCCCCCTCTCCCCCTTTTCTTTTACGGTCCTGAAAAAACCGCTTGTTCTATATCTTCGCGACTGAGGGAGTACTTGAATGATCGCTGTATATCTTGCCCATTTTCCCCGTTCGGGAAATATCGGACGATAATTTGCTCAATATCGAGCCAGATTTCGGCTTGCCATAAAGGTCGCTGCACATGCCAACAATGGGGCTGTTGTTCATCTTGCTGACAGCCTTGGTTTTTTAACCACTGCTCAATCTGAGGTAGGGGGTGGTTATATAGGGGAGTATCGGCAGAAATAGTATTCATCATTTGAGTCAAAAGTCAAGGATAAAATAAATAATTTTACTTCTTAATTTCTAGAGGATTATTTGTTTGAGAAAAGTGGTAAATTTGCTCTTGAACTACTGGGGTTGGTGGTATAAATTCCGTTCGGAAGGCAGCATCGCCACGAGTTAAGCCGATAGCGATCGCCAATAACAAACAACCGAGAATAGTTAACCCCATAATAAATAAAGCAAACATTTCCCCAGGTGAGAGCGGGCGATCGGTGGCATCAAGGTAAGCTGATTTAGACCAATCATAAAAATTAGCGACGGGATGGTTCAAGTCAGGGGGTGCTTGAATCACGCCAAAGCGAGAGTAGCCTATTTTCAGATCGTAGCTTAATCGGCGTTCTGGGCTGCTAAGGGTCGCGTAAGCTTCGTTGAGTTGCTGAAATTTGGCAGTGGCGATCGCAGCAGGTAACTCTGTAGTATCTGGATGAAAGCGTTTGCTCAGTTCCCGATAGGCATGACGGATTTCGATTACCGATGCCGAGGGATGCAGTCCTAGCACGGAGTAATAAGTTGGTTCACTCCTTTGTGGCATTGCCCCGTTTTGATTCACGGCTGTTTGAGTTACCATTAGCTCAAGTTTTTTATTATTTTAAACCTGACAATGGGTGAGTAGGCGAACCGCCCAAGTTTTAGTCTATTTAGCGGTAAACATCACCCGAAAACTTAGCTTGATTCACTTATGTTGTCACGCACTTCATTATCGAGACGCAGGCAAGATGTCTGTTTGGGATTCGCTGCCAAAATCAAGATTTTTTTGACTCGAATGCCACTACTCATTTCATGCAGCTTGTACAGGATGGATATAACCTCATTATTAAAGGTAAATACACTCCCTCATACCTATCCTAGTAAATCAGCGCGAGGTTTAAAGGTTTCAATTTGCCGCAACTTTTCGTATAATTCCCTTTCTTCTTGGCTAATAGTTTTGGCAGTAACTATCTGAATTTCTACTAATTGATCGCCGCGTTTACCACCTTCGTTAGGGTAGCCTTTATTCGCAAGACGGAATCGTTGACCAGACCTAACGCCTTGTGGGATGGACATTTTCACAGGTCCGTCAAGAGTTGGTGCTTCTATCTGTCCTCCTAAAACGGCTTCGCTGGGAGTCACAGGTACTTGGCAAAATACATTTAAGCCTTCTAGTTTAAACAGAGAATGAGGTTCGACTGTAATTTTTAAGTACAAGTCACCTCCACCAATGCCTTGGTTACGGAGGCGGATGGTTTGACCTGTTACCATACCTGGGGGCATAGTCACTTCTAGCGATCGCCCATCTTCTAAGCGAATACGTTCATTGCCACCTGTATAAGCTTTTTCTAGTGGTAAAGTTAATCTCGCTTCTATATCCCGACGGCTAGGGCGAGGAGTTTTCGCTACTGTGTATTCAACTTTGCTTCTGGGGGTACGAAATGGATCGCGGTTAGCGCCATTAGTAGAATCACTTGCCCCATTTTTATTTTTTACACCGACAACTTGATTAATAAAGTCCTCAAAATTGGCAAAATCGCTAGGATTTACATCTTGAGTATTGGTGCGATCGCCCTTCTGATTACCCCAACCCTTACCCTTTGATGTCTGTTGTTTGCTACTAAAGCCTCTTTGATTCCAGTAGCGGCTAAACTGATCGTATTGCGCCCGTTTGGTTGCATCGCTAAGGATTTCATAAGCTTCACCGATATCCTTAAATTTGTCTTCGGCTGCTTTGTTTCCCGGATTTAAGTCTGGGTGATACTGCCGCGCTAATCGGCGATAATTCTTTTTAATTTCCTCACTAGAGGCTTCTTTAGGTACTCCTAAAATCTCGTAATAATCGCGAAAATTCTGCAAATTTTGCATAGTCAGTTTAACTATATATTTTAGATTTTATTAATGTTTAATGCTTAATAGTACTATTAACTATTACTTGTTAACGATCACTAAATCCGAATCAATCAACTTCAATTCTTTAGCCTTAGTACACTGATGAAAATCCAAGGGCGGAAAACTCCGCCCATTCAAAAGCACTATAACCAATCGTCGTCTTCATCATCCCAGTTATCTTGGTAACTTGGACGAGATCGGCGTGAGGAACCGCTGTCATAGGACGGCGAGGAACGACTGTCTTTGTCTCTATAGTCGCGGTTGCTGCTATAGTCTCTGTTGCTACCGTTGTCTCTGTTGCTGCTATAGTCTCTGTTGCCACCGTAGTCGCGGTTGCTGCCGTAATCTTTGCCATAATTATCGCGATCGCGATAATTATCTCTTAAATTGTCTCGGTCGCGTTCTTTTTCGCCAGTGAAGATTTCCTTGATCGTACCGAACAAGTCATCCTCTTCGTCATCAGCGTAATACTGGCGAACTTCGCGATTTAAATCGTACAAAGCATCTTGCAGGTCAGCGTAAGTTTGGTCAATACCGCGGTCGTCATTTTTTTGTAAACTTTCGCGTAGTTCCCGACAAATAGTGTCAATTCGTTGGCGTCTGTTTCGGGCAAACTGCATTCCAAAATCTAACGCCACTTCTCTAAGTTGTCTTTCTGCTGATAAAATTAAAGCCTCAGCCCGTGTACGCTTTTCTACTCGTTCTTTGCGTTCCCGGTCTTCATCAGCATATCTTTGAGCATCCTGAATCATTTGGTTAACTTCCGACTCGCTTAAGGTGGAAGCGCCTTGAATGGTGACACTTTGCTCTCGTCCTGTGGTTCTATCTAAAGCTGTTACCTGTAAAATACCGTTGGCATCGATATCAAAAGATACCTGAATTTGCGGTACTCCTCTTGGCGCCGGGGGAATGCCATACAGCTTGAACCGTCCCAAAGACTTGTTGTTTGCCGCCATTTCCCTTTCACCTTGGACTGCGTGGATTTCCACAGTATTTTGGTTATTTTCTGATGTGGAAAAAATGTCCGATCGCCTTACTGGTATAGTTGTGTTGCGAGGAATCAGCTTTTTCATCACGCCGCCGATTGTTTCCAAGCCGATAGATAAAGGCGTGACATCCAAAAGCAGCACATCCTTAAGTTCTCCCGCGAGAATACCTGCCTGAATTGCCGCACCAACTGCCACAACTTCATCGGGGTTAACATTCTCGTTGGGTTCGATGCCGATTAAGTCACGCACTAGCTGCTTGACCATTGGGATGCGGGTACAACCGCCCACCAGCACAACTTCATCAATATCCTCAGGTATCAAACCGGCATCTTTCAACGCCCTTTTGACTGGTGTTCTGACGCGACTTATCAAGTCAGTGCATAAACCTTCAAACTCCGAGCGAGTCAAGCGAGTTTCTATATGTTTGGGACCTTCTTCAGTGGCGGTAATGAAGGGTAAGTTAATATCGGTGACGCTGACGGCAGAAAGTTCGATTTTCGCTTTTTCCGCAGCTTCCATCAGGCGTTGTAAAGCTTGGCGATCGCTTCGTCTTAAATCTACTCCTTCTGTTTCCAGAAATTGCTCTGCTAACCAATCAACAATTTTTTTGTCAAAGTCATTACCGCCTAATTGCGTATCCCCGCTAGTGGATTTGACTTCAAACACGCCATCGCCAACCTCCAAAATCGAGACATCAAAGGTGCCACCACCCAAGTCAAATACTAAAATTGTCTCGGTATCACCGCGATCCAATCCATAAGCCAAAGAAGCGGCGGTAGGTTCATTAAGAATCCGCAACACTTCTAAGCCGGCAATTCTGCCTGCATCTCGTGTCGCTTGCCGCTGAGAATCGTTAAAATAAGCAGGTACGGTAATTACTGCCCCGGTGACTGTATCACCTAAGTAACGACTTGCATCGTCTGCCAGTTTTTTCAGCACCATTGCGGAAATTTCTTCTGGGGCAAAGTCTTTACTAAGTTTGGGACAGACTATTTTAATGTTGCCGACTTCGTCTTTGCGAATCGTGTAGGGTACTCGCTTTGATTCTGGACTGAGTTCGCTATACCTGCGACCGATGAAGCGTTTAACGGCAAAGAAGGTATTTTGGGGGTTGAGGACGGTTTGACGCCGTGCCATTTGCCCAACTACTCTTTCGCCTTCTTTGCTAAAGCCAACGACGGAGGGGGTTGTTCGCATTCCTTCTGCATTGGCAATCACCACCGGCTTGCCACCCTCCATGACGGCGACTACTGAGTTGGTTGTACCCAAGTCGATGCCGACTACCTTGCCCATGCGTTGCTGTTCTCCTAAAGTGTCTAATAAATTTTATTTGTTTCCAAGCAATGCTTGATTTATTCTATCTTGCAGTTGGGAATTACACGTTCAAACAGTGTTCATTGGTGTAATGCATGTGATTTTAAAAAAGCAGCTGCAAACTCATCTTACGTTTATAGCCCGCGATCGCGATCCGTATTTGGCGACAGCCGGACATTTTTTTGTCCAACAATACATTCGCGAACAGTTTGAACAATGGGGAAGTGTGGAAATCCACACCTTTGAGGTAAAGGGCAAAGTCTGTAAAAACCTGATATTGAATTTACCTTCACAAGAGAGATTCTCAAAGAGGAATTTACCACCAATTTTAATTGGCGCACACTACGATGCTGTACCGGGAACACCAGGAGCTGATGATAATGCTACAGGTGTAGCCGTGTTGCTGGAATTGGCAAGAATGTTTGCCACCGAACCAGCTAAATATCCGTTGCGACTGGTTGCTTTTGATATGGAAGAATACGGCTTAGTTGGTAGCGCTGATTATGCAGCCAAGTTAAAGCAAGAAAAGCGATCGCTTCGCTTGATGATGTCTCTGGAAATGTTGGGTTATTGCGATCCAACTCCCGGTTCGCAAAATTATCCCCCACCTTTAGAACGTTTTTACCCAAATCACGGCGATTTTATTGCTTTAATTGGCAATTTGCGGACATTGCCTGATTTAATTAATCTGAGTCGCAGTATTCGTCAATCTGGTACACCTAGCGAATGGCTACCTGTGCCAAATAGAGGTTTAATTGTTCGCGATACAAGACGAAGCGATCATGCACCTTTTTGGGATGCGGGTTATCCAGCAATTATGGTGACAGATACGGCTAATATGCGAAATCCACATTATCACAAACCTAGTGACACTATTGCCACTTTGGATTTAAATTTTCTCACAGGCGTCTGTGAAGGTTTGGAAAAGGGGATTAGGAAATTGTGAAAAATAGCGATTAGGATTTTTTCAAATAAGAAGGATTTTCACTTTTACAGACATAATTTTCTGCACATAATTCAACATTGATTCCATCTGCAAGTCTAATTTATATGCTGCTATGCTTTGCTTGTGATATGGGTTTTTACAAGTACCGTCGATAAAGTCATTTGCGGTTTTTGTCTTTGGCACTTGCAAAAATTGATTCAATTTAAGGGGTTTGTAAAATTATCTGAATTGGTTAAATCATCTTGATGCGATCGCACATGTGGAGTAAAGTTAATTAAATCGTTGATATTGCGTTTCATTGTGTTGCAAATCGTCTCTAAAGGCAAGTCATTTGCATCGTAGCCAAAGGGGTTTTCTATCTCTAAACCAATGGCTTCAATGCCGAACAAAGTAAAACTAACCAAAGCTGTAATTAAACCTGCCCACCATCCCAGACTCTCCACTAGTTGAAAAGGTAGTAAGAAGCAATACAGTAACAACAATTGTTTCAAATGGATGGCATAAGCTAGAGGTATCGGTGTCTTTAAAATTCGTTCGCAAGCTCCTAAATTATTCACAAGATTATTTAATAATTCTTGTATCGCTATTAGTTGATAATTATTGAGGCAATTACGTTTGTATTGCTTTTGTAAATAATCACCAATCCAGAAAGCAATATTTAAGGGGGGATTATTTATAGTTTTTAGTTTGAGATACCGAAAAGGTCCTATAAGTTCTTCTAGCTCACTATTGACAGGCTCTCCCCTCAAATGTAATTTAGTTGCGACAGAAAAACCTACCAATAAGTATAATACTGCAATTTTATTTTCTTTATCCTCTGGCTTTATTTCATCAATCGATACCCAAATTTGTCGCGCTAAATTTCGTGTATCATTCACCATAGAACCCCAACATTTTCTGCCTTCCCAAAATCGGTCATAAGCTGTATTTGTGCGAAAAACAAGTAATAAACCTAAAACAATACTGGGGATAACACTTTCAAAAATTGGCTGAGAAACAGGTAACTTTAAATCGTAAAGTAGAGAAACAAAAATCCCGAAGAACCCATAAGCAATAACTTTTTTATAAATTGCTGAGACAACCGAGCCTTTTAGTTGAAAAGCTAGTTTTAACCAGTAAATTTTTTTCATTGCCATGCAGTTCCTGGTACAAAATATTTAATGAAGGAGTCAAGTGATACCAATTCTCAATGTAGAGATAAATATGTAACGTCTCTACAAATTTATAACGTCGTAATTCACACAGAATTACAGAGAATTGGTATGAGCATCTGATAACTTTGGAAGCAGTAATAATGACAACAAGGAATCTACCGTTAGGAATTTTCGGTTGACAGAGCGAGTACATTTGCTTATATTGTGGCAAAGCGCCTTAATGGGCAGCTGGCAAATTATCGGCTGTTGTAGAAAAATCCAGAACCTCAACAAAATACATTACGCGCGGACAGTATATTGCTACAAAATGTAAGTATACTCAATGTAGCAAGACTTTGACAGGGGAGAACACGTAAATTTGATGCAGCACTTGGCATAACTGAATTATTTGACAAAATTATTCGTGCTAAAAAGATGGGTGAGCCGCTGTCCCCAGAAAAAACTAATATTATCTTCAGAAGTGCTAAATCTTTATAAGACTCATGGGTTATTACATTGCTCCTCGCTTTCTGGATAAACTTGCCGTCCACATCACTAAAAACTTTTTGAATATTCCCGGTGTGCGAGTACCTTTGATTTTGGGAGTTCATGGACGCAAAGGCGAGGGAAAGACTTTTCAATGTGAGTTAGTCTTTGAGAAAATGGGGATCGAGGTAACTCTGATTTCTGGTGGTGAACTGGAAAGTCCAGACGCAGGAGATCCAGCGCGTTTGATTCGTCTGCGCTATCGAGAAACCGCAGAATTAATCAAGGTACGTGGCAAAATGTGCGTGTTGATGATTAACGATTTAGATGCGGGTGCGGGACGCTTTGATGAAGGTACGCAATACACTGTAAATACTCAGTTGGTAAATGCCACACTGATGAATATTGCTGATAATCCTACAGATGTCCAGTTACCTGGAAGCTATGACTCAAACCCTTTACGTCGCGTGCCGATTATTGTCACAGGTAATGATTTTTCCACCCTCTACGCACCGTTAATTCGCGATGGTCGGATGGATAAATTTTACTGGCAACCAGACCGGGATGACAAAGTGGGAATTGTTGCTGGAATTTTTGAAGCGGATGGACTTTCGCGCCGGCAAGTAGAAGAGTTTGTAGATAAATTTCCGCATCAGTCAATTGACTTTTTCAGCGCTTTGCGATCGCGTATTTATGACGAACAAATCCGCGACTTTATCCATCAAGTCGGTTTTGAGCGAGTTTCCTCGCGTATAGTTAACAGCACTGAAAAGCCGCCAGAATTTAGAAACCCTGATTTTAGCTTGTCTCGCTTAATTGAGATGGGCAATTTTATGGTAAGTGAACAAAAACGGGTGGAAAATTCTCAGTTGGTTGATGAGTACAATCGCTTGAACCGAGGCAGAAATAATCAATCTGCACCTACAAGCGTTGTGGCGCCAGTTAGTCAACCGTCAAGCAATGGTACAATCCAACCTGCAAAAGCGAATGGATTCAACAAGCAGCAGGGATCGAGTACACATTTGACCTTAGAAACACAAGAGCAAGTACGTCAGATTTTATCTCAAGGTTATAAAATCGGCATTGAACACGTAGATGAAAGACGCTTTCGCACTGGTTCTTGGCAAAGTTTTGCGGTTCCGCAAATTGATGCTGAATCTGATGCAATATCAACTTTGGAATTTTTTCTTGCCGAACATAGTAACGAATATGTGCGCTTGGTAGGAATTGAACCCAAGGCAAAACGTCGGGTTGTGGAAACGATTATCCAACGTCCGAATGGCAAAGCCAGCTAATTAAATTTATTGCATTCATTGCAAACATCGTAGAGACGTTCCGGTGGAACGTCTCTATAACATGTGTTATTTGGCGAATGTTATATCAATTCAGGTTTAAGAATTACTACTTCTTCCAAAGTTCAGTAAATCTCTTGTATACATCTGGAGATATCTGACTTTGTAAGTAATTGAGCGCTCTATCTTGATGCGTTTTTGCTACATAAGAATTGCACACATCCGTCAGCTTAACTATTGCAGGATTGACATCATTGGTTTGTCGCCACTGGTTGGTAAACTCAATTAAAATGTCTGAACTTAGCTGAGTTTGTAAATAATTTAGCGCTTCAAGATAACTAGGCTTTTTCGGATTCTGTTTGAATTGGATGCAAACATCTATCAGCCTAATATTATTCGCTGGTAAACTTGCTTTACTTAGAAGTGTACGCGCTTCCTTGTCAGCAATACCATTGACGGTCAAACCTTGTTTTTGCTCAAATCTCTTCACCGCTTCATAAGTGTTTGGTCCATAATACGGTTGAGTTGAGGGTATCTGAGCATCAGTAGCGAAGCCGTGGCGCTTCAAGTTATTCTGAAGCTGGACGATTGTATCTTGCAACACTTTCTTTGTTTGCTCGCCAGCAACGCCATCAGCTTTTAGGGGTGGGTAATCTTGCTGAAACTTTTTGATTGCTGTGACGGTGCGTTCATCTGTCAAAGGGTTATTATTCGTCTTCCAGGGAGGATTGCTACCAGGAGCGTTACTATCAGGAGCTAAATATCCGAATCCGATTAAGATGTTACGGATGGCTTCATTGGTGTAGTTAGTTGCCATGCTTTTTGGTTCCTTGATTACTAAATTACGGATGCTGAAAGCTGGGAAGACTGTTTTAAAGTTTACACCTTCGTAGGCTTTGGCGATCGCACTCATTTCAAGTTAGATACCCAGATAAAGCTTGATATCACTTTTATTTATGTGGCGATCGCTCAACAAAAATTGTTGTAAATCCCCTGAACGAAAAGATTATTCAAAGAACTTACAACAATTATTTTAACTTACGAGATTCTGACAACTAATGCATAGGATTGTGGCTGAATAATTCGGTTAGCACTCACCACAATTTCCACCTTTCCTGGAGCTACATTAGTCCAGACAATCTGTTCGACATTATTTCGTCGGTCGAAATCTGTTGAAGATGGCGGCATATTTCCATGTCGCTCCTCACCGTTTGCACGCACAATTAAATCTAAGTCATTTTGAAGAGCTTCTCCAGGGAAATCAGTCCATACCAATGTCACCTTCAAAAGTGAGTTTGAATTGCTGATTTCTACTTCAGTTTTTTCCTCTTCTCCAGTATCAAGTTTTGTGCTTTCGTCCTTGAAAGTAACTTGTTCATTATCGTTTCTCGGTCCTACCGTTGCGGCTAAATCAACTCGACCAAATCCTTCTGAAAGGTTGGGAATTTCTCCCGCTTCCGAGGGAACATATTGACCGGCGATGTCTTTAGCTCCATTAATTAACATTGCCTTAACCAAAGCCGCACTTGGTTGTTGATTCTGTTGCACAAAATACTCTCTCACCACAGCAGCGCAACCTGCAACTAGCGGTGTAGCCATACTAGTACCAGCTAGAAAAGCATAAAGGGGATCTGTGGAGTTGCCAAAGAATGAATCAATTTTTGCGTCTCGCGAAAGAGTTGAGAGAATCGCAGTTCCAGGAGCAACAACATCTGGCTTGATTCGCTCATTTTGAGTTGGTCCTCGACTGCTAAAAGCCGCCATCCCATCCGCGTTATTAGACCAACCATCTGAGGCGATCGGCTCGACGGTATAGCGACCTAAAAAACTATATGGTTTTGATTGCTCTGGTCTGTTATTCTCCGAGGCTCCAACTGTAATACAGTTCTTTGCTGTTCCGGGTGCGGCGATAGTTTTATTATCAATCACTCCGTTGCGATCTGTGTCAGCGCCTTCGTTACCCGCAGCAAAGCAGATAACCATGTCTCGATGTTCCCAAACAAATTGGTCTACTTGTTGAGAATCCACTGTATATTCTCCGCGTGTTGGTGCTCCCCAGGAGTTTGTATGAACGCGGGCTGCATCATTATCGTAAGGTTGTTTGAATAAGTTGTTCAGATCGTCCGGAAGTCCTCCCAAACCTCCTCTGGAATCAAGAACCGATTGAAGCACCAGCTTGGCTTTAGGAGCGGTTCCCCGAATCGCACCTCCCATTGTTTCAGATTTGCCATCGCCCAAAACTGAGCCAGCTACGTGCGTACCGTGTCCTTGAGGGTCATTAGCTGTTGACCGTCCCAAGGGGTAAAGCTTGACTACTCTGTCTGTGAAGGCAGGATGAACGTCTGTGGTTGAACCTTTGTCAAAGCCAGTGTCAGCTACAGCGACAACTTGACCTTCTCCTTGCAAATTGACTGTGCTGTGTGTCTGGTCTGCTTTCAGCACTCCGAGAGCTACATTATTGAAAAGCTGCCGTGGCACGTTTTGTTCAATGTGTCGCACCTCGTCAATTTTTGCCAAGTCTTCGAGATACTGAGGTTGAACCGAGAGTTTTATTGAGTTGCGACTAAATTCTAAATCGCCAGGGTTTAGTCTCGCAGCTGTAGCGATGCGATCGCGCAAGTTATCATCGATGGAAACGTTATTATGAAACACAACTGTGACTTGTTTTGGCTGCCCCAACAGTGATATGTCAGCAGTTTTTATCGCTAAGAGATTGGCTGTATCAGTTTTGCCTCCTATTACCAATTGAGGCGCGATTTTGAAGCCTTCTAAATAGACGTTTGCCCACTCAACAAAAGGCAAATCCCGAATTGCATCCAAATTAGAAGGATTGTAACGACAAATGTAAGTATTTTCCGGTACAAATTCCAGAATCTCTGCACCTAACTCTGATAGCTGACTTTTCTGCTCGCGGTTCAACGGTTGAGTCGATTGGATCAGAATATAATTTGAATTGGAACTGTCAGGACTAATTAGATTAGCGGATCTGATTGCATTTATTTGAGAATCTGGATCGATTGATATACCGTTGATAGTTATCTTAGCCATAGTTTTCTTTGGTTTTTCTTCTGGGATAGTTTATCCAAGCATCCTTTTTTCTGCTTGGATTGTCAGAGTTAAATACTTGTTCAAGTCTCTCGATTCCTAAAAGAGATTTGTGCAAATATGCGAGATTCAACGTAAAACACTCTCTTCGTAGTGAGCGGTTCACCGCTCATCTCTTCGGTTTTAAGGGCTTCAGCCCTTACCTTACTACGTTGAGGATTGTTTCTTTATGCCCATCAACTTAAAAGTTAATTTTTTTTCAAGTTGATTACCGCGAAGACAGATAATCTTGTAAATCTTTTGTACGTTGTTTTGTCAGTCTCTCCAAACATCCGTTACGAAATATTTCATAACCTGTGCCACCACGGGAGTTATATACTTCAAAATTGCAGCTGTTATCGCGAAACTTAATCCATGACTGTTGTCCAGTAATTAATAACTGCTTTGGTTCGCTATTTAAGCCGGAAATGATTTGTTGATAAACTTGATTTAGTTTTTTATCTGCTGCTTGGTAAGATTGCTGAGAACAAAATTTCAGTTCTGGTGTTGTTGTCGCTTTAGAGCAGTTAATTGTTTGTGTTTGAGCAATGCTGGGTGTAGAAATTACTAAAGTTGATAAAGGTGCGATCGCCACCAAGATAAATGTGCTAATTAATCGTTTATACATAGCTACTTTTGGTATATAAAAAGTCGCTTATATGGAAATTGTTTTTAATTTCCAATGAAAATCATTTTCAAGGTAGTATAAAGCCTTACATTTTCTGCCAAATAACCAAAAGTCTTAAGATTTGCAGTGAGCTAAGTACAATTTGGCGTAAAAGCGTAACGTTTTTTAATGCAGGGGCACACAATCGCATTGTATCGAGACGCAATCGTATTGCAGGGTATTGCAAAATTTAATTCGCACTCGTATTAATGAAATGCTGAACTAAGATGCAAAAGAAAACTCAGTTTTGACATTCCACCGCTTGCCGTCGTGAAGCAGCAGCGTCAAGCGATCGCTAGTAAACTCAAAATGTAACTGTCGAGCAACAAATTCTCTCCAAGCAATTTTAAAGTTTTGTTTTGTTAAGTCGCGAAAAGCCACCGTCAGATGCGGAGTAAATGAGCGCGTCTGGGCAACTTTATCAACAATTCCCAAGTTGCTTTCCACATACGCCATTAAATCAGCTTGCAAATCCATCAATTCTGGAGTTTGCACAACATCAATATAAATGACGCGGGGAGTAAATGCCGCAAAGTTATCAAGTGTAACGGGTACTGACTTTCGGCTAGTAGCAAATGTATTGAGAGAATCTTCTAACAATGATACGTTGCTATCTGCCCATTCAAAAGGCGCTTGTAAAGTAATATGCGGTGGAGATTTTTGTGCTCCACTACTACCATAGCGATCGGCGAAGTACTGTTTAATTTCGTTCGCGCAGTCTTGAATGTCCTGCGGTGGTAACAAAGCGACAAAAAAACGACTCATAGGACTTTGGATTTTAGAGTACAGCCGCCACCTTTGATACTATCTGCAAGTTGGGGATTTGAGATGATGAAAGTACCTAACGCTGCCTAGATATTACATACAAAATTCCAGAGGAAGCAAGCAAATGCCTTGGTTTGTCAAAATTGAAGAAGGCAAAGTCGATAAAAACATCTTTGACCAATACGTACCCGCTCACAAAGCTTATGTTCAAGAGTTGATAGCCAAAGGACACAAAGCGCGATCGGGCTACTGGGCGAAGATGGGAGGGGGTATGTTGCAGTTTGAAGCCGCTTCAATGGATGAGGCAAAGGCGATTGTCGCTCTCGATCCCTTGGTGCAAAACGGCTGCGTCAATTACCAGCTTTACGAATGGCGAATTGTAGTCGAATAACACACATTTACCAAATGAGTGTGTTATGATTGTCAGTGACCTGGATCTATGCGACTGCAACGCCCAAATCTTGTCAGAACCGGAAGGTAGCAGCAATACGGGATGCTTGTAGTAGGCGTAGTCTCCGGGTCACCCAATTTTTAGGAGCGCGGCGAGCAGCAATGCCTGGTTTTGGAGATATTGTTCAAAAAGCTTTTTACCTCGGTGTCGGGTTAGCTTCTTACGCAGGTGAGAAAGCAGGGGGAAGATTAGCCGAACTGCGATCGCAAGTCCAAAAACTGGCAGATGAAATGGTTGCAAAAGGCGAAATGAATACAGAAGAAGCCCGCCGCTTTGTCGAAGATATGATGAAGCAAGCTCAACAGCAACCGCCATCTAATGCTACTGCCCCACAAAAACCCGCCTCAGAACCGCGCCGCATCGAAATATTAGAAGACGATGAGCCAACCGTAAAAGAAGCATCAACTGATAATGTTGATGGCTTGCGCGATCAAGTGGTAGAACTGCAAGAAGAGTTAAGACGACTGCAACGCGATAAGTAGTTATCCGGAAACGTTGCAAATCATAAATTAATATATATTTATCAGGGTGTATTATAGTGCTTATAGCCATTTAGCACGAAGCGTCCTGTAAAAATTTAGTAAGGACGTCAATTTTATGGAAAACTGGCAAAAAGATATCGCGGAAATCATAGAAACAGTTGCAGATGAAGTAGACCGCTTCTTCTTGGGGATGGGTGAAATGGTTGATGCTTTTTTTGAGCTAACCGAAGAAATTAGCGATCAACTACAAAATACCATTGGTCTTGAGGTTGAGCAATATTTACAAGATTTGGCAGAACCAATTTTGGAAGTATATTGGGAACTCGAAGAAGTAGTTAACGATGTAGATACAGCTTTTCCTTATTCCGTTGAAGCAACAACCGAAAAAAATCCTGCTTGCATTGGTTGTCGTAATTACCACGGTCAAGTTTATGGTGGTAACTTGCTGGTTTGTGCGATGCATCCTCAAGGATGCGAAGATGGAACTTGCCCAGACTGGGAAAAGCAAGATTTAGGATTTAGAGATGATGATTTTTAGTAGAAAGCGGACTGGGGACTGGGGACTGGGAGAATAATTTTTAATTGAGTTAATAATCTCCTTATAAAGTTAAAATTTGCTTATTTTATGACTAACTTTTCACCAGAAACGGCATCTGAGTCAAGCCAAGAAATGAAGTATGGCGAACGCGAGATTCTATCAGGACAATTAATTACATTTCCTAATCCGCGTGTAGGCAGACGATACAATATTAATATTTCTTTACCGGAATTTACTTGTAAATGTCCATTTTCCGGCTATCCTGACTTTGCAACGATTTATATTAGCTATGTGCCGGATGAGCGGGTGGTGGAATTAAAGGCGCTTAAGCTTTACATTAATAGTTACCGCGATCGCTATATTTCCCACGAAGAATCTGCAAATCAAATTTTAGATGACTTTGTTGCCGCTTGTGACCCCTTAGAAGTTACTGTCAAAGCAGATTTTACCCCTCGCGGTAATGTGCATACCGTCGTTGAAGTGCATCATCAGAAAAAATAACAAAGGGCGGGTTGACATACTCCCCAGCCTTCAGGCATGGGGATTCTAGGCTCAAACAGCGATTGCGGGCAAAGCTCGTCTGACATCACCTAACCCAGCAGTTGATGCCCCAACTGCACAAATATTCTTAGCTGCGTTTTCGTCCCTTCCGTTAACTGAGTGACAGGATGGACAACGCCATTCTCTAATTGACAAATCTAAATCATCTAAAATATGTCCGCAATGAAAGCAAGTTTTGCTAGATGGTATCCATCTATCTATGTATAGGACTTGCTTATTCTTTTTCTTGGCAACCCACTCTAGAATCCGTAGGAACTCACCAAAGGCTAGGTCTGAAACTTTGCGTCCCCAAAGACGTTGCATTCCTTTAAGACTTAAAGTCTCAAAGCAGAGTACATCAAATTTGTTGGTTAACTCGTGTGCAAGCTTCCAAAACCAATCACGTCTTCGGTTAGAAACGACAGCAATGTTTGCGTACTAGATTCTTTCTGGCTCGCTCCCTGTTGGATGAGCCTTTCAACTTCTTCGAGTGTTGCCTACTTGCTTTCTTAATTGCGCTGAGGGACTGCTTGAGGAATTGAGGGGATTTAATGTTGGAGCCATCGGAGCACGTGAGGAACGTCTTTAATCCAAAATCAAATCCAGCGATTTTACCCGTCTTAAATTGGATTTCTGTATTCAAAACGTCGTCAACCACAATAACCATAAATAATTCACCCAATGGAGTGCGCTTAATGGTTAGCGTCTTGACTGTTCCCTCAATCTCTCTGGACTTCCAGAATTGATAAACTCGATTACCAATTTTGACTCGATTACCACCCAAAAACTTGTATCCGGCTTGTTTAAGGGTGAAAGATTTGTACTTCTTTACCTTCTTAAATCCTGGTGGACGAACCCCCTTTTTATTGTGCTTAAAAAACAATTGATAGGCTTTTTCAATGCGTTGACAAATATCTTGCACCGCTTGAGAACCTACCGATTGCCAGAATGGGTTACGCTTACGCAATTTGGCAATATGAGCCTGAAGTTTTGCACAACTCAAATGCTTGCCCCACATTCGGTAGTACCGCTTGTTCAGGGCAATGCAGTGGTTATAGATAACCCCAGCAGCGTTAATTGACCGCTTGAGGTATCTATTCCGCTTGTGTTCGTACAACTTAAATAGGACTTACGCAAGCGTCACAATATAAGGTCAACTGGCACATATATTTCAATTTGCCGTAAATGCTTGTAAGCATTGATTTATAAACCTTAGAGCCATATTAATTCTATGTGACAGTTTTCAGATAAATGTGCCAGTTGCGTAAGTCCTGTTAAACTTTAGGGCTTTCATGCTACTATTGTACAGCAATATTCTGTACAATACGATGAAGAAACGATTAGATTTTAGAATAGAAGAATATGAATTTCAAATTCTTGAAGATTATTGTTTATCTGTTGGCAGAACAAAAACCGACGTACTTAGAGAACTCATCAGAAACCTCAAGACAAAGAAAAAGCCGTCCTTCTAGGACGGGGCTTTAAACCCAAATTTTCGGTAAAGAGCGCCCGCCCGTAGTAAGATAGATATTTTACAGGTTACCTAGGATTAATGTGATATCTAGGTGCTATACCTGGATTGACAATGGCAGCTAACTCTTCTTCAGACAATTTGCTAATTTCACTTTCCAGTTCTTCAACTGTAAAGTTATAGCCATGCTCTTCAGCAATCTTAATGAAGGCTTCTGGGTTAGATGCGGCTTTTATTTGTTGCTTTAATGCTTGATCGAGTTTTACGGCTTTGAAAAGTTGGGCTGCATTTTTCTGTGCCATAACAGTCTTTCCTGCTAAAAATCTGAGATTGAAATGTACTTATTTAACTCTTACCGGGATCGCTAAATCCGGTTAAGAGAGCTATTAACTTAGGGTTACATAGTTTAATCTTGAAGCAAACAAGAGAATGTATGATTGATTTTGACAAAAGTTTACGCAATAGGCGTTCATTCATAGCTGTTGGGGAGCTCCGAACAAGCAGAAGAAGAACGTCAACGTGCAGATAATGCCATCGCCCAATTTGAAGCGGAACGTCAACGCAAAGAAATTCTCGTGGCAAAGTTGCGGGAATTAGGTATAGATCCAGATGCAGAGTAATAAGGCGATCGCATTAGGGAGAACCATAAAAATAAATCACGACTCCGTGTGTTGAAATAACTCGTGGGTGTTGGGGATCTGAGTTTGACGGTACGGGAGCCAGACCTGAAAAAATGGGTAGGCTTTTTTTTGAATAGTCGTCAAGCTTTCTAGTTGATCTAGTGATGAAGCCGTGGGAGCGATGCCAAGAAATAGCCAGCCCTTTTTAGCTAGTCGTAGGGTGTTGGATACATTTTGTGAGGACATGAGGGCTGGCTATTTCTCTAAGCAATTTCCAGACCCATTTTTTTGCGGCAATTTCCAGGGAGATTTATTTACGCTTATGTGCCTTATCTGCCGATTTGAGTAGTGTTCTAGCTAATCTTCTCTGTCAAAATGCGGTTTTCCTCACTTGGAAGTGGTGAACTTAGCTGCTCTAAAATATCCAAAACTTCTTGTTCAAAAGCGACTTGAGCGCGATTAGTTTTACCACCCACATATAAGCGATCGCCTTTTTGCAAAGCCCAAATTTGCGAATGAGAAAAGTAACTCATTACCACACCTAGCATCAGCAAAGCAAACCCAGTATAAACAATTGGGATACCTGGATCTGATTTAATTTGCAAGCCAGTGCTACCAATTACATCGAGAACTTTTAGCGTCACACCATTGACTTCCGTTGACATGCCGGCACGCACAGTATTTAGTAGCTTACCAGTTGAATCGTAAATTAATAACGTTTTTTGCAAGTCTTTTGCTAGCAGCGAGACACCTGCACTTAAATCGGGTTTTGTAGGAATCCAAGTTCCCCAAATGCGCCCATTCTTCTTAGTATTAAGTTGCGCCATTGGTAGCTCGAAAATCGGACTTTTGTTAATTCGGACGCGCACAGCAGCGATACCCCAATCGGTTTGGTAGAAAGTTATGCCACGATAACGCAGAGGTTGATTAACAAAAATCGTCTTGCGGTCAATTTCCTTTCCGTCACTGTCTAAAACAGACATATCTGAGTAAAATTGGTCAATTCCGCCTTTAGGAGTGTAATCAATCCAAAAACGATTAACTTTGACAGACCAATCTTTGGAAATTGACGCGGCTAAAGGTCCTGAATCTATAATATTTTGCACCTGAAAAGTATCGCCACTAGCAACCATTTCTTGTGCCATAAAACCAGTCATTGTGCCCCAAATTGCACCCAAAAGAATAGTCACCATCCCAACATGAACTATAATCGGTCCGATGCGTCCGACTATACCTTTGCGGGCGTAAAGAATATTATCTTTTTCTGGTTCAGAAAAAATCTTGTAGCGGCGTTTTTGCAAAAGTTGGGTGAGAGAGGAAACAGAACCACTTTCTAATTCTGCACTCAAAGCGAGTTTTTGAAATTCTCGCGGTTCGTTGTAAAATTTCCAACGACGGGCAGCTTTTAAAGCTGGTAGCTGACGGGTAAAGGTACAAGCAGTTAAGCTGGTACCAAATAAAATGAGTAATGAGAGAAACCACCAAGTACGATATACGTGGTCTAAGCCGACTACTTGAATTACTTTCCAAGTTAGGAAACCGAATAAAGCCGGGTGTTCTGGGTAGTTTGCTTGGTAAAATGAGTGTGATTGACCTTGTTCAATTACAGTACCACTAACGCTAAAGAGTGCGATCGCTAGGAACATCACGATTGCTAATCGTAAATCTGTCAGCACTTTTAAAAATTCTTGCCGGAAAAGCCGCCCAAATGCTGACCAAGAATTTGATTCTTTAGAAGTATCATTTAAAGTCATTGATTAAAAATTTCCCAAGGGAATCCGCGACATTAAAGAAAAAACACCAAATCCTACCAACAGCGCTCCACTAACTGGATTAATCCAACCAGACCAGCGACGCACTTCTAGCAACTTCTTAATTGAAGCAGTAAAAGTACCCGCCAAAATTAAAGGTGCTACATAACCTGCTGTATATGCAAGCAGCAAAACTGCGCCTAAAATTAAGTCTTGTGTATAGACAACCCAACCCAGCAAGCTTCCTAAAACAGGTGTACTGCAAGGAGAAGCAACGACACCGAAAGTCATTCCAATTAAATAAGAACGCAATCCTTGGGGTAATTCTTGAGAAATCCACTCGATACCGCCAAAAGATGGGAATTGCAGAGGTAATGCTTCCAGTAGATTCAGCCCCATGAGAATGGCGATAATGCTGACAATAATTGGTAAACCAATTCCCACTTGACCGTAGACTTTTCCTAACAAAGCTGCTATAATTCCTAGCCCAGCAAGTGTAGTTGCTAATCCTAGAGAAAACCACGTAGATTGAGCTGCTGCTTGCAGACGGGTTTTTGCCTCATAACCGCCAATATAGCCAATAGTTATAGGCAGCATGGAAAGCATACAAGGTGTCAGGCTAGTGAGCAAGCCAGCAATAAAAATTATACCGACGCTAAGGAAACTCAGGTGCGTTAGTTGATTAGAAACAAGGGTGTTAGCGAATTGTTCTAATTGGTAAAGTCGGGTTTGTAGGTTTTCAAGCATGGGATAGATAGAGCCAAAAATGCTTACTCTGCTTGAAGTTTAACGTAATTCCTTTTACTGTTTGAGGTTTGCTCAAGTCAATGCATATTAGCGCTGTTTGCGCTTACTACGGTATTTCACGTTTCTTTCTTAAACTTTTGTTTTCTGAAATAGGCGACGCTTGCGCCGATTTTCAGACTGTTCTCCTCGTAGTGGCACAACCTCTGCTTCGTTACTTTCGCGTGCTACCCGAATTAGCAACCCCATTGCCAACAAACTGGCAATCATAGAATTACCACCATAACTAAACATGGGCAAGGGTAAACCGGTAGTGGGCAATACACCAGTGGTTACACCAATATGGAGAAATGATTGTCCAACCATCAAAATTGTTACACCGATCGCTACTAATCGATGCACTGGATTTGTCGCTTTCAGGGCGACGATTAATCCAAGCGTGGCGAATATACCTAAAATTACCAGCAAAGTTATACCGCCAGCAAAGCCGAATTCTTCTGAGAATACCGCAAAAATAAAATCGGTGTCCTGAATTGGTAAATAAAACAGCTTTTGTTGTGAAAGTCCAAATCCGCTACCCCAAGTTCCCCCAGAACCAACCGCAAGCAAGCTTTGCACTAGCTGGTAGCCATCGCCAGTTGCATCAGCCCAAGGATTCATAAAGGACATCACTCGCTTGCGCTGATATTCTTTGATGCTAATGCTGAGAACTGCCAAAAGTATCCCACCAAAAGCTGTCCCTCCCAAGTATTTGTAAGGTAAGCCACCCGCTAAAGCAATTAGCCAAATCGTCATACCGCAGAGTGCAGTTGTACTTAAGTTAGGCTGCACCAAAATTCCAAGAATTACCAAACCAAAAATGCCCAGCCAGGTGAAGCGAATTCGCCAAGTTATTCGTTCCCACTGACCAAAAAGCCGCGCACTTTGCAGCACTAAAAAGGGTTTAATCAATTCAGAGGGTTGAATGGGAATTGGACCTAAAGCTAGCCAGCGAGAAGCGTCAAAAGCTTTTCTTCCTAATCCTGGTATCAGGGTAACGAAAATTAATCCCAAAAACAAAAAGACAAACCAATGGGATATTCCTAATATCCTCCGCAAAGGTAAATTAACAATGATGTTTAATAGTATTAATGCCACAAACACCCACATTACTTGACGCTTAAAGTAGTACAATCCATCATTATGACGAGCGTCGGCTACGGGGTAGGATGCTGAGAACAGCATTATCAACCCGACAAACAGCCAAATCAATGTTAACCAGCGCAACAACCGCGCTTCTAAAGCCCAGGTGGAGACAGAGTTATCAAAAATTGGTATTAGACGGCGTAATTTCACGTTTGGTACAGGTAAAAAGTTACCAGTTAGGAGTTATGAGTAAGAAATATAACTTATAACTTATAACTCAAGACTTATAACTCATAACTTATAACTCAAGACTTATAACTCATAATGTGGCGCACTGCTTGCACGGCACCGTTGATGTAAGATGGCACAGATGGCTTTTTTTCAAGTTCTATTCGGTCTAAAAGCATTTTAACGGTGTCTAGGGCACTCTGAATGTCTTGCACCCAGTAACATTTGCTAGCTCTTTTGTCTTGGCGATCGTACAATCGCTCGAAGGCGATCGCTACTAACGGTACACCCAAAGATGCACATTCGTAAACGGTATTGTAGCCTGCGCCGCCTACTACTACATCCGAGAAGGCTAAACATTCGATTCCCGGATGGTGAGATATCCACAAATGCTGACAATTAGGTGGACAATCAGCAGCTAAAATTCTGACTGCACATTCACCGAAATCTTCATGTAGTTTTAGCGCTATTTCTGCAAATAAAGGCAATTCTTCAGCTTGACCGGCGGCACAAACGAGGATAGTTTTTATAGTTTCGTCTACTTTCAGGATATGCGATCGCGTCTTGGTTCTCTCCGGTAAGTCAACATCGCTGCGAATCAACCAAGGTGCTGTATGATGCACGTTTGGCAAGTCACAAAAAGGCAAATCTTTGCCTTCTCCGGGTACAATCACTGCATCAAAGTTTTCCGCAACAAAAGACCGCAAATTTTTGGCTGTAATATAGCGTGGGTTAATATCTCGATGAATCAAAATCCGAGGAATATGCTGTAACTGAGGTAAGATATCTGCTAACTCACCCCCCAAACCTCTGGGAAAAGTATCGATAATTAAGCGATCGCACTCAGCATTGAGTAAGATATGTCTTACTTGCTGACAAGTTGCCGAAAACCCTGCATTATCAGGAATCCACTGCACTAAACAACCTTCATCGTTAAGATAATGTGCATAGGGGCTATTGGTAATAATCCTCACTTTTAAGTGCTTTGCGGCAATTCTACCCAATGATAAAGCACGAGTAATGTGTCCCCAACCCCCACCCAAAGCATAAATTAACCAAGTTTTAGTCATTAGTTTAGGAGTCAGGAGTCAGGGGTCAAGAGTTAGGAGTCAGGAGGCACGGAGTTAGGAGTCAGGAGGCACGGAGTTAAGAGTTGGAAATTAGTGGTAATTGTTGACAACTATCAACTATCAAATATTAACTCGCTCCCATATTACGTTCAAAATCGGCATCACTTTCATTTTCTAGGCTGACACTATCAGCTTCTGTAAAGTCTACATTGCCGGTTTCGGGGTCGTAGTAGTAGCGATCGCGGTCTTGATAATAATTATGACCCCAATTTCCAGAGTCATAGTTGCCATATTCGCCATAATATGAATAGTCATTTTCATAGGATTCGTTACAGTGAGGACAACCTGTTTTATCAGTGCGTCCGCATCGACGTTTGAAGAGAAATCCTACCATGCGATCGCAAAGCGCGTCCTGTTGCCCAGCGTTGCCAAAAGGCAATGCCTCGGCAACATACGGACCACAGTCTGTTGTGCTTGAGACTGTAAAATTTACTACAATTTCACATAAACCGATTTCCAGGCGATCGCCATTTCTCAGGCTACCATTAGTTAGTTGTACGCCATTAATTTTGATCCCACTGCTAGTATTTTGGTCAATAATAATTAACTCTTGATTTTGCCACTCAATCAAAGCGTGATAATCTGCAATTAAATCATTTTGTATCACCACTCTAGAAACTCGTTCAGCATTACTTTCTTGTGGCATTTGAGAAAATTGTCGCCCAATTGCTACTGGAGTTTCTAATAAAGGTTTTCGGCGTTCTCCTGTATTTGGATCTATCCAAGAAAGCTGAATCTGCACTGATTTATTGCCCTTTTGCTAAGTTTACCGCATAAGCTAAACCCGCTTGTTGTTCGCGAGTTAGAACGTCTAACCCAAAACAAGTAAACGCAATAGGTGATAAGTCTGATTTGGTCGAAAAAACTGTTTTATCTGATGCGTCTCTCAAAGAAGCTTTACCCTCTTTTACCTTTACTTTATAAACTAGTTTTTTGTCTGGTGTCTCAATTTCAAAACCATTATTACGCGCTTTAATTTGGTAAACTTGTTTTTTAGCAGCATCTTCTAGCTGATAATCAGTATTATTTTCTTGTCTGAAAATATATAAATCCTTATCTTGTCCTGCATTTTCAATCTTCCAATAGCCTTTTTGAGTAATTACATAACCCAAAACTTTATCAGAAGCATTCTTTATTTTAACTTTTCCGGATTCATCTGTTTTTATTCTGGCGAACTCTTTATCATTTCCATCAATTAATTTTGCGCCATCTGCTTGCTGCTTTAAAGAAAATAAATCTGTACCACCGGCTGTTTTAAACTTGATTTTCTCGGCTTTAACAGGAAGATTAGCCTGTGAATTGTCTTGAGTAGCTACTGTATGCGGACTATTTAAACTGGAGACATTAGAGGATGTCTTCGCATCACTATTACAACCTAAAATAGAGGCAATTAAAATTAAATATAAAATAACTTTTTTCATAACCTTAATTATTTAGATAGAATTTTTGCTAAATTAAGAATTTGATAAAGGCTTAAAAACATCATCGTAACTGATTGATATATTTCTTCATTATTTTCTGACATGTCTGGAGATATTCTCACAGCGAGATTGATTGACTTATCTGTAATTCTCAAACCTCGCATTTGGCAAAAAGTAGGAATTCGGATTGCACTCAAAGCTTCATTGTCCAAAACTTTCACTACACTATAGCGCTTGATTGGATAAGTTAATTTTAAAATAACCTCTAATCCGAGATTTTTGGTCTTTGATTTATATTTACTCTTGCCACTTCTGCCCCGTTTCCAACCATATTGAGTTTTAGATAACTCAACAGCAGTTAATCCAAAGCGAGTTTTATCTAAAAACTGTCCTTTAATTTTTAACCATTCATGTTGATAATTATCTATTTTCCACCCTGATTTGTGAGGATGAGCAACAGTCACTTTATTATTTTCTTTTGCTTGAATCGCTTGAAAAGATAATTGCAAATCGATATTAATCGTGTTATCTATATCCCTAGCCAGCATTTGTAACACTTGTTTGGTTAATTCATAGCGAGAATTGTTAAAGTTTAGTTTTCTATATTTCATCCGCCTCAATAAAGCATAAATACAAGCTATTATGAAAACAATAATAGCTACAAACAGTAAAACTATTACCAACGATAAATAGCTGTCATTACTAGGAAGACTTATGATGAAATTAATTAAAACAATTGATGCACCTAAACCGAAAAAGTAGTATAAAGCTTTTGTTCCATATTCCTTTTGTTTTAGCTCAGAAAGCTTATCAATTTCTCCTATCTCATTTAAATCAGCTAAAATTTCGGAAATAGTTGCTGTACGCTCATAACTCCGATTTTTTTGTAATGTTTTTAAAAGAGCAGACATCTAATTTAAACTCCATTAAATAAAGCTAACTACACTTTTCTTAATGTTAATTTTTTTGAATATATGAATATTTTTATAAAAAGGTAATACAACTTATACAGATTTTGCAGTTAGTATATCAACCGAAAAAATAACTGTCAATAATATATTTACGTATTTATGACTGAATCTCAATTGGCTTACATCTCCTTTGATATTGTTCCCGCACCAAAAGGTGCAGCGATTCATATTGCTGCTTTTTCTCAAGCTTTAGCAGCAGCTTTTGGTGATGTTGAGTTAGTCACGGTTTCCCCGACAACGGAAACTGTAGATTTATATGAAATTTACCCGCAGGTGATGCATATTATGTTGCCTGCTGTGGGTGATACTCTAATTCACAGAATTTTGTATTTTCGTAGTTTATTAAGGACGTGGTTACAAAAACAGAGATTTGCAGCGGTGCATATTCGTTCGATTTACGAAGGGTATGGAATTGCACTCAATAAAAAGCAATATTGCGATCGCCTAATTTTTGAAGTTAACGGTTTACCTTCAATCGAGTTAAAATATCGCTACCCTGCCGTTGCCGATGATAGAGAACTACTGCATAAGTTGCATTCCCAAGAACAAATTTGTCTGCAAGCAGCCGATTTGATTGTCACACCCAGTAGTGTGACGGTGGAATATTTACAAAACAGAGGTATTGAGCCGGAAAAAATTCGCGTTATTCCCAATGGTGTAGATTTAAATGTCTTTACCTACTGTTTGACTCAAAACCTACAACCGTTTAAGATGTTATATTTTGGCACTCTTTCACCTTGGCAAGGGGTAAATTTGGCGATTGAAGCTTTGGAATTAGTAAACCGTGATTTACCCGCTTTTTTGACAGTAATTGGACAAGGAAGAGACTATCAAATCAAAGCATTGAAGCAGTTGGCGTTAAAGTTGGGAGTTGCAGACAAGCTAACTATTTTAGAAGCAATGCCGCAGAAACAATTAGTTGAATATATTCATACCTCAAATGTAATTTTGGCACCGCTAACACCTAACGATAGAAATTTAGTTCAAGGTTGTTGTCCTTTAAAAATTTTAGAAGCAATGGCAACGGGTACACCCGTAATTGCTAGCGATTTGCCAGTGGTGAGGGAATTGGGGATAGATGGGGTGCATTTTTTGTTAGTTAAATCGGGTTCAGCTAAGGCAATTAAAGATGCAGTTTTGCGGTTGCGAAATGATAGAGAATTGGCAATGCAACTGGCAATAAATGCACGGAAGCGGATTGAAGAGTATTATACTTGGAAAGCTGCTGGCGAAGCGTTAATCGCTGTTTATCAAGAATTGGGAATTAAGCGGTTAATTACAGCTTGAAGTTGCAATTTTTCTTGAGCTATGGAATAATCAGTCAGAATGCGATCGCCTGCTGCTTGAGAAATGCGATTTTTTTCCTCTGGTGTCATCGCCAAACATTCCAACACCGCTTCACCTAACTTGTGTAAATGCGATCGCTTTAGCAGAAAGCCGTTTTCACCATGTAAAATCACCTCTGGAATACCTCCCGCATCGCTAGCAATACAGCAACAACCACAAGCCATAGCCTCAAGTAACGCATTCGGCATTCCCTCCCAGAGCGAAGGCTGAAGGTAAACATCGCATAATCGCAAATATTGGGCAACATCCTTTTGATTGGGCAAATGTCCAGTTATCAGAATTCGTTCGGCGTTTTCTGGATGTTGAGTTTTGTAAAGTTGCAGTACAGATTCACTTGATGTTCTCACCTCCCCGATAATTAACAAACATGCAGCGGATGAAGTGCGAACTGTTGTTAAAGCATTTAGCAAAAACTGCTGTCCTTTCTTTTCCCGCAATTCTCCACAAAATCCTAGTACCGCTTCATCTGGTGCAATTCCCAAAGAAGCGCGTGTAATTTGGCTTTCAGCCTGGGAAGAAAATATTTCTGTGTCAACTGCATTTTTCAGCACCAACACATCATCTCGTCCACTCAATAGCTGTATTTTGTGAGACATATCAGCACTGACAGCAGTAATCAACTTGGCGTGTTGCAGCGTCCATTGCAAGCGGGCAAAATCCCCAGGTGGAAACATTTCTCGGTCAATATCATTACCACGGGCGCTAACAGTACTAGATATTCCTTTAAGTGCAGCAAACCAAGTAGCGAGAAAGCCACTAGGAAACAAATAATGCCCCCACACAGCATCATAAGCGCGAGACGAGTGCAGCCAGTCGAGGACATTCAACGTATGAGGCATTGTCATGTCCCAATGGCGGTATAATCCGATGCGATAAACGCGAAATTGAGCCTCTACTTCTGGTGGTAAGACTTCACCCGGTTGCAGATAGCGACTCCAAGTTAAAACATCGATTTCTATATTCAATTGAGAGAGTGTAGAAACCAACCGCGTAGCACTACTAGCTAATCCCCCCAAATCTGGCGCAAATCGTTCACAAATAAAAAGAAGACGTTTCATTTTAGTATGGACGGGGAAACCCCACCCCTACCTCCTAACTTTTTTTGGCATCAAGTCGAATTACGGTTTGGTCTAACCCTGGAGTTAGAACCTTCACCATACATAATGCCACGACCTAACAAGCCGGCATAAACAAGGTTAGGCGATCGCATATCACCTTCCAAATAAGTCAGTCCGGGAAATTGCAGGAAATTCGGCTTGCTAATTTGAATCCAGCTTTTACCCATGTTTTCTGATTTATACATCGCATCTTTGGTTGCTCCTTTGACACGTCCAAATACGTAAATATACGGCTGAGTATCCGAGGAACCCTTTCCAAAAGTCATAAACTCGCAGCTATCCACCGATGAAACAACACTAAAACTCTTGCCGCCATCTAACGAGCGGTACAATTTGTTACCGTTGACATCTTCTTGATTGCGAGAAAAGCTCATCCAAACATCACCTTGCCGCGTCGGATTGGGAACGATCGCGGGACGAACTAGCCATGTAGGAAATTTGTTAAATGCGCCTTTTCTCCAGTTTGCGCCGCCGTCGTTACTGTAGTAAAATGTCCAGCCATTGAAGTAATAGAACGTTTTACCTTGTGGGTCTTGGCGATCGGCTGCCAAAATATATGCACTCACCCAAGGCGAAATACTATTAGCCCAAGCTTTGGGCAACGCTTGATAGTGAATATGGTCGTTATTCTGCGGGTCGTAGGGTTCTGGCTTAGGGTCATGGTCTAAATTTTGTGCCAGTTTCCAAGTTTTCCCGCCATCTGTGGTGTAATGCGCCCAAGGTCCCCAAGCCGGTGCCCAAACCATGTTCTGCGGGTTCGTCGGCGACATAGCAATCTGACCACCCGTTGCCGCGACTTCTTCTTGAGCAGATTTGTCAGCTTTCCAGAAATTCTCTTTGGGGATAGACTCGAACGCCTTCCACGTTTTACCGTTATCGTTGGTCATACCGTGGATTGACCAGAAACCCTGCCACTGATGAAAGCCAACAAAAGCAGCGTAATCGGGTTTTTTGTAAGCATAATCCATGCCTGTCGCCCCCGCTACATGGGGAAAAGGCTGCGGATATACCTTCCAATCAGGGTTTGCCCATTTGTACCCAGGATTGATGGGAATGCCTTCCGGGTCAATTTTGGCATTTGGTACTAAGTTGCGGTTTTCGTGGCGAAAGCCGATCATATCTTGCACCGCACTCAATAAATCGGCTCCCCCTTGTGCTTTGGGCTTCGGGGGAACGCGCAAGATATTTACGTCGAGTTCCTCCAAATTGTTCATCAGCCATTTATAAGCTGGGTTGGCAGCGGTAACATCATCTGTACGCGCTACACCCCAACCGTTTGTCCACCAAACTTGTTTGGGATTGCTAGGGTCTATAACCACTACTGAGGCACCAGTGGCAGCGTAGGATAAATAGTAACCGGGTGCAGAGGAATTAACTGGATCTTTGGGGCTGTTGGCATCATATGCCCCCATGTACATTGTCTGCTTTTTCCAGTTTTTCCCACTGTCGGTAGAGCGATACACATACTTGTCGGAAATTGCCATCACCGTGTCTGCTTGATTGAGTTGTACGGTGACGGCTGAGTAAACTTTGTCTGTACCGTCAGGGGTGATGTCTGTCCAAATGCCGTTTTTATACTGGCGAACGCCACCGGATGTTTTATTTCCATTATTACCGATGGTGCCGAAGCTGACATAAAGTGTACCATCGGAGGCGATCGCACTTCGTAATGGATCGTTACCGCCTGCTATGTTACTCCAAGATACACCGCCGTTCGTGCTGCGCCATACACCACTACCATGAACCCCAACATATATAGTTTGCGTGGGGTTGTTTAAACGACCGCTGTTTTTGTCAAAAGCGACAAATGTAAAACCTGGTATATCATCAGATTCTTTACCATCAGGGTTTTTATATCCCGGTAAGCTTTTAGGATCTGGCAGTCCACCCAATACACGAGTCCACGCTTGTTCGGCATTTTTTTTCCACAGACCATCTCTGCGAGAGCCATACAGCAGCAACCCAGACTTATTTGGATCTACTGCTAACCGCTCACCTGTATCGGAACGGTAACCGTTGTTTGGACCAACGAAGATATTGTTTTTCCCTAAACCTGTCGGTTTCCAGGTTCCTCCCTGATTGTCAGAAACCATCACCTCGCCGGCATACTTATATTGCATTTTGCCATCGCCAGCTTTAAAGCTAGAATTTCTATGGTTTACTACCACATAAATGCGCTTAGGTAGTGTAGGATCTATGGCGATGCTCTCTACCCCGATTCCCCCTTTAGAAAAGTTGGTATCAAACATATCCAACAGGGGAAGCCATTGATTTGTTTGCCGGATGAAGCGGTAAGCACCACCGATATCTGTGCGGATGTAGACATCATGAGGCGATTGTGGAGCGATCGCTAAACCGGTAACGTAGCCCATACCCTGAATATTCACATTCTTCCATTTAAAGAACTGTCCGGTATTTGATTCGGCAGGCGATCGTGATTGGGTAGGTACTTTTGATTGGTTTTGTACTTGTGATTGAGCTTGTTGTAGTTCTGATTGGGTCTGTACTATAGGCTCTTGTCCACAAGCATGTAAGGCTAACAGTAGCAGTGCCGTGCATACGACCAGCAGCAGAAAACTCAGTCTGCGTATTCGATGCATTGAACGTATTTGACGACACAGAGCGTTCATGACTCAAATCCTAAATTTTAAGCTAAGTGCATTTTCACATTTATCTTTTCAGCTTTAGGTAAAACCCGTCAATCGTCCCTCAATCCCTCACCCCGGAAGTAAGGCAGAAGGGAAGAGGATTTTTATAGGGCTTTTCATCTACTAATTAATTTCTAAATGGTTGCGTTGGGAGCCACAATGCAAACCCAACGCAACTTCTGACTTTAGTGTGAATTCCTAGAATGAATTCACACTTTAATTTTTAGGAAACGGAGTTTTTGGTATAGGCATGGCTGATGTACTGTTTAGCGGTTGCTCTAGGGTACAGTTGTTCACTTGGTTTTGATGAACAGTATTGGTGATTAAAACGCCTGACCCAAAAGAAATACATGAGCCTAGTGTCACAGCAATCATCGTCTCTGAGAGACGTAAACTTATCGACATCCCAGAATCGCTATTTGACTGAGAACTGGATCTTTTCCTGTTCGTTGGTTGCATGTTACGTTTGAAGTAGTATTTTACATTGCATCTCCGTCATCTCTACGAGAATCTTGAGAAGGCGGAGATTTTATTTTGATCGCCGCTTCATTTAGAATAACCGAATAATTACTGCTGTCAAATTATAAAATCATACTATATATAGCTTTTGCTGGTTGGGATACGCATTATGTACATAGCCTACCATTGGTTTCTTATGCGTACCCCCATGCACTCTATTGCATGGGGGTATATACTATTATGCGTACCACACATGTATTTAGATGCGTACCATCCTACGACTCTCAGTGCGTATTAACCGATGTTATTATATGCGTACAGAAATGAATCCCTTTGTAAATATATCGAATAGTTATGGTAATCCTTGTATCTTCATCGGTTACGTCAACTTAGCGAAGGTCTTGTCGTACGAGGCATATCTTAAAATCAAAATACTAACCAAAAAATTAATAAAAATTTACATTTATTTGAGTCGTAATTGATATACCACTGAACTAGCTATGCCTCGTAAGACAAAACATGAAAAAGATTGGAAGCCAGGTTCCGACGAGAAAGCCCCAATTTTTGTACGTTCTGATATAGATGACTATGGATTAGATGTTTATGAGTTCCGTGTTTTAGCTCATATTGCTCGTAGAGACGGATATAAGCCAGACGTGAAAGGAAAAGGATGTTTTGAGAAGCAAAAGAATATTGCCGAAGTGTGTGGGATGAGTCACAGAAAAGCTCAAGATGCTTTAAGGGTGCTTTACGAGATAGGTATTGTAGAAAAGGAAGAGCGCCAAGGGACTACCAACGTTTATAGATTGGCTCTTCCTAGTAAATGGAAGCACCCATCTAGCTTGAATGAGATTCGGAAAAAAAAGCCAAAAGAACAAGAAATTAATGAGTTCGAGCAAGCAGTAATTTCAACGCTTCTAGAACCTACGCTTTGAATATTTCCAAATATTTAGGGGTAAACATAGCAAAGCTTTAACGATACTCCTAACTCTTAAGCTGCGAGGCATTCCTTTTGCAGCAGTCCGCGAAGGCGGACTTTGTTCGTATAGCCCCAGGCTTCTAGCCTGAGGGACTCAAACAATAAAAAAGAGGTCATCTTTGACCTCTTCGCAACTCCCTACAATAATTTTCGTTCTATAGGAATTAGAGTAACCCAGTATTGGTGCCTTGCTTGCCAGTTGCTAGTTCCACCTTGACGATTTTGCCGCCCATTTTCATAATGCGCTGCTGTTCGCGAAACCAGTTGTCATAGGGAACCAGCTTGGTGAAATAGGTATTTTGCAATTCGCGTTGAGTGCGAATGCGAGTTTGACTGGGAACGCAAGCGGTAACTTTAAACATCCGCATCGGGTTAAATCTCCTGTATTTATCGTGAAAACTTTTTTATGTGTAAAAAATGGGAGCGTGTATTTTACGCAAATCTTTAAATTAATCACTCCAAGGCTGGAAATCAATCATCAATACTAGACAGTTAACACTCATCACTTTAATTTAATTAAATTTAAAAAGACAAGCGACATAACTTTCTAGCACTCACGATTGATTTCCAGACCTTAATCAAGCCGCACCTAACTAAAACTAGTTACTTAAGTGCATTGCTTTTCTCTTAGCTTAAGCCAGAGGAGATATAGTCGAAGTAAACGCCCATTTCCTTACCAGCGTCAGGACCTACCAAGCTAGCAGTTACTTCTTTCATTGCTTGGATAGCTTGCACGGTTGCACCAACGGGTACACCCAAGGAATTGTAGGTTTCTTTCAAGCCATTCAACACACGCTCATCAAGGATGGAAGGATCTCCAGCCAACATAGCGTAGGTGGAATAACGCAAGTAGTAATCCAAATCGCGGATGCAAGCAGCATAGCGACGGGTGGTGTACATGTTGCCACCTGGACGGGTGATGTCAGAGTACAACAAGGACTTTGCTACAGCTTCTTTGACAATCGCAGAAGCATTAGCGCTGATGCTGGTAGCAGCACGAACGCGCAGTTCACCAGTTGAGAAGTAGCCTTTGAGTTTCTCTAAAGCAGAGGTGTCGAGGTACTTACCTTGAACGTCTGAAGAGTTAATGACAGCGGTAATTGCGTCTTGCATGTTGTTAATTCCTTATTTCCAACCGTATTGCAATTGTTCTGTTTCCACAGAGAAACAGGTTCAACCTATTGCATTGCACCAACTAGGTAGTCGAAGTAAGCGCCAGCTTCACCAGCATCTTCACTTGACAACAGGGATGCAGATGCATTCTTCATTGCGGTTACGCCTGAAGCAACAGCCTCAATGGGAGTTCCCAAGGACTTGTACATTTCGCGAACACCCACAACACCAATTTCTTCGATGGGGGTTACATCACCAGAAACAACTCCGTAGGTGATGAGGCGGAGGTAGTAATCCAAGTCACGCAGGCAAGTAGCAGTCATTTCTTGACCGTAAGCGTTGCCACCGGGAGATACAACATCAGGGCGCTTTTGGAACAGTTGGTCGCCAGCTTGCTTAACAATCCGCTCGCGGTTGTCAGTCAAAACTTGAGCGATGCGAAGACGACGCTCACCACCTGTAACAAAGCTCTTGATCCGATCCAGTTCGCCAGGGCTAAGGTAGCGGGCTTCTGCATCAGCATTCACGATAGCTTTCGTGACGATACTCATGATTTGGATTCCTCCAGTACTAATGAAACCAGAATTTGATTAAGCTGGTGCGACTTTTTGGATTGACTGAGTTTTTCTCGTTTTCTTAGACACAACACTTGCAAAACTGTTTATGTTGTGCTAGGGATTTCGAGTTGACTTGGGTAAATAGAACTACACAAGGCGTTAAACTCAGATACCTTCCGCAAAATATTCTCGGACATTATGTTGAGCAATTATGACTGCTCTTAATACTTTGTAATATTTATTTTCAGATTTGCAGTCGCACTAACAATCTGAAAGCTTTGTTGCGGAAGGTTGTGAGGGGCAGTTGGAGAGGGGGGGAGACAAAGAAGAAATTCCTCCTTGTCTCCCTTGTCCCCTTGTCCCCTTGTCTTTTTAAGCGCGATCGCTACCTACCACGTCCGCCGGTTAACACAGACGGCGACAAGCTAGACCACGATTGTTTCACCAAGTCCGCAGCCGCTTGCACGCTACCGAGGTAGTTACCCGCAGGTAGAGATGGGAAGCGTGGGTAAGGCACCACGTCTTCACCAAAGTAACGAGCGTACTCTGGGCTTTCCACTATCGCCACTACAGCAGCTTTTAAACCACCGTCAGCCAGCAGCTTGTTGTAGGTGCGTATTTCTGCCTGAGTAGCTGGTGCGCGTCCCAATATGTGACGGAATAGGAACTCAATCACCTTGGTGTTGGGATAAGGCGTATAGAAGCGCTTGCGATAGATTTCGGAACTAGCCAGATCGCGCACAAACTCGCGCACGGTAATTTCCCCATTCCGCAGTTTGCTTTCCAAGTCAGAACGGCGGAAGTAATCAGGAACCTGACCGCTAAATACATCCAATACCTGACAGTAAATCGCGTCCATCACCTGCTGCATTTCTGCTTGACCTGAGCCTGTAGTCATGCGGTAAATACGGGCTGGTTTGCGGCGGGCTGTACCTACACCAACTTCCACCGACTGTCCGCGACCGTCGTTGAAGGAACGACCAAGTTCGATAAACAGCGGCTTGGTTTTGTCCATTTCGCGAGTTTTCGCCGCCATATCTGCGATCGCCTTGCCCAAAAGCGGCATTTTCGCCACATCCATACGCGGCTTCACCGTCTCAAAGCTGGGCACAACCACATCATCGTTTTGCTTGGTGAGCTGGTTGTACAATTTCTGAGAGTTCGGGTAGTTCGCTGCCGGCAATGTCAGGAAGCGGTTGTAAGGCACCACGTCTTCACCAAAGGCTTGGACATACTCAGCACTGTTCACCATCGCCCCAATAAAGGCACGCAGCCCTTGACTAGCCAGTATCTGGTTATACTTGCGGATTTCCGCCTGGTCTAAAGGCGCACGACCCAAGAAGTGCTTGGTTCCCAGTTCAATTACCTTGGTGTTGGGATAAGGCGCGTAGAATTCTCTTTGGTATAGACTCGAACAACCTAAACCTTCGATGAATTCCTTAACGTTAATTTCCCCGTTACCCAGTTTGCTTTCTAACGCCGTAAACTCGTTTTTAACGATGTATGGAGCAATATCGCGCTCAAAAATCTGACGGTAGGCAGCGTTGATCAAAGTTTTAACGGCAACTTTGTCATTAGTACCAGCAACCTGCTTGAAGATTTTCCTTTGTTCGCGCTTCTTGCTAACACCTTGATTAATGCGAGACTCAATATCCGGTTTTGAGCGTTCTTCAGTGACAGCACCAAGTTCGACAAAGCGCGGCGTTTCTTCCTTATCAACTCTGTTACCGACATCTTCGCGAATGCTACCAACGCGCAGTTGTCGCTGCGATACACCTTGAGGAGTCAGATAACGTTCGTAAGGAACTGTATCTTCACCAAACGCCTCACTGTACTCAGGACTGTCAATAATAGCATCTACCAGGGCGTAGAAGCCCTTCTTGGAACAGATATCGAAGTACTTATTGTTTTCTTGACGACCATAGGTAGGACGACCCAACAAGCGGCGGTGGATGTATTCGATCGCCTTACACACATAAAGCGAAGTCCAGTACATTTTCCGGAACAGATCCGACTTAGCCAAAGCGCGGATAAATTCCCTTACAGAAATTTCACCGTTTTCCAGCTTAATTTCTGCTACTTTCAGCCGCTGACCTTCGTAAACATCGCGACCGAAAACTTGCAGGTAAGCGCCTTTAATTAATGCTTGGGTGGAGCTTTCGGAGTATTTTACACTGACACCGCTTGGTGCTTTTTTGCCTCTTGTGCCGGGTAGCTGATCTAAGCGGAAGATTTTCGGACCCAATGAACCTGGGAACTCACCACGCGATCGCGGATTGCTGTTTTGGTTGTTAATAGCGGGACCTTGGTGAATCAAAATCCGCTTGGTATCTTTTCCAAAAGGCGCCGGACGGGTGCTGGGGTTGCGAGTTTCTTTCGGGAAAATCGCTCCAAATTGAATTTCCAGCGGATCGTTACCAGAACCGTAGGGATGTTGATCTGGTAGTGGCTGTTCGTAATCAGCGAATGTCGTGATAAACTGAGGTACTTTGCGGAAAGGCGCACTGTAATTAAACAGGTCTTGCTGTGGTCCCCAGTTGCGGCATTCTTGAGCTTCTTGACCCAGACCCCGCAGGTATGGTACTGTCTCTTCCCCAAAGTAGTCAGAATATTCCTGAGAATCTACCAAGGCATCAATTAAAGCAGGTAGACCACCATTGGAAATAATCGAGAAGTAATTTTGTACTTCTTCGCGGCTACTCGGTCCACGTCCGAGGAAGTGACGGAATGCCAATTCTAAAGCGCGGCTGTTGATAAAAGGCTGATAAAACTGTTTTTGGTAAAGGGGAGATTTGCCAAGGCGACGGACAAACTCTTTCATGGAGATTGTACCGTTTTTCACCTGAGATTCCAGGTTAGATATCGACTGGCTGTAAGCACGGGTAATGTCGCGCTCAAAGATTTGCCGATAAGCCGCTTTTATGACTTCAACTTTTTCACCTGCGCTCAATCCCGTCTTCATGACAAACTTGGGTCTACGCTCTGCCGCATTAAAGTAAATTTGGGGCAGTTCTAACCCTTGTTGGTCAGTAGAAGGACGCTGGCGCACTTTATTTGATGGGGTAGGTGCTTTGAATTCGCCCAGCAAAACATCCATGTACTGAGTCACAATATCTGTTGCCTCAGCATCCTTGCGGAAAAAGGAAAGTGATGCTTGTTTGATTTCCTGCAAAGCCACAATTGTTGCTTCACCGGAACAAGCGTTTTCAATAATTTCCCGCAGTCCCCGTGTATTCACGGATATGATGTTGGGGTCGCCTGCAACGATCGCATAAGTCGCGTAGCGCAGAAACCACGATAAGTCCCGCAGGCTCTTAGCCATATTGCTAGGACCATAACGGGCGATGTTGATTGGTCTAAAACCTGGAGGTGTCGCACCACCACTAGGCGAGGAGTTAAAAATGGAACGTAAGTTTTCTAGAAATCCGCCACGAGTTTCCACGTAGGTGACGGTTCCTAACTTCATTCCCTCTTTAACATCCATTCCGCCAGAAGCGACTGTCGCCAATTCTGGCTCTTTAAGCTTTTCTAAGAAAGCCATTGGCGAACCACCGACGAAAATTCGGTTAGCTGCTCGCGAGACAATAATTTCAGAATTGTCCGTGAGCGTCTGGGCAATTTCTAAACGCTTTGCACCAGATGCAAAATAGCTTGCCAGTTCATTTAGTTCGCCCGTTCCCAAAAAGCGGTCTTGCTGTTCCGCTTGGGAAATTGTTGATACAGCTAGAGTTTGATATAGTTGCGGACGCGCAACAGAGCTTCCACCACTTGCCTTAACGCTCATCGGATTTCTAAAACTCCCATCATAAATTATTTATGTGTTAAGCCTGGGTTTGTTAGCAGCTTGACACATCGGTGTGGTCATGGAGTTCCGTGCCACCTTCAAAACTGCCATAAAAATTTAACCCAGTTCAGCTTTTAGATTAGAACGTTTTGCGGCGTCTGAGCGGCTTTATTAAGAAGTGTGTCAATCTGTAATCTACAAGCATCTGGTTGGCAAGTTGGACAGCAGGTATCGGTGAGAAAAATCCTAAGTTTTGTGTCGTTAGAGCCTGACGACTAAAAGTCGCGGCTATATGAACGAAGTCCGCGCAGGCAAACTATGAAGAATGATGATTTTTAGTTGGCGGTGATAAATATGGGTGAAACGGGAAATATAGGATTTCTGATACTCGCCAAAAAATGATTGGTATTTTGCAGCTTTTTGACGCTTCGCAGGCAATCGCCCTGAAATACAAGCAAATAGCGTGTATTCCTCGCCTATAGAACTGGGTAAAGATTTCAACTTGTTTAAAAGCCTTTTAGCTTCAAGCTATGAAATAAATTTTCACGCTGATTACGAAATAGAAGTAAGTGAAGCTGTATTAACAAAAGTCCACCTATAAAAAACTTATATTTATGCGTACTAAATTTAACTTACTCTTCCACGCTGCTTTGTTAACTCTGGCTCTGATGTGGGCAAACACCGCTAATGGCTTACCAAAACAAAACACGAATCTTGCCTTCAGGTTGGCACAGAATATACCTGTTCTACAACCTTGAAATATCAAGATGTTAATTGTGCGATCGCGTAGCCTCTCATCAAGGAGAATCGTCATCCACAATCAATAAGCGCACGAAGCGCGATCGCCTAAATAACTACTTATCTTCTACACACTTTAAACCGATGTCTGCTCGTAATAAATTTAACTTCTTATCTACTGCTGCTTTATCCGTTTTAGCGATCGCCTTAACTGTTGCCCCTGCAAATGCTTTACCAGGACAAAATATTAACACCGTCCTCAAGTGGGCAAAAACTAGACCTCAACTATCGGCTCTAAAATATAACAGCGAAGCGCATGGTTACGAAGGTCGTAACGGTAATTTATATTTTTATGTCAATGCTACTTCCCAAAATGGGGCTGTAACTAAAGAAGGAATAACAGTCAGCGATGACCCAAGCATAAAATTTACCACTAATAATGCTAAGGGCATGAAACTGCTGCAAAATATTTATAATTCTGAAATTGCTAACGACTTCCGTAATTCTCGTTCTGTCGCCAAAGTCGGTAGAGACACCTTTCATCGCGGGCAAAAATTTGCCTACATTACTGCTGCGGTTCAGAATGGGACTAATTTGCAGATAATTTCTTTGAATAATTTGCAAAGTGAAATTAATAACGCCAAATATTGCCAAACCCATCAATGTGACCTTTGATAAATGCCCCGCAGGCTAGAACCCTGGGGCTATACGAACAAAGCCTGCCTACGCAGGCTTTTAAACTACTAGTCCGCGAAGGCGGACTTTGTTCGTGTAGCCGCACCCTTCAGGGTGTCAGGTACTACAATTGATCAAAAATGATCCAGCATTCGCTACACTCAAAAATGCTGCCATACTGCTCCAAAAATGTCCGATCAAACCGTTAGCGCTGCTGTTGCCAAACTCTATAATACCTATCCCTTTCCGCCAGAACCGCTGCTAGATGAACCACCTCCAGGCTACAATTGGCGCTGGAATTGGTTAGCCGCATATAACTTCTGCACCGGACAAAAACCCCAAAAGCAAGATATCCGCATTTTAGACGCTGGCTGCGGTACGGGGGTGAGTACTGAATATTTGGTGCATCTCAACCCACACGCGCAGGTTGTGGGAATTGACTTGAGTGCTGGCGCTTTGGATGTTGCAAAAGAGCGCTGCAAACGTTCAGGAGCAAATAGAGTCGAATTTCATCACCTCAGTCTGTATGACGTGGAACAACTTCCGGGTGAGTTTGATTTGATTAACTGTGTCGGGGTGTTACACCACTTAAGCGACCCAATTCGTGGTATTCAAGCTTTGGCGAAAAAGTTAGCCCCAGGTGGCTTGATGCACATCTTCGTCTATGGCGAGTTGGGACGCTGGGAAATTCAACTAATGCAAAAAGCGATCGCTCTTCTTCAAGGTGACAAGCGCGGCGATTATCGCGATGGCGTCCAAGTTGGGCGACAATTATTTTCTTCATTACCAGAAAGCAATAGAATTGTCAAGTACGAGAAACAACGTTGGGCAATGGAAAACCAACGAGACGAATGCTTTGCCGATATGTATGTCCATCCCCAAGAGATTGACTACAACATTGAGACGCTGTTTGAATTAATTGATGCTTCGGGTTTGGAGTTTATTAACTTTTCAAATCCGGGATTTTGGCAGTTGAAGCGACTTTTGAGCAAAGCACCGGAATTGATTGAACGAGCAGAAAAGTTAAGCGATCGCTCTTTATATCGCCTGATAGAATTACTAGATCCAGAAGTTACCCATTACGAGTTTTTCCTCGGTCGTCCTCCCGTAGTTAAAGTAGATTGGTCAGATGATGAGACTTTGCTAGCAGGGATTCCCGAACTAAACCCTTGTATTGATGGGTTTCCAAGCCAGTGTATTTTTAATTACGATTATCAAATTATCAACTTGTCAGGCAGCGAGTTTGAATTTTTGCAAAAGTGTGATAAAAAAGCGACGGTAGGAGAGATTTTAGGAGGTGTAGAATTGGGGTTGGATAAAGTGCGATCGCTCCTCCAGCAGCAAGTAATTTTGTTAACACCAAGGTAATGAGACAAGGGGACAGGGACACAAGGAGGATAATTCTTTCTCCCCCTTCCCCCCTCCCCCCATCCCCCGATCTCCCCCCTCCCCAAACAAGAAGTTAATTGTTTTTTCCTAAAGTATTGTTACCCAACCGTGATATGATTCAGCTGACTGAATGTGCAGTCAACATAATTAGCTGTACTCGTTTCTCCTTCTCGTGAGCTTGTCAGACGAATCGACTAACCCCACGCCGACAACAATACAAGATGCTCAACCTGGTTTTGAAGACACAGAACCAGCCTCTTCTTCTATGGAAGAGTTTTATCAACTCTTTCAGAAGTTGTTGAGAATCACACTCGTATTGACGGGGATTATTTTTATCTCAGTGTGGATTTTTTATTCCCTAAACATTGCCCTGAATTATTTGATAGGGGCGTGTGCGGGTGTGGTTTACTTAAAATTGCTGGCTAGAGACGTTGAGCGGCTAGGTAGCGAAAAAAACAGTTTGAGCAAAAATCGTTTTGCTCTATTTATTGGTTTGATGGTAGTGGCAACTCAATGGCGCGATTTACATGTCCTGCCAATATTCCTGGGATTCCTCACTTACAAAGCCACGCTCATCGTCTATACCGTGCAAACTGCGTTTATTCCTGATTCTTAAAAGTCAGGCTCACAAAGACAATATCTCCAATCCTCGCTTTTTGGGGAAAAATCTTGAAGAATACACATGCTTAGTGTCTTAAACGCCTTTAACTCTTTTCCCCTCGCCAAATTGGAAGTAGGTCATCACCTCTACTGGCAATTGGGCAATCTGAAAATACACGGGCAAGTTTTTCTCACCTCATGGTTTGTGATTGGTGTTCTTGCCATAGCTTCCATCGCTGCTACTACCAACGCCAAGAGAATTCCTAAAGGCATCCAAAATTTGATGGAATATGCCCTAGAATTTATTCGGGACTTGGCGAAAAACCAACTTGGTGAGAAAGACTACCGTCCTTGGGTGCCGTTTATTGGCACACTATTTTTGTTTATCTTCGTGTCGAATTGGTCAGGTGCTTTAATTCCCTGGAAGCTAATCAAACTGCCTTCGGGTGAATTAGCGGCACCGACAAATGATATCAATACGACTGTCGCGTTGGCATTGTTAACTTCTTTAGCGTATTTTTACGCTGGATTTAGCAAACGGGGTTTAGGCTACTTTAAGAAGTATATAGAGCCGACACCGATTTTATTGCCGATCGCTATTCTCGAAGACTTCACCAAGCCTCTCTCCCTAAGCTTCCGTCTATTTGGCAATATTTTGGCGGATGAATTGGTAGTAGGTGTGCTTGTTCTATTGGTTCCTCTGTTTGTACCTTTGCCCGTTATGGCTCTAGGTTTATTTACCAGTGCCATTCAAGCCCTGGTATTTGCTACCTTAGCAGGAGCATACATTCACGAAGCAATAGCAGGGCACGGTGATGAAGGGCATGAGGAGCATATGCCTTAAAGCTTCTCAGTTGATGTAATTTTAGATTTTGTTCAAAATCTAAAACCGAAAAATGTTCATTCTGTTCTCAAAGTAAGGAAAATCAAAATGGATCCATTAGTTGCTGCTGCTTCCGTTATCGCTGCTGCTTTGGCAATTGGTTTAGCTGCAATTGGACCTGGTATCGGTCAAGGAAATGCCGCAGGTCAAGCAGTAGAAGGTATTGCGCGTCAACCAGAAGCAGAAGGAAAAATTCGCGGTACATTGCTGTTAACCTTAGCATTCATGGAATCCTTGACCATCTACGGTCTGGTTATTGCCCTAGTGCTACTGTTTGCTAACCCATTTGCCTAAGACATAAAAATTGTTAGTGTAGAGACGCGAACGATGTAAACACAGCGGAAGTTGCGACACATCTAACCGTCTCTACAACTGACATCTAGGCTTTTCGAGGTCGTTTCCATGTAAGTTGACCCTGGTTGGCTATGGGGTCTATAGAATATTAAAGGTTGGATGAATTAGCTAGCCATTAAACAGTGCTATTCCAGCCCGCACAGGAGAGAAATGTTTGATTTCGATGCTACCTTGCCCTTGATGGCATTGCAATTTTTGCTGTTAGCAGCTTTGTTGAATGTAATTTTCTACAAGCCAATGACCAAGGTATTAGACGATCGCGATAATTATATCCGAACGAATAACCTTGAGGCGCGTGAACGCTTGGCAAAAGCCGAGCGCTTAACTAAAGAATATGAACAACAGCTAGCAGATGCTCGCAGGCAATCGCAGGCTACTGTGGATGCAGCTCAAGCCGAAGCTAAGAAAATTACCGCAGATAAAATCGCTGAAGCGCAAAAAGAAGCCCAAGCTCAACGCGAACAAGCATCTGTGGAAATAGAGCAGCAAAAGCAAGAAGCTATGCGTTCCTTAGAGCAACAAGTTGATGCCCTGAGCAGACAGATTCTAGAAAAACTATTGGGACCAACAAGTCTGGTTAGATAAAATAATATCTTCCAGATTATAACATTGGTTCCGTTGAAAGTATACGCGCATCTCGACGAAAGTCTTGGAGGGCGCTTAATTAAGTCGCCTTCAGGCTAAAGCCTAAGGCTACACTAACTAAGTCCGCCTAATGGCGGACTAGTAAAATTAGACCTTCTAGCCTGCAAAAGCAGGCTACCCTTCGGGAACGCCAAGGGCGAATGCACGCGCAACGCAACACTCTTATAGGGTGTCGGAGCAAGATGTAAGAAAGGCACTTTTTTCCCGAAGGGAAAGTTCAAATTAATCAGCAAGCGAGCAGCGCACGTGTAAATGGCTAACATGGGGACTTTCATATTACTTGCCGCAGAAGCCGCTGTTCACTCAGAGGCAGAAGGCGAAGGTGGTTTCGGTCTAAACCTAGACATTTTAGAAACCAATCTGATTAACTTAGCGCTTCTGATTGGCATACTATTTTACTTTGGACGTAAAGTTTTAACCAACATCCTGAACGAGCGGCGGATAAATATTGAAACCGAAATTCAGGGAGCCGAAGCGCGTTTAAAAGAGGCACAAATTGCCCTTTCAAAAGCGCAAGAGCAGTTAACTCAAGCTCAAGCAGAAGCACAACGCATCCGCAAAGCAGCCGAAGAAAATGCTTTATCTGCGCGAGAAGCAACATTGGCGAAGGCAGCGCAAGACGTAGAACGCTTGAAACAAACAGCAGCAGCTGATCTAAACACAGAAAGAGATCGAGCGATCGCTGAACTGCGGCAACGAGTAAGTGCTTTAGCATTGCAAAAAGTCGAATCCGGTTTGCGAAGTGGCATTGCCGACGACGTTCAACAAACATTAATTGACCGCAGCATCGCGCAGGTGGGAGGCTAGGGATGAAAAGCGACATAGCAATAGCCGAAATCGCCCAGCCTTATGCACAGGCGTTAATGTCAGTAGCCGAGTCAAAAAACCAGACAGAAGAATTCGGCGAAGATGTACGTTCTTTGCTGAATTTATTGCAAAATTCCCCAGAATTGCAAAGTTTTGTCGGTAACCCCTTTGTTGAACCGGACAAAAAAAAGGCAGTCATCAACGAAGTCGTTGGCGAAAGCACTAACTCAAACTTACGCAATTTCTTGATGCTGTTGGTAGATAGACGCCGCATTTTGTTGCTAGAACCAATTTGCGAGCAGTATATAACGCTTCTAAGACAGAAAAATCAAACTGTCTTAGCAGAAATAAGCTCTGCCGTTCCTCTTTCCCAAGAACAAGAACAAGCAATACGAGAAAAAGTCCTCACCATGACCAACGCTCGTCAAGTCGATCTAGAAACAAAAATAGACCGTGACTTGATTGGTGGTGTGATCATCAAAGTTGGCTCTCAAGTAATTGACGCCAGTTTGCGAAGTCAGTTACGCCGTCTTTCCTTACGCTTAAGTGGTTCTTAATAAAGTGTTGGTTGTTAGTTGGAGCGTTGTTGGTGGTTGACAGTTAATAGTTAACTGTTATCGACTAACGACTATCTACTAACCAATAACTACTATCAACTAACTACTAACCACTCTACTCCCTCAGTCTCCCAAAAAAGATAGACACATGGCTATTAACATCAGACCCGACGAAATCAGCAGCATTATTCAAAAGCAAATCGAGCAATACGACCAAGATGTCAAAGTTGCTAACGTTGGTACCGTCCTGCAAGTAGGTGACGGTATTGCCCGGATCTATGGTCTAGAAAAGGCTATGGCTGGGGAACTATTAGAATTTGAAGACGGCACAATCGGCATCGCCCAAAACTTAGAAGAAGATAACGTTGGTGCGGTGTTAATGGGTGAAGGTCGCCAGATTCAAGAAGGTAGCTCCGTAACCGCAACTGGCAGAATTGCTCAGGTGCCGGTGGGTGAAGCTATGGTTGGACGAGTTATTGATGCTCTCGGTCGTCCGATTGATGGTAAAGGAGATATCAAAACATCAGAAACTCGCTTGATTGAATCTCCCGCACCCGGTATTATTGCCCGTCGTTCCGTACACGAACCGATGCAAACCGGTATCACCGCGATTGACTCGATGATTCCCATCGGTCGGGGTCAGCGCGAGTTAATTATTGGCGATCGCCAAACCGGAAAAACTGCGATCGCGATTGACACAATCATCAACCAAAAAGAAGAAGATGTAATTTGTGTTTACGTGGCGATCGGTCAAAAAGCTTCCACAGTAGCCAACGTGGTGCAAACATTGCAAGAAAAAGGCGCAATGGACTACACCATCGTTGTTGCCGCTAACGCAAGTGACCCAGCAACACTACAATACTTGGCTCCTTACACTGGGGCAACAATGGCTGAGTACTTCATGTACAAAGGCAAAGCTACCCTAGTAATTTACGATGACTTGTCCAAGCAGGCTCAAGCTTATCGCCAAATGTCTTTGCTGTTGCGTCGTCCACCAGGACGTGAAGCGTATCCTGGAGATGTATTCTACATCCACTCTCGCTTGTTGGAAAGAGCAGCTAAACTCAGTGATGAATTGGGCAAAGGCAGCATGACCGCCTTGCCAATCATCGAAACCCAAGCTGGTGACGTATCTGCCTACATCCCCACCAACGTAATTTCGATTACCGACGGTCAGATATTCCTCTCTTCCGACTTGTTTAACTCCGGTATCCGTCCGGCTGTGAACCCCGGTATTTCCGTATCCCGCGTAGGTTCTGCCGCCCAAACCAAGGCAATGAAAAAAGTTGCCGGTAAAATCAAGTTAGAACTAGCGCAGTTTGACGACTTACAAGCCTTCGCGCAATTTGCTTCTGACTTAGATAAAACCACCCAAGACCAATTAGCACGCGGTCAGCGCTTGCGCGAACTTCTCAAGCAATCGCAAAACCAACCCCTATCGGTATACGAGCAAGTAGCAATTCTATACGCTGGTATTAACGGTTACTTGGATGAAATCCCAGTCAACCAAATTACAAACTTCACCAAAGGTCTGCGCGAGTACTTAAAGACCAGCAAACCTGCATATACTCAAGCAGTACAAACTCAGAAAGTACTAGGCGACGCTGAGGAAACTGCTTTGAAAGAAGCACTTACCGAATACAAGAAAACATTCTTGGCGACAGTGTAGTAAAGAAGTCAGGAGTCAAAAGTCAGGAGGAGGCAATTAGCTCGTTCCTGACTTCTGACTTCTCAATTCTGAATTCAGAATTTTTGTGAAATATTATGGCTAATCTCAAAGCAATACGCGATCGCATTCAGTCGGTCAAAAATACCCAAAAAATTACAGAAGCTATGCGGCTGGTAGCAGCAGCTAGAGTGCGTCGCGCCCAAGAACAGGTAATTGCTACCCGTCCCTTTGCTGATCGCTTGGCACAAGTTTTGTATGGCTTACAAACTCGTTTGCGGTTTGAAGAAGCAAATTTGCCACTTCTGAGAAAACGTGATGTTAAGTCTGTCGGATTGCTGGTAATTTCAGGCGATCGGGGATTGTGCGGTGGCTACAACAACAACGTCATTCGTCGCGCGGAAAATCGCGCCAAAGAACTTAAAGCAGAAGGCGTAAACTACAACTTTGTACTGGTAGGACGCAAAGCCATCCAGTACTTCCAACGCCGAGAGCAGCCGATTGATGCAACTTACACAGGCTTAGAACAAATTCCTGTGGCATCTGAGGCAAATGAAATTGCCGATCAACTGCTTTCTTTGTTCCTTTCAGAAAGCGTAGACCGGGTAGAGCTAGTCTACACCAGGTTCATCTCCCTGGTTAGTTCTCGCCCAGTGGTGCAAACTTTGCTTCCTTTTGACGTTCAAGGTTTAGAAGCACCAGATGACGAAATTTTCCGCCTGACAACTCGTGGCGGTCAATTTGAAGTGCAACGCGAGAAAGTCACTACCCCAGTTCGCGCTTTTCCCCGCGATATGCTTTTTGAGCAAGATCCAGTGCAGATTCTCGATTCTCTATTGCCATTGTATCTGAGTAACCAGCTATTGCGGGCGTTACAAGAATCAGCCGCCAGCGAACTAGCCGCACGGATGACAGCAATGAACAATGCCAGCGACAACGCCGGAGAATTGATTAAATCTCTCTCTTTGTCATATAACAAAGCCCGACAAGCCGCAATTACCCAAGAAATTCTAGAGGTTGTTGGCGGCGCCCAGGCGTTGACTTAAAATATAGGTCATAGGTAATGCGGAACGTGGTAATTGAGGAAATCTATTACCCATTACCCATTACCCATTACCTACTAGTGCTGCTTGAAAATTTCAGCACACTTTTTTGCGAGTGTGGTAAATTTTCCAATACTACACTATAATCAGAATATGACATGGGGCCGTAACGGTTTCGACGTGATGGCGAAGGCTGCTCTGTGATTCAGGTCGAGAGTGAGTCTCCTCTCGGAAATCAAAGGCTCGAAAAAAAAGTAAATGCGAACAACATCGTAAAATTTGCTCGTAAGGATGCTCTAGTAGCAGCCTAAAACACCTCTTTCAGGTTCGAGCGTCTCTAGTTTGACTCCGTTAAGGGCTAGAGACCAACCCCCAACGGATGCTCTAACAAGCGTTCTCTGGTTGGCTTGTTAGCTAAGATTAAATCAGAGCATCCTACGTTCGGGATAATGAACGATTCCCGCCTTGAGGGTCAGAAAGGCTAAACCTGTGAATGAGTGGGGCGTTAATACCCATTGCGGACGGCAGTTCAATTCTGCCCGGTTCCACTAAAATAGTCAAGAAATCCACCTGACACTAATGTGTAGGTGGATTTTGCTTTGTAGATACGATTTACCCAGTAGTGAAAGAATGCGCGAGCTCATTATTAAGTTGTAAATCAGTACACCAGATTTTATCAACTAACGACGTACTTGTATGAATTTCTAATTCTGCCTCAGGTAAAGCTTCAAACAAAAGTATTTGTTCTGGAAAAACCACTCGCTCAAAATACCAATTGGGAATGTTGGAAATCCGAATAATTTGGATTTGAGAAGTGTGATTTGTATATCCACACAAAATTTGGCGTTCCGAGTCAATATTTAGATAATCAAGAATTTGAGTCATACTTTTACTTGTTGCGTGATAACTAATGAATGCAGAAGGATAAAAATGTTCGCTTTGGTCTTTGCGATTGAGAACGATAAAAAAAAGACGTTGCCTTACAAGGGAACGTATTGATTTTTAGTGAAAAACAGACAAAAATCTATATTGAGAACAAAAGTATCACTTTATTCTTCTCTTCCAAAGACTCTACGCGAACATACCTTATCTGTTAATTTACATTAACAGCTAGATTGATTTTTTTCTCGCAGCGATGAAATAGTCATAAATTTATTGTACGGTACTCCTATCGCTTTACCGTTATTTTAGGATAAAACCTTGAAACTCCGGGTAAACAACTATAGGTAGTTTAGCTATCGCGTGCTTACTGCTTTGTAAACTGTAGAAACTTTTGAGAAATTTCATCTGTCTCATTGTGTACATTCTTCTAAAAGCTAATGTCTGTTTCTGCACAAGGCATTCCCGGAGTGCCCGATTTAACACATCCTCTTGAACTACTTCACTTGGGAAGCCAGATAATTAAAGCTTCAGTGTTGTCAGTATTTCTGGTAATAGCCTTGGGAATAGCGATCGCGCTATTGAGTTTTTCTCTGCGTCGTTTGCAGCCAGAACAATCTTTATTTGTTAGCCAATGGGGGCTTCGTTATTCTGAGCTTTTACGGGGATTGCAGCATCTAGCTTTGGTATTAGTTTTGCTAGTGGTGGGATTTTTTCTTTGTTCAACTCTTAGCAATCGCTATCATTACTGGGAACAGGGAAAAGTGGCTCAAGTAGCTCTTAGTGTCGCTGGAGATAAACTAGAACAATCAGCCCCGCAAGTACGCTACATCATTAAAGAGCCGTATACCACGACCAGCCAAATTAATGGCAAAATAGTCAAAATAAATGAAACGCGAGATGTCAACCGCTTTTTGACGCTAGCGGGTTCGCAAATTCAGGTTAAGCTTGACCAAACTCCAGATGTTCAAGGTCGTAGTGCAACTTATCGCGTAGACTACACTGCTGACTACAAAGTTGTCAACCAACTTCAAGATATTAATAATTTTTTCTTTGAAGTACCCCCACCGAACGGCTACTCATTACTGCAAAGCTATAAAGTAGAGCGTGCTGGTAATAGATTACAACAAACAAATCCGGGTGATTATAGCTTTGCATTTAGCTTGCAACCGAGAGAAGAAACTAGCTTTCGCATTACCTATAAAGCGCAAGGTGGACCACGTTGGGTTTATAGTGCCCAAGGGCAATTACTTTCTAACTTTCGCTTGATAGCGATCGCTAACTTCGCAGGCGCTAATTTTGCCAGTGGCATTATACCAAATGACATTAAAGTTGACAGAAAAAGCACCCAGTTTACTTGGATATTTGATGATAATGTTTCTGTCAAAAATCCCTTAGGAGTATATACCAACACTGACCCCATTCGTAATACTGGCATCATGCCCCGTCTACTATTGCTAGCGCCGGCGTTATTTCTCTGGTGGATATTGTTGTTATATTTATCCATACCAATGAGTTTGAAAAACGTAGCGCTGGCTAGTGGAATTTTCTTTGCTTGTCTATTGACTTTGACTTATTTAGCTCGTTTAATGAATGCCGAATTTGCTTGGACGCTAATTTCCCTGATTTTACTAGCTTTGTCATGGGGGTTAGGAGCAAATTTGCGTGCGTCTCTTGCAGCCTTAATTTGCACCATCGCCGGTGCAGTATTACCCGTTTTTGGATTATTAGTCTCATTTAGCGGTCTGACCCTCAGCCTTGCGGGTTTACTTTCCGCAGTTTGGCTAGGAGTTCTGCACTTGTATGGCTGGTACAAATTGCACCCCTGAACTGGTTGCTCAAGCTATGGTCTGAATTTTAGCTGCCAATGCGAAATCATGCTTTCCAAACATGACTTCATTTGAGCCAAAATCGATTATAAAATGTATCCTATTTGCGCTTGTGCAGCATATCTTAGCAAATCAGAGCGGCTAGTTTGTGACTGCTTAATCCAATCATCAATGATTTTGTAAACCCGTTTATTGTATATATGTCCCAACCCATGCAAGGCACTCTCTATACAGGCTGGATTTTTTAGATAAAGAGCAAATTCAAGGACTTCTAAAGTTAATTCAAAATACTCACAGTCTCCCTTATTTCCCCAACTACTTATTGGAGTCACGTCCCAGAACATGTAACAAATAGAGTTAATTGGTGAAGCACCAGGTTCATCTAAGTGACTCAGAACAGGTTTAGCACGCTTTTCAAAGCAATCAGTGTAGAGAATTTTGATGGCACGAATAGCTGCTGTACGAGCTTCGGCAGGAACTGTTGGCTCTTTCAAGCTATAGATAATATCCGAAATTGAATTATTGAAAATTGCTTCTATTCCATTATTGACCTGTTTATCTGAAAAGCGGAGCAGATCAAAACCAGAATGTACTAATGTTCTATGGATGTACTCAACAGTTGTAGGAGCATCGAACTTGGAATATGAAACGTCTTGATTAGCAGCGCGACCAAATACGCAATTGAGCCACTTTTCATAAGTGAGCATGGGTTTTTAAGCTTTTTGTATTAGCGAGAATTTTTGAGGAGTGAAAGATTTTGATGCTGTTTTCATAAGCGATCGCACACTCTTCTATTCATTTGCCGTCGCCAAGAAATGCTAATATTATCATTTGTAGTATGAATTGCACCCGCAAAACCGTTACTAGAGGTGTTAGTGCGATCGCCTTATGGCAAGATTGGGTGAACAAAGATTAAAACACAACTCTTAATCTATGATAAATTCCCCAATTACTGCGCCCGAATTCTCCCCTAGCTACAAAGTACTGCAACAATTATTAGACCGCGAATCCTTGTCCCGCAATCAAGCTGCTGAATTGATGCAAGGATGGTTAAATGAAGCTATTCCGCCAGAAATATCAGGAGCAATTCTGACAGCACTGCACTTCAAAGGCGTTTCTGCCGACGAGTTGGCAGGAATGGCTGAAGTCTTGCAATCCCAGTCTTTAGGGAGAGGGGGAGACAAGGAGACAAGGAGACAAGGAGACAAGGAGAAGAATTCTTCTTTCCCCCCCTCTCCCCCTCTCCCCATCTCCCCATCCCCCACTCCCCCCCTCTCCCCCTCCCCTGTGATCGATACCTGTGGCACTGGCGGTGATGGTGCATCGACATTTAATATTTCCACAGCGGTGGCTTTTGTCGCTGCCGCCTATGGTGTGAAAGTTGCCAAACACGGCAATCGTTCGGCATCAAGTCGGGTGGGCAGTGCGGATGTTTTAGAAGCTTTAGGTGTGAATTTGGCTGTCTCCAGCGACAAAGTACAAGCAGCACTACAAGAGGTGGGGATTACTTTTTTATTTGCCCCTGGTTGGCATCCTGCACTCAAAGCTGTTGCTTCATTGCGGCGCACTTTGAAGGTGCGGACGGTGTTTAATTTACTTGGACCTTTAGTAAATCCGTTGCGTCCGACTGGGCAAGTTATAGGAATATTCGATCCGCACCTTTTAGCAACAATTGCTCAAGCTTTACAGCAATTGGGTACACAAAAAGCAATTATTTTGCACGGACGAGAAAGACTTGATGAAGCTGGCTTGGGAGATTTGACCGATTTGGCGGTGTTGTCTCAAGGTGAAGTGCAGTTAACTAGTATTAATCCCCAAGAATTAAATTTAACACCTGCTCCCATAGGAGCGCTACGGGGTGGCGATGTTCAAGAAAATGCGGAGATTCTCAAAGCAGTACTGCAAGGCAAGGGAACTGCTGCACAAGAGGATGTAGTCGCATTAAATGCGGCTTTAGCGCTGCAAGTGGGGGGTGCAGTTGAGTTGATGAACCACGCTCAAGGTGTTAGTGCGGCTAAGGATATTCTACAGAGCGGCGCTGCTTGGGCAAAGTTGGAACAATTAGTTGAGTTTCTGGGGAATTAAAATGTAAATCGGCATGAGGGCGAAATTCTACGACATTGCGTTTGATAGTCAGGTCGTAATTGCCAAAAAAGTCATGTCCGAGAAGTCCAGTTTCTAAATCTGAGCCTGCGATCGCTACTGCTACTTTATTAACTGATACTCCACCGGCTTCCATAGTATCAACATAGCCTATGGCAAATTCCACAGCTTTGGAACTAGCGGTGTTTGCCTTAGCTTTCCCCACAGACTCGACTCCCAAGGAAGAAGCCATTTGCTGAGTGATAACTGTACCACTTGCTCCTGTATCAACAATCATCTCAAATTTCTGACTGCCATTGAAGGTAACTTCAATAATTGGTGTGCCGCCAATTCGCCGTTTGATGGGTACTGAAAATACTTCGGTAGTTTCTTTTTCTTTGGTTTGGTTGAGTGGTTGTGGCAAAGACGATACAGGATTGTCCCGTTTTTTTACTTGTACACGTACAGGTTGCGGCAAAGGTTGGATGAACTTTGGTAATGGCGATGCTTCCGGAATAGCAACTACTATTTTCTCCGGTTCTGGTTCTGATGTTGTTAAAAGCCGATTAACAGCCGCTTTTTCCTGAGCATATTTGGCTTGGAGCCGATATTCAGTAATTTTTCTTTGAGCGATCGCAAAGTCCGGACTTTCTTGCTCAACTTGTTTCATTAGAGCGATCGCATCCAGGTATTGACTCGCTACCAACTTCCAATCTGCGCTTGATTGAGCAGATTGACTAATACTTAAACCACCAGTGGCTTTATCCAACCCCAACTCAAAAGAAGTTGGTTCAATGTTCACTGGTGTCTGAGATTCTGTTTCTGGACTAGGTGCTGGTGGAGTTTCACCAACCGAAGGTGCTGCTGCCAGATTATTCATTTGAGCAGGTTGCTCATTGCCACCTAGCACGGTATTTTGTTTGTCTTCACGACAACCAAAACTTAACACCGCCAAAGTGCCTGATAGAAAAATTAGCGCTGAACGGGATAAATAAGAATGAAGCATAATTACTTGACATTTTACCTGCCCAAGGCTCTTGAAATCTACTTTTGCACCTCCTAAAATTTTATCTGTTTAATTATGAATTTTTAATTAATTTTGCTTACAACTCGAAATTGAACTACTCATGAGATAATTAACATTCGATTGGGGGCAATGGTAATTGGGCAATGGGCATGGGGGAGGCAGTGCGTTGGTGAGGCAGCGCGATCTTGGGGATTTTCCCCATGAGCGACTGCCGCTCATGGTTTCCCGGCAGCCGCGCACCTGCCGTGATTGGGCATAGGAATTGAATAAAAGGTTGTAAAGACGCTTCTTGTGATACGCGTTCTAATACGATTGTTTCCATGCCCGATGCCCGATGCCCGATGCCCGATGCCCGATGCCCCATGCTCAATTCCCTACTTTTTTACCTATGCCCCTGTCTGACACAATACCTGCTTTACTTGTCCTGGCAGATGGAACTACTTATCGCGGTTGGTCTTTCGGTGCTACTGGCACCGCGATCGGGGAAGTGGTCTTTAATACTGGGATGACCGGATATCAAGAAGTGCTGACCGACCCTAGTTACTGCGGTCAGATAGTTATTTTTACTTATCCTGAATTAGGAAACACTGGTGTAAATCCAGAGGATGAGGAGTCAAAAGGACCACAAGTACAAGGTGCGATCGCTCGCAATATTTGTCATCGACCGAGTAATTGGCGATCGACACAATCGTTGCCAGACTACCTCAAACAGCACCAAGTGCCGGGTATCTACGGTATTGATACCCGCGCCCTCACCCGCAAAATTCGCATGTTTGGAGCCATGAACGGCGGCATATCCACCTCAATTCTCGATGAGGCGGAATTGTTAGAAAAAGTACAAGCCGCTCCGAGCATGAAGGGATTAAATCTGGTTCGCCAAGTCACCACTACAACGGTTTATGAATGGTCAGATCCCACCACAGCAACTTGGGAATTTAACCCAGTTGGTGTCGCAAATTCTGAAGAATCCTTCACCGTTGTGGCTCTTGACTTTGGCGTAAAACGCAATATTTTACGTCGTTTAGCTGCTTACGGATGCCGAGTTATCGTTGTTCCGGCAGACACCCCACCAGAGGAAATTCTCAAACACAATCCAGATGGTATCTTTCTTTCCAATGGTCCTGGCGATCCCTCCGCAGTCACCGAAGGTATTGAAACCGCCAAAGCATTGCTTGGTGCGGAAAAACCCATCTTTGGCATTTGCATGGGACACCAGATTTTAGGTCATGCTTTGGGGGCAGAAACCTTTAAACTCAAATTTGGGCATCGGGGTTTAAATCAGCCAGCAGGATTGCAAGAAAGGATAGAAATTACCAGTCAAAATCACAGTTTTGCCATTGACCCAGATTCTTTAACCAACACCCAGGTAGAAATCAGCCACCTGAACTTAAATGATCGCACTGTTGCTGGATTGCGTCATAAGTCTTTACCTGTGTTTTCAGTACAATATCACCCAGAGGCAAGTCCCGGACCTCACGATGCTGATTATTTGTTTGAACAGTTTGTCCAATCGATGCAAACAGCACGTCGCGCTGCCGCTCAAGTAAGCTAAAAATAATGTAGAAAGTGGTTAGTGGTTGGTTGGAGCGTTGGAGCGTTATCAAAAAGTATTCTTAACTACTATCCACTATCCACTATCTACTAACCCATGAAGCCAGTTGTAGACAACTTGCTCAAAAACCATCTATACTTGAACGTTTACCTTAACGATGAGGAGGGAGTTATAGCTGAACCACTTAATCTAACCGTGAGCCTGAGAGGTACTCGCGAAGTCCGGGATAACTGTCAGCTATTCCGTCTCACAGGTCTGTTAGATGCCTTTTCGGAACCGACTTTTCGCAAGGTGCTAGGCAGCAAGATTGATGAGGGTCCAAAGCACATAATTCTGGATCTCTCACAAATTGACTTTGTTGATAGCTCTGGCTTGGGTGCTCTAGTGCAGCTAGCCAAGCAGGCTCAAAACGCCGAAGGCACTTTGCAAATTGTCTCTAACGCCCGCGTTACTCAAACAGTCAAGCTTGTTCGCTTAGAGAAGTTTCTCTCCCTGCAAGCAACAGTTGATGCGGCTCTAGAAAACATTAAGTAGTCCGTAATTGCTTGACGAATATAATTAAGCTATCTGATGTTAAAATCGAGATAGCTTAATTATTATTACTTTCCCACAGAACAGATATTTCCCCTGAGAAAAATAAAAGTGCGATCGCCCACTTACGGCTAAATCCTAAATTTTCAGTCAACGTATAAATGCCTAGCGACTAAGCGAAAATAAAGAATAATCTCAGAAACTTGGGGATCGCAATCAAAGATACAAAAGCTTGGTAAAACCTGTTGGTAAAGTATAGACCAATCTGAAGATTCTCTAAGTAAATGTAAATTTAAAACTAAAAAGATAAAATTAGTAATAATTTTGGTAGTGTTGATTATGCTAGGTATATCAGCACTATAATCTTTGGAAAAAATCAATGTAGCCGAAAGGAATAGTTAACTTGTGGAATCAAAGGAGGAAGAGCTATTAGATGAATCAAATGCAGCACATAAGCAGAATTCATCTTCGTGCCAATTAGCTAAGGCAACCACAGAGCAATTACCTCAACAGATTTCCCTCAAAGATGTGCGACAAGTTTCTCCAGCAGCCCTCGCATATTTGGGGGATGCAGTTTATGAACTTCATATGAGGATGTTTTATTTGCTGCCACCGCAGCGAGTGGAAAGTTACCATCGTTTAGTCGTGTCGCAAGTAAGAGCAGAAACACAAGCGAAAATATTGCGATCGCTTACTCCTTATCTGAGAGATACAGAATTAGAAATTGTTCGGCGCGGTCGTAATGCCGCCACAAAAAGTCCCAAGCGCCTTGAAAGAGAAATTTATCAACAAGCAACTAGTCTCGAAACTTTGATTGGTTATTTGTATCTTACCGATTCTCAACGCTTAACCGAACTGCTGCAAAAACTCCAGCTAGAAAAACCGTGAGGAATATACCTCACTAAAAAAATAATAACTGAGAGTGCGTAAGTCCAACTTGATTAAATCGGGATGCTCACCCATCCGCTCTACCAAAATAATATGTCAAACAATCCAAGAAAAATCAACTTAAATAACGAATCGAATCGCGCACCATCTTTAAAAATTAAAGGCAAGCGTATTATTTCCAGTTCGATTCGTCCCAGACCTCAAGATGGCGAAGGCGCAAAAGACGATGCACGCCCACGTCGCAAGTTTTCTCATACATCTCCATCTAAATCAGGCGAAGGTGCAAAAGACGATCTACGCCCACGTCGCAATTTCTCTCATGCATCTCCATCTAAATCAGGCGAAGGTGCAAAAGACGATGCACGCCCACGTCGCAATTTCTCTCATGCATCTCCATCTAAATCAGGTGAAGGCACAAAAGACGATGCACGCCCACGTCGCAATTTCTCTCATGCATCTCCATCTAAATCAGGTGAAGGCGCAAAAGACGATGCACGCCCACGTCGTAATTTCTCTCATGCATCGCCATCGATAAAATCAGGTGAAGGCGCAAAAGACGATGCACGCATACGTCGCAATTTCTCTCATGCATCTCCATCTAAATCAGGCGAAGGTGCAAAAGACTACTCACGCCCACCACGTGGCAGTTTCTCCCCTGCATCTGCATCTAAACCAACAGAAGATAGCGATCTCATCTACGGTCGCCATCCAGTGTTGACTGCATTGGAAAATCAGCGCGGTCTGAATCGCATTTGGATTACTTCTCGCCTACGCTACGATCCCCGCTTTCACAATTTGATATTGCAAGCGAAAGACAACGGAACGGTGATTGATGAAGTTGAACCAAAGCGCCTAGACCAAATCACCTCCTACGCAAATCATCAGGGAATAGCCGCGCAAATTGCCCCCCACGCCTACATCGAGTTAGATGAGTTAATTACAAAAGCTTTTTCTACAACCGATGCGCCAGTAATTGTCGTGGCTGACGGTATTACCGATCCTCACAACTTGGGAGCAATTATTCGTACAGCTGAAGCGATCGGCGCTCAAGGATTAGTAATCCCACAACGCAGAGCTTCTGGGATCACTTCCACGGTGATGAAAGTAGCAGCTGGTGCTCTAGAAACCTTTCCGGTTGCAAGAGTGGTTAACCTCAGCCGTGCCTTGGAAGACTTGAAAGCCGCTAATTTTTGGATTTATGGCACCGCTGCGACTGGTAGCGTACCGCTGCATACCGTTGAATTCGTCAATGCTAAAGATGAAAGCAGAAAACCAATTCCGATTGTGTTGGTAGTTGGCTCGGAAGGCGAAGGCTTGAGTATGCTGACACAACGCTCTTGCGATGTTTTGGTGTCGATTCCGTTACAAGGGAATACTCCTAGCTTAAATGCTTCAGTGGCGGCAGGTATGGCGCTTTATGAAATTTATCGCCAACGCTGGTTAAATACCTTGCATCTAGACAAATTAGAAAAAACTGCTTGGAAAACGAATCATAACAGAGTATAAAGAAATGTAAAGATACAAAATCAGCAAGATACGTTTAACATCCAAAAACCACACTTATCAACTGGCGAAAACTATGAAAACCATTTGGTATAACCTCAAAGAAACGTTAATTAATACGTTCGACAACTTTGGCTTGGCTTGGTGGGTTGAGATTGGGACACAAAAGCCCAATTGCACTTACTACTTCGGACCATTTCTCAGTTCTTCTGAAGCCAAAGCGTCAATCAAAGGCTACATAGAAGATTTGGAAGTCGAAGGTGCACAGGGAATTGCAGTAAATGTCAAACGCTGCAAACCAAGTACTTTAACAATTGCTGAAGATTTGGGGGAACGGATTGACCGTAAAGTAAAGCCTGCCTTTAGCGGTCAAATCTAATCACGTTCAAAAGGCACTAAGCAAAGCCGTTTTGCTCCCGTTGTTAGTCAATAGTCAACAGTTAACAGTCAAAAAACTATTGACTGTGGACTATAAACTCTTGACTATCGACTCTTGATTATTGAAAACTAATAACCTGCGGATGCTCTTGTAACCAGCAGTCAATATCGCTCAATACTTGGTCAGGAATTTCCCACGGGAAGAGATGAGCTGTGTTTGGGTAGCTTTGCCACTGACAATTTATCAGGTGTTGAGCAGTTTCTAAGCTGGAATTAACTGTGATGTGGCGGTCTTCGGTACCAGCGAGTACCAGACTAGGACAGAAAATCTGCTCTAGGTCTGTAACTCGATTGTAACCAGATTGAATCGCACTAAAAAGGGCGCGAGAAGCAGCCGCTGAGGTTTGCAAATAAGCCGGCACCGCTGATGAAGCGATGTAGCGGTAAGCGGTGGGTGTATGTTGTTGAATCAAATAACGAAAAAGCGATCGCTTGCCAAATGTCTCAATATTCCAGCGCCAACCTGGTTTTACATAGTTCAACATAGCAGCAATCCCAGTATACAAATTGTCCAGCAAACTAATCGGCGGATGATTTCCTCTAGGTTTAGCAGCCGTAGCAATCAAAATTAATCCAGTCACCCGCTGTGGTAGCATCAGTGCCAGTTCCATCGCCAAAATCCCACCGAGCGACCATCCCAACACTAAGCATTTTTCTATTTCAAAGCGGTCTAGAAGCGCTTCTAAGTCAGTCAAATGGTCAGGCATATCAAAATGACTATTAAAGCGACTTTTGCCGTATCCGCGCAAATCAGGGGCAATAGTTTGAAAATGTTTTGATAAGTGATTTGTAAATACAGAAAGGCTTGAGCCAGAACCAGGATGACCGTGTAGACATAAAATAGGGAATCCTTCGCCTTGGACTTCGACGTTGAGATTAACGGCTTTACTAGAAGGGTGATACATTAAACGGATTTTTCTTGATATCCTCCAGCATAATCAATCACGCACATCTGCCTGTAAGTGGAGTGAATGCCAAAAGCAACTCCTGCTACCTTAAAAGCTGGGTTAAACATGTTTGTTCTATGACCCCGCGATGGTACTCCGTCATCTATAATTAATTGCATAACGATATCTTGAGCCGTGTGGGAACCATAGCTGATGTTTTCCCCAGCAGTTTTTTGCCAACTTCCATAACGGTTGATGCGAATAAAGGGATCGCTTTTGTCGCTACCATTATGACCAATTGCACCTGTTTTTCCTTGGTCTTTCACATGATCCCTAGCGGCTAAAGACATACCCTTAGATGCAGTTAAAGTTCCCACAGGACGGACTGATTTGAGAAACGCGATCGCCTCATCCACTGGTTTTACTCCTTCAGTCGTTTGCAAATAGAGATGATCAGAGATTTTTACTCGTTTACCTTCAAAGCGCTTTTTATACTTTTCTAAGACAGCTGCATAAGCAACAGGGTTTGTTCTCGCCTTATTCATTTCTACAATCACTTGTTGCTCCAATAGCGAGAGGCTATTTTTATTTGGGGATAGTTGCGAATCTTTTTCAGTCGTTTCCGGTACAGAGCGGCGAGATTCAAACACAGTATCACAAGATGTCACTTTATGGAGACTTAATAATTAAAAATTGGTAATTGGTAATAATTCTTTTTAAGCGTCCAAGCGTCTCCATGCCCGATTACCGACCTCAGGGATAATAACCTAAGTTGCTAACCGACGCTTTGTTGTAGGCGATCGCCTACAACTGTGATCTATATCAACTTGATAACCCGCAACTTGTGTTAATAGCCCCTTCACCGTTTACGGCTTTAGCAAACAAGCCGCGCAGCGATTGATAATTTAACGAAAGCTTCATCGACAAATACCAAATTTCCCAAGTCAGTTTTATCTAACCAGAAAGCGATAGTTATGCCGTAATTATTGTAGTGATCGAGTATCTTACTGGCTTGCTAACGACAGTTTTTTGACAGTGCAACCATAATTTTTCTACCGTGCGATGATGAATGGTTGCATGTTAAATGCTCCGGAACTTGTAAGCAGGGTATTTAAAGTTCCGTTAGAAAGTAAAAACCATTATCAACAACTCGAATTATGGCGCTAAGGTAAAAGCTCTTAAGCTTGCACTTTTTAGTTAGAGGATGCAGAAACTACCACAGGTTTAGTAAAATGGATAGTTCAAGGTTCTTACTTTGGTTCATCCATAACACAGCATGCAAAGTTTTTAATAAAAAATCAACATTACACAGCGAATTAACCAATAAATTGATTAATAAAGTATTAGACAGCGCTTTTTTACTCCGAAAATAAATTTGCCAATGTCAAGGCTAAGAAATCACCTGATGATTGCGGCATAACGTACTGGAGTGAGCGTAATAGCAAATATGACGCTAAAAGCTTTAAAGCTTTAAAACGGCAAAACCATACATGTGGACATTGTAGGCATAAATTTACACGTGATCAACGAGTACATTTACACCCTATAGAGGGCAATCACAACAACTAGAAGCCTAAAAACTTACTTCTGTGCAGAAGTCTTGTCACGATTATATCCACATGTGCAAGTAAAGAATATCGGAAGCCAGATAAATGGAAACAGGCACGTCCGGTTCTAACTCAGAGGTGCGGAGGATTATACCTTCCATCGGCTCAACCAGCACGGATGTATCCTCCTGAGTCGGATACATTCTCAGACGTTTTCAGGATTATACTGATAGCAACCTGGTAGATAATTTCTCTTATTCAAAAGCGATTACCCGAACGGTGAATTAATAAATGAGTTTACAGAATTGGAGACGCAAGCGTGGCGTTGCACTTACTAGCAAGGGTTTGCAAAAAATTAAGGAAGCGAAGCATAACTCAGAAGCAAAGGAAAATTTTGGAAATAGGTATACTCTCGAAGAAATGAGCGCACGCTCTGGGTTATATTCAGCTACAATCTCGAAAGTACTGAATCGCGAAGGAGGGGTTGATAAACAAACTATTGAAAAGCTTTTTTCAGCTTTTAACTTAAAAATAGATAAAAGTGACTATTCAAGCTCAACTAATCGTCTAGATTGGGGAGAAGCAATCTTTACCTCAGCTTTTTATGGACGTACAGAAGAACTTATCACCTTAGAGCAATGGATTTTGGATGAGCACTGCCGATTGGTGGCACTATTAGGAATAGGAGGCATTGGTAAGACGGCACTGTCTGTAAAGCTTGCTCAACAAATTGAGGACAACTTTGAGTATGTTATCTGGCGATCGCTACGAGAAGCTCCACCTGCTCAAACTATTATTGCTAGCCTAATCCAATTTCTATCTGACGAGCAGGAAACAGAAGCCAACTTACCAGAAAGCTTCAGTGATAGGGTATCGCGACTACTCTATTATTTACAAAATAATCGCTGTTTGCTGATACTCGATAATGCAGAATCAATTCTCCGCAGTGGGAGTCGAGCCGGACTTTATCGAGAAGGATATGAGGAATATGGTGAGCTGTTAAGACGCGTAGGAGAAGCAACTCACCAAAGCAGCTTAGTGGTGACTAGTCGCGAAAAACCTAAAGAAGTGGCATTACTGGAAGGAGAAGCATTACTTGTTCGCTCATTACTACTGAGTGGGTTGAAGGTAGTAGAAGGGCAAGAAATTTTGAAATTAAAGGGGCTATCTGCAACAGAAAATGAATGGCAAGTAATGATTGAACGCTATGCAGGCAATCCATTAGCCTTAAAGATAGTTGCCACGACAATTCAAGATATCTTTGATGGTAATGTGGCTGAATTTTTGCAACAAAACACGGCTGTTTTTGGAGACATTCGTGATATTTTAGAGCAGCAATTTGAGCGCTTGTCAGATTTAGAAAAGGGCATAATGTACTGGCTAGCGATTAATCGTGAGTCGATTACACTTTTAGAATTGCGAGAAGATTTTGTATCACCAGTACCACAAGCAAAATTACTTGAGGCTATGGAATCGCTGGGAAGGCGATCGCTCATTGAAAAAACCGGAGCACTTTTTACGCTCCAGCCTGTGGTTATGGAGTATGTAACTAGTACATTGATAGAACAAGTCTGTGAAGAGATTATCACTCAGAACATTGATTTATTCAGATGTCATGCTCTGATGAAAGCAACAGGTAAAGAATATGTTAAAGACACTCAAGTTCGCCTCATCATTAAACCAGTTATAAATGGGTTGCTTAATGTCTTAAGAAGCAAAAAAAACATTGTAAATCAGTTGAATGAAATTCTAGTAAGGCTGCGAACAGAGTTTCCCTTAGAACCAGGATATACGGCTGGCAATATTTTTAATCTGCTTTGTCATCTAGAGATTGATCTAAGTAGCTATGATTTTTCTTATCTAACCGTTTGGCAAGCAGACCTGCAAAATGTCAAGTTACACAATGTAAATTTTGCTCACGCCCATCTAGCTAAGTCTGTTTTTGTTGAAACCTTTGGTGGTATTTTTTCAGTAGCCTTTAGCTCTAATGGGAAACTTTTAGCTACTGGTGATACCAATGGAGAAATTCGCTTGTACGAAGTTGCCAATAGTCAGCAACTTATGACTTGTAAGGGGCATACTGGTTGGGTTTGGTCAGTTACTTTTAGTTCCGATGATCAAGTTCTTGCCAGTGGCAGTAATGACCAAACAATAAAACTGTGGGATACCAGTACTGGTCAGTGTTTCAAAACTTTAGAGGGTCATAGTGGTGGGGTTCGTTCAGTCACTTTTAGCCCCGACGGTCAGGTTCTTGCTAGTGGTAGTGATGACCAAACAGTGAAGCTGTGGAATATCAGCACGGGAAAATGTCTGAAAAGTTTACGGGAAAATTGTTGTAGTGTATGGTCTGTTGCCTTTAATCCAAAAGGTGATGTGTTAGCAAGTGGAAATGATGACTATAAGGTAAGGCTGTGGGATATTAACAGCAGTTCATGTATTCACACCTTAGAGGGTCACACTCAACGGGTATACTCAGTCACTTTCAGCCCTGACGGTAATACACTAGCTAGCGCCAGCCATGACCAAACAGTTAAACTTTGGGACGCGAGTACTGGTAAATGTATTAAAACTTTGCAGGGGCATACAGACTTGGTACATTCAGTTACCTTCAGTGTAGATGGTAGCGCTCTTGTTAGTGGCGGTGATGACCAAACAGTTAGGATATGGGATTTCGTGAGTGGTCAATGCCTTAAAACTCTACAAGGACACAAAAGTAGGGTATGGTCATTAGCAATATGTATAAATCAAAATATTTGTGCTAGTAGCAGTGATGATCAAACGGTAAAATTATGGAATATCAGCACTGGTCGATGCATTAAGACTTTCCAGGGTTACAACAATGGGATATGGTCAGTTGCTGTCAGCCCAACCGATAATAATATTCTTGCCAGTGGTAGTAATGACCAAACAGTTACACTGTGGGATGTTACGACTGGTAAGTGTCTCAGAACTTTACGGGGACATGGTAGGAGAGTCACATCAGTTGTCTTTGTCCCTGATTCTCACTTGCTTGCTAGTGGCAGCGAAGACCAAACTGTAAGGTTATGGGATCTAAGTACTAGTAAATGCCTTAAAATATTGAAAGGACATAGTAATAGAGTTGCATCAGTTACTTTTAGTGCTGACAGCTATTTTTTGGCCAGTGGTAGCGATGACCAAACAATAAGAATCTGGGATGTCAGCACTGGTCAATGCCTCAATATTTTACAAGAACATAGTGGTAGAACATGGTCAGTCACCTTCAGTCCTGACAGTCATGTATTAGCTAGTGGTAGTCATGACCGAACAGTGAAACTCTGGGATGTTCGCACTGGCAGATGCTTTAAAACTTTACAGGGTCATACTGACTGGATATACTCAGTTAACTTCCATGCGGATGGTTGCACCCTAGCAAGTGGGAGTGGCGATCAAACAATTAAACTCTGGGATGTCAGCACTGGTCAGTGTCTTAGAACTTTGCAAGACCATACAAATACTGTATATTCAGTTGCTTTTAGTTCGGATGGTCGCATACTGGCAAGTGGCAGTGGTGACCAAACAGTTAAGCTTTGGGACGTTAACACAGGTAGGTGTTTAAGAACTTTATTAGGACATACTAGATGGGTTTGGTCAGTTACCTTTAGTTCCGATGATCAGACTGTGGTCAGTTGTAGTGAAGATGAGACAATTAAGATTTGGGATGTACAAACAGGTGAATGTTTGAAAACTTTGAAAAGTAAAAATCCTTACGAGGGAATGAATATCACTAGCATAAGCGGGTTAACTGAGTCTCAGAAGGATACTTTAAAAACTTTAGGAGCAGTTGAGTATTAAAGGAGACTTAATATTAGAGTTATAATACAGAGTCAAGCCAGCTTGCGAACAAGTGCTAATTCAATTAGTTATTTTGCTTTTCAATAGCGAAACTGCACCTAAAATGCTGTATGCTAGCATCCCTAATCCAAGAGATGGTTCGGGTACTGGTACTGGCTTCAGTGCTGAGAATGCTAATTCTCCAATTAGCTTATGAGCAGTAGTTGTAGGATGCACTTCGTCCCAAAACAAAAATTCTTCAGGGTTACAGGAAACTTGTTGTGTGGGAACATCTATAGGCACTACTGATAAGTCTTTGCTAATGCAAGAGTTAGTAACGTTTGTAAAACCGAATTCCTCTGGAGCAGCAATAATCCTATCAAATAGGGAATTAACATTCAGTTCTATAATGTTGACATCGGGACTTAATTGTTGGCTCAAAACTTGGAGTTCTGTATTCAAGCTAGAGTTATGTTCACTGCTGAATGTGTTGAAGAAGTTGGAACGTTGACTAGTGAAATTTGCAAAAGGCGATTTTCCCAAATCCGGTAAGTTTACCACCATGATATCTCTAGCACCATCAGCAACAAGTGATGTGAACGCTGTTGATAAATTTGCCACTGTATTGCTAGGATTTGGCTCACCATCGAAAAAGTAACTTAGGTAGTCATTAGTACCAGCCCAAATAATATATAGAGCATTAGGATCAGCAGTTTCATTTGCTGCTACAAAGTTATTTATCTGTTGCTGCAATCCTGGTAAAGTAGCCAAACCAATATTCTCAGTTCCTGTAGTTGCGCCACCAAAAGCAAAGTTATTGTTCAGATTTAATGTTAATCCTAGATCAGAGGCAAGATAATCAACCCAATTTAGGCCATTAGAAAAATGCCCACTATAGTATGTTGGACTTGGGGGAATTATTCCATTAGTGGCACTAAATACATTACCAATATCAGACAAACTGTCTCCAAAGACATAAATATTGTCATAATCTTTTGCTAATACTTTGAGTGGAGATATCAAAGATAAAAGCAAAAATCCTGTTGTTATAATTTGTCTTTGCACAGTTAATTCCTTAATCTAATTTCAAACTTGTAAAGATGTTCTGAGAAAAATCTCGCTCCTTTCTAGAGAGCTTTTTTGGCCAATTTAAAACTTTCAAGAGGGTGAGGGGCTAACGCCACATTACCCCAGCGCATTACACTTGCACAAGCAACACCTGCTGCACCAGAACCGTAAATGAGAACTAAGTCATTTTCGTGAATCTTACCCAAATGTGCAGCATGGTACAGATTTGCCACAGTCAGTACTGGGCCTATATTTGCATATAGAGGGTAGAGATTGATCGTGCGTTCTGGATCAATACCGAGTAGCCGCGTGCAGAAGCGTGTCATCCAAGCAGTAGGGGTATTGAAAAGAAAAAAGTCGATTTGCTCCAAGGTTACACCAGCAGATGCGATCGCACCCTCACAACATATAGAAAGAAACTCCGCAGCCGTTTCGCGTAGAGCCTTCGCACCCTTACCAGTCTGCATACGGAATCGTGAATTTCCTTGCTCATCCTTTGTCAGTTCAGCAGATACGACCTCACACAGCGCACCTGTATGGACTGTCTTGGTACCAAGGATACCCTGATTTGGTTCGAGTGAACTGACTACAAAAGCTCCAGCACCATCACCAAGAAACCAAGACACAGTATCTTGCTCGTCAAAAACGCGAGAGTACGAACACGAAATAACTACGAGTACATTACGATATTCTCCTGCTCGCACCAAAGCACAGGCAGTTTGAAGTACAACTGGCGTACTTCCACATGTTCCATCAAGATTCCATGCAGCACCTACAAGACCGAGTTTACGGGCAAGAAAGGCGGCATTGCCAAATCCAATCTGTTCAGGCCAAACTGAGGCCACAATCATCAAATCAATATCATTAACAGAAAGTTTGGCTGCATTCAGAGCATCTGTTGCTGCGCGATACTCCAAGGTTAATGAAGACTCCTCATGACTAAGCAGCCAGCGCTCAATAGTACCACGAAAGGGATCTGAGAGATAAGGCAACATCTCCATATCAAATTCGTTAGCTGGAGGGGTTCCAGTCAGCGAAAACATCCTTGCCAATCCTTTTTGTTCAGCCTGAGCTATTAGCTCAGGGTACTTTTCTACGTAATAGTTATTAGTACGTCTAATAGTTGGAAAACTTAGTGCAACTGAGCGAATACCTACTGGGGAATGCACCATATAAAAATTTTCTTTTATCTTAATAGTTGGTAGCGCCCTGTGAAATTAGGCTTTGATTGCGACTTTGAGCGGGTGCTATTTGGGTGTGATCTATGATTACATCAACAACAAACGCAACAGTCGATACCATAGCTTTCTCTAGCGCGGTTTGGATGTCGTCTTCCCTTTCAACACGGATACCATCAGCTCCCATTCCTTGGGCAATCTTGACAAAATCTGCTTGGGGAATCGTTGCATCTACACCTTTGAAGCCCAGATATCCCATTCCCTGTTCGCACATATTATAGCGCCCGTCATTAAGTACAATCCAAACTGCGGGAGCTTGGTATTTTACCGCAGTGTTTACTTCATTAAGCATGAGCATGGAACCATCTCCAACGATGGCGACGGCTTTACCTTTGCGTCCTAGTGCAGCACCTACAACACCGGTTACAGTATGACCCATAGCTGAGAACCCAGTGCTGGCACGAAAACGTCCGGGTTTTACAAATCGCAGTAAGTGAATTGCCCAAGCAAATGAGTTTCCCCCCTCAGCCATGACCAATGCATCACTTCCCTCAACAATTACCCGCTGAATCACATTCATAAGCACATCTGGTTGCACCTGACCGCCTGTGCGCGGATTGATGATGTCATATGCTGGTCTCGGCAGTGAGAAATCTTTTGACAGACTAAGACGCTTTGAAAAGTATCTCAGTAGCGCCTTGACAAAAACTCTCACGTCGGAGTAGACGGCAAACGTCTTAACGGATGGATATGCGGTTCCTGGCACTTCCGTGTCTATATCAACATGCAAAAAGCCTCGCCTAGGTATCATCGCAGGGTTCCAGAATGAGGTCAGTTCACCAAGGCGCGTTCCGAGTACCAGTATGCGACAAGGACACTGCTCCTGCATATACTCCAAAACCGACTCATGCCCACCAAAGCCAGTGACACCTACAAACTGAGGATGATCCTCAGGAAAAATTCCTTTACCACGTGGTGAACACATCACCGCTGCCCCTGTCCTCTCAGCAAGCTGGCGAATCTCCGCCGCAGCGCCCCGTGCCCCAAAGCCAACCCATATGGCAAACGGACCCTCACATAACAACCGGACACATTCTGCGATTGTTTCTTCACTTGCGGTTGCCACAGCATTTTGAAGAGTTACTCGTGGCAACGATGTCTCCGCTGAACTAGTCTGGATGTTTGTAGGAATACTTATATGGGCTACGAATCCTCCTGGTTGTCCTAGTCCGAGGGCGAGCCTTCGAGAAATCTCTGGGAGTTCATCACTGCATTCTAAGGTAGTCGCATAATGGAATATCGGTCCCGAGGTAAAAATACCTGCACTGGGCATGGTGTATGTGCTGGTTTCCTGGCAAGCCCACCGACCACGCTGCGGTGTCGAGGTTGAAGCTGAGACAAGAATCACCTTTGCGCCCTCCCAACGGGCAGCGAATAGCCCTGTCAAAACGTTGGTGATTCCTGGACCTGTGGTGGCGAACACTACAACCGGGCGATCGCTAGCAAAATACGCCTCTGTGGCTGCAAAAGCCGCTCCTGCTTCATGACGAAAGTGCAGCACTTGGATGGAGCTTTGGTGCAATGCAGCCCACATCGGGGCGATCGCGCCTCCGGAAACACCAAACGCATATTGCACTCCCATATCTTCCAGGATTTTAACGACCGCCTCTGCTACGGAAAAACTTACAGATGGCTTGCTATCAAATGGCTGTTCAGGTAAGCCTGATTGTTCAGTGGTATTCGCTTTTATATCCTTAAATTTAGGATTCATATAAACTATTTTACGAGTGATTACCTCTGTGGTGTGATCTTATCCCACATGCTAAACTCACCAATACAAAAATTTATATTCATGGATGAACTCCGTGCAAAAGCGCGAGTAAAGTTCACAACCTTGCAAGTGACTCAAATGATCGCGATCGCTTCTTTCGACCCACAAGCATTACTATCGTCCTATAAGTCACTGGAGTGGGCGAGAAATTCGATAATAAGCGATCCAACCAGGAATTATCAAGGAAATTTCCCAACGTTGCGTACAACGTTTTTTTAAAAGAAGCCGACTTTAAGCCGCACAAAAGTCGTTACTCGCTCAATGTCAATCCGAAAGACCCGAAGCAATTAAGCGTAAATAAATCGACCGCCTGGTTTTCAATTTTTTCGTTTGCAAGTGCGGATCTAGGTGTGACAAAGTCGTGATTTATTTTTATGGTTCTCCCTAAGCAAAAAGGTTTGCTCGTCTTTTACAGGTTTTTTCCACGACAAGTGATTGCCTTCAATTCAAAAGACCCGTTGCTCAACAGACAATCTGGTGTGTGGGGCATTGCTGACATAAGCTATCGAGCCGAAAACTTGTTGTATTTGGGTAATGGCAGATTGCTTACGTGTGGTCTTAGTTATTTAATATTTAACCCTTTCAGTAATATCCTCAGGGGTAAAACTTAAGTTCAATCTCAAAATCTCGATTTTCACTGGTAAAGATGGTTATGAATTGGCAATCTTAATTAAGAAAGTTTGCAAATATGTAGCCTATCAATCAATGAACAAAACCGCCGCCCATAGATTTTCCACTTTTGCAACCTCCAATAAAAAAAGGGTTCTCAAGCGAATTACCTTAAACCTGACATCTGATGAAGCCAAGAACCTTGAAAAATATTGTGAACAGACAGGGAAAGCAGCAACAGATCTGATTCGGGAGCTCATTGAAGCATTGCCCGTGACCTGAGTTTTCACGCCAAGCGTGAAAACTCAGAGTCTAGAAGGCTCATAGCTAAAGTGAAAGCTGTTACACATTTGGACAAGAGTCATTAAAAAGCGATAATCATAGATTAGACAATCACGACTAGATATTTGTCATTTCAATACTAACTATTGTTGCGAAAACATTTAAAAACAATAGTTACAGATTATTGTATTAGCGAAAGTGACGACAGAAGAAGTTGTCCAACCCAATAATCGTTATTACGTCATCTTTTTTTCGGCGTGATGCTATTGTAAGAAACCCGGCGTAGCAAGCGATCGCTCAATTGTTACGTCCCTCTGAATTATCACCAAAAGTTGCTAAGACCTGTTAATTTCACACCTCCAAATAAACCGGCGTTGTAATGGTTATAGCTTGAGAATGAATCAACCTTAAATGGGAAAGCAAATCTATTCTCACTTGGTTACTGGCAATGCTCGAATGAGTTCTCGAATCACATCCGTTGCTGGTCTGCCTGTGTGTTCACAATACTTTTCAAGGTTCTTGGCTTCATTTGATGTCAAGTTTATGGTGATTCGCTTGACCGCCCATTTTTTATTCATACTGAAAGACCTAAATCGTGTAATTATAGCTTCAAACTTTCATTTTACCTTTGCGGACTGGCAAGTAACCTATAAGGTGTTGCGGATATCATTGTTCCAGTGCTTACAGCGGTTTTGATATGAATAGACCACAGTGAGCGTAAGAGTCAATAGGACTTATCGCCTCTTACCTTTATATACCTTTTTATGGCGGTGTTAGCGTGTAATCTTAAGTGTGACCTTCTTGATGTTATCTTTGTTAATGTTTCTTTTTACTCTGAAGGCACTGTCGCTCATGCGTGTATTTAGCTTTAGGTATACACAGTTACTTAGGAGTTTACGTAAGGTAGCAATACTAAGCTTGCTATGTTTGATTTTAGGCTGGTCACTTCCGGCACAAGCAGCCAACCGCATCAGTCCTAAACTAGAACAGCAAGTTCTGCAAATCATCCGCGAACATCCAGAGGTACTTATAGAATCTGTCGTAGCATACCAGCAGCAACAACAACAGCAACTACAACAATCACGGCAGGCATTTTTGCAAGATTTACAAATCAATCCCCAATCGGTGATTGGTGATTCTCCTGTTACTGGTTCGGCTAATTCAAAGATTGTCTTGATGGAGTTTTCTGACTTTGAGTGTCCCTATTGTGCTGAGGCTAACAAAACTCTGAAAGAGTTTATGGCAAAGCATCAAGATGAAGTGACATTAGTTTACAAGCATTTCCCTCTGACACCAGTTCATCCTCAAGCAATACCAGCCGCAAAAGCTGCTTGGGCAGCAAATCAACAGGGCAAATTCTGGGAATATAGTGATGCGCTATTTTCTCAGCAAAAAGAACTTGGTGAGGCTTTGTATGTAGATATTGCCACAAATCTCAACTTAGATTTAGACAAGTTTAAAAGCGATCGCACTGTTGCTGATAATGCAATTATTCAAGATATGCAGCTAGGTCAAAAATTGGGGCTGACTGGCACACCTTTCTTTATAATGAATGGTGAAAGTTTCTCTGGTGCAGTGCAGCTATCAGAGATGGAAAAAGTCTTGGCTCGTGCTACTCAGTAATTATCTTCTTTGGCGGGGATTCCCCGCCAAAAGTTACGGTGCGATCGCTAACTTTTTATTCTGGCAAACCCTGAACTTGCATCAAATCCAATCCGCGTTCAAATATTTCATCAATCGGCAACATTTGCCCATCAACAGTCATAAATTTATGATCTTTTGTTGCTTGAATAATTGAACCATCTTCCAAACAATATTCAAAAACTTCTTGTTGACCGCGATTATGCCATTGGGCAATTACTTGAGTGTAAATATTGCCATAACTATCAACACTATATACACTGCATTGAATGGCTTTTTCTACAATTTCCCCAATAGGTAAAAAGCCATATTCTACCGTCAATACTTTTGTCTCATAGCTTAAGCAATATTCTGCAAACTTCAACATGTCGTTGAATAATTTTTCAGCGACTTGTTTACTAACTCCATTTTTTGCCGACCCATCAATGAATTTTTCTCGTTGCTTTTCCATTTCCGCAACTTTCTTTTTACCCATTGCACGGCGCATTAAATCAGCTTGTCCTAAAGTATACCCACCCATATCTTGAGCAATTTTCATGATTTGCTCTTGATAAACCATAATCCCATAGGTTTCATTCAATATGGGTTCTAAAATAGAGTGACCGTATTTAATTTCCTCTCGTCCGTGCTTGCGGTTGATAAAATCAGGAATTAACCCCGCGTCTAATGGTCCCGGTCGATAAAGCGCCAAAATAGAAGAAATATCTTCTATATTTGAAGGCTTCAAATCGCGCACTATCTGACGCATTCCGGAAGATTCTAATTGAAAAATACCTTCTAATTCCCCTGCTTCTAAAAGGTCATAAGCCTTTTGTACTTCATTTGGTAAGACACTATGTTCACCTTTTGCTAATATCTTTTGAGCTTTTCTTTCTTGACGAGTGATTTCATCTGGATCAATATCATATCCACGAGTTTGCTTAATTAAATCAACGGTTTTCTCGATTAGTGTCAGGTTTCGCAAACCTAAGAAATCCATTTTTAACAAACCCATAGATTCCAAATCTTCCATGAAGTACTGAGTAATCACAGAACCGTCATTATTCTTTTGTAGCGGCACAATTTCATCGAGAGGATCGGCAGAAATTACCACCCCAGCCGCATGAACACCAAAAGTTTTGTTAGTTCCTTCAATTCGCATCGCCATGTCAACCCAATGGCGAACGTGTGGTTCGTCATCGTATTTTTGTTTAAACTCTGGTGCTGGGGTTGTATCAGAAATCATCACCTTAAGTTTAGTTGGTTTACCCCGCACCACAGGAATTAACTTCGCCATTTTGTCTGATTCTCCATAAGGAATATTCAACACTCTGGCGACATCTTTCAACACAGCTTTAGAAGTTAATCGATTAAAGGTGATAATTTGGGCTACTCTTTCTGTACCATATTTATCGGTTACGTATTCAATAACTTTATCGCGTTGTTCAATGCAGAAATCTGTATCAATATCCGGCATTGATTTGCGTTCTGGGTTCAAAAATCGCTCAAATAATAAACCGTGATGTACGGGGTCAATGTTAGTAATTCGCATTGCATAAGCAACCAAAGAACCTGCGGCTGAACCTCGACCAGGACCGACGGGAATTTTATTATCTATAGCAAATTTGATGTAGTCCCACACAACTAAAAAGTATGTGGAAAAACCCATCTTTTGCAGCATTTTTAGTTCATATTCTAATCTTTCTTTATATTCTGTATCAACTTCGTTGATAGATTTGCGATTTAACCTTTCTAAAAGTCCTTGCCAAGCAACTTCTTCAACATATGTGTCGGCAGTGTGACCGGATGGTATGGGATAATTGGGAATGCGAGGCTCGCCCATAATTTGGTAAGGCTCGACTTTATTTGCAATTTCTTCGGTGGTAGTTATAGCTTCGGCAATGACATCATCTGATAAATGGTCGCGAAATAGCTGACTCATTTCTTCCGCAGATTTAAGATATTCTGTACCGCTATAACGCATTCTTTTATCTTCACTAATCAGCTTGCCAGTTTGAATACATAGCAAAGCGTCGTGGGCTTCTACGTCGAAACATGAAATATAATGGGAATCGTTGGTAGCTATAAATTTAATTCCTAGTTCCTTGGCAATTTTGATAATTTCAACATTAACAATTCTGTCTTCTTGGGAACCGTGGTCTTGAATTTCTAAATAAAAATCATCGCCAAATACTTCTTTATACCATTGAGCGACTTTACGTGCGGCATCGGGTCGATTGCTGAGAATTGCTTGGGGTATTTCTCCACCCAAACAAGCACTAGTAACTATCAAGCCTTCATGATATTCTTTGAGTAAGTCTTTGTTAATGCAAGGACGAGAAAAAATACCTTTACCTTGCACACCTTTGAGATGAGAAATTGTAGTTAATTTAACTAAATTTTTGTAACCTTTTGTATTTTTCGCTAAAACGACTTGATGATAACGGGGACGGCGTTCTTGTTTTTCGATATCGCCGTTAATTATATACATTTCGTTGCCAATAATTGGCTTAATATTTCTACTGCGGCAGGTTTTGATCAGTTCGATCGCACCATACATCACACCATGATCGGTTAAGGCGATCGCTTTCATACCGAGTGCGATCGCTTCATCGATCAACTCCGGTAACTGACTAGCGCCATCAAGCAAGCTGTAATCACTATGAATGTGCAAAGGAACAAAGGACATGTGCGTTACCCACCAGCGAACAACATAAGCGTTTTATATTAAACTACAGTAGCGAAGCTTCCATACACAGTTACAAAGAAAATATGCTTATGTTAAGGTGTAGATGCGATCGCCCTTGGCGTTGCCGCAGGCTAGCAGCTTGTCGCTATACATCGCACTTGTCCTCACCCGAGCCACCTTGCACTCGATTGCAGATGCACGCTTATTATTTTATTGTGGACAAGGAGTAGGGAAAAAACGGCAGTGCAGTCAGATAACTTTACATCAGTCACCCCGATGAAGACGCACCCGATAGTAAAGCACCCGCAGAATATATTGAGGGAATATTTTGCTCAAAATCAACATTGAACATTCTTGCTAAAATTTCTCTACCACGAAAGTGAGGCAGAAAATATACAGAGAACTGTCCAGCGAGACTGGTGATACAAAGACCGAGTATGACTACAAACAGAAATTGCAAAGTCCTTTTCGGTGAGACATTCACCGCAAACTTAGGTAAAAGCTGTTCTGTATGACTCGTTTGTTCTATTGAATTGTTGTTTTGTTCAAGCTGTTTTTTATTAGGTGCTGATTGTTCTGGCGAGGCTACTTTTTCCAGAAAATACTCAATAGTTTGCAGTTGAATCCAGCCATGTTTTGTGATAATTTCTTTCAAATGTCTGCCAGACGAATTTTGTTCTTTAAGTGCCGTTTCTAATTGAGATGGCGTTATCAAGCCTGCTTCAATTAAACACTCTTCTAAATGCTTTTGCTTACGCTTACTTATTTCCAAATTTGTCATCATACTTGCAATAACCACCTTTTTTAAGGGATTACCGTATCAATTAGTACAATATACCGTAAATTTATTTGGGTAGATGCTTTTGTGACACGGTTAAAGCTCAGGTTAAGTATAATTTAATTTAAAATTAAGTAAGATTATGTAAAAATTAAGTAAAAGCGATCGCATCTGCTTGGTGTAAGGCAAAATTCCTCGCAGTTTACGGATAATACGCAAAAATGATGGTAATTATTTATCCAAAATTATTTATAAATTTATGTAATTGGCAGCAATGCTGTTGTATTTGGAGTAACTACAGATTGTATTCAAGTGAAATCTCTTGAGTCGTGTTTCAATATATGCAATGCCTCAGTCTTCCCAAACGCAATGAACGAAACAGAAAGCATTCAGTCTGACACTAAACCTCGCCCTTGGTGGCAGCGTATCCCTCTCACATTGCAAATTATCATCGCCTTAGTGCTAGCAGTGTGCCTAGGAATTGCTTTGGGTGCAGGCAACTCCAACGCAGCCAACAAAGACTTGATTAACAACTTGGCAATTCCTGCTGAATTGGTGCTGAAAGCACTCCGCGCTTTAGCTACACCGCTGATTCTCGTAGCAGTGCTGCATACCTTCATGACTACGAATATTCCCGGTACAGCCGGACGAAAGTTAGCTGTATTACTTGTAACTAATACAACCGTAGCAATATTGATTGGGCTTTTAGTGGCAAACGTCTTGCGTCCCGGTACTTGGGGGCGTTTAGCGGCTCCAGAAAATACACAAGTAGCCAGTCAAAGTCTTGACCCTTGGGGACTACTAAGAGACGCTATACCGGAAGCCATTCTCAAGCCGCTGGTTGATAATAATGTTATACAACTTATTGTGATTGCTTTGAGCTTTGGCATCGTTTTACGGGCATTAAAATCAGAACAAATCGCCCAAGGCAAAAGAGGATACCAAGCGATTGAGGATTTAGTCGGAACTTTGTTCGAGGCAGTGATTCGCATCCTCAACTGGGTGATTGCTTTAGTACCTTTGGCAGTGTTTGGAATTGTGGCGAAAACTGTTGCTCTGCAAGGGTTTTCGCCATTTAAATCTCTGTTTGCCTTCATCGTCGCAGTGCTGCTGGCACTAGTGTTGCAAGCTTGTTACTACCTCACCAGAGTCAAATTAGGTTCTTGGGTGAACCCGTTAAAGTTCTTAGCTGGCGGTGCTGATGCCTATTTGACAGCTTTTTCCACTTCTTCTTCAACGGTGGCAATGCCTATCACGTTTGAAGTTTTACAGACAAAAATCGGCTTGCGGGAATCTTCTGCTTCTTTGGGAGCGCTGGTTGGGGCAAACTTTAATAATGATGGTACTGCCCTTTATGAGGCGATGTCTGCGTTGTTTATTTCCCAAGTGATTGGGCAACATTTGAATTTGGGGCAGCAGTTAATTGTGATCCTCACGTCCATTTTTGCATCGGTGGGCGCGGCAGGTATTCCGAATGCGGGATTAGTAACGATGACTTTGGTGTTTACTTCCGTTGGCTTGCCTACTCAGTATATAGCTTTGTTAGTTACGGTAGACTGGTTTTTGGATCGCTGCCGCACTGCGATTAATGTCATGGGAGACATGACTGTTAGTGCTTTGCTTGACGGCAAAAAACCTCGTACTCTAGACGAAGCCTAACGATTTTAGATTTTGCAGAAAGTCCGCAGAGACGTTCCCACGGAACGTCTCTAGGATAAATTACCTGAACATTGGGTCTAAAGCCTCCCCCTTCCAGGGGGACTTTTCCTAAACTCGTGATATAATCTTATCGTAGAGTTAGACGATAAGATGCTCATCTACGAAGCTAAATTAGAGGGAACACAAGACCAGTACGGACGGCTCGACGGGGCTATTCGTACTAGTCTTTTTGTTCGCAACTCTATTATTCGAGCTTGGTTGGATGGACAAATAAAAAGTCGTAATGATGCCTACAAACACTGCAAAGTTTTAGCCGATAATGCCCAATTTCCTTGGACTAAACAATTGAATTCTCAAGCAAGACAAGCTCATGCTGAAAGAGCTTGGGCAAGCATTGAGAGATTTTATCAAAATTGCAGAGCGCAAGTTAAAGGGAAAAAAGGATTTCCTCAGTTTAAAAAACAGTCTCTTAGAGCATCGGTAGAGTACAAAGTCAGTGGCTGGAAATTGTCAGAAGATAGGCGCAGCCTAGAATTCACTGATGGATTTAAAGCGGGTGTCTTTAAGCTGTGGGGAACTAGAGATTTGCACTTCTATCATCTCGACCAAATAAAACGGGTCAGAGTCGTTAGGCGCTATGACGGCTACTATGCACAGTTTTTAATTGACCATAAACGGGAGGAAAACAAAGGGTTAACGGGTAGGCAAGTTGGCTTAGATGTTGGTTTGAGTCATTTCTTGACAGATAGCTTTGGTGAAAAAGTAGATAATCCTAGATTCTTGAGCAAGGATGTTGGCAAAGTTAAACGTCTTCAGCGTCGTTTATCTAAGACCCAAAAACGAAGCAAGAATAGAGCCAAAGCTAGAAATAAATTAGGTAGAGCGCATCTCAAGGTATCACGCAGGCGTAACGATTGGGTTTGCAAGTTAGCCCAACACGTCATCCAGTCTAACGACTTGGTAGCAATTGAAAACCTAAAAGTGCGTAACATGCTCAAGAACCATTGTTTAGCTAAATCAATATCTGATGCCGCGTGGTATCGGTTCCGAGAGTGGTTAGAGTATTTTGGTGTTGTTTATGGTGTTCCGGTTATAGCGGTTAATCCGAGTTATACCAGCGCCGATTGCTCAAAGTGTGGAGAAACAGTAGTCAAAACACTAAGTACAAGAACTCATAAGTGTCCCCATTGCGGTTTTGTAGCTGATAGGGACGAGAACGCGGCAGTGAACATTTTAAAATCAGCCCTGAAAGAATGGGCAAATACGGTGGGGCGCACCGAATTTCAAGTCTCTGGAGAGATTCCCCTCTGCCTGAAAGTGGAAACACTCTCAGCTAAGGGAACTCAACGAAAGAGAAAGTCTAACTAGCGATGGTTAGAATCTCCGTGCGTTCTACGCCGGAGAGAACGTCAAGGATTCCATACTAATATTCAGCGATGCCAACCAAAATCTAAAATTGGCAAGTGGCTATTTAATGCTGTTGCGGTCCTTTGGCATCACATTCTTTAGTCCAACACCTTTTGAGAAGATCAATTCGCCAGATGTTGGCAAAGCGATGAGGATTTAATACCAACTTATTATGGCTAAATAGGGGCTGGTTGAGATACTGCCAGAGAGGAAATTTAATCTTGTTGTGTTTTGGGGTCATGGGAAAGGCAAAATATTATAAAAGCGTTGTGGCAGTAGTTGGCATTTACTATAAAAGATGCTGACTACTGAAGTTCTAGTCAAACATTACACACTATATATTCAATTGTCTTTGTGGCAATTGCGGAATCTTGTCACACAGATTCAAGTGTTTGAGAGTTTTTGACTGAGAATATATATAAGATTGATGGCAGTAGACTGAAGAAATAAGGTATATTACTGTGTTTATCTAATTCTCTGCCAGCAAAAGCACCGCTGGTGGTATTGATATTGCGGGGGCAAAGCATTATTGGGGTTTTCAATTGGGTGAAATACATCAAGAATTAAGGAATTACACACAAACATATACAAATACTGATAAGGTAATACTTCATCCGGATAAGAGCGGATACAATAAACCGCCTTGGCTATTGTTTAGCCAAGGCGGTAGTAATATCGTGTCCGGTTATATAGACGATAAGTCCTCGTTTGATCAGATGAGGACTTCAGTCCTCACTACGAAGATATTTTATTATGGTTAGGTGAACGGACATGATGTAATTAGCGATCGCCTACGTCCAATCAGCGCATCCTAATAATGATTGCCTGATTTGCGATGGTGAACGGCAGTTACAGCATCAGGTTTGAGCAATTTTCCATTGTCAACGGTGGCATAGACAACCCAGTGATCGCCACATTCCATGCGTTGGTTGACAGAACACTCAAGATATGCTGAAGCATCGGTGAGGACTAAACAGCCATTTTCGGCAATTTCTGTAGAGAAGCCGGAAAATCGCTCTTCGCCTGGGGCAAAAGATTTGCGGAAGTGCTTGACGAAATCTTGTTGATTGCCTTCAGCTAAGATGTTCAGGGCAAATTTACCCCCAGAATACATCAAAGATTCAATTGCTCGGTCTTTGGCAATACCAACGGTAATTCCAGGTGGGTTAAACGTTGCTTGCGAAACCCAAGCACCTAACATCGCTGTGGAGACTTCTCCTTGCTTTGCCGTAATTACACATAGCGAACCGACAATTCGACCAACGGCTTGTTCCACAGGAGTTACAGCTTGTTGTGGCAAACGTAATTTTTTCGCCTTTTTCAAAGTTTGGGCAAAATCTGTACCGGTTTCTTCACACTCCTTGAGAATGACATCCGAGGGTTTGAATTTGACGCGCATGGTTTCAAACCCAAACCGATATCCAGCATCGCGGAGTTTGCCTTCAATTAAATCAAATGCTTCGCCACTCCAGCCATAGGAACCAAAGACACCGGCGAGTTTGGTGTTGTCACCAACGCCGAGAACAAGACCTAAAGCTGTTTGCACTGGGGTGGGTGCATGACCACCAAGGGTAGGAGAACCGATGATAAAACCATCTGCCTTTTCCACAGCAGCGCGAATTTCATCAGGTTCGGCAAATTCGCAGTTGATTGATTCTACTGCAACACCACCTTTAGTTAATCCGAGAGCGATCGCTTGCGCTAAAGTTGCTGTATTGCCATAAGCTGAAGCATACAATAAAGCAACTGTTATCTCCCGACTCGTTTGAGAATGACTCCATTCTTCATAAGAATGGATAAGTTCGACAACACCGTAACGCACCAAAGGTCCGTGACCGGTAGCTATCATTCTCACTTGCAGTTCTGATAGTTTCTCTAAAACTGCTTGTACGTGAGTTGCATGAGGCGCCATCAAACAGTCGTAGTAATAGCGCTGATCTTCTTTTAAACCTTCGCGGTTTTCATCAAAAACTTGTTCGCCACAGATATGAGCTGCAAATAACTTATCTGTGTAGAGAATTTGCGTTTGTTGGTCGTAAGTACAAAGACCGGCCGGCCAGCGTGGACTAGGTGTAGGAACAAATTTTAAAACATGACCCTTACCTAAATCTAAAGTTTCTTTCCCGCGCATGACGATGATTTTTAAATCTCGGTCTGGGAAAGTAGTACGCAAATCTCCCGCTGCTGGTAACGAACAGACAAAAGTAATTTGCGGTGCAAGTTCTAGCAGCGCTTTGAAGGTGGCGATACGGTTAGGACTAAAGTGACCTAAAATTACATAATCCAACTTTTTAAAGTCGAAAGAATGCCGCAATCCTTCGATAAAAATATCAGTGAAGGTTTCCGCCGGCGGGTCAACAAGTGCAGTTTTATCACCTTCGATTAAATAGCAATTGGAAGTTGTACCTCTTTCCAGTGCATATTCAATTTCAAACCGCAGACGCGACCAGCTACGCGCTCTCATTACTGTAGTGTTTGTGGCGATCGGTAAAATCTGAACGTCACGGGGTTTGGAATCGCTCATAGGTGTGGAGTGAAGGGTGAGATAGCGTTTGAGTGATGGGGAGCAGGGGGAGCAGGGGGAGCAGGGGGAGCAGGGGGAGCAGGGGGAGCAGGGGGAGAAAAAAGAATTATTCTCCTTGTCTCCCCCTCTCCCAGTCCCCAGTCCCCAGTCCCTAGTCCCTAGTAGTAATTACCTACTTTGCGGTGGCGAACTGCGGTGAGTCCATCTTTGGAAACACGACCTTCTTGGACGGTGCAGTAAAGAATCCAGTGGTCGCTACATTCCATGCTGCTGGTGACTTCACATTCCATGTATGCTAAAGCATCTGTGAGAATGGGAGAACCGTTTTTCGCATTTTGGGTTTTAATGCCGGCAAAACGGTCAGCACCGGGAGGTAGACGCTTGAGGAAGTGCTTTTTCAGCTCTTGATAATTTCCTTCTTCTAAGGCATTGAGGACGAAGCGATCGCCTACGTGCAATAATGATTCCATTGCTCTATCTTTGGCAACGGCAATTGTAAATCCTAATGGTTGCAAACTCGCTTGCGCTACCCAAGATGCCAACATTGCACTGCTGACATCACCTTTTTTGCTGGTAAGAATATACAGTCCGCTGCTAATGCGTCCCAGCGCTTTTTCCATGTTGACATCAAGAGACTTTATCTGCTTGATGTTGCGTTCGCGCATCAACAATTGTCCCAAGTCTGTACCAGCTTCTTCACACAATTGGTATGTGGCTGCGGTGGGTTCACCTTTAATCCGAATTGCGGGAAAGGCTTCTTTGACACTCAAGTCGATGAATTTTCTCCGGAGGGTATCAATCGGTTCGTCATCCCCACCGTAAGATTCAAATAGCCCGACTTTTTGCTTGTTGTTGGCGACAACTAAAAGCGAATTAATCGCTGCTTGAGCTGCAACCGCTGCGGTTGGCGGCATTCCGATAATGATACCAGCTGCTCTACCTGCCAGTTCTTGAATTTCTTGGATTTCCGCACTGGATAAGTCCATCATTTCGACGGCTACCCCAGTTTTTTGGACTCCTTCATTAATCGACATGGCGAGGCGATCGCTATAGCCGTAGTCTGAGACGTAAAATAAGGCTACGGTTGTTTGCGCTTCTGCTTGGATTTGGCTCCAGCTTTGGTAGCGTTCTGTGAGAAAATCAAGGTTGTGGTGGAGTAGGGGTCCGTGACCGTTGGCGATGATGTTGATTTTGCCTAGTTCGCCCATTCTCTTCATTGCATTTAGCAAAGAGCGAGCATTGGGACCCATTAAGCAATCGTAGTAAAATCGAAAGTCAGCTTCTATTGCTTCTAAGTCTTCGTCAAAAGTGCGCTCGTCGCAAAAGTGCATCCCAAAAGCATCACAGGTGAAGAGAGTTTGGGTTTTGCGATCAAAACTGAATATTGTATCGGGCCAGTGCAAGTTAGGCGCACTAACGAATTCTATAATGTGTCCTTTGCCTAAGTCAATGCGATCGCCACTTTTGACAATTCGCTTGGAAAAAGGCTCGTGTACCAAGCCTTCGAGAAATTGTAGGGCAATTTTTGAACCCAAGACGGTTGCTCTGGGCGCTAATTGCAAAACTTCTTCCACCAAGCCGCTGTGGTCTGGCTCTGTGTGGCTGATAATGATATAATCAATTGCCTTAGGATTGATTAAACCTTTAAGCGTGTCTAAATAGAGTTGCTCAAACTTCCGGTGGGAAGTATCAACTAATGCGGTTTGTTCACCGCGAATTAGATATGAGTTGTAGGTTGTACCGTTTTGCAAACCGAATTCGATGTCGAAGCGATCGCGATCCCAATCAAGAGAACGAATCGCTGTCGTATCCGGGGCAATTTCTACAGTTTGTATTGTTAGCCGTTTTTGGGCATTCTCTGCGATCGCTACCATTATTCGTCTCCGAACGCAAATATCAGTATTTTTCTCTCTTTTTATTTTGCATCTAAATATTTTTTAAAGTTGTAATAAAAAGCATAAATTATGTAATTGTAAAAGTAGCAAATATTGCTCTTTTTCAGCATACTTTTTTTACGATCATATTTTGATAACAAAAAGCAGAAACTCCTGATGCCAATTTGTATCTAATGTGCATACTTATCTTCCATGTTTATCAACTGAAACATTGTGTTCTAAAGCATAGATAAGAAAAATTATTTTGTAATTTAGGCTTCAAAAGTTAAGTGTAAATATTTACTAATAAATTGAGCAATGGGCAATGGGCAATGGGTAAGAAAAATTATCTCCATGCCCCATGCCCAATGTGCCCAATTATTTATTACCAATATTCATAAAAAAGGGCGAGTTAGATGATGTGAAAATGCCATCTGCATGACTGCACCCAAGGCTAAACCTGTTAATGAAAAAATACTCGTAAGAAAAAAGGTTTGCCGTTCTCCTAAACCGCATGTTTGAACGTCTATCCTTAATAAAATGTTCGCCGAAATGATTAGCAAGGTATCAAGAAATACTCTAAACCAGGCGAGCATCAGAAAGAACAAGAACGCAGCTAAAATGGAAAAAGCGAAACCTCTAGTGTCCGATTTAAAGAAGAAAATAGAATAGTCTGCAATCTTCAACCAGGGAGTTGTCAAGGCTGATAGCAAAAACAAGATAGCTGTAACTACCGTCAACCAAACAAACCAAGGCAATTGTGCTTGCGATATCAACCAGCCCAAGCTACCGTAGGCAAGCACTACTAACGTTAGGGAAACCCAAGGAAAACTTTTCATACATTGACATGGGTTGATTTAGCAGTACCATATCAAGCTATTATTCCACAACTATCTCCTCTGCTGCAAGCAAATCTTTTCAGCTACTTGACAATTGGCTGAGTTTATGGATTATATAAAATACGATTAATTATTATATACTTGGTAAGGCAAATTTAGGTGGATAAATTTTTACTTTAATGATTTAGACTAGAAGTTTAACATATGAGTGCATTTTCCCTTCAATCAATAGGATCGTATGCTGTTGCAAAGAAAGACAAACAAGTTTACAGATAATTAGCCGTCAAATTAGTTAAATATGTTCTTAAATATTTGTAAACTGTTAGCAGCTAAGTAGCCGCGTGTCACGTCTTATTAAGGAATTATCATGAGACAACTTGTTATTGTTGAGCGCGTATGCCTCATCGGTCATATTTTATCGAAGGTTTTTGGACTGCTTGGTATACTACTAGTCATACCTAATGCCGAAGTAATTCTCAATTTAGGCACAGTTGGGCAAACTGCGATGCAGTCGAGTATGGCTAACGGCGGTGTAATTGATATTATATTAGGTACAGTAGCTGTCAGTATTTTTGCTTATAGAGTATTGGGATGGCGAAACTGGTTAGCATTCATGCTGCCATCTGTGTTTATCTCTGTAGGAAGTGAACTGCTGGGAACTAGCACAGGATTTCCATTTGGTGATTATAGCTACTTAAGTGGATTGGGCTATAAAATTGCAGGTTTAGTACCGTTTACGATTCCTATATCCTGGTTTTATGTTGGTCTTTCGGCGTATTTAATCGCCAGAGCTGGGTTGCAAGTGGCTGAAAAACCAAGTTTAGTGCGTCACATTGCTGCTATAGCGGTGGGTGCTTTATTATTCACCTGCTGGGACTTTGCTTTAGAGCCAGGTATGAGTCAAACCGCTTTTCCATTTTGGTATTGGGAAAAACCAGGAGCTTTCTTTGGGACACCTTACCAAAACTATGCAGGTTGGTTTGGTACTAGTGCTTTATTCATGGCTGTAGCAGCGCTGTTGTGGAAAAATGCGTCGATTAAATTAGAGCGATCGCAACTCAACATTCCTTTAGTCGTTTATATCAGCAATTTTGTCTTCGCTGCCGGACTCAGCTTAGGATCTGGGTATGCGATTCCAGTTTTGCTGGGCTTTGTAGGTGGTGTAGTTCCGGCTTTGGCTTTGTGGTGGAGAACTGCAAATGCACCGGCACAAATAGCCGTTGAACCAAACACAGAAATGCAAGTGGCTTCAGTCAAAGTTGCTTTGAAGTAAGCATTTTTAGAAACAAGGGGAGTGAGGAGTGGGGGACAAGGAGAAATTTTAGAATCTCATGCCCATTCCCCATTCCCCATTCCCATTGCCTATTTTCTACTCCGCTGTTGATCTACACGTAGTTTTGTTTGGTGTCGGGATCTAAATCCCCCTCACCAAACAGTCTTCAATTTTGAATTTTGAATTTTGAATTTTGAATTATTTAACGCTATTTTTGCTACTTATCCAAGTACCGGCAACAGCGATTCTGCTCTCGCGTCTGCTGAAAGGACCCAGACGGCATCCCCCCATTGAACCACAACAACCAACGCCAGAGCTTTTAGGTAGTGTCAGCGTTGTCGTCCCCACTTTAAATGAAGCTCTTCGCATTAGCCCTTTGTTGGAATGTTTAAGCCGGCAAAGTTACGAACTTAGGGAAATTATTGTTGTAGATAGTAAGTCCCAGGATGGCACTCCGGACTTAGTAAAAATGGCGCAGCAGCAAGATCCCCGCTTTCGCCTGATGACGGATGATCCTTTACCCCCTGGTTGGGTGGGGCGTCCTTGGGCGTTGCATAATGGCTTTTTACATAGTTCAGAGGGAAGTGAGTGGTTTTTGGGGATGGATGCTGATACCCAGCCCGATCCCGGTTTAATTGCTGGTTTGGTGAAGACAGCAGAAGCTGAAAAATATGACTTGGTTTCTCTCTCCCCTCAGTTCATCCTGAAATATCCAGGGGAATGCTGGCTACAACCGGCGTTGTTGATGACTCTACTTTATCGATTTGACCCGGCTGGTGTGAATACCAAGCAGCCAGAACGGGTAATGGCGAATGGACAATGCTTTTTGTGTCGTCGCCGAGTTTTAGCGGCTGTGGATGGCTATAGCAGTGCTGGGGGTTCTTTTTGTGATGATGTTACTTTAGCTCGGAATATTGCCGCCCAAGGGTTTAAGGTGGGCTTTCTGGATGGTGCGAAGGTGCTAAAGGTGCGGATGTATGAGGGAGCGCTGGAGACGTGGAAGGAATGGGGGCGAAGTCTGGATTTGAAAGATGCATCTTCCCGCGCTCAGTTGTGGGGAGATTTATGGTTACTTTTTGCAGTCCAAGGTTTACCTCTTTTTGTCGTCCTCACTTACCTCTTTCTTTCCCCATCTCTCTCCCTCCCCCACTCGCCCACTCCCCCCCTCCTCCTAGTAGGTTTGAATGTATTTCTGCTGGTGATTCGCTTTGCTTTATTATTCGCGATCGCACCTTCTTATGATCGCACTCGTGCTAATGGTGGCTGGTTATTCTGGCTTTCTCCTTTAGCCGATCCCCTAGCTGTGCTGCGAATTTTCTTATCTGCATTTCGTACTCCACGCGAATGGCGAGGACGGAAGTATAGTGCTGAGTAAGGAGTGGAGGAGTGGAGGAGTGGAGGAGTGGAGGAGTGGGGGAGTGGAGCACAATTATTTCTCCCCATCCCCCCATCCCCCCATCCCCCCCTCTCCTTATCCCCCTATCGCTGCATCATCTTCGCCACCTAAGCGATCGCCTCTTTCTAGTTCCCAGAGAATTTGATTACCTTCTCGTCGTACCCGTGAAACAATCCAGTTGCGCCAGCGCCATTGATCTCCCCGACTGGTGACAGCGCTGGCGTGAACATCCATTAAATCTGCCAGTTCGGAACTGGTGATTAAGTAGCCTTTTGTGGCTATTTCATCGGCAATATGCAAAGTTTCAACTAAGCTGCGGAGATGCGCCACCCTCATCTCTGGTGGTCTTTCTTCGATTGTTGTCGATATAGATGGCTCCATAATTGTTGTATCTGTTGCAATACTGATTTCTTGTTTGCTTTTGTTAATTATTGTCGAGTTTGTATCACAGTCAGATACTTTTGCTACATTTATCTCGCTAATTTCCGTTAAGGATTGCTGAGAATGAGTGTAAGCGAGTTGTTTGAGTGATGGGGTTTTGCCACTGGCGTAAGCGCGAGCAATCACATCACAGCGTTCGTTACCTATGTTACCAGAGTGACCCCGGACATGTTCCCATTTTACTTTGCGACTGTTGAGTTCATCTAGTTGTTCCAAAAGGTCTTGATTTTGGACAGGGTTGCCATCGGCTTTTTTCCAGCCTTTCTTTTTCCAACCTTTCACCCACTTGGTAACGCAGTTGATTAGGTATTCGCTATCGGTATAAAGCGGAACGGGTTCTTTTTGCCCAGATTCTTCTAGGAATTCTAGAGCTGCGATCGCTGCTTGCATCTCCATTTTATTATTGGTGGTATGCGGAGAGCGATCGCCCATTTCATAAATTGAGCCATCGGTAAAATAGACGACTACACCCCAACCACCAGGACCAGGGTTGCCGGTGCAAGCGCCATCAGTATATATACTTTGAATTGTGCGTTGAGAAGACATGGTTAAAATATCGAACCGCGAAGACACGTTCGCGCAGCGTCTCCGACAGGAGAAGGACGCGAAGGAAGAAATTATTAGCGACGAAGGCTGCGAAGCAATATATACGTTAACATGGCAAAAATCAACCCTATGCCTAAACTCAAGGCAAAGATTTGGCTTTGGTAAGCCAGAGGGTTTTGATTTTTGGGTATTTCGGCTAGGATGACGGCAGATCCTATTTGGCTGGTTGCTAGCCCCACACCTGCGATGCCGATGAATTCTTCAAGGTGGCGATCGCTTTTTGCTTGGTAGATATCAATCGTACCTTGAATTGTACTAATTAAATTTTGCAGCAGGGTTAAGCCTGGGCTGAGGTTAATGTAATCTGTCTCTACTTGTTGCAGATATTTTTCAGCACTAAATTCGCTGAATTCTTGCATAAATTGTAGCTGATTGTAGCTATTTTCTCTGGAAATCTTCTCTAGTCGCTTTTTGTAATTATTCAGATTAACTTCAATTGTGCGTCCTTGGTCATCAAGGTAGCTTAAATCTATTGCATAGTGCGATAAAATTGTCAATGTATGAGTTAAGGTTTCTTGTAATTCTTGAATATTAAGTTTACCTGCGTTTATTTGTTGTCCTAATTCAGTGATTTTTTTGACTATTTGTTGCACTTCGTGAAAATCTTTCTTGAGTTTGCTTTTCAATTTGCGGCTTTGGTGGTAAGCCCAAATAATTTTATGACGGTAGCAAAATAGACGAATTAAATCGAAATATACATTGGCGATGCTTTTGGTAATATCGTCAAGCGATCGCTCTGGCGGAAACAAACATATTAATATATGAAAGCTATCTTGAAAGCTTTTTTCATCAACCCAACCAGCAGGCTGTTCCCACGCTTCAAATGCAGTTGCACCTAAAAAACTACCTTGCTTTTTCAAGTTGATTTGACTTTGAGAATTGGGGTTTATTTGCAGATAGCATTGTTCGGCGATCGCTTTAATTTCTTCATCGTTATAATTTTTTGACAACTGTCCCCAAAGAAACCAGGTTTGACCGAGTTTTCCTTGCTGATGTATGCGGGATTCTATATTTTCTTTAATATCTTGAAAGCGGCTGATAGATTTGCTGTTGTTATCATTGATAACAGAGCAATCTACCTGAAGGGCATAGGTATCACCTAATTGCAGTGCGTAGTAGTAGCCTTCTAAGTCTGAGAGAAAGTTTTCAAGTTTTTCTGGTACGAGTAACTCGACGTAATCGGCTTCGGTTTTTTCCAGAAAAGCGAGTTCTTTAAGTAAATCCTGTTCTTGAGGATTAAGTTGTTGGTAATCTTTATTTAATTCTGGTTTGATTTTCCGCCAAAATTGATGACGATTTTGGTTAATTTGCTCGTCTGTTTGTCCTAAGCCTTGTTGCAAATCGTAGACAAATAAATCAACAGTTGGGTAAATGAGATTATACTGTTGATTCATGGCATAGGCATTTGTAAAGAACGAATAATTATTGCCCAAACATCTTTAGACTTACTTACAGAGTCAGTAGCATTGAAAATGGGTTGAGAGATTTCAGTTAACTTTTCGTCTTCAACTTGTTCGTCAATGGCAACAAGAATATTGTTGATTTCTGTGCTTTGCTGTTCCGCAGCATGATTAATTTTAGCTGGTAAAGGTCCTCTACTCCGGATTTTGCTATTTGCGTTGAAAGATTCGTGAATTTGTTCGTAGTAAGTTGCAAGCGGGGGATAACTCATCGCAATTTCATACAGTTTGTCAATATCCGCCGGAATGTTAATATTATTTACCTGCGCTTGCACAGCATCTGGCAAAGGTGCGTCAAGCTGATAAAGTGCAAAAAGAAAAGCTTTGAGTTCCGAGGCTTCTAAAGGTTGCATGATAAATTCCCAGTAATTGTAAAAGCTGCCCAGAAATAAGGGTGATTATAAGGTTTATTATTTGGTTCTGTTGTATTGTTAATATTATTTAAATGGCGTGACAAGAAACGGCGAACTATGCTTTCATCTTCCGCAAGTTGGGCGATTTGGGCTGCATACCATTCTGCAAGTTGTGCGTTTGTGGCATTTCGCAACCATTGGGTAGCTTTAGCCAAAGCGATCGCCTCTGATTTTTCTTGTTGCAGCAATTGGTAAAATTGAATCATCACCAAAGCGCTGGCAGCTGATTCTACAGTCCACAAGGTACTGACGACATGCGCCACACCGCAACTCATAAACCCACTGACAAGCCCCACATATTCGGTAGTGATGGTATGATTACCTGCGATCGCGCTTTCGCAAGCTGCAAGACTAACGAGTTTGTAACTTCTCAAATCAAAGTTGCGGATATCCGCAAGAGTAAGTTTATCTTCACCCGCTAACGCCAAGTGCGATAAAGCAGGATTGTCAAAATTGTATTCGCCATGTCCTGTAAAATGAAAAATACTGTATTTTTCCGGCAAAGCAGTTATTAGCGCTTCTTTTGTGGCTTGTTTAGATAAAAGACGAGTGGGTTTGGCGAACATCCGGTTTATCGCTTCCGATTCAATTTGGGCAAATTCCAACGAGGGATAACCTTTGCTGTTGGGATGTTCGATACTTAATAAATTGTCCTGCTCATAGCCTTTATTTTCAAAGAGGGTTGAAGGAATCAAGCCAATTTGAGCGCTGGGTAGATAGGTGATGGTGAAATCATCGGGAAACAGCGCATGGAGAGGGAAGCGGTGTAAGTCGCGGTGAGGAATCAGGATGAGATTTTGGATTGACCTCTCCCCTGAATCTTGCTCCCCCTTCCCTCGCAGGGAAGGGGGCTGGGGGGTTAGGTTTAGTGCGCTAACTATAGCGGAGATATCAAGAATATTACTTAGTTGGCAAAGCATTTCGGGCAAGTTGTCGCGCCAGTTGGAACCTCTCTCCTGCGTTCGCGCAGCGTCTCGAAGAGAGGAGAGAGGCTTTGATTCCTCCCCCTTTCCTTGCGCCTGATCGGGCTGGGGGGTTAGGTTGTCGCGCCAGTTGTAACCTCTCTCCAAACCTCTCTCCTGCAAGGATAGAGGCTTTGATTTCTCCCCCTTCCCTTGCACCTGATGGGGTTGGGGGGTTAGGTTCGATGTTTGCTTATCTTTGCCTTTGCGATAATCGGCGTATTGTTCATTCCACTCTTTCACCCAGTCTTCAAACTCGCGCAAGCGTTGCGTTTGGCTGAGAAGCCCGACTTCTTCAAGAAACCCGCTTTCTTGGGTTTCTCCTAAGACGATGGGTGATGGCGCGTTGTGTTTGAGGATGAAAGTGTGTAGGGCGTAAGGGCTAATATGCCAGTAAACAACAGCAGTTGTAGAATTGAGCAACTGTTGCATATCTGAGTAGCTGGGTGAGGAAATTTCATCACTCCACGCAGACAAAAGCCAACTTAAACAGGCATTTTTGCCCTGTTCTGCTAATTCAACTGCTTGCACCAGATTCCCAGACTGCACCGCTAAATCAACAGTCAACTGCTGAAAGCCTGCAAACTTCAAAGCCAGTTGTTTTTTACTTTCATCAGAGCGATTTGCTTCACTCAGCAAGCGGCGTAAAAAATCTGTCCCGCGTCGCTGGAGTTCTTCAACTTTGGCGGTTTCGTGCAAATCCAAGTGGACGCGAATCAAGTCTCGCAAAACCTCCAGATGCAACTCAGGAAAATCTGCTTCTGTGAGAGTTTTCAGCGCCAGGTTGTAGCTTTTAACAGCCTTGTACCAATAAACGCGGGGGTAGGAATCTCCTCGCCCTCGGAAGTAGTGAGCATTACCTATTTTCTGATGTAATTTTCCCCAGCCTTCTGGGTGCGTGTCTTGCTGGCAATACTTCAAACCTTCCTCATAGCTTGCCAATTGTCCCTCATAGCCGCGCTGATTAAGGGTTGGATTTGTCTGTACTATGCCAATTAACAAACTCGGTAGCTGATTATAACTAACTGATTTTTCTGCCGCAATGCCCCGGTTAATCCAAGCTTCGTAGTAATCAGGTTTGATTTGTATGGCTTTGTCGAAGGAGGCGATCGCTTCTTCAAATTGCCTTAAATTAAGCAGCGCAACACCCCAGTTATACCAAGCTGAGTCCTTATCAGGTTTGATTTCTATGGCTTTGTCGAAGGATATGATCGCATCTTCATACCGTTGCAAGTGATCGCATAGCACAGCACCCCGGCTATTCCAACTTTCGCAAGAGTCAGGTTTAATTTCTATGGCTTTGTCGAATGAAGCGATCGCTTTTTCATATTGCCCTAACTTATTCAGCGCAATACCCCGGTTTAACCAACTTTCGCAAGAGTCAGGTTTAATTTCTATAGCTTTGTCGAATGAAGCGATCGCCTCTTCAAATTGCCCTAAATTACCCAGCGCATTACCCCGGTTAATCCAAGCTGAGTCATAATCAGGTTTAATTTCTATAGCTTTGTCGAATGAAGCGATCGCATCTTCAAATTGCCCTAAGTTACCCAGCGCAAGACCCCTATACCAAGCTGAGTCATAATCAGGTTTAATTTCTATAGCTTTGTCGAATGAAGCGATCGCATCTTCAAATTGCCCTAAATTATCCAGCGCAACACCCCGGTTATACCAAGCTGAGTCATAATCAGGTTTAATTTCTATGGCTTTGTCGAATGAAGCGATCGCATCTTCAAATTGCCCTAAATTACGCAGCGCAACACCCCGGTTATACCAAGCTGAGTCATAATCAGGTTTAATTTCTATGGCTTTGTCGAATGAAGCGATCGCTTCTTCAAATCGCCCTAAGTTAACCAGCGCAAGACCCCTATACCAAGCTGAGTCATAATCAGGTTTAATTTCTATAGCTTTGTCGAATGAAGCGATCGCTTCTTCATCGCGCCCTAAATTACGCAGCGCAACACCCCGGTTATACCAAGCTGAGTCATAATCAGGTTTAATTTCTATGGCTTTGTCGAATGAAGCGATCGCATCTTCATAGCGCCCTAAGTTAACCAACGCCGCGCCCCGGATATACCAAGCTGAGTCGAAGTCAGGTTTGATTTCTATGGCTTTGTCAAAAGATGCGAGCGCATCACTATAGCGTACTAATTTATACAGACTCATACCCCGGTTGAACCAAGCTGAGTCATCATCAGGTTTAATTTCTATGGCTTTGTCGTAGGATGCGATCGCTTCTTCATGTCGTCCTAACTTTTCCAGCGCAACACCCCGGTTAATCCAAGCTTCGTGTTTATCAGGTTTGATTTCTATAGCTTTGTCGAAGGATGCGATCGCTTCTTCAAATCGCCCTAAGTTAACCAGCGCAAGACCCCGGTTATTCCAAGCTGAGTCATCATCAGGTTTAATTTCTATAGCTTTGTCGTAGGATGCGATCGCATCATTAAATTGCCCCAAATAATTCAGCGCAACCCCCCGGTTGAACCAAGCGTGGTGATAGTCAGGTTTGATTTCTATGGCTTTGTCGTGAGATGCGATCGCATCACTATATCGCCCTAACTTATCCAGCGTTACACCCCGGTTATGCCAAGCGTGGTGATAGTCAGGTTTGAATTCTATAGCTTTGTCAAAGCTGGTGAGCGCATCACTATACTGTTGCAAGTGATCGCATAGCACAACACCCCGCCCATTCCAAGCTTCATAGTAGTCAGGTTTGATTTCTATAGCTTTGTCGTAAGATGCGATCGCACCTACAAAATCCCCAGCCTCGTATTGCTCATAACCTCGGTCAAACCACGCTTCTGCATCTCCCTCCTCTCCTTCCTCCGCGTCCTCTGCGCCTCTGCGGTTCGTTTCTCCCCCCCTCAACAACCGCATCCCAATATCACGCGCCACCTCTCCCACATCCCCAACATCCAACTCACCCAACAGCACCATCCGCTGTGCTAACTCCGCATTCGGTGCATTTGACACTAACAATCTTTCACCAAAACCCCGCAACCACTCCACCAAAGCAGCCTGAGCGATTTTGTTTCCATCCAAAAAGCCTCTTACCCGTCCCCGACTCCAGCCCTCATTCACCCCAGCCAACAGTTCCAGAAACAACGATTCATACTCTGCATCTGTCGGCTGTTTCCGTGGTTCTACGGGCGTGTGTTCCCCCAAGGGTGGAGATGGAGACTTGCTATTAAATAAGCGCACTAAAGACCTTTTGAGCCACCGCCAAAGCCGCTTGAGCATTTGCCGCAACCTTGTATCGCTTTATTTCGTGTATTATAGCGATTTCACTGAAAGGCAAGCGCTAAAGCGCTGACTACCAAAGATTATTTTTTAATTGATATTACTTGTTCAATAAAATTCTGCCAAGTTTCATTAGGAATCCAAATTTTCTGTAAGTCCTTTTTTGCATCTTCATCACTAATACTTTGATGAAGGTGGCGATAAAGATACATGAAGGCTGAAACTCGCATATTTGCAGCGCAATGGACAAATAGTTTTTTATCAGTATTTGCTTCCATGACGCTAAAAAATTCTTTCACATTCTCGATTGTTGGGTTTTCCCAAACTACGGGAATATGGACATATTGCATACCTTGACTTTCGACTATTTGCTTTTCATCTTTTAAAGCGTTAGGTGATTCTGGCAGCGCTAGATTAACAATAACTTGATATCCTGCTCCTTTGATTGCTTGAAACTGTTCTTGAGTTGGTTGTCCTGAACTGGCGATCGCATCCGATAACTTCAGAAAATTATAAATATCTTCAATTTTGTTTTTAGACATATTGTGTTCCTAAAAAATGAACGCTAATGCCAATAATAGTTTTAAAATAAAACCAAGGCTTCTAGCATCGACACAGCATTCGGGGAGAGTAAAACTTATGGTTGCTAATCCACAGTTTAATTTTATGGCTCCCCAGGAATATCTGGAATGGGAACCAACTCAAGAAATCCGCTACGAGTATATTGATGGCGAAGTTTTTGCCATGACGGGTGGTACAAAGCCCCACAACCGAATTGCTGGCAACCTTTACACTGCTCTAGATAGTTATCTCGCAGAAAAAGGCTGTGAGGTTTACATTGCAGATGTCAAGGTGCAAGTTTCCCCAGCCGGACCATACAACTACCCGGATTTAGTCGTGACTTGCGATTCCAGAGATAGGGATTCTAATCAATTTGTGCAGTACCCTTGTCTGATTGTAGAAGTACTCTCACCTTCCACAGAAGCTTACGATCGCGGCTCTAATTTTACCAGATATCGCAGGCTGAACACTTTGCAGGAGTATGTTCTCATCCAGTCAGACCAAGTTGGAGTAGAGTGTTTCCGGCGCAACGAGCAAGGTCTTTGGGTGCTTTACCCTTATGAAGCCGGAGAAACTTTAACTTTGGAGAGTGTAGGATTCTCTCTTCCTGTGGAAGCCCTCTACCGACAAGTTAGGTTTGATTCAAAAGAGCATGAAACCTGAGGCTAACTCTCATACAAAGTACCATCTTTACGTGTAAACATCCAACCATCAGGAGTGGATTTGGCAACTATGTCATGATCTGGATAGTATACTTGATCATCAGGAGTTCTATCTCCAATTTCTAAATAAACTACTATCGCATCAGATTTATTCACCAGTTGATGTCCATTTTCCTCACCAGCAGGAAAACCCGCCATCATACCCCGTTTTAATATTTGTTCTCCCTCGTTGCTAATTAGCGTAATTTCACCCTCTATTACATAGATAAACTCATCTTGTCGCGTATGCCAATGCCTCAGTGCAGAACAGCTTCCCGGCGCAAGTTTCACCAAATTTACACCGAAGTTTTTCAAATTAGCCGCATTACCTAACGCTTGTTTTACTCTTCCTACTATCAGAGGTTTAAATTCATCTGGATAAACTGAAGTTGTGCGGCTGGGTACATTTTCCGGGTTAATTATCATTTGCAATTTCCTTATTTGATTGATTCATTTATTCGGAACATCAACTGGATTTTACTAAATTTAGATGTAAAGCCCCAGCGCTCATAATATGGAACCATTTCTGGCAAACAGCAAAGGGCAATCCAATCTATTGATTTTAACTGCGGATGATTGACAACTGCGTCCATCAACTTAGAGCTAAGTTTCATATTTCGATGGGTCGGCTTAATAATAACATCGAAAATAATTGCCCGATAAACAAAATCAGTGAGAAGGCGAGTAAAACCAATTAATTTTTCATTATCATCAACTAACCCGATAATAATGTCTGATGCTGCAAGCATCTGCACTACGTCTTGATGTGTACGTTTGTTGCTCCAAAATTCGTTTTTATATAAATCCAGCAGTTCCGAGATTTGATTTTCGGTCAATTGTGAAACAATTCGGTACGCCATAAGCGAATGCTATCTTCAAATGCTGGGAAGTAGACTTAATTAAACTAAATATACTTCGTCATTTAATATTTAATAATGTTCACTACTTAACAAGTCATGAACAAGTGGATTTAGCCAAACTCTGAAAGTCAAATTTCTTCAGCATTTCTAGAAATGTGAACACAGCAGGAACATGAAGAGCATTAGATAAAATTGCTACTCCCATTACTCTCTCTAAGGGTACTGGTAAAGTGTATACTTGCACCTGTTGAGGAATTGGCACAGCTGCTAAACGAGGGAGAATAGCTGCTCTGAGTCCTTGATTGACCATACTAACAATAGTAGAATCTTCTTGAATATCGGTAGTTGTATTCATCGAGAATTCTACTGTCTTCAAGTGGTTGTGAAGAATGCGTCCACAGGGTGTGGTGGGAATCATGACTGGTGAATAAGCTGCTAAGTCTTCCCAACTAATTTGCTTTCCGGCAATTGTAGAATTTGGTGGTAGTAAAGCTATATACTCATCCCGCAGTATTTCCCATACCTCGAATTCATCAGTAGTTGGTAAACAGGTAATACCGATATCAGCGCGTCCTTCACGTAAAGAATTTTCTACATCAACGAAGGCAGGACACTCTATGATGGTTACAGCGACTTCTGGGAATGAAAAGTGAAACTGAGCGATCGCTTTTGGTAGTAAATGAGTAGCAACGCTGCGAAAAGCAGCAATTCGCACATGACCACCATGTAAACCTTTATGCAAGTTTGCTTCCCGTTGCATCATTTCTAGATGTTCCACCGCTTGTCGGGCATGATAGAGAATGAGTTCTCCTGCGGGTGTTAGCACCGCACCATGACGACCTCTAGCAAATAAAGGCATCCCCAGTTCTTCTTCTAAGGTAGCTATAGCATGACTAATTGCTGGCTGAGAAAGCTGTAATTCTAAAGCCGCTTCACTAAAGTTGCCACGAGCTGCCACTGCAATTACAGCCCTAAGTTGGGAGATTTTCATTGGCAAGTTATTGGATTGCAGATATTGATTTGATTATCGCAAAATATTGTACCAGTGTTTTTCTAATATCTATAAATCTTGTTTATAGATACTATACACGCCATGATTTGATTACTAGCTTGGGCGTTGCTACAGTGTTAATTACTAATTAACTGCCAGGTATGCTGCTATGAGTAATAACATTAGGTGTCTGGAATCAGAAGACGCGGTAACAACTATTGGGCAAAAAGTAAAGCTAGCAAATTATAAAAATAATTCATACTTATTTGCAGTAGTTAAAAAAGGTTGGCAAAAGTTCGTTATGTGGCTATTAGATGATAATAAAGAAATACAAGTTTGGCAAAAAAGCGATCGCCACGGGAATATCTACTGGAAAGCTTACGATCCTGTAACGGGTAAATCTTTCTCTTCTGGCTCAGAAGCTGATATATCTATGTGGATTGAACAACGTTACAGGAACTAAAGATATGACATTAACTCTTGTAATTGGCAGTAAAAATTATTCATCCTGGTCACTGCGTCCTTGGCTAGCGATGAAACAATTCGGTTTACAATTCCAGGAAATTTGCATTCCTCTCGATAGTCAAGAATTCTCATCCAAAATTCGGCAATATTCTCCCTCTGGAAAAGTACCTGTGCTGCTGCACGATACTCAAACTGTGTGGGACTCTCTCGCTATTTGCGAATACCTAGCTGAAGAATTCCCTCATATGCATTGGTGGTCGAAAAATAAAGCTGCAAAAGCTTTCGCTCGTTCTATCAGCGCGGAAATGCACTCAGGTTTTCAAAATTTGCGTCAGAATATGCCTATGAATTGCCGTGCTAGACACCCTGGTAAAGGTATGGCATTGGGTGTACAAAAAGATATTGACCGTGTTACTGATATTTGGCGAGAATGTCGTCAAAAATTTGGGGCTAATGGCAATATGTTGTTTGGCGATTTTAGCATTGCTGATGCTATGTTTGCCCCGCTAGCCTTGCGATTTGTAACTTATGATGTGCAATTAGATGCTATTTCACAGGATTATGTTAAGGCAATTTTGTCACTACCAGCAATACAGGAATGGATAAAAGCTGCGGAAACTGAATCAGAAATCATCAGCAATTACGAGTTTTGAGAAAAGCAGGGTTTATTTTTACGATAAAATCAAACGGAATTGGGTATTGATGAGAATTATGTGCGATCGCACTTACTACCAAACGATGGCAGAGTATAACTCTTGGATGAATCAAAAGCTTTATACCATCTGTGCAGAAATTCCTGACGAGAAGAGAAGAGAAGATTTAGGAGCATTTTTCAAATCGATACATGGAACTTTAAATCATCTGCTTTTTGGCGATCGCGCTTGGATGGGACGTTTCATCGAGAAACCTTTTGCCGCTAAAATCGCACAGGAGTTATATGCAGATTTTGGTGAACTTCGCCAACAACGAGAACTTACTGATACACAAATTATAGAATGGTCAAAAAGCCTTTCTTCTGAGTGGTTAAATCAACCATTCAAATACACCAGCGGTGTAGACGGAAAAACGCGCATTTTACCCGCTTGGATTTTGGTGACGCATATGTTTAATCATCAAACTCACCATCGAGGACAATTAAGTACTTTACTTAGCCAGCTAGGATACGATCCGGGGATTACTGATTTGCCGTTCCTACCTTCCTTAAATGCAGTTGTTGAAATCTAGCAATGTGAAGAGTGCGTTGCCCAGCAAGACTTGTAACTTTAAGTACAGCTTCGCATAAGTCCGTAGTGTTTTGAAACGCAGAGGAGTGCAGAGGTAAGCGCAGAGTGACGCAGAGTTTTCATGATAAATTTTCGTCATGAATTTATGACGAAAACTCCGCGTACCTTTGCGCTTACCTTTGCGTCTCTCTGCGTTTCAATCTCCTATGTATTTGTCATACTCAACTTTGCCGTAATCTAACTTAATTACTCTATCTGCTAAATGAAAATAGTGGTCATCGTGGCTGATAACTAACACTGTTTTACCTTGTCGCTTGAGATTTAGTAGTATTTCTTTATAGAATATATCGCGAAAAACAGGGTCTTGATCTGAAGCCCATTCATCAAACAAATAAATCGAGCGATTTTCTAAATATGCAGTTAATAATGCAAGGCGTTTTCGCTGTCCTTGGGATAATGCTGTAGTCGATAATTTGCCGTTTTCAATCTTAACTTTGCGATCCAATTGCAACTGCTGCAAATATTCTCGCGCTTGTTTATCAAAATCAATATTACTAATACCTAAAATGCGGTCAAATAAATAGAAATCAGAAAAAACTACAGAAAAATGTTGCCGATACCACTCGCGATTTTCATCAGTTATCACCTTACCTTCTAGCCGAATTTCCCCTGATTCGGGAATGTACAATCCTGTAATCAGTTTCGCCAAGGTGGATTTCCCGCTACCATTACCACCGACAATAAATACTAGTTGACCGGGATAAAAAGTCAAATCTAGTGGACCTAAAATGAAATTGCTGTCTTCTGCTTCACCTGGGTAAGCATGGGTAACTTGTTGTAAGTCTACCAATGCTGAAAATGTTGCTGCTTCGGCACGTAGGTTTCCTGTGTCTTCTTTTTGTGCGGCTAATGTTAACCCCATTCTCTCTATTTTTTGCAGTGCTACGCTTGCTCTAGACAGTTGCTGAAGTTTGTCTAAGATGCTTTGCATGGGTAGCATCAGGTAAGTGAAGGTTAGTATATATCCCGATAATACAGATGGCTCAATTGCTATCAGTTGCGGCAAAGCAAATATCAATAAGCCAATAAGAATAAAAAATAGCAGATTTGACCAGTTGCTACCAATAGAAAATGTAATCAACGCTGTAGCATTATGATCGCGGGATGTAGCTGCGCTTTTTTGCAATTCCTGAGAAAAAAAGTCTTGACGGCGGGCGGCGTGTAGTTTGAGTTCTTTGATACCATCAATGATGGTGCTAAAATGCTTAAATAAGCGGTCTTGGTCTTCTCTGGCTAAGGTGAGAAAATGTTGCGCTCTATTAATAAGCAGTTGAATAGTGCCCAGTGCCACCATGATAAAGCCGATTGTAAAGGCAAACACCGCGATAGAGAGCGAACCGAGGTACAGCAAGCAACCAGCAATAATTGCAATGTCAACGCAAATAAAGGGAATTGCGTAAACTGTGGTGGATAATGTGGCTACATCTTCGGTGAGGGTTGTCATCAGACGATTTGCACCGAGTTGTTCTAAATGTCGCAGGGGAGAAGACAAAACCCCTTGACTCAAACGCAACCGCAAGCGATAAACAGCGTCTTGGGAAAGATTGATTAATAATACTTGGCAAATGATGCTGTTGATGATAACTACAAATGCTAGTGCTGCGAAGTACCACACTAAGTTAGATGTAAAATTGCCACTAACAGCACTGTTAATTAATGCTATCAGTCGGGCGGTGGTTCCACCGCTGACTAAACCAGTTAAAATAGCGATCGCTACCTGCAATGAGGAAGCACGCAACAAAAGCCAGATTAAATTCATCCACAATACCGCAATGCTGTTAGTTCGGTTTTAACCCAATCATCAGTGCAAGTTCTAGCCACTTCCAGTAACAATCCACGTTACTTAAGCCGATTTCTCGCAACCAACGCAGTTGTGTTTCTACATCTAAAAGTTTATTTGATGGATCGTCTTGTTCCAAAGTTCTACCAATCGCTTTTAAAAAATATTCGTGCAATGCTGGTGTTGACGAAGAAACATGTTCTAAGTTGCAGAAAATACCACCCGGTTCCAGCATCTGATAAATTTCTGTGTAGAGAGAATGTTTGCGATCGTCTGTGAGGTGGTGAATGGCAAAGCTGGAAACTACTGCATCAAATTTACCTAAATCTGGCAGCGGTTCATCCAAGTTGTGAGCGATCGCTTCCACCGTTGCATCGTTTGCAAAGCGCTTTTTTACAGCTTCCAGCATTGTGGGTGAAAAGTCAACCGCAACACCTTCAACTTGGGGACGGTCAATTTTCAAGAGTGCGAGTAAGCGACCATCCCCAGTTCCCAAGTCGAGAATGCGCTTGACTGTTTTGGGAACTTGTTCTAGGAGTACTTTTTCCCCTTCAGTGCGATGGGGTATTTGATCTGCTTGTGCTAAATAGCGTAAAGCGTGGTCAGCAGAAGTCCAGAGGTTGATTTGAGTCATCTGTAATTCAGAGCGCTCTTTATTTGACCAAATATATCAATTTGATATAAATTAAAGTTAATTTATATGTTAAATAATATCTTTTCTAGTTAAGTTTTATAATTAGTAGGAGGTGCGTTAGGAAACGCAACGGCAATAAAACGGCAGAAAATGTAATTGCTTTTTGCCTCTCCTACATTTTTCAAGCATGAAGGTTAGCTTGTTCTTGCAACCACGGGTCTACAGGTTGCCCATCTTTGCGACGTAATTCAATTTCAACTACCATCACTTCTTTTGAACCAGGAGGAGCAGGCTTTTTATGAAAAATAATGTCGTAGTCTGCTGGATTGTGCTGACGCTCTTTTAACCAATCTTGCACTTTTGTGGTGGCAAAAAATGATTGCCCTTGCTCAAACATGCTGGTAATCTGCATTTGTAGAGAAAAAGGATTTAATCTACCCATTGTCTACTCCTTTGTAAATGTTTTCAACACAAGCCCAAATGCGATGCTATAATACTTCTTGTACGGCAGGGAGTGCCGGAATTCACGCTTGAGGAGCTAGTTGCAAGACTAGGATAACACTGAAAACATCATGTGTGCCCAAGAAACCTAGACCCTTGTGGTTGAGGTACTTCACAATTTTTATGATCTAAAAGGGCAGGCATTTTGTCTGCCCTTAAAAACTTCTAGATATTTTGAATCTGTTATTCTACTATGGCGGTTCGGTAAACCTCATAGTAGAGTCGATGAGTAGCGCTCAAACTTCATCTAGCTCAAGCAAAAGCCGGAAAAGCTGCACTTGTACGGTAAACAGCAATACTAAAGCTATTAAATGCCCGTTACAATCAAAGTTAGAAAGCAACTTGAGGAGCGACCAGGATGCAAGTTTCATACGATTCAGATAAACGTAAATTGCTATCATCTCTGTGTCATGGAGCGATTTTTTTTAGTACAGGATTATTATCGATTGGGGTTCCGATTGCCATTAACTTACTTTCTGACGACCCAGTTGTTAAAAGCAACGCCAAAGAATCAATTAATTTTCACTTCAATGTTTGGTTCTGGGCAACTTTAATTGGAATCCCAATTGCGATTATATCTTTTATTACCTTTGGTATTGGCGGAATTTTATTCTTCCCTGTTGTTGCACTAGGCTTTGCAATACACTGGGGACTGACGATCATGGCATTATTGCACTGTTTAAGTCAGCCTGATGAACCGTTCCGTTATCCGTTTATTTTTCGAGTATTTTAATCGCGCTGACAAAAGATATAGTTTCTTTTTAGAAAAGGGATGTTTGGACATCCCTTTTTTAATTTATTATGCGATCTTGTATATTAGCCAATCTTTCTACTGCGTATATAGTGCTTACTTGATTTCAGTTAGGCTAGATATTTATGTCTCAACCAACTCAAAAAAAATTAATTCAGAAAACTCCAGGAATTTGCGGAGGTAACGCACGCATCCGCGATACTCGTATTGCTGTTTGGACTTTAGTTTCTTTTCAAAAGCAAAAAGCTTCAGACGAGGAATTATTCAGAAATTATCCAGCATTAACAAAAGAAGATTTGGATGCTGCTTGGTCTTATTATAAACAAAATCCCCAAGAAATAGACCAAGTTATAGCTGACGACGCATAACATGACTACGTTTTATACAAATGAGAATTTTCCTTTAGATTTAGTTCAAGAGTTACGTCAGCTTGGCTACGATGTGCTGACATCTTATGATGCGGGACAAGCAAATCAATCTATTAGTGATGAAGATGTATTACAATTCGCGCATCAACAGCAGCGAGTAGTTATTACTCTCAATAGAGAAGATTTTATTAGTCTTCATAAACAAGGTCAAAAGCATAGTGGCATTATAATTTGTAAAGAAGACCGAGATTACAAAAGACAGGCTGAGAAAATACACGAGTTTCTCATTCAGAATACTCAACCTTTAGCAGGCAGATTAATTAGAATCAGAAAACAAAATCAAAAAGGTTCCTCGGCACAAGTGTTTGTAATTCATGAATATTAAAGTGCGATCGCTTTTCAATGTATGTTGGTTGAATCGATAATCTCTTCGGACAAAGGTGCATCAAAATCATCTGGTACGAGAAATTCTCCAGCGCATAAACCAAATGGTCGTAACTGCTTTTTGGTATTTACAATAGGTTGTAGTTCCGCAATTGGCTTATTCGCTTGGACAATCACAAAGCTTTCACCTGCTTCAACTTGATTGAGGTATTGCAATGGTTCTCGTTGAAACTCCTCAACTGTGACTCTTTGCATGATTAGTACTTTTTATTCCACTTCAAAAAGAGTGCGAGGAAGTCCTGAGGAGCGAATAATCGACCGTAAAGTACCAGTTTTTAGCTCATCGTAATCAGGTACGGGAACAGTTACAGTTGAGTCTTCGGTTTGCAATTGCATTCCGCATGTGGCTACCCCGCTGACGTACCTGTACAAAGCTATTTTGTTCTAGAATTTTGCAAACTTCTCGACCAGAAAGAACACGGAGTTTACCCAACACTCACCTCAAGACGTGTAACAAAGACTTCTGTATGCAATCGTTCCTTAATTTCAGAAGGAGATGCAGTTTCAAAAAATAATTCCAGCGCTTCAATCAGATTATGCCGTGCTTCTTCAATAGTTGTACCTTGGCTGGCTATATCGAGTTCGGGACAGAGTGCTACATACCAATCATCTTCACGTTCAATGATTGCGGTGAACTGTTTTGTTTGTTTCATGTTCTCACGATTATTTATAATTTTAAGGCAGGCAAGATGCCTGCCCTATAATTAACCCAAACCTGACTTCAACTCACTCCGCGCAGTATCCAACGCTTCAGGTAACTTACTCGCATCTCTACCACCAGCTTGGGCTAAATTCGGTCTTCCACCACCACCACCACCGCAAATCTTAGCAATACCGCCAATAAATTTACCAGCTTGCAAGCCTTTTTTATTCACTTCTGAACTAAAAGCTGCAACTAAGCTAACTTTGCCAGCTTCGGGAACCGAACCCAATACCACCGCACCTAACCCAATTTTTTGCAGCAAGCGTTCAGCAGCAGTTTGCAACGAAGCGGCATCAACGTCTTCCATTTGGGCGACGATAACTTTATAATCGCCTACAGATTCAGCTGTTTGCAGCAAGCTGTCAGATTTAGCGATCGCCAATTGTCCTTTCAATATCTCCAACTGCTTCTGAGTATTTTTCAGTTCGTTTTGCAGTCCGGTAATTCTCTCTGGGACTTCTTCGGGTTTAACTTTAAAGCGATCGCTTAAATCTTTAACTACTTTATCGCGAACATTCAGATAATCCAGCACCGCTGAACCAGAAACCGCTTCAATTCGCCTTACTCCCGAAGCGACACCCGCTTCCGAAATAATCTTGAAAACGCCAATCTCCGCAGTATTACTTACATGAGTTCCACCGCACAGTTCCATCGATACACCGCTGAAGTCAATCACGCGCACTTCTTCGCCGTATTTTTCGCCGAACATGGCAACAGCACCCCTAGCTTTCGCTTCTGCAAGAGGTAATATTTCTATTTTTGCAGCATGTGCTTCGGCAATCCAAATATTGACCTGTTCTTCTACTTGCTGAACTTCTTCGGGTGTCAGCGGACGCGGACAGTTGAAGTCGAAGCGCAATCTGTCAAAGGAAACCAGCGAACCTGCTTGGGATATGCCTTCATCGACTAGCTTCTTCAAAGCAGCTTGCAGCAGGTGTGTAGCAGTATGATTAGCTTGCAGGCGACGCCGACAAGCGCGGTCTATCTGTGCAGTCACAGAATCTCCTACTCGGATTGTACCGCGTTCGATGCGTCCGAAGTGAACAAAGAAATCAGATTCTTTTTTCACGTCTTCAATTCTGATGACGATACCATCACCAGAGATGTAACCGCGATCGCCTATTTGTCCGCCTGACTCAGCATAAAATGGCGTTTTGTCAAGCACTATTTGCAGTTCTGTCCCCGCATCCGCTTCTTCTTGAGAAACGCCGTCCACAAGTATGGCTTCGACTTTCGCAGTCGCTGTAGGTTGGGTATATCCCAAAAACTCGGTGACGTTGATATGTTCGGCTAACTTGTCGAGAGAACCTTGCACAGTTAAATCGATGCTTTCGTGTGCATCTCTACCGCGTTCTTTCTGCTTTTCCATTTCTGCCTCGAATCCAGCAACATCTACTGTGAGGCTGTTTTCTTCCGCAATTTCTTGAGTCAGTTCGAGGGGGAAACCGTAGGTGTCATACAGAGTAAAAGCACTTTCACCACTAATTTGGGTTTTGCCTTCTTCTTTCAGCTTGGCGATAATTTCCTCAAGCAGTTTTTCGCCTCTTTCCAGAGTTTTTAAGAAGTTGGATTCTTCGCGTTGCAACTCAGCTTTGATGGCGTCTTCGCGTTGCCGCACATTCGGGTAAGCTGATTCGGAAATGCTAATTGCAGTTTCGGCAACTTCTGTAGTGAATTCCCCAGAAATGCCAATTAAGCGTCCGTGACGCACCACGCGACGAATTAAGCGACGCAGCACATAACCGCGTCCCACGTTAGAAGCGCGAATTTCATCAGCTATCATGTGAACGACAGCACGAATATGATCGCCTATTACCTTCAAAGAGACTTTGGTATTCTCATCGCTGGTTGTGTAATCGATACCAGCAATATCCGCTGCTGTTTTAATTATCGGGAAAATTAAATCGGTTTCGTAGTTGTTGGGAACACGTTGGAGGATTTGCGCCATCCTCTCTAAACCCATCCCGGTGTCGATGTTTTTATTGGCAAGTGGTGTTAACTTGCCTTCTGCATCGCGGTTATATTGCATGAAGACGAGATTGTAAAACTCGATAAATCGGGTATCGTCTTCTAAATCAATATTGTCTTCACCGCGTTCTGGGTGAAAGTCGTAATATATTTCTGAGCAGGGACCACAAGGACCAGTAACACCAGATGCCCAAAAGTTATCATCTGCACCCATACGCTTGATTCGCGCTTCGGTGACGCCGATTTTATCACGCCAGATAGCAAAGGCTTCGTCGTCTTCTTCAAAAACGCTGACGACGAGGTTTTCTGGAGGAAACTTAAAGACTTTTGTGGAGATTTCCCAACCCCAAGCGATCGCCTGTTCTTTAAAATAATCGCCAAAGCTGAAGTTACCTAGCATTTCAAAAAACGTTTGATGCCGTTTCGTGCGTCCGACGTTTTCGATATCGTTGGTGCGGATGCATTTTTGGGAAGTTGTCGCGCGTTTAAATTCTGGTGTGCGCTGTCCCAAAAATATCGGTTTAAATGGTAGCATCCCCGCGATCGTCAGCAGCACGGTGGGGTCTTCTGGCACCAAAGACGCACTTGGGAGAATCTGGTGTCCCCGTTGGGCGTAAAAATCGAGAAAAAGAGAGCGAATTTCGCTACCGCTGAGGTACTGGGAAGAAGCCGATTGTGCGGACTTCGGAGGATTTGAAGACATAACAGTTTACAAAAAATAGGGAGGTTTGGACGCTTGGACTTGGGAAGAAGAGATTTTCACTCGTCCCGGTGTCCGCACTTTAGTCGTTGAGTACTTTGGCTTTTATAACTGTATTTGCATAAGTATCTTTATATATTTTGGCATTTAGTTTCAATTTGTAGCTAACAACCGTTACAATCAAATGCTTTCCTTAGAAATAGGCTTCTAGCTTGCACCACCTCCCCCATGTCCCCTATTACGTAGTGGCACAATCACCTAACTCTGGTAGGATGACCCTTTAAAATCTTTTTCATAAGATTAATCTAGCAAGAACAATTCCCAGTCAAAGTACAGAGGTGACTCATGGCGCTAAAAATGAACGTTCCCAACATTGCCTGCGATGATTGTGCAGCAAAGATTACTGACTCTATCCATGTAGTGGAATCTGATGCCAAAGTTGACGTAGATGTCAAAGCCAAAACTGTCACCGTAGAAGCCGAATCTTCGGAAGAGTCTATCAAACAGGCGATTGTTGCGGCTGGTTATCACATAGAAGGTTATCAGTAATCGAATATTAATTATTAATTAATATTTCTCAAAAGGACACTGATGAAGACAATTTACGTCGCCATCAAGTGTCCGTTAGCAAATTAGAAAACTCGCTTTTTTGGGAATTTAAACTTAAGAAGATTCGATGCATTTTTATTTATATAAATTTAATCACGCTACCAGTAATTTTTTAATAAAAATCTGATTTAGTAAATAAATCCGCAAAAAATCAAAGAGATAAATTTAGCTTTTACGTTTTTCGCATTCATCGATCCCATGCTTAATGTGAAGTTAGACAAAATTACTCATATTTATAATATGCCTCGGTTTTTACCGAGTAATTACGCACCTTCTTAATAGTTGTTAAGATTTGTGTAAATAAATATAGAATATAGGAATTAATAATCTTTATGAGTTTATCTTGTTTAGAGATGTAAAGCTTTGATTTCGGCGATTATTATGGGAGTAAAATTATACCAAAAAAACACAGCAATTGCTCTACCCTAAGAAATATTTTTCAGTATTTTTACTGTTTAAAAAAAATAGGTGAGAGATGAAAGTAGGTATCAGAAGTTTGAGTTACCGCAACTTTAGTAAAAGTAAAAATATTAAGAGGTTATTAAGTAGGTAGGCATCAATAAACCGAAGATGCATTTTCGTATATCCTATAGGGCAGATGCGCGATTGTTGGCACTGACAGCAGGTGCTTCAACGTAAAGAACCTCCCCAAGGCACTGCCTCCCCCATGCCTTAACCTCATGAGTAATATTTAATTTTACCGATCTACTTAAAAGTTGACAACTTATTATCTGATCTTAAGACAATCAAATATTCGGTAACAGTACTTGCAAAAAACACAGAGATGTTCACTAATAACAGCAAGTCTTAGCAAGTTTAATCAAGGTTTTACCGTTAATATTGAATAAAGGTAAAAAGCAAAGCAATGAATATTTCTATTCTGGTCTTTGGAAGTGATAAATTTCTTGCCAACCTTCCGGATCAGATCCGTGATTCAACCACTTTTAGTGTAGAAGTTATCGCCAATTTGAATCAGGCGGTGTCGCGAATTCAAATTACGCCACCGGATATAATATTAGTGCAGGCTAGCCTTCATAAAAGCACGGATTTATGTTGTTGGCTCAAAGACCAGACAAAGCTATCCTGGATATACTGTATTCTCTTTGAAGATCGTCCAGAGCATCTGTGTCAAAGAAATTGGGAATGGTATTTGGACATGACTTCCACCGCGCTAAAGCAAGGTGCTGATGCTTATATTTGGCAAATTCCCGAAGAAAAAATAGACAATAAATCGGCGATGTCTGCCAATAATCGCCTAATATTAGCTCAATTAACGGTTGGTTTGCGGAAAGCGCAAAAATACCGAGATTTGCTCCAAAAAAATGATGTTTTGTCAGCGATCGCCTTAGCAGATTCCTTGACACAAATGAATAATCGCCGTGCATTAGAATCGGATTTACCTAAACAAATTCAAAACGCACGGACTCAGAAGAATCCTTTAAGTTTGCTTATTCTGGATGTAGACTTTTTCAAAAAAGTTAATGATACCCACGGGCATTTAGTAGGCGATCGCGTTTTACAGTTACTATCTGCGAGACTGCGGAACAATTTGCGCCTTCAAGACATACCCTTCCGCTACGGTGGTGAAGAATTCCTGATTATTCTCCCTAACACCACAGGTGAAGAAGCACTTGTAGTAGCGCGTCGTCTCAATCGCATAGTCAACGATCAACCATTTACGATTAACAATCAACTGACTATCAACATCACCATTAGTTTGGGTACCGCTTGTCTGCAAGACGAAGATGATGAAGACGGAATTAGTATGCTAGATCGTGCCGATAAATATCTTTTAAAAGCTAAAAGTACAGGACGTAACCGTGTTATTAGTAGCAACTACTTATCTCATGTGCCACATCTTCAACCAGTTTCCTCTTAATGTTAAGAGTTAAGGCTGATCAGTCAACAGTGAACGGTTATTACTTTGGATTATCGGCTAAGTTTGTAGTAAGTGCGATCGCCTTCTCACAATCTTTCACCGAAGCGCGTTGTCGCATCGCTTCCACCAAAGCCTGATAACTAGACCAATTTTCTTGTAGTAAATTTTTAGCTTGCAGCAAACAAAAGCGCTGTTTTTGGTCATAAGCTGATGCAGAAAAGCCCAAACTTTTCAATACACCTGCCAGCTTACTTTTATCATCAGATCCACCTTCAGCATTATCAAACACTAAAGCCTCAGCAGCAATACCCGCCATCCAAACAGTACAATAGCGATCGAGCATTTGGGCGGTGATTTTACCTTGTTCGAGTTGCAAAGCTAATTCAGCATCATCAAAAGCAACCCCACCTTGTCCAGCTTGTCCCAGTTTCAAAGCCTCCCAAGCTGTCAGAGTATAACCGCTGACCGGAATACCCAGCAAGTGAGCAGTCAGAAAGTGTCCAGCTTCGTGGTGGACAATGCGATCGCGATGTTCCGGTGAAAAACCCGCAATCCAATCTAAAAGCAGAGAACCTCCCTTACCTTGCAAACTAAAAGAGTCTAGGGTAGCGATTCCCAAAATTGTAAAAGTAGCGATCGCAGGTACTGCTGGCGATAAATTCACCAAAGGTCCCAGCAGCACCGATAAAGTCATCAAAAAGATAGATATTGCAACTAAATTTAAAGAAGTTTGGCTCATTGTCCTTCTATTTCTGAGTAAGTGCGTAATCTTTCTTAATTATGATGCCATGCTTAAGCTTTGACTAAGGCACATCACCTCAACTTCCCATTCGCACATTAAAACCCTAAATTTTTCCTAAGTCCGCGTAGGCGGACTTCGTTCGATTAGCCGCGACTTCCAGTCGTCAGGCTAAGGCAGTTGACAAAACCAACAACCTTCAAGTAATATTCTCTATATAATGGAAAATCATGCGCTCATATATATTCATATTTAGAAGCCTCCAAGCATAAATAAACACGTAAATCAGAATTCAAACTCCTGACTCATGTACAGACGCGATTAATCGCGTCTCTACTCCTGAATTCTTTGTTTGGTTGTCTAGATATCTCTTAATATCTGTTTTTAATTCGATAATATTGGGGCTTACTTTGGACAAGATGTGTTCTCCAGCTTGTTATGCAAATCTGCCAAAATCCCAATTGTTCAAATCCCTTCAATCCTGATGGCAATAGATTTTGCATAAGTTGCGGACAAAGCAACTTTGACAAACTTCTCAGAAACCGCTACCGCGTATTGAGACTATTAGGAGAAGGTGGATTTAGTAGAACTTACGAAGCCGCAGACGCAGACAGATTAAATGCACCTTGCGTCATCAAACAATTTGTCCCACAAGTTCAGGGAACAGGACAACGTATTAAAGCAGCGCAATTCTTTCAAGAAGAAGCTTTTCGGTTGTATGAACTCGGAGAAAATCACATCCAAATTCCCAGATTACTTGCATACTTTCAACAAGGTATCAGCTTGTATCTTGTGCAAGAATTTATTATTGGGAAAACACTTTTAACCGAAGTTCAGCAACAACTCTTTAACGAAGAGCAAATTCGGAAAGTTTTACTTGATTTATTACCAGTTTTGGAATTTGTTCACTCGCGGAACGTTATCCATCGCGACATCAAACCAGAAAACATCATCCGTCGTGAAAGTGATGGAAGACTCGTATTAATTGACTTTGGTGGTGCGAAACAAGTAACACAAACCAGTTTAGTTAGACAAGCTACAGTAATTTATACAATTGGTTATGCACCGAATGAGCAAATGGCTGGATTTGCTTGCCACGCCAGTGATTTATACTCATTAGGTGTTACTTGCGTGCGGCTTTTAACTCAATCTTTACCGCTTCTAGACGATTATGGGCAGCTTCAAGATAATCTTTATGATGCCATGAATGGGCAGTGGATGTGGCGAGAGCGATTACAAGAAAAAGGTGTTCCCATCAGCGAAGAATTTGGTAAAATTCTTGATAAATTGCTGAAGCACTTAGCAAGTGAAAGATATCAATCAGCCGCAGAAGTTCTCAAAGATTTAAATTCATCTAAAATCAACTTGATAGAAAATACTGCACCAACAGTTTTAGCTACTTCTCAACCGACATCACCACCACAGAAGCAAATAATATCATCATTGCCCACAGTAGCAGAATTCGCCTTACCAGAATTTAAATTTGAAGTAGTCACAGTAGATGGAAAAGGTAAAGAAATTAGCCGCAACCGTCAGAGTGCAAACTACTTGATAGAAGACTTTGGTAAAGTTATCAAACTAGAAATGGTATCAATTCCTGGTGGAACTTTTATGATGGGTTCCCCAGAATTTGAAGGAGATGCAGACGAACATCCACAACACGAAGTCACCGTCGCACCTTTTTTTATGGGTAAATATCCCGTAACTCAAGCACAATGGAGAGCAGTAGCAGCATTACCCAAAGTTAAACAATCCTTAAATCCCCATCCATCCAAATTTAAAGGTATAAATAGACCTGTTGAAAACGTATCTTGGCACGAAGTAGTAGAATTTTGCTTTCGACTTTCAGAACAAACCGGACGCAACTATCGTTTACCTAGCGAAGCCGAATGGGAATATGCTTGCCGTGCCGGAACCACTACACCCTACCACTTTGGCAGAACAGTCACCCCAGAATTAGCAAACTGCGGTGGTAGCGATTCCTACGCTTTGGATGCAAAAGGGAAATTCCGCAAAGAAACCACTGATGTCGGCAGTTTTCAGCTTGCCAACGCCTTTGGATTGTACGACATGCACGGCTTAGTTTGGGAATGGTGTGCCGACCCCTGGCACAAAAATTATGAAGGCGCACCCACAGATGGCAGCGTTTGGGAACTTGGCGGAGATGAACATCGTCGGGTATTGCGCGGTGGTTCTTGGAGTTTTAGTCCGGAACTTTGCCGCAGCGCTAGTCGCAGCTGGAATGAAGCAGTTGGCGGACTGAGAATATGTGGCTTTCGGGTTGTGTTTTCTTAGTGCCGTTAAATTTGGTTTGGGAAAGGTATTGACTAGGATTCCAAAATAGGTTATTATAATTTTGATAAGGAAGAATTATCATAAAATAATCGCCGAAAAACCGCCTATCGCATAATAGGCGGTTTTGTTGTTGTATAAAATCCCGAATCGTTTCTTTGTTTCACGTCGAATAAAACCAAAGCTGATGCCCAGAAAATTTCATGAAGCAGTTATTCAGGTTTTTCAAACCAAGCAAAAACCAAGCATTGCTGAACCTGGTTATTATTACCTTTCTTTCGGTTTTGTTTTTAGTAAATTTGATATTGAAAATATTTAGTTTTGTATTTCCTTCGTTCAACGCCATAGCTGTAGCATTATTTTTGTTAATTCCATTTTTACTGATAATTAATGGGTTTTTCTTTCGCAGATGGTGGGTAAAACTGATAAATTTTTGGATATTTTTATTACCAAGTTTGCTTTCTATCTGGATTTTCAACAATGCTACTATAATCTTTTTGTTGATTGGTATTTATCAGCCAGAGCAAGAAATTAAATTGAAATCTTATAATATTGCCGTTTATAAAAGTCCTATATGGTTGGATACAGATGTGCAGCGGGGGTTTGTATTAAAACAAGAAAAAATTATCTTTCCGGGAATTAAGTTAGCAAAACCAATTTATGAAGATAAAAATCATTATTTAGATAAAATAGAAAATTCTCAACTAATAGGACGAGATAAAGTAGTTTTGGATTTTGTTTATTATGATGTGGGCAAAAAAAGAAAGCGTAAGGAATCCAAAGAATTTCAAGTAAAGGATTTTGTTTATTTTTAATTTCGCCTTTATTCGCCCTGCGCCAAGCGCACGCTGCGCGAACAGGCTAGAAGCCTGGGGCTACATAAACCAATACGGTTCAGTTAAGAAATTTATCCGTTGAGGCAGGGGAAGCAGGGGAAGCAGGGGGGGAGAAAAAAGCTTATCTGAACCGTATTGCTACATAAACAAAGCCCGCCTGCGCGGGCTTAATAAAGCTTATTTTCATAGAGAATTATATAAGCGCTGAAGATCTGACTACAAATACTAAAAGCCCGCGTAGGCGGGCTTTGTCCGTATAGCCTCACCCTTGTAGGGTGAGGGCAAGTTATGAATTTAAACCAATTTCAAATCGGCGTACTCTGCCAATAAATCATCAGAGGTGAGAGTGTCGCCTTCAGCTTGCGGAGTCCAGAGAACTTCAATCGCCAGAAGTTTATCGCTGGGGATACTACCAATTTGGCGCAAAGCTTGACGCAATTCTTCAACGTTGTTGATTGCTGGAATTTGGAAGTTACCGAGTGTCGCTGCTAACAAGGTGACAATGATATATTCTCCAGGACCTTGGGTAATTAGGTCAGTTGGGTTGTCGATTTCTCCAGCGCTAGGTAAAGCATTCTTACGAGTGGCTTCTTTTAGCTGGTTGTTAACATTAGAAAGAGTTTCTTCACTAAATTTGCTGCGTTCTGCCAGTGCTAAACGGTTAAACTGAGCTTCAGCTGAATTTAAACGCGCTTGCTGTGTACCACCACCTGCATACACCCAGTATTCTGGATGGCGTAGCAAAGCTAGGCTGGCTTCTTGCAAAATTTCGGCTCTACCCTCTGGGGAGTTGGTATCAGCTGTTTCGGCAATGTGGTTAAGTTCGCCTTGCAGTTCACGAGCTTGTGCCAACATAGCTACTTGTAGACGAGTCACAGAAACATTAGAGTTGCTGCTGTAGCCTGTATCGTCTGTGGTTTCTGAACCCGTAGCGCGACGGAAAGCTTGCAGCATGAAGTTAGCGATCGCCAAGAAAATTAAGATGGTAAATAAACCACCAAATCCTCCCCCAATACCAAAGAAGGGAATCAAGAAAGGAAACCCAAATCCTCCACCTGGGTAATATCCGCGACCGTAGCCGCCGCCGTATCCACCGCCATACCCACCGCCATACCCACCGCCAGGAGGCGAATAGGTGCGGCTAGAAGGTGCTCTGAAAGAACCACCGCCGATTCTACCACCACTGCGGGCGGCTAATGCTTGATCAGCCTGACTAAGTGCTAAAGTAAACACTAGGCTGAGGACAAACAAAGTTTTTAATAGCGGTTTGATGGCTTGTTGTAGTTTTTTACGCATAACACAGTCGCTTGAAAAACGTTATAACTAATGATTTCTCCTAGTAATGGTAGGAGTTTGTGCATAGATGACACTCCTACCATACCGAGCTCAGTTTTTGATTAGTACTAGCTCTGTGTAAGATTCATCTATCGCGATACCTTTAATTTACCGCTTCTTCTTCTAGGCGTGCCGCGCTCGCAGGGTGGATTTCTGGAGTAGATAACCGTACCTGCACATCTTTTCTATCCAAGCCAAGCAACTAGTAGTCTGTCAATTTAAAATTGATGGATACGCGGACAGTGTAATCTGTAGATACTCAAAGCAATCCGCGTATCTGATGCCAAAGAAAAAATACATTGTCTCTCTAACATCTGAAGAGAGAGCG
>JAESGY010000051.1_pt1 | contig 119202 bp, 111 predicted proteins | sample 9269841 | NCBI WGS metagenome assembly JAESGY01 (sample SAMN17022865, study PRJNA683097) | algae metagenome | isolation source: Spirirestis rafaelensis WJT71-NPBG6 and co-occurring heterotrophs from... | place: USA: Pinto Wells, Joshua Tree National Park, Colorado Desert, CA | collected... | reverse complement strand
CCGTTGGGGTGGCTCTGTAACGCGCCGGGTTCGTCGCTGCGATTGATCTACTTTGAACCCTCGCGTGTGAGCCAGTCGGGTTCGTTCCACGCGAGGGTTGCTGTCGCTGAGACAGCAGCAGAACGCGCGGCTGCGCCTGAACCACGAGAGCTTCTATAGCCGAGGTTTGCCTTAGGTTAACCCTCTGAGCCTAACGCTGGTGACTCCGAAGTGTAGGAGTCTCATATGCGTACCCTCCAACTCTCGCTCGCCGTATGCCTTTTAGTCGCGGTGCTTGTCCCGCTTCTCACGTTGTCGGTGTATGCTGCTACGATCTTGGCTTCGGCCCTGATCACTCCGTGAGCTGTGGCCTGTTGGGCGTAAAACCACCCGTACGAACGCACAAACCAAGAAAGCCTCTCAGTAGCTGAGTTCTGACGTCTGAGAGGCCATAGCAAAGCCCTGCCATCCTTCTGCTGCGATCATTCAGGGTCTATCTCTGTCCCGTATGCCTTTGAAACATCGGCTGGATCGCAAACATCACCCCGTTTGGTCCAATGGCGCATCAAAACGAGTCGGAGCGAGTGCATGGTGACACGAACTGCCCGTTTAGAGGACTTCATAACTGACGGATATCCAGGCTCCGAGCTGCAGGTGCAGGCTTTGGCCGAAGATCATGTTGGGACCTACATTCTTCCATTCCCCTGTGAGCACGTCACCGGAGAGTGGCGGAACGGGATAACAGGGGAGGCAGTCCAGGCCCGCATCATCGGCTGGCGTGAGTTTCCGACGGGAAGGCAAGGTCGCCTAGGCCCTGCTCAGAAGCCGCCCCAAGAGTGAAAATACCACTCGTCCTCTGAGCTGGCTGCTCACAAGCTAGCGCCGTAGGGAGCTCCGACTTATCATCAGACCCCTCAGCTCCCGTTGGGACAGGACGCGCCTACAGATGTCCTCGCATGAACATTAACGGCGTAGTTACTCCGACTCCTGATAGTGCGCCTGTACATCAATCAAGGAGGGTTCATGAGCGACACAGTTGGGATAGCGGGTGACCGGATTCGCTCGTTCGTGGAACGTATCGAGCAAATCGACAGCGAGCTGAAGGATTTGAACGAGGCCAAGAAGGAGGTATTCTCCGAGGCGAAAGGCGAGGGCTTTGACGTGAAGGTCCTGAAGGAAATCATCAAGCTCCGGAAGCAGGACCAAGACGAACGGGACGAGCACGACACGCTGCTGGACGTGTACATGCGGGCCATGGATCAAGAACAGCCTGCTCAGCGGGCTGAGGCAGCCTGACCACCTTCAATCCACCTAAAAACTTCTGAGACCCGGAGGGCCGCCACACGGGCGGCCTTTTGCTAGGTGGAGGTCATACACTCTATTGCTTCGACGTCACACAGTGATCGAGCAACCAGAGATCGTTACCCGGGCTCTTTGACGTGAGAGTTCAGCCGATGATAAACTCCGCTTACAATTGGGAGGATTAGCCATGGCAAAGGGCGAACAGCGCGGCAACCGCGAAGCAAAGAAGCCGAAGAAGGAAAAGACAAAGACGATTGCCGCTGCGCCTTCAACAAAGGGAACGGTGGCCTCGATCACTGTATCCAAGAAGTAGCAGCTCATTAAAGCCGACCTGGCTGACCTTGTAAGGGCCTAGCGCGGTACGAAGTTCGTGTCAGGCGTCACGCGGCGGCAGTAGGCTGCCATCAGTCGAGCGCAGTCCTCAACGTCTTGGAGGCTCAACAGCTCACAAGGCGTGTGCATGTAGCGTAGCGGCACACCCAGAAGCCCGGTAGCCATACCGCCTCGGTTGAGCTGCATTGCGTTGGCATCCGTCCCTGTGCCCGCCGGGTTGACGCTCACCTGATAGGGGATGCCGTCCTCGCGGGCAGCCTGCGTAATTAGCTCAAAAGCAGTGTGGTTCGTATTCGGACCGCGGGAGACGCTCGGGCCTTTGCCAATATCGAGCTGCCCATGCTGAGCCTTGCTCACGCCGGGATAGTCTACAGCATGGTTTACATCGACTGCCAGGCCCGTTTGAGCCTCGATGCTAAAGCTCGATGTACGCGCTCCGCGCAGGCCGATCTCCTCCTGCACGGTGGCGACCGCATGGACCCCGACACCAGGGTGGAGCCCTCCTTCCTCTTTAAGAAGCCGCAGGGCCTCGGCGACGATGAACGAGCCCATCTTGTTGTCGAAACCCCGAGCCGTAGCGCGGTCGCCCAAGAGGAGCTGAAACTCGTACTGGAAGGTGGCGACGTCACCCAGTTGGACCAGGGCCTCCACTTCGGCCCGCGCGGTGGCTCCAATGTCGATCCAGAGGTCCTTGAGTTCAGGTTTCTTCTTGCGGTCGTCCTCCTCCTGGAGGTGGATGGCTTTGCGCCCGATAATCCCGGGGACCCGCTCCCTGCCGTGGATCCACACCCTTTGGCCGACAGGGATTACGCTGTCATGCCCGCCAATGCCCTTGAAATAGAGTAGTCCTTCTTCGCTGATGTGGTGGATGATAAAGCCGATCTCGTCCATATGCCCGGCCAGCATGATCTTCATGGGTGCGTCAGGGTTCAGTACAGCCGCCACATTCCCGTGGACATCGGTGGTGACACGATCCGCGAACGACTGCGTGTACTCCCGGTACACCTTGGCCGCTGGCTGCTCATAGCCGCTAGGGGAGGGGGCGTTGACGATGGCCTTTAGGAACTCAAGCGATTCATCTCTCATCGTCCCGCTATAGCGGCAGCAGCGCCTGTCACAAACACCGTTTTATGGGTGCCCAGTGTGGGAGCGCGAACAGCAGCGGGACATCTGCAGGGCGACTGGGGCTATCCGTCCATGGATGACCAGCACCAGCCAACTCAATCCGTTATAAAATGTGGGTTGAAAAGAGGGCCAATCTAACACGTATGTTAAATTCGAGAGCATTTTCAAATGCTTAGTGGATAGATTGGCGGAGGGAGAGGGATTCGAACCCTCGATACGGTTTCCCGTATACACACTTTCCAGGCGTGCGCCTTCAACCACTCGGCCACCCCTCCGACGAGCCTTGGGAGCTCGGAGACCTCGGGCCGCCGCGGGGCGGGCCGACAAGGTCTCGTCCGCAGCATGTGCGGAGGCGGTCCGTGTAGCTCTAAATAGGTGCGGAAGGCAAGCCGGAACTTATGGGAAATGAACGGCAATCGGCTTTGCCATTGCGGAAAAACGTTCTAGAATTCCCCTATTATAAGGGGAACTTCCTTGAAATTTCTGGCGCGTAGTCTGGGGCTTCTGCTGGTTGCAGCCGGGTTTATCGGCCTGGTGATCGACGGAACGCGGTCGATCGTCAACCATGCAATATCGTTCGCCCCCCTGGGCGGGGTCGTGAATTTCCTCGTTCCCGGCGGCGTCTCGGGGCTCCAGGCCCGGGTTGCCGTTCCTTCCTATCCCTGGCTCTGGGACCCGATCTTCACCAATCTTCTTCAGGTTCCCGCCTCCCTTGCGGGCTTTGTTCTCGGGGCGCTGCTGCTGTGGCTGGGCCAGAAGTCCCTGGAGCCGATCGGCTACATGGCCGGCCGGTAGCAGCCTTGCGCGGGCGTCAAGGCGGCACCCCTCCCGTTTCGGAAAAATGAGCTTACATGAGAGGGGTCACGAGAGGGTTCCCCCATGTTCGGTTTCCGCAAGCGGCTCGACCTGCCCACGTCCGATGAGGCTCTTCCGGGCCGCGCCACGCCTCTTCCCACGGCGGAGCGCCATTTTGTCAACGACCGCTCCCTCCAGCCCCCTTACCCGGACGGCATGCAGAAGGCCTTGTTCGGCCTCGGCTGCTTCTGGGGCGCGGAGCGCAAGTTCTGGCAGATGGGGGAGGGGATCTGGATCACCGCTGCGGGCTACGCGGGCGGCACGACCCCCAACCCTACCTATGAGGAAACCTGCACGGGCCGCACGGGGCATAACGAGGTCGTGCTGGTGGTCTTCGACCCGAAGAAGATCTCGTACGAGGCCCTGCTGAAGACCTTCTGGGAAAACCATGACCCGACTCAGGGCATGCGCCAGGGCAACGATGTGGGCACCCAGTACCGCTCGGGCATCTACGTGTTCGATGAGGCTCAGAAAAGGGCCGCCGAGGCGTCGAAGGCCGAATATGGCCGGGCTCTCGCGGCCCGCGGCTACGGGCCGATCACGACGGAAATCGTCGACGCCGGCCCGTTCTACTTCGCCGAGGATTATCACCAGCAGTACCTGGCCAAGAACCCCGGCGGCTATTGCGGCTTGGGCGGCACCGGCGTCTCCTGCGCCATCGGGACCGGCGTCGCCGCCGAGTAGGCCCGCCCGAAAGCAGACCGCCTGAAGGCACAAGACCCTCGGAGGCCCCTTAGGGGGCCCTGAGGACCGTCCGGCATTCGGAGGGCAGCTGAGCCATGGTCATGGGCGCACGGGGCTTGCCGGGCTTCGGATACAGCATCTGAGGCGTGAACCACTGGGCCAACTCCGCGCCGCAGCCGTCTCCGCCGGGAGGCGGGTCCTGGTCGGAGCAGTTCCCGTCGCCCGCCGGGCAGGCCAGGCGGATGTGGAAGTGGTAGTTATGGCCGTAGATCGGCCTCACCTTCGTCAGCCATGCCCGATCCTGTCCCGCCTCCCGGCACAGGGCCTTCTTGATGGCCGGGTTGACGAAGATGCGGGCGACGCCCCGCTCCATCGCGGCCGCGCGGATGAGGGCGGTATGCTGGGGCGTCCACCTCTGCGGGTCGATATCGAGCCGGTCCTCCCGCACCATGTTGGTGGCCGACATCTCCTCCCGCTCCGCCCTGGTCAGGCGCCGGTTCGGCATGGGGGTCAGCCAGATGTCGGCGTCGAGGCCGATCTGATGGGATGCGTGGCCCGTGATCATGGGGCCGCCGCGCGGCTGCGCGATGTCGCCCAGGAGAAGGCCGGGCCAGCCGTTGACCTCCGGGATTCGCCCGGCGAACCGCTGGAGGAAGTCGATCATCCGCGGATGTCCCCAGTTGCGGTTGCGGGACAGGCGCATCACCTGCCAGGTGCTTCCGTCGTGCGGAATGGCCACGGCTCCTGCGACGCAGCCCCGGGCATAGCTGCCGATGGCCTGGGGCTGAAGCGCCGCCGGCCGGTCGCGGCGCCCGAACAGCTCCTTGGCGGGCACCGCCGGATCGTCGGGATTGGCCAGGGGCGGCAGGGGCTTGGGATCGAGGGTGCCCTTGTCCTGCGCCGACGCGGCGGCGGCAATGACGAGAGCAAGGGCGACGACGAGGGAGCGAATCGGCTTCATGCCGGAAGGCTAGCGCGCATGGGATGACTCGGGAATGACCTTCGCGCAGCCGCCTCGCCTGCAAGGATCGGAGGGCCGGATCGGGATCCGGCCCTCCTGATCAGCGCGTCAGTGCCTCGGCTGGGGACGGCCCGCATAGGCCTCCCGCTGGCTCACATGGCCGGGCCCGACCGTGCGCTTGTCATGGCCGTTGCCGGTGCGGCGCATCACGGGCTGGTAGCGCGGCGTGGGGCGGCTCGGCCGCCGCTGGCCTCGGCGGCCGCCGCCCAGCGGGGCGATGAGGAAGGCCGCGACCGCGGCTCCAAGCCCCGCCAGAACCGCCGCCGTCACCAGGGGGTGGATCTGCGCCTCGAGCAGAAAGCTCGTCTTGCGCGGCTCGCCGGGTAGGGACGAGTACATGTCGCCATCCTGGCGGGCGCGGTAGAGGTTGTCGCGCATCTGTGGGCGCTCGGGCTGGTTGGTGGTCTGCGAGGAATAGCCGGTCCACTCCATCGCCTTGTCCATCAGGCGGGGGGCGACCTTGCCCATGGCGCCGATGACCCAGCCGCCGAAGCCGACGGTCAGCTCGCGGCGCTGATTCTCGGACGCAAACACGATCGCCTTGGCGACCAGGTTCGGATCGTAGGCCGGGGGCGGCACCTTCGTTTCATGATCGAGGTAGTTCCGGGCGTGCTCCACGTAAGGGGTGTCGATGGAGGAGGGCTTGATCAGGGTCACCGCGACGGGAGCGTCCTGTTCCTCCAGCTCCATCCTCAGGCCGTCCGTGAAGGCCTTCACCGCGTGCTTGGACGCCGAATACTGCGTTTGCAGGATCATCGTGCGCTCGGAGAGGACGCTGCCCACGTTGATGATGGCGCCCCCGCGGCTGCGCAGGTGCTGCGCGGCGATCAGCGAGCCGTAGACCACGCCCCAGTAGTTCACCTCGAAGAGCTGCCGCTGATCCTCCATCGGCACTTCCTCCAGGGTGCCGTAGACCGCCACGGCCGCGTCGTTCACCCAGGTGTCGAAGCCGCCGAAGCTCTGGATGGCTGTTCTGGATACGCGCTCCACATCCTCGCGCTTGCTCACATCGGCCGCCACCGCGATGGCGCGGGTTCCCTCGCGATGGAGCTCGTCGGCGATCGTGCGCAGGGCCTCCTCGTTGCGGGCCACCAGGACAAGTCCCTTGGCCCCCCTCGAGGCGAAGAGGCGGGCCGTTGCGAGGCCGATGCCGCTGGAGGCGCCGGTGATGACGACCACCTGCTGGTCGACCGGCTTCTGGCGAACGGTCATGGCAATCTCCTTCATTGTTCCTGGGGTTAACAAGCGTTGATCAACGTGAGGGCAAAGATGCGGTTCCTACGGCAGCGCTTGGGGGAGGGGAGCCCGACTGCTCCGAATAACCCCTGAAAGGCGGGAACCCCACGCAGGAAAACCGGAACCGTGTTTTTCACCTGAGCGTTGCCCTAACATCTCACGGAAGGGAGCATGATGATGCAGACCACGGAACAAAGCGGCGACGTCCGCGAAACCAACAGCCTGATCGCCAGCGACAAGGTTGAGGGAACTCCGGTCCGCCGCTCGGACGGAGAGAAGATCGGAACCATCGAACGCGTGATGATCGAGAAGAGGTCCGGCAAGGTCGCCTATGCGGTCATGAGCTTCGGCGGCTTCATGGGCCTGGGCGAGGAATACTACACGCTTCCCTGGGGGGTCCTGAAATACAATACCCAGCTCGACGCCTATGAGTTGAACATGACGGAAGACCAGCTGCGCGGCGCTCCCCGCCGCAACGCGGAGGGGCATGACGCGTCCTACGACCGCGAGTGGGAAGAGCACGTCCACCGCTACTACAACGCCACCCCATACTGGGGCGAGAGCGACCCGATGAGCACCGGCCGCTAGCGGCGCAAGGGTGCCCGTCAAAGTAAATCGCCCGGCTCTCGCCGGGCGATTTTTTTATGCTCATGCGCCGCTGATGAGGGGCTGGCCCCTATCCCGGCGCATGAGACATGCCGTCTTAGCGCTTCGACTTCGACGGACTCTTGGGGGAGCCCGAGGACCGCTTGGCGACCGTACCCGACTTCTTGGTCGAGGAGGTGCGGCTCGATGCAGCGGCTGCGCGCTTCGTGGAACCGGACGAGCTGCCGGACTTGGAGCCCGAGCTCTTCGATCCGGAGCTCTTCGATCCTGAGCTCTTGGCCGAAGACTTCACTGCGCCGCGGCTGGAGCTGCGGGACGCGGACTGCTTGGCGCCGGAGCGGGACGAGCCGGAGCCCGAACGCGACGAAGACGACTTCGCAGCCGACTTCTTGGCTCCCGACTTGGAACCCGAGCTCTTGGCCGAAGACTTGGAGCCGGACGAGGACTTCGAGCCCGAGGACTTCGAACCCGAAGAAGACTTCGAACCCGAGGACTTGGACGCGGACTTCGCGCTGGTCTTCTTGGCCGAGGACTTCCCACCCGACTTGGAGCCCGACTTGGAAGCGGACTTTGCAGCCGTCTTCTTGGCGGTGGTCTTCTTGGCAGCGGTCTTCTTGGCGCCCGACGTCGAGCCGGACTTGCTGCCTGACGATTTCGAGGACGAGGTCGAAGCGGACTTTGCAGCCGTCTTCTTCGCTCCCGACTTCTTGGCTCCGGATTTGCCAGAGGACTTCGCCCCTGACTTGCCGCTGGACGAGCTGCGCGAGCTGCTCTTCTTCGTGGACCTTCTGGTGCTGGTCGCACCGGTGTCCCCCGTGAACAACTGCGTCAGCTGTGTCAGCGGGTTAGACTTGTCATCTGTCGGCATAGCCGCCTCCTTCAAGGGCCTTCGCGTGCAACCGTCACGCTTGCAAGGCAACGTCGTTATACCAAGCGAGTTCCGATATTCCGAAAGTGTAGACAGTAGAACGCGCATCTTTTCTGTGGATACTTTGCCTCGATGGTCCGCCAGCACTTGCCGTTTCGATGCGGGACATCACCCGAGCGAGGTGACTCAAACGCTCTATGCTTCCGACACTTCGCCATCATTTCAGCCGTATCCGTCGTGGCGCATGATGGGCCTAAAACATATTTCCTATCAATGGCTTGAAGATTAGCAAAGTTGAATTTCTCCTCTGCTTGCGGCGCACTTGCATGTTTGATGAACTCATCTCGGCGACGCTCATCGGCCGCGGCGCGAAGGCGCTTGAAATCGGTCCGTGCGCCTCTGCAAAAAAAGTTTCACCGCGCGCCGCGAAAAATGCCGTCCGAGCTCCTGAGAACGTAGGTTTCGAGGCTTGGCGAGTCGAGTGAGGCTTGGCGAGTCAAGAATCACGCGTGCGAAGACGCGACGAACGGCATCCCGGACTCGAATTCAATCCCCGCCGCGCAGGCGCGGCCCGCGTCATGAGGCCTTTCGGCCCCGATGGCTCTTCACGCGGCGAGGGAGGCAGGGTAATCGGGGGAGACATTCACCTGATCCGATCCGCCGTGCCCCATCGCAGCATCCTTGCCGTCGTCCTCTGGATGAGCGGCGCGCTCCTCGCCTTCTCAGCCACCGCCATTGCGGTGCGCGCGCTCACGCCCGCTTTCTCCGTCTTCGAGATCCTGGCGGTTCGCAATGCGGCGGGGATCGGGATCCTTCTCGCCTGCGCGCTCCTGAGGCCCGAGCTTCGGCCCGGGTTGAAGCCGAGGCGGTTCGGGCTTCACCTGGCGCGCAACGTGGTGCATTTCGCAAGCACCGACGGCTGGGCCTTCGGCCTCACCCTCCTGCCCCTGGCGACGGTCTTCGCGCTGGAATTCACCACGCCGGTCTGGGTGGCGCTGCTCGCCATTCCGCTGCTCCACGAGCGCATGACCAGGGGGCGCTTCGTGGCCGTCGCCCTCGGCTTCGCGGGCGTCCTGGTGATCCTGCGCCCCGGCGTCGAAACCCTGCAGCCCGCCAGCCTTCTCATGCTGGCGGTCGCCCTGGGCTTCGCCTTCGTGGCCATCATGACGAAGCATCTCACGAGAACCGAGAGCACCTTCTCGATCCTGTTCTTCATGAACCTGCTCCAATTGCCCATGAACCTCGCAGGCGTGAGCGGAGCGTTCTGGCTCAGGATCGTCCCGTCGCACGCGCTGGCGCTCATCGGCGTCTGCGCCGGAGGGCTGCTGTCCCATTACTGCCTCACCAACGCCTACCGCCAAGGGGATGCGACCATGGTCGTGCCGCTCGACTTCCTGCGCATTCCGCTGATCGCCCTGGTGGGCTGGCAGCTCTACGGGGAGGCGCTCGATCCTTACGTCTTCGTGGGCAGCGGCTGCATCATCGCGGGCATTCTCTACAGCCTGCGCAGCGAGGCGAAAACCGCATGACCTGGTCGCCGCAGCAGGATGCCGCCCTGAAGGCTGTCGCCGCCTGGCTCCGGCGCGGCGACCGTCCGGTGTTCCGGCTCTTCGGCTATGCCGGAACCGGCAAGACGACCCTTGCGAAGCACATCGCCGAGGGGGTCGACGGAGAGGTAGCCTTCGGGGCCTATACAGGCAAGGCCGCCCTCGTGCTGCGCACCAAGGGATGCCCGGACGCCTCCACCATCCATTCCCTGATCTACCGCTCGCGGGAGTCCGACGAGGGCGGGCCGCAATTCGTGCTCAACCGGCAGAGCCCCGCCGCCAAGGCCAGCCTCATCATCATCGACGAATGCTCCATGGTGGACGAGGAGCTGGGGCGCGATCTCCTGTCCTTCGGCCGTCCCGTGCTCGTCCTCGGCGATCCGGCGCAGCTGCCGCCCGTGAAGGGCGGGGGCTTCTTCACGGAGGCCGAACCCGACGCGATGCTCACGGAGGTGCACCGGCAGGCGGAGGGCAACCCCATCGTCCACATGTCCATGAAGGTGCGGGAGGGCGGACGGCTGGAGCCGGGCGCCTATGGCGAGAGCCGGGTCATCCACCGCCGCGAGGTCGACGCCGGAATCGTCATGGCGGCCGATCAGGTGCTGGTCGGGCTGAACAAGACGCGCCGCCTCTACAACACGCGCCTGCGGGAATTGAACGGCTACCGGCACCCGATGCCCGCCGCCGGCGAGAAGCTCGTCTGCCTGCGCAACGACAAGACCAAGGGATTGCTCAATGGGGGCACCTGGAGCATCCAGGCCCTGCGCGGCATCCGCAACGACTTCGTCAGGATGGATGTGCTGCCCGATGACGACGCCCGCCGCAGGTCCGTGGAGGTGGCGGTCCACAAGGCCTTCTTCGAGGGCACGGAGGAGGAGGTGCCGTTCGTGCTGCGCCGGGAATCCGACGAGTTCACCTACGGCTACGCGCTCACCGTGCACAAGGCCCAGGGCTCGCAATGGGACGACCTCGTGCTGTTCGACGAATCCTATGCCTTTCGCGAGCACCGGAGCCGCTGGCTCTACACGGGCCTGACGCGCGCCGCCGACCGGGTGACCATCGTCGTTTGAGGCGGCGTCTCCGGGCGCTCGGTGAGCCGGGAAAGCCCGCCCGCTTGCATGGTCGCGCCTTTCAGCTTAACCGTTCCCTCCAGGGCGTTGCGGGGGTGCAGGTCGTGCTGATACTGGCTGTTGTCTTCCTTGTCGGCTCCGTCGCTGCGGGAGCCTTCGGATTTGCGGGAGCCGCCTCCGGCGGCCGCACCGTCGCCAGGGTCCTGTCCGGCGTGTTTCTCCTGGCCTTCCTCCTGCTCGTGCTCCTGACCTTCGGAGGGGCGAGCTGATCGTCCGGCGCGCGTCGCACGCCTGCGTCGCCGAAGAACGGGCGTCCCCGACGCCCGTTCATAGGGGACCGGACGCTACTGGCTCGCGGCCTCCGCAGCCGTGTCGCCCCCCGCGAGCTTGGTGGCGAAATACGCGATGGTGCGGGAATAGACCTGCGACTTGTTCCAGGCCCGGATGGCCTCGAAGTTCGGCGAGCCCGGCTGCCAATCCCCGCCTCTCACCCAGCCATGCCCCTTGAGGTAATTGGCGGTCGAGGCCAGCACGTCCGCGGGGCTGCGCAGGAGATCGGCCCGCCCGTCGCCGTCGAAGTCCACCGCGTACTTGATGTAGGACGACGGCATGAACTGGGTCTGGCCCATCTCGCCGGCCCATGCGCCCCGCATCTCGGCGGGCGTCAGGTCTCCCCTGTCGACGATCCGCAACGCATCGAAGAGGTGTGCCTGGAAGAACTCCGTGCGCCGGCAATCGAAGGCCAGGGTGGCCACCGAGCGGATGACGGGGAGATTACCTCTGACCGCGCCAAAATCCGTTTCCAGGCCCCAGATCGCCACGAGAACCGGACCGGGCACGCCGAACCGCTGCTCGATCCGCGCCAGGGTTGCGGCATGTCGCTTGAGCATGTTCGCGCCCCCTTTCAGTCGCCCGGCGGAGACCATGCGGCCGGCGAACTGCTCGAAGCTCTGCTTGAACACGCCCTGACCGCGGTCCTTGTTGATCACGCCCTGGTCGAAGGTCACGCCGGATAGCCCGACCTGAATCGCCTCCCGCGAAATTCCCTGCGCCGCAGCTTCCTGCCGGATGTCCCCGAGCCATTTCTCGAAACCGGCCGGGTCGCGGCAGGTCGCCGCCGATGCCTGACCTGCGGTGAACAGGGCGGCTGCCAAGAATGAGGCGCGCATCAATGCCTGCATCAAACTTCTCCCAGGATTTCATCCCCACAGCCGAGTTAGGGCTTTGATCCGACAACTCAAGACCGGATGGTTCCTCAAGAGGCAACCAGCGGGCCTCGAAAGCGTTGCTTTAAGGAATGACGTGCGGCGAGGAGAGTTCGGCGATGACGATCACGATGCGGTTTGCAGGCCTGTTCGCCGGGGCCGTGGTTCTCGCCGCCCCCGCGCTGGTTCAGGCCTCCGGCGGACTGCCCGCACCCGAAGCCCGGAACGGCCGGCCTCTGGTGCGTTTCGATCCTGCCTCAAGGGAAACCCGGGTGACGGGCCACGTGGCGTCGGGCCTCTGCTTTTCCTTCCGTCTGCCGCAGGAATGGCGCCTGGACGCCGACGGATCGGAAAACCGCCTCAAGGCCGCCGCCTCCGACGCGGGCATCGACGTGAACCTCCGCTCCGCCGCAGCGCTTCGGCATCTGCCGCAGCGTGATCTCGCGAGCCGCGACGCCGCCTTCCTCCAGCGGGACTACGAGGATCTCCTGGGCCGTCCGGCGCAATCGGTCTCCCTGGCGTCCTCCCATGCGGGGGCCGTGCGCTGGTCGGCCACCTGGATCGACGCGAACCTGCCCGCGCCCTCCCGCGCCATGACGGTCGAAGCCTTCATCATCCCGCTCTCGAAGGAGTGGGTGCTCGAACTCTCGCCCGAGAATACCGGGACGCCGGAAGCCCACAACGCCCTCGTCCGGCACCTGCTGACCGGACTGACCGTGCACGGCGGAGCGGATTGCCGGGGCTGAACCCCAAAGGCCTTGGCCCCATGCCGGTGAAATCCGCTTTTGGTCTTGAATGCCGCCGGCCGATGTGAAACCACAATCGGACCCCTCCTCGCGGCGAAGTCCCTTCGTGCTCACTCGATATACAAAGCTCATTCCGGCCCATTCGCCGCTTGTTCTCGGCGTGGCCATGGGCACCGTCGCGGTCGCGACGGTTCTCCGCCTGGCGCTGGGGCCGGTCCTCGGCGAGGCGACGCCGTTCATCACCATGTTCCCGGCCGTCCTGCTCACGTCCGTGATGGGCGGATTCTGGCCGGGGCTCCTGGCCATCGCCCTGAGCGTGATCTCGTCCTGGTACTTCTTCCTTTCGCCTGCCTTCGGGTTCGACGGGATTTCCGCATCGGATGCCATCGCTCTTGCCCTCTACGTCATCGGAGCGCTCCTCATGGTTCTCGTGGCAACGTCCATGAGACGGGCGCTCGATCGCCTCGAGACCGCGCAGGAGAAGCTCTTTGCCGCCCTGGATGCCTCGGGCACCGGCACATGGCGGTGGGACATTCAGCGGGACCTGATCGAGTGGGATCCGGCCATGACCAAGGTCTTCGGCTTCGGGGTCGCGCTGCCTCCCCGCAGGCTGGACGACCTGCTCGAACTCGTTCACCCGGAGGACCGAAGGAGCGCGAGCCTTGCGGTCAGCGATGCGGTCAGGAAGGGGATCCCCGCCGAGTACGAGTTCCGGCCCCTGCCGTCGGACGGGCCCGAACGGTGGATCCACAACCGCAGCCGCGTGTCCTATGACGGGGAGGGCAGGCCGCTTTACATGATCGGAGCCTGCCTGGACATCACGGAGCGCAAGCGCGCCGAGCAGCGCCAGACGCTCCTGCTCCATGAGCTGAACCACAGGGTCAAGAACACCCTGGCGACCATGCAGTCCCTGGCCATGCAGACCCTGCGCAGCAGCCCCGGCCCCGAGGCATTCCAGACGAACTTCATGGCGCGCCTGATGGCGCTCTCGGCCACCCACGACGTTCTGACCCAAAGGCTGTGGGAAAGCGCCACCCTCGATGAAATTCTCGGCGCCGAGCTCAAGCCCCATGGGGGCATCGATCAGCAGCGCATCAAGGCGGGGGGCGCAAGCGTGCAGCTCAAGCCCCAGCAGGCCCTGAGCCTCGGGATGGCCCTGCACGAGCTGGCCACCAACGCGGCCAAATACGGCGCCCTGTCCTCGCCGCAGGGAAGCGTCGAGATCTCCTGGTCCGTGTCGCAGGGCGAGGGCGGCGAGCGGCAGCTCGAGATCCGGTGGCGGGAGCGGGACGGACCGGAAGTGGGCGCGCCGGAGCGGAAGGGGTTCGGCACGCGCCTGATCGAGCGGAGCATCGTTCACGAGCTTGGAGGAGCCATCGAGACGAACTACGCTCCGACGGGGGTCGAATGCCAGTTTCGGGTGCCGCTCAACCCCTAGAGCACTTGGGGCAACCGCTTTCAACAGGGTGCGTCATGGACGTGATCATCTACCACAACCCGCAATGCGGAACCTCGCGCAACGCCCTGGGGCTGATCCGGAACACCGGGATCGAGCCGCATATCGTCGAGTATCTCAAGACCCCGCCGACGCGGCTGCTTCTGCGCCAGATGATCGAGCGCATGGGCGTCGGCGTTCGCCAGGTGATCCGCCAAAAGGGAACGCCCTTCGAGGAGCTGGGGCTCGACGATCCCTCCTTGAGCGACGACCAGCTCCTCGACGCCATGATGGCCCACCCGATCCTCATCAACCGGCCCATCGTGGTCACCCCGGCGGGCGTGAGGCTCTGCCGCCCCTCGGAGGCCGTGCTCGATATCCTGCCGGCTCCCCAGCGGGGCGAGTTCCGCAAGGAGGACGGCGAGCCCGTCGTGGATGCGGGGGGACGGCGGATCGGCCCGGCCTGAACGCCCCTTTCGGCGGAACAAGCGGCGACTGCTCCAGTTCAGGGACAGGGCAGTCTCGCGATCGGCGGAAAGGTCATCCCATGGAACTCGAAGGCAGAGTGGCGCTCGTGACGGGCGCAGGGTCGGGCATCGGCAAGGCGGCCGCCTTGCGCTTTGCCCAGGAGGGCGCTCTCGTGGGCGTCTTGAGCCACACGGAGGACGAGATCCGCGAGGTGGCTCGGGAGATCGAGGGGGCCGGCGGCAAGGCCATCCCCCTCGTGGCCGACGTGGCGGACGAGGGGCAGATGAAGCAGGCGGTGGAAGAGCTGGCGCGGGCCCATGGGCGGCTCGACATCGTCTTCGCCAATGCGGGCATCAACGGCGTCTGGGCGCCCATTGACGAGATCCAGCCGGAGGAGTGGGACCGCACCATCAACACCAACCTGCGCGGCACCTATCTGACCCTGCACTACGCCGTGCCGCACCTGAAGAAGGCCGGGGGCTCCATCGTCATCACGGCCTCCATCAACGGCTCCCGCACCTTCACGTCGGCGGGCGCGACGGCCTATTCCGCCACCAAGGCCGCGCAGGTGGCCATGGCCCAGATGCTGGCGGTGGAGCTCGCCAAGCACCGCATCCGCGTCAACGTGGTCTGCCCCGGCAAGATCGGCACCGAGATCTCGGAGAACACCACCAAGCGCAACACGGAGGAGGCGGAGGTGCCCGCCGAGTATCCGGCCGGACCCATCCCGCTTACCGGCGAAGAGGCGGGAACCAGCGAGGAGGTGGCCGAACTCGTGCTGTTCCTCGCCTCCGACCGCTCCCGGCACATCACCGGCACGCCGGTGTGGATCGACGGCGGCCAGTCCCTGCTGGTGTAGGGCGCGAAACGATCATCCGGGAGGCGAGGCAGGGAACTTGAGGCAGGAGCCCTAGGAATCCATCTTGAGCGCCGCGATGAAGGCTTCCTGCGGGATGTCGACCTTGCCGAACTGGCGCATCCGCTTCTTGCCTTCCTTCTGCTTGTCCAGGAGCTTGCGCTTGCGGGAGGCGTCGCCGCCGTAGCACTTGGCGGTCACGTCCTTGCGCAGGGCCCGGATGGTCTCGCGGGCGATGATCTTGCCGCCGATGGCGGCCTGGACGGGGATCTGGAACATGTGCGGCGGGATCAGGTCCTTGAGCTTCTCGCACATGGCCCGGCCGCGACCTTCGGCGCGGTCGCGGTGGACCAGCATCGAGAGCGCGTCGACGGGCTCGGCGTTGACCAGAACCGACATCTTCACCAGGTCGCCCTCCCGGTAGTCGGAGATATGGTAGTCGAAGGAGGCGTAGCCCTTGGAGATCGATTTCAGGCGGTCGTAGAAGTCGAACACCACCTCGTTGAGGGGCAGGTCGTAGATCACCATGGCGCGCCTGCCCACGTAGTTGAGGTCGATCTGCACCCCGCGCCGGTCCTGGCACAGCTTGAGCACGGCGCCGAGATAGTCGTCCGGGGTCAGGATGGTGGCGCGGATCCACGGCTCCTCGATGGTTTCGATCTTCATCACGTCCGGCATGTCGGCCGGGTTGTGCAGCTCGATGGTCGAGCCGTCGCGCAGCTTCAGATGATAGACCACGGAAGGGGCGGTGGAGATCAGGTCCAGGTTGAACTCGCGCTCCAGGCGCTCCTGGATGATCTCGAGATGAAGCAGGCCCAGGAAGCCGCAGCGGAAGCCGAAGCCCAGGGCCGCCGAGGTCTCCATCTCGTAGGAGAAGCTGGCGTCGTTGAGGCGAAGCCGGCCCATGGCGGCGCGCAGGTTCTCGAACTCGGCGGCGTCCACGGGAAACAGGCCGCAGAACACCACCGGCTGCACGGGCTTGAAGCCGGGAAGCGCCTCGGCGGTGGGCCTGCGCTCGTCCGTGATGGTGTCGCCGACGCGGGTGTCGGCCACCTCCTTGATGGAGGCGGTGAAGAAACCGACCTCCCCCGGTCCGAGCTGGGCCATCTCCTGCATCTTGGGGGAGAACACGCCGACCCGGTCCAGGCTGTAGGATGCGCCGGTGCCCATCATCCGGATGGTCGAGCCCCTCTTCATGGAGCCGTCGATGATCCGCACCAGAACCACCACGCCGAGATAGGCGTCGTACCAGGAATCGACGAGGAGCGCCTTCAGGGGCGCATCCGGGTCGCCTTTGGGCGGCGGCAGCTTCTTGACGATGGCCTCCAGCACGCCCTCGATGTTCAGCCCGGTCTTGGCCGAGATGGCGACCGCCTCCGAGGCGTCGATGCCGATCACCTCCTCGATCTGCTCCTTGATCCGGTCCGGATCGGCGGCGGGCAGGTCGATCTTGTTGAGGATCGGGACGATCTCGTGGTTGGCGTCGATGGCCTGGTAGACGTTGGCGAGGGTCTGCGCCTCCACGCCCTGGCTGGCGTCCACCACCAGGAGCGAGCCCTCGCAGGCGGCCAGCGAGCGCGACACCTCGTAGGCGAAGTCCACGTGGCCGGGGGTGTCCATGAGGTTGAGGATATAGGTCCTGCCGTCCTCGGCCTTGTATTCCAGGCGCACGGTCTGCGCCTTGATGGTGATGCCGCGCTCGCGCTCGATATCCATGTTGTCGAGCACCTGCTCCGTCATCTCGCGCGCCGAGAGCGCCCCGGTCGTCTGGATCAGACGGTCGGCCAGGGTCGACTTGCCGTGGTCGATATGGGCCACGATGGAGAAGTTGCGGATATTGTCGAAGCTGCGTGCGGTCATCATCTTGCAAATATAGGAACGGGTGTGGCCCCATAGCAGGGCGGGCCTCCAAAGCCAAGGGAAGGCGGTGTCACGCGCCCCGGCACGGATCCCGCCGGTCGACCCCCAGGTCTCGCAATTCCATACCGCCGCTCTATCCTTGAGGGGGTCAGCAAGGGAACGCGGTCATGGCGGAGAGCCCAGTCGTGTCGAACCTCGGGGAGGGCGCTGGGACCACTGGGCGCCCCGAACTCCACCGGAGCATCGGCCCGTTCCAGATGACCCTCTACGGGCTCGGCAGCATGCTGGGCTCCGGCGTCTATGGCCTGATGGGGCAGGCGGCCGGGCTGGTGGGCAATGCGGTCTGGCTCGCCTTCCTGGTCGCCCTCGTGGCGGCCCTGCTCACCGCTCTGACCTATGCCTCCCTCGGCTCGCGCTATCCCCGCGCCGGCGGGGCCGCCTATATCGCCGAGCGGGCCTATCGCTCGCCGCTGATGGGCTTCGTGGTGGGGCTCGCAGTGGCCTGCTCGGCCCTCACATCGGTCGCCACCCAGTCCCGCGTCTTCGCCGCCAATCTCGCCACCCTCACAGGGGGAGGCGAGCAGACGGTCACCCTCCTGGCGGTCGGCTTCCTGCTGCTCCTCACGGGGCTTGTCCTGCGCGGCATCCGGGAATCCATGTGGGTCAACGTGCTCTGCACCTGCATCGAGGCTGGCGGCCTCCTGCTCGTGGTGGCCGTTGGCATCAGCTACTGGGGAAGTGTCGATCTGCTCGAAACGCCGCCTCCCGGCGAGGGGGCGAGCGACGTGGTGATGCTGCTGGTGCTCCAGGGCGCGGTGCTGACCTTCTTCGCCTTCCTCGGGTTCGAGGACGCCATCAACGTGTCGGAGGAATGCCGGGACCCCCAGCGCACGGTTCCCATCGGGCTGATCGCCGCCATGGCGATTGCGGCGGTGATCTACGTGGGCGTCGCCATCACGGCCGTCTCGGTGCTGCCCTGGCGGGAACTGGCCAGCGCCCCGGGTCCGATCACGGCGGTGATGGAACGGGCCGCGCCCTGGCTGCCGCCCGTGGTCTATGCGACCATCACCCTGTTCGCCGTGGCCAACACCGCGCTCGTCAACTACGTGACCGCGTCGCGCCTGGCCTACGGCATGGCCCACCAGGGCCTGCTGCCAGCCTGGCTCGGCCGGGTTCACGCCAGCAGGCGCACGCCGCATCTGGCGATCCTCGCCCTGTTCGTCGTCGTCGCGCCGCTTGCGGTCATCGGCACCATCGGCCAGCTCGCCGCCGCAACCGTGCTCATGCTGCTCTTCGTCTTTGCGCTCCTGAACGGGGCTCTCGTCCTCCTGAAGAACCGGGACGGGGAGCCGCGGGGACGCTTCGAGATCCCGCTCGTGCTGCCGGTGCTCGGCAGCCTCGTCTGCGCCGGCCTCGTGGTCGTGCGCGTGACCACAGGCGACCGGCGGGCGCCGAGCCTGGCCGGGGCGCTGCTCGCCGGGATTCTGCTGCTCTATGCGCTCTACCGGCCCAAGGGCGACCGCGCCGCCTAGCGCCTCTGCTGCCTAACGCCCCCGCTCCAGGATCCGCGAGATCACCTTGGCGGTGTAGTCCACCATCGGGACGATGCGGGCATAGTTGAGCCGGGTCGGGCCGATCACCCCCAGGACCCCGACGATCTTCTGGCTGCCGTCCCGGAAGGGGGCGGCGATCATCGAGGAGCCGGAGAGGGAAAAGAGCTTGTTCTCCGATCCGATGAAGATGCGCACCCCCTCGCCCCCCTCGGCGCGGCTCAGGAGGTCGATCACGTCCGTCTGGGTCTCAAGATCGGAAAAGAGCAGGCGGATGCGGTCGAGATCCTCCGCGGCCTTGAGGTCGTCGAGCAGGTTCGCCTGGCCGCGCACGATGAGCTGGCGCGATCCGGCCGCGCCCACCGAGGTGGCGAGCCCCGCCTCCACGAGCCGCGCGGTGAGCGCGTCCAGCTCCCGCTCCATGTCGTCCCGGCGGGTCTCGATCTCGCGCCGGATGTCCGCGATGGTCTTGCCCTGGATGCGGGCGTTGAGGAAGTTGCCGGCCTCCACCAGGGCGCTCGCCGGCAGGCCCGGCGGCAGGTCGAGGAGGCGGTTTTCCACCGAGCCGTCCTCCGACACCAGCACCACCAGGGCGCGGGCAGGGTCGAGGCGGACGAATTCGATGTGCTTGAGGCGGGCGTTGGACTTGGAGGTCACCACCACGCCCGCCCCCCGCGAGACGCCCGACAGCAGCGCCGAGGCCTCCGCGAGGGCCGTTTCCATGGTGTGGCCGGAGGCGGCCGCCCGCATCTGCGCCTCGATGCGGCCCCGCTCCTCGGCGGTCACGTCGCCGATCTCCATCATGGCGTCCACGAAGAAGCGCAGGCCGATCTCCGTCGGCAGGCGTCCGGCGCTGGTATGGGGCGCGAAGATGAGGCCCGCCGCCTCCAGGTCCGCCATCACGTTGCGGATCGAGGCCGGGGAGAGGGTCATGGGCAGGAGGCGCGAGAGATGGCGGGAGCCCACGGGCTCCCCGGTCACGAGATAGCTCTCGACGATCTGCCGGAAGATCTCGCGGGAGCGGTCGTTCAGCTCCGCGATGGCGTGAGCCTCGGAGGGGTTGGAAAAAGGGCCGGTTGCGTGCATTCGCCTGCTTTTATGTTCTCACAAATCAACCCGACAGGTTCCTATTATGTGCGAAGGGAGGCCGCGTTAGGCAAGCCTGCGCTTGCGGGGCATCCTAGCAGCTTCTAAGAGACTGCATCAAATTTCCGAGGAGCCTTCGACCATGCGTCCGTCCAACCGCGCCCCCGACGAACTGCGCCCCGTCACCCTGGAGCGTGGGGTCGCGCGCTATGCGGAGGGCTCCTGCCTCGTGTCCTTCGGCAACACCCGGGTGCTCTGCACCGCCTCCCTGGAGGAGAAGGGCCCGCCATGGCTGCGCGGCGCCGGCAAGGGCTGGGTGACGGCGGAATATTCCATGCTGCCCCGGGCGACCCACGAGCGCACCCGGCGCGAGGTCAATTCCGGCAAGCCCTCCGGCCGCACCCAGGAGATCCAGCGCCTCATCGGCCGTTCCTTGAGGGCCGTGGTCAACCTCCCGGCCATCGGGGAGCGGCAGATCGTGGTGGATTGCGACGTGATCCAGGCGGACGGGGGCACCCGCACCGCCTCCGTCACGGGGGCCTGGGTGGCCCTGCACGAATGCTTCGCCTGGATGCAGAAGCGCTCGATCATCTCCCTCAACCCCCTGCGCGAGCCCGTGGCCGCCATTTCCTGCGGGATCTACAAGGGCCAGCCGGTGCTGGACCTCGACTATGCCGAGGATTCCGCCGCCGAGACCGACGCCAACTTCGTCATCACCGGCTCCGGCGGCATCGTGGAGGTGCAGGGCACCGCGGAGGGCAAGCCGTTCTCCGAGGAGGAATTCCTGAGCCTCCTGCGCCTCGCCAAGGCGGGGGTGGCGCAGCTCGTGGAGCTGCAGAAGAAGGCGCTGGCCTGACCATGCCCCGTCCCCTGTCCGGCAAGGTCGTCATCGCGACCCACAACGCAGGCAAGCTGCGCGAGATGCAGGAGCTGCTGGCCCCCTTCGGCGTCGAGGCGGTGTCGGCGGGCGATCTCGGCCTGCCGGTCCCGGCCGAGACGGGGCACATGTTCGCCGAGAACGCCGCCATCAAGGCCCATGCGGCCGCAAGGGCCACGGGACTCCCGGCGCTTTCCGACGATTCGGGGCTCTGCGTGGACGCCCTCGACGGGGCGCCGGGGCTTTTTACGGCGGATTGGGCCGGCCCGAACAAGGATTTCCCCGCCGCCATGGGGCGGGTCATGCGCGAATTGGAGAAGCGCCGGGCGACGGACCGCCGGGCCCATTTCGTCTCCGCCCTCGTCATCGCCTGGCCGGACGGGCACGAGGAGCTGTTCGAGGGGCGGGTGTTCGGGCAGGTGGTCTGGCCCCCCCGCGGCCGCAAGGGCTTCGGCTACGACCCCATGTTCCAGCCGGACGGCTTCGAGGAAACCTTCGGCGAATTGTCCTCCGAGCGCAAGCACGGGGTCGATTGGGACAAGCCCGAGGCCGGAGCCCTGTCGCACCGGGCCCGGGCCTTCGTGAAGCTCGCCCAGGGCTGTTTGCGCAAGGCGTAAAATGAGACGGAGCGCCCCTGGGGCGCTCCGCTGATCCGAGAAGATTAAACGCTCGTCGAGCCGCCCGTGTCGGCGCGGCGCTTGGCCATGAAGGCGTCGAACTCCTCGCGGTCCTTGGCCCGCTTCAGCTCCTCGACGAAATCGCGGAAGGCGCGGGCCTCCTCGTCGAGCTTGCGGCGCTCCTCGTCCAGGCGCTTCAGCTCGTTGCGGCGGTACTCCTCGAAGGCCGCATTGCCCGTGCCGCCGAAGCCGGCGGGGCCATGGGAGGCGAACATGTCGTCCCTCGCCCGGCCGAACGCATTGCGAAGGAAGGCTCTTGCCTCGTCGTATTTCGGATATCCTGTCATTTTCCACACCAGATAGGCCAGGGCGAGCGGCCAGACGAAGATGAAGCCCAGGATGATGCCGGCGATCTCCAGGCCGCGACGGGGCGGGCGCCCGCGGCGGCGGTGAGAACTGGTGTTCCAGGGCCCCGCATAGGGGCCTGGATTCCAGGCGGCGGAGGCAGAATCAGACATCGGAGGATCCCTATGTTAATGCTAACAACATTTACATGCGGATGGATTTCGGCCCTTTCAAGGGCGGCCAAGCCGATATTTTCGCGCCTGTCCGTGGGTACCGCTAGGGGCGTCCGGCTGGCCGCGACGGATCCTTCAGGGCGCCGTGGACCAGGGCGAGCACGCCAGCGCGCAGGAGCTCGTACTTGTCCGGCAGCCCGGGACCGCGGGGCAATTGGCCGGCCGCATCGAGGGTGGCGATGCCGTGGGACAGGGCCCAGACCTCAATGGCGATGAAGCGCTTGTCCACGTCCCTGAACCCCTCCGGGAAGGTGTCGGACAGGGCTTGGACGAGGAAATCGAAGGCGCTGCCGGATGCTTTTTCCCCCTCCGGCGGCTTCCCCTTGGCCCAGGACGGCCCGCAGGCTTCCCCGTCGCCGGGCCTCGGCGAGAACATGGCGGCGTAGAAGCCGGGCTCCTGCTCGGCGAAGGCCAGATAGGCCTCGCCCATGCGGGTGAAGCGCTCCAGGGGCGTGCCCTGGCTCTGGAGGGCCCACCCGAGCCGTTCGGTCAGCTGGCTGAAGCCCCGGAACGCCACCTCGGCCACGAGGGCCTCGCGGCCCCGGAAATGGCGGTAGAGGGCGGCAGGCGTCACGCCCACGAGCTTGGCCGCATCGGCGAGCGTGAACCCGCCGAGACCCCGCTCGGCAATGAAGCGCTGCGCCGCCTCGATCAGCGCCTCCTTCAGATTGCCGTGGTGGTAGCCCTGCCGGTCGAACGGGCCGCGCCAATGCCGCATGATGGGTCCTTCACCTCGCCTCCGCCCAAGCTAGGCCTGGGATGGCGCCAAGGCTAGCACGGGCGGTTCCTGTAGGGGTGAACAACCGCCGCAAAAAGAGGTTCACAAAATCTTTTGCGGAGGAAAAAGGCCGGCGGAGGCCGTCCCCGGCGAGCGCCGCGAGGGAAGGGGCGTCCACCCGTTCCGGTTGCGGCTGGTAAGAGCCGGGGCGGCTCGACGGCACGGCCGCCCGCAATCGGTCGGACAACATGTCAAAGAGCCAACACCTTCGGGCCGGAGCCGTATGGCTCCAGCCTGAAGGGTCGATCGAGGGGTGGCGCGAGAGGCGGTCCGGCTCGATGTGTGTTGATAATGCTAGAGCCGGAAGAGGCCCTCGCGCACGGTTCTTTTAGGCAAACAGGCGACGCGAACCCGCCGATCGTCAGCTCAGGCGGGGCTCCTCTGAGGAAGCCTGGCCTTGAGGCTGCGGGCAGGCCCGGCGTACAGCCTGGGCCTCTCGTCGCAAGGGGTGCGAGCCCTTCTGCGAGACCGTGCCCTGCTCCCGCAACTTACGACGCCTCGCGAGCGCGCCCCTCGGGGAACAGAACTGCCATACCTATAGCCAAGCTTGCAGCGGTTGTCAAGAACAAAGTGAGAACATGCTGCTGCAAGCTCACCGGCAGAGCGCGTGTTCCCTCCCCGCAAGCCGGAGGGAAGAGGGCGCTCTATCCTGCGCGCGATCCCCTTCCCTCACCTGCGGCTCGCCGGGGATGACACTCTCCGGTCCCACCACGTCATGGCCGGGCCTGTCCCGGCCATCCACGCCTTCAACCCGCTGAAAGACGTGGGTGCCCGGCACAAGGCCGGGCATGACGACAGAGGGTCATTCCGCCGGTCCTGCGGACCGAACCGGCCGGAGCGCAGCGGAGGGTCGGGACGCAGTTCCGCAGAAGGGAATCCCTAGCTCGGAGCCGCGCCCTCTTCCCCTCCCCCTTGTGGGGAGGGCCAGGGTGGGGGTGTTGGCGCCTGACCTTCATAGGCTCTCGCACACACCCCCACCTCCTCTCCACAAGGGGGAGGAGAGCACGGCGCCACGACAATCGCGACACAGCCGGACGGTGACGCCGCCGCCCGGAGCTGCCATATAGGCCCCATGATCGATCATCCAACCCGCGATGTGGGCTTTGGCGTTTATGTGCATTGGCCCTTCTGCGCCTCCAAATGCCCCTATTGCGATTTCAACAGCCATGTGCGCCACCAGCCGGTGGATCAGGAGCGCTTCCTCGCGGCCTTCCGGCGGGAGATCGCCCATACGGCCGCGCGCATTCCCGGACGCACGGTGACCAGCATCTTCTTCGGCGGCGGCACGCCCTCGCTCATGAGGCCCGAGACCGTGGGCGCCATCCTGGACGCCGTCGGCGGGGCCTGGAGCGTCCACCCCGAGGCCGAGGTGACGCTCGAGGCCAACCCGACCAGCGTGGACGCCGGGCGGTTTCGCGGCTATCGCCAGGCGGGGATCAACCGGGTGTCGCTCGGCGTGCAGGCGCTCAACGATCCCGACCTGCGGCGCCTGGGGCGGATGCATTCGGTCGAGGAAGCCCTGGCGGCGGTGAGGATCGCGGCCTCCATCTTCGAGCGCTATTCCTTCGATCTCATCTATGCCCGCCCCGGCCAGACGCCGCAGGCCTGGGGCGCGGAGCTGGAGCAGGCGATCGCCCATGCGGTGGAGCACCTCTCGCTCTACCAGCTCACCATCGAGCCCGGCACCTGGTTCGAGCGCCTCCACGCCGCGGGCAAGATCGCCGTGCCCGACGAGGAGACCGGGCGCGCCCTCTACGACGTCACGCAGGAGGTCTGCGGGAAGCACGGGCTTCCCGCTTATGAGATCTCGAACCACGCCAGGCCCGGCGCGGAATCCCGCCACAACCTGCTCTACTGGCGCTACGGCGAATATGCGGGCATCGGCCCCGGCGCCCATGGCCGCCTCGTCACGGGCAACGCACGCCTGGCAACCTCGACCGAGAAGCACCCGGAGACCTGGCTCGAGCGGGTCGAGCGCGACGGCCATGGAATCGTCGAGGAGGAGGTTCTCACCGCGGAAGCGGAGGGCGACGAGTTCCTGCTCATGGGCCTGAGGCTGAAGGAGGGCATCGACGCCCGCCGCTACGAGGCTTTTGCCGGGCGGTCCTTGAAGGAGAGCCGCGTCCGCAACCTGGCGGAGGAGGGGCTCATCCGCCTCGACGGCGCGCGCCTTGCGGTGACCCCGAAGGGCTTTCCCGTGCTGAACGCGGTGATCGCGGAACTGGCGGCTTAGACAAAGCCAACCCTGTCATCCCGGACGCCGTGAGGTGATCCGGGGCCGCGCAGAATAGAGCTCCACCTCCCCGCCTGCGCGGGGATGACAGTGTTGAGGTTCACGCGCCAAATTCTGCCCACGATCCCGGATCGCCTCACGGCGCATCCGGGATGACGGCGCGTCGCTTCAGCCCCGAATCTTCCCCTCGATCACATCCCACACGTCCACGGCCAGATCCGGGCCGCCGAGGCGCTTGATCGCACGGATGCCCGTGGGGGCGGTCACGTTGATCTCGGTGAGGTGGCCGTCGATCACGTCGATGCCCACCAGGATGAGGCCCATGCGCTTGAGGTCGGGGCCGATGGTCTCGCAGATCTCGCGCTCCCGGTCGGTGAGGTCCGTGGGCTTGGCCGCGCCGCCGCGCACCATGTTGGAGCGGATGTCGTTGGCGGCCGGAACCCGGTTGATCGCGCCCGCCGCCTGGCCGTCGACCAGGATGATGCGCTTGTCGCCTTCCGTGATGCGCGGCAGGAAGCGCTGGATCACCCAGGGCTCCCGGAACAGGTTGGCGAAGAGGTCGTAGAGGGAGCCGAAATTCGGATCCTCCCGGCCGACCTTGAACACGCTGGCGCCGCCATGGCCGTAGAGCGGCTTCATCACCACGTCCCCATGCTCGCGCCGGAACGCCTCGATCTCCTCCCGGTCGCGGGAGATCAGGGTCGGGGGCATCAGGTGCGGGAAGCGGGTGACGAAGATCTTTTCGGGCGCGTTGCGCACATGGGTCGGATCGTTGACCACGAGGGTCCTGGGGTGGATGCGCTCCAGGAAATGGGTGGCGGTGATGTAGGCCAGGTCGAAGGGCGGGTCCTGGCGCATGAGCACCGCGTCCGTCGCGGAGAGGTCGACCCGCTCGGGGGCGCCCAGGGTGAAGTGGCTGCCCTCCTGGTCGCGCACCTCCACGGCTTCCGCCATCGCCACCACCGCGCCGTCGCGCAGGCTCAGGCGGTCGGGGGTGTAGTGCAGGATCCGGTGGCCCCGCCGCTGCGCCTCCAGCAGCAGGGCGAAGCCCGTATCGCCCGCGATCTTGATGCTGCGGATATGATCCATCTGGATCGCAACGGTGAGGGTCATGGCTCGGCCTCCTTGGAAGCGGGGTTATTGGCCTGAAATCCCGCGATGGCAACCTTTCCGCCCGCCCGTTGAACGAAATGGGTGGGGAAGGGTTATCGCATAGCCCCGCTTGGCTCGTTCCGGCCTCTTTCGCCCATAAGCCCAAGCTCCCACATGTGACAGGTCATGCCCCGCCGCGCCCTTCTCATCGTCAACGCCCAGAGCCGCAGCGGCGAATCCCAGCTGGATGCGGCCATCGAGCGGCTGGAGGCCCACGGCATCGAGCCGGTTCATCTCGAATGCGGCCGCCGGGAGGACCTGTCGCCGCTCATCGTGAAGAACGCCGACGACGTGGATTGCGCGATCGTCGGCGGCGGCGACGGAACCCTGAATGCGGCGGCCTTCGGGGTGATCGAGACGGGGCTGCCGCTGGGCATCCTGCCGCTGGGCACGGCCAACGATCTCGCCCGCACCCTCGACATCCCGTCCGATCTCGACGGCGCCGCCAAGGTCATCGCCGAGGGCCGCACGCGCAACATCGATCTGGGTATCGTCAACGGCAAGCCCTTCTTCAACGTGGCCAGCATCGGCCTCTCGGCCGAGCTGGCGCAGCAATTGACCACGGAGATCAAGCGCCGGTTCGGCCGCCTCGGCTATGGGCTGGTAGCCATGAAGGTTCTGATCCGGGCCCGCCCGTTCCGCGCCACCATCGTCAGCGAAACCGAGACCGCGCGCGTGAGAACGCTGCAGATCGCCGTGGGCAACGGGCGCTTCTACGGCGGCGGCAACGCGGTGGAGAAGGACGCGGCCATCGACGACCAGAACCTCGATCTCTACAGCCTCGAATTCGAACGGGCCTGGAAGCTCGCCCTCATGGCGCGCTCCTTCCGCTACGGCGAGCACGGGGCCTGGAGCGAGGTGCGCGCTATCCGGGCCGAGGAGTTCGACGTCCGCACCCGGCGGCCGAGGCCGGTGAATGCGGATGGGGAAATCGTGACCCAGACGCCCGCCCATTTCTCGATCAGGCCCCGCGCCGTCAGGGTGTTCGCCCCCTAATCCAGGTGCCGCCCGTGGCGCACCACCTCCTCGAGGCCGCCGCGGCTGAGGCCGATGTCGCACAGCATGGCGTCGTCGAGCGTGCTCACGTGGCGCAGGGCGCGGCGGATGCGGATTTCCCGCAGGAGCGCCCCGAACAGGCCCCCGACGCGGGACGGCCCGGCCGTCGTCCGGGAGGCCCAGTGGAAAGCGGCTGAAAGGTCGGTTATGGCTTTCTCCTCTCGCGTTCGATGAAAGCATGATGCTCCTGCCCCTTGCATAAGGGAAACGAATGTTCATTATATGTAAAATAACGAGCCATTATGGAGGGAGCCGTGCCCCACAACCTCGACGTGAGCCTGCTGAGAGCCTTCATGGCCGTGGTCGATGCGGGCGGCATGACCGCCGCGGCGGGCAGCCTCAACCTGACCCAGGCGGCGGTCAGCCAGCAGATCAAGCGGCTGGAGGAGATCGTGGGAGAGCCCCTGGTCACACGGAACCGGCGCGGGATGGAGCTGACCCCGGCGGGCGAGCGCCTGTTCGGCCGGGCCAAGCGGCTCCTGGCCCTGAACGACGAGATCTGGACCGAGATGACCACTCCCGTCTACGAGGGGGAGGTGCGCCTCGGCATCCCCAGCGACATCATCACCACCTATCTGCCCACCTTCCTGAAGGGGTTCACCCGCCGCTATCCCCGGGTGCAGATCTCCCTGCACAGCGGGTCGAGCGCGGCGCTGCGCGCGAAGCTCGCGGCCGGCAAGGTGGACGTGGTCCTGGCCACCGAGATGGCCTGCGACCCCGGCGGCGAGAACCTGGTGATGGATCGTCTGGTCTGGGTGGGAGCCCGGGGCGGGGAGGCGGCGTGGCAGCGGCCCCTGCCGGTGTCCATCGGCTGCTCCGACTGCGCATTCCGCACGCCCATCCGCGAGGCCCTGCAGAAGGCCGGCATCGAATGGCGCTCGGTCTCCGAGGTGACCAACACCTCGGCGCAGGTGGCCACGGTGGCGGCCGACATCGCCGTCATGGCCTGGATGGCCTCCACCGTGCCGGCCAACCTCGACGTGCTGGGCCCCGAGACCGGCCTGCCTCTGCTCCCGCCCTTCCTGGTCAACCTCTACCTGCCGGGGGGCGGCGGCGACCACATCGTCCAGGAAATGGCCCGCGCCATCCGCGACGCGGTGAGGGATCCGCGCAGGTTGGCGGCGTGACGCAGCTTCTCCCTCTCCCGCGTGGGAGAGAGTGGCTGCGGAGCAGCCGGGTGAGGGAAGGCCCTCTCCGAAGAAGGCACAAGCGGTGGTGAGTGGAAGCGTTGGCGCTTTACTGAAGAACCGTCCTCCCCTCACCCCTGCCCCTCTCCCACACGGGAGAGGGGACGCGTGGCGCTCTTCAACCCATCTCCAGCTCGAACGCCGACACCATGTGCTGCGGCCATCGCCCGGGCGCGACGAACACCGCGTCCGCCCGCCATGTCTTCGATGCGGCCCAGGGGTTGCGCGCGAGCCACGCCCGCGCCGCCCGGGAGAAGCGGCGGCGCTTTGCGGGCGTGATGGCCGAGAGGGCGTCGTCCATGGCGCCGCGCGCCTTCACCTCCACGAACGCGACGGCGCCGCCGCGCCTTACGATCAGGTCGATCTCGCCGCCCGCGGCGGCATAGCGGCGCGCAAGCGGGCGGTACCCCTTGGCCATGAGGAACAGGAGCGCGATCCACTCGGCCCGGTGGCCGCGCAGGAACGTGGCGCGCCGGCGCTCCAGGGCGGTCTTCATGCATCCTGCCCTGTCATGGGTCTTTCTTGGCGAGCGCGAGCGCTCGGGCATAGACCTCGCGCTTAGGCATTCCCAGTTCCGCCGCCACCAGCGCCGCCGCGTCCTTGATGGAATGGTTCCTCAGGGCGGCCTCCAGGGAGCCGTCGAGGGCCGCGTCCGCCTCCGCCGCGTGCATGGCCCCGGTGGCCTCGCCGATGAGCACCACGATCTCGCCCTTGGGGGGACCCTCCTCGGCGAATTGCCGCGCCAGTTCCGGCAGGGGGCCGCGCCGGATGGTCTCGAATATCTTGGTCAGTTCCCGGGCCACCACCGCCTGCCGGTCCCCGAGCACGGCCGCCGCATCGGCCAGCATCTCGGGCAGGCGGTGCGGGCCCTCGAACAGCATGAGGGTGCCGGGGATGCCGGCGAGCTCGCCGAGCCTTGCGCGCCGCGCGCCGCTTTTCGGCGGCAGGAAGCCCTCGAAGAAGAACCGGTCCGTGGGCAGGCCCGAGGCGACGAGGGCCGTGAGCACCGCGGAGGGGCCGGGGATCGGCGTCACCGGCAGCCCCTCCTCGATGGCCGCCTGCACGAGCTTGTAGCCCGGGTCCGACACCAGGGGCGTGCCCGCATCCGACACGAGCGCCAGCGCCTGGCCCTCCCTGACCCGGTGGACCATGCGCTCGCGCACCGCGTCGTTGGAATGCTCGTGATAGGCCACCAGGGGCGTGGTGATGCCGTAATGGGCCAGAAGCGTCTTTGTGACCCGCGTATCCTCGGCCAGCACCGCATCCGCCGCCGCCAGCACGCTGAGCGCCCGGAAGGACACGTCCCTCAGGTTGCCGATGGGAGTCGCCACCACATAGAGGCCCGGCAGCAGGGGCTCCGCCTCGGCCGCGAGGCCGAAGGCCGTGAAGGTGGCGGCCCGTCCCGTGGGTTCGCGCCGTCGCGTCCGGTTGTCGATTCTCTGTGTCATCGCCTGCTACTGTCGCATGAGGGCCCGTTCCGGCGGAAGCGGGCGGCCGGGCTTTTGGCCGTGGGAACAAAGTTTACCTTTATGCGCCATCCTGGCGCCCATTCTGCCGGGAGCTGCTTCCATGGGGGTGGGAGATGGCGCGTTCTTTGGAATTCAAAAGGCCGAAGGGCCATGCGGCCTGGGCCGTGCTTCTGGCCGGCTCGCTCGCGCTCGCCGGCTGCATGGAATCCGGCAGGATGGCGCAGCGCAAGACCACAAGGGCTCCTGCCCTTCAGGCCGACCCTGCCTACGAAGCGGATATTCCCCCATCGGACGTGCCACAGGCTCCAGGTCCCGGCCATGCAGGGGCGCCAGCCTACGCCTCGGCTCCTTCCTCTGCCCGGCCTGACGCCTCCGTTCCTGCCTATGCCCCGGCTCCCGGTGCGACCGGCGGAGCGACCATGGGCAGCGGCCCCGTTCGCGTCGCCCTGCTCCTGCCCCTCTCGGCCCCGGGCCAGGGCTCGGTGGCGGCCCAGAGCCTGCGCAACGCCGCCGAACTGGCCCTGAGCGAGTCCCAGGGCGCGGAACTCACCATCCTGGTGAAGGACGACCGCGGCACCCCGGAAGGGGCCCAGGCCGCCGCGAGCCAAGCCCTGGCGGAGGGCGCGGAGCTGATTATCGGCCCCCTCTTCGCCGGCTCCGTCGGGGCCGCCGGAGGGGTGGCGCGCCAGAGCGGCAAGCCGGTCATCGCCTTTTCCACGGACACCGGCGTCGCCACCCGGGGCGTCTATCTCCTGAGCTTCCTGGTGCAGGCGGAGGTGGACCGGATCGTGTCCTTCGCGGCCGCGCAAGGGCGCCGCTCCATCGCGGCCCTCATCCCCGACACCGCCTATGGCCGGGTGGCCGAGGCGCAGTTGCAGCAGGCGGCGGCCGAGGAGGGGCTGCGGGTCGTGGCGGTGGAGCGCTATACGGCCGGACAGCCTCAAGGGGCCGTGCAGCGGCTCGGCCGCGCCATCGGCGGCCCGTCGCCCCAGGCGGACGCCCTCTTCATCCCCGAGAACGGCGACGGGCTGCCCCAGGTGGCCCAAGCGCTGCAAGGCGTCGGCTTCAACCCGGAGCGGGTGAAGCCCCTCGGCACCGGGGTCTGGAACGAGGCGCGGGTGTTCGGCCTGCCGACGCTTCAGGGCGGCTGGTTCGCCGCCCCCGACAATCGCGGCTTTGCGGCCTTCGCGGCCCGCTACCGCGCCCGCTTCAACGCGGACCCGATCCGCCTCGCCACCCTGTCCTACGATGCGGTGACCCTGGCGGCGGCGCTCGCCCGCATCGGCGGCGCGCGGCATTTCACCCCCGACGCCCTTACCAATCCGGCCGGGTTCGCGGGCGCGGACGGCGTGTTCCGCTTCAACCCCAACGGCACCAACGACCGGGCGCTCACCGTGCAGGAAATCCGCAACGGCGCCGCCGCGACCATCAGCGGCGCGCCCAGAACCCTGGTGGCGGGCAACTGACCGCAAGGCTTTTTTAAGCGCGCGTCAGCGTCGTGCTGAGGGCGGGCTTGCTGTTGATGGTCTGGAACACCACGCAGTAGCGCTCGGTGAGCTTGAGCAGTTGGTCGATCTTCTCCTGCGGCGCGTCGGTGTCCACCTCGAAGGAGAGGCGGATGTCCCTGAAGCCCACGGGCGCGGTCTTGTCGACCCCGAGCGTGCCGCGAAAATCCAGATCGCCTTCCGCCCTGACCGCGCCGTGGCGCAGATCGATCTCGAGCGCGGTCGCCACGGCCTTCAGGGTCACGCCCGCGCAGGCGACGAGCGCCTCCAGCAGCATGTCGCCGGAGCAGAGCTCCGCGCCCGTGCCGCCGCTGGCGGGATGCAGCCCGGCCACCGCCAGAGCGCGGCCGGTCTCGACCTTGCAGGCGATGTGCTGGTCGTCGAGGGTGCCCTGGGCCTTGAGGGTGATGACGGCCTTGTCCGGGTCGCTGCGGTACTGGTCCTTAATCGGCGCCTGAAGGGCGCGCAGTTCTGCTGAATCCATGATGGTCGTTCCTGATGTTACCACCACAGGGCGGCGGCCTGGCGGTCGCGCTCGCGCTGGGGCTCGGCTTGCGTGTTGAGGGAATGGTCCAGCGCCGTCAAGACGCGGCGCACGGAGGTTTCGAAGGGCAGCCCCGTCCGGTCGCGCGGACGCGACAGGGTGAGCGGCAATTCGTCGAAGATGCGGCCGGGCTTGGGCTGCATGACGATGGCCCGGTCGGCGAGCGTCACGGCCTCCTGCACGTCGTGGGTGACGAGAACCACCGTGGGGCGGGTCTCCTCCCACAGGCCCAGGAGATGCTCGTGCAGGCTGGCGCGGGTGAAGGCGTCGAGCGCCGAGAAGGGCTCGTCGAGGAGAAGCACCTTCGGGTTGGCGACGAAAGCGCGGGCGATGGCCACCCGCTGCTGCTGCCCGCCGGACAGGTCCCGCGGCCAGCGCCCCGCATGTTCGGAAAGGCCGATTTTCTCCAGCGCATGATCGACCCGCGCCCGGCGCTCCGCGGCGCTCACATGCGCGATGCCGAAGGCCACGTTGTCGGCCACCGACAGCCAGGGCAGGAGGCGCGGCTCCTGGAACACGATGCCCACCGCCGGATGCGGCCCGTCGATGGCCTCGTCGTCGAGGCGGATCGCGCCGGCGCTCGCCCGGTCGAGCCCGGCCACGAGGCGCAGGAGCGTGGTCTTGCCGCAGCCCGAGCCGCCGATCAGCGCCACGATCTCGCTCTCGCGCACGAAGAGGTTGATGTCGGACAGCGCCCGGGTGCCGTCCGCATAGGTCTTGGAGAGGTGTTCGAGGCTCAGCATCACAGCCTCTCCCGCACGGTGTCCTGCCAGCGCACCAGCGGCTTGGTGAACAGGACCAGCAGGCTGTCGGCGGTCTTGCCCAGGAGCGCGAAGGCGATGATGGCGGCGAGGATCTGGTCGGGTTTGCCCATCTGCTGCCCGTCCACCAGCAGGTAGCCGAGGCCTTCCGAGGCTCCCATGAACTCGGCCGCCACCACGAACATGAAGCCGAGCCCCAGGCCGGAGCGCAGCGCGATCACCGCCTCCGGCAGCACCGCGGGCAGCAGGATGCGCCGGGCAAGCTCCACGCGGGAGAGGCGGAACACGTGGCCCACCTCCACGAGCTTGCGGTCGACGGAGAGGATCGCGCCCGCGATGCCGAGATAGACCGGAAAGAACACGCCCACCGCGATCAGCGCCACCTTGGAGGCCTCGAAGATGCCGAGCCACAGGATGAACAGGGGCACCCAGGCGATGGACGGGATGGCGCGCAGGGCCTGAAGGCTCGGGTCGATGAGGTGCCGGATGGTCCGGCTGGAGCCCGAGAGGGCCCCGAAGACGATTCCCGCAACGGCGCCGGTGACGAAGCCCACCGCCACGCGCCAGAGCGTCGCCCCCACATGGGTCCACAGCTCGCCGGTCTCGGACAGCGCCCACAGGGCCGCGCCGATGCGGCTCGGCGGCGGAACGAGCCGTCCCTGCGCGAGGCCGAGGCGCACGGCGGCCTCCCAGAGCAACGCGACGGCGATGGGCAATAAAAAGCCGAGAAGGGCGCGCCCTTCGAAGGCGCGGCGCTTCTCGGCAAGGGGAGGAGCCGCGAGAGCGGCGGCATCCTGTTGGGAGGACCAGGCCTTGCCGGCGAATCCTGCGAAAAGGCGGAACCGCTTTTTCGCACCTGACGATGCGCCTCTTGAGGAAGAAAGCACCGGAGGGATCCCGAAAGCCGCGTCCGCTCCCGGGTCCGATGCCTTGGCTTGGCCTGTCACGGCGCTCTCCCGCGATGAAGTCTTCTAGCGCGACGCGGTGGCGAAGCGGCGGTCGATCAGGGCGTCCACGGCGGCGCGCACATCCGTGCCGGCCGGGATGACGCCCGCCTGCTGCAGGGCGAGGCCCGCGGCGAGGATGGTGTCGACCTGCGGCTGGCCGATGGACGAATGGGTCAGCTCGGTGCGCTGGAGCTGACGCTCGATCACCGGCTCGGCGAGCTTGGTGTAGGCCACCAGGGTCTTCTTCAGCTCGGCCGGGTTGGCGAGCGAATAGGCGCGGGCCTCCTCATAGGCCTTGAGCACCTTTTCCACGAGGGCGGGGTTGTCCTTGGCGAAGGCCTCGGAGACGTTGAGCACGCCCCAGGTGTTGGCGGCCGCGTTGCGGTGGAAGAGCTGCGCGCCGCTTTCCACCTCGGCCGCGGCCATCAGCGGGTCGAGGCCGGCCCAGGCGTCCACGTCGCCGCGCTCCAGGGCCGTGCGGCCGTCCGGGTGCTGGAGCAGGACGAGCTTCACGTCCTTCTCGGTGAGCTTGGCCTCCTGCAGGGCGCGCACCAGGAAGATGTGCGGATCGGTGCCGCGGGTCACGGCCACGCGCTTGCCCTTCAGGTCCTCCACCTTGGCGATGCCCGTGTCCTTGCGGGTGACGAGCGCCGTCCATTCGGGGCGGGAATACACGTAGATCGACTTGATCGGGTTGCCGTTGATCTTGCCGATCAGGGCGGCGGCCCCGGCGGTCGAGCCGAAATCGAGGGAGCCCGCGTTGAGGAATTCGAGGGCCTTGTTGGAGCCGAGCGACTGCACCCAGCGCACGGCGATGCCGTCCTTGGCCAGGGCCTTTTCCAGGAAGCCCTTGTCCTTGAGCACGAGGCTCACCGGGTTGTAGGTGGCGAAGTCGATCTTGATCTCCTTCACCTGGGCCGAGGAGGCGGTGGCGAAGGACGCGAGGCCCGTGACGAGGGAGGCGGCGAGGAGGAGACGGCGGGTCAGGCTCATTTTTGTCTAGTCCCATGTTCCGGCGCATGGGATCCCAGGCCTCGAGGCCCCGGACGCCCGGCGCTTTAGCTGCACTTGTTTCGCGCCCGCAAGCTGCTAGCTCAAATCGGCGCGTGTTCTTTTTATAGAACCATCCGTTCTCCTGTGTCAAACGCCGTGTCTTATAAAGAACGAAATATACGCCGCGACGAATGCCTGCCCGTTCGGCCATGGGCGAAGCCGGGATGAAGTGGTAAGCCAGGGGAATCCTCAAATACGGTTGCCCCATGCCGACGCATCGCCCCGAAGCCATTCTCGACAACCTCGGCGCCGAGCCGCTCCGGGATTCCGGGGCCCTGCGGGCGGGGCTGGTGCCCGCGCTGAGGCTCTTTCTCGACGAGGGGAGGGCGGAGGCCGAAGCCCTGCTGCTCGAACATCAGAACGGCCTCGCCTGCGCCCGGTACCTGTCCGGGCAGATGGACGAGCTTGTCCGCATCGTGCACGACGCGGTGGTGCGCCATCTCTACCCGGCGGACAACCCGTCCCTCGCGGAGCGCCTCGCCGTGGTGGCCACGGGCGGCTACGGGCGCGGAACCCTGGCGCCCGGCTCCGACGTGGACCTGCTGTTTCTCCTGCCCTACAAGCAGACCGCCTGGGGCGAGAGCGTCGTGGAGGCGATGCTCTACGTGCTGTGGGACCTCAAGCTGAAGGTCGGGCACGCCACCCGCTCGGTGCAGGACTGCATCCGCGAGGCGGCCGACATGACGATCCGCACCTCGCTTCTGGAAGCCCGCTTCCTGTTCGGCGACCGCGATCTCTTCAGCGCCCTGGTGGAGCGGTTCGACAAGGAGATCGTCGCCGCCTCGGCGGCCGATTTCGTGGAGGCCAAGCTGAAGGAGCGCGACGCCCGCGTGGCCAAATCCGGAGCGTCCCGCTACGTGGTCGAGCCCAACGTGAAGGACGGCAAGGGAGGGCTTCGCGATCTCAACACCCTGTTCTGGATCGCCAAGTACGTCTACCGGGTGCGGGAGCCCGAGCAGCTCGTGAAGGCCGGCCTGTTCACCCCGGAGGAGTTCAGGCTCTTCGAGCTCTGCGAGGAGTTTCTCTGGCGCGTGCGCTGCCACCTGCATTTCGTCACCGGCCGGGCCGAGGAGCGCCTGAGCTTCGACCTGCAGCGCGTCATCGCGGAGCGCATCGGCTTTGCCGGCCGCAGCGGCCTGTCCGGGGTCGAGCGCTTCATGAAGGCCTATTTCCGCATCGCCAAGGACGTGGGGGATCTCACCGCCATCGTGTGCGCCGAACTCGAAGCCCGCCAGGCGAAGCGGCGCCCGGTTCTCGACCGGATGTTCGGGCGCTTCCGGCGGCGGCGCGGCGGCGCGATCGCGGGCGAGGACTTCATCATCGACAACGACCGCATCAACGTGCCCAGCGAGCACGCCTTCGAGAACGATCCGGTGAACCTGATCCGCCTGTTCTGGCTCGCGGACCGGCACAACCTGCCGATCCACCCGGACGCCACGAGGCTCGCCACCCGCTCCCTCAAGCTGGTCAACCCGAGCCTGCGCAACGACCCGGAGGCCAACAAGCTCTTTCTCGAGATCATCACGTCCAGGAACGCCCCCGAGGTGGTGCTGCGGCTCATGAACGAGGCGGGCGTGCTCGGGCGCTTCGTGCCGGATTTCGGCCGCATCGTGTCGATGATGCAGTTCAACATGTACCACCACTACACGGTGGACGAGCACCTGATCCGCACCGTCGGCGTGCTCACCGAGATCGAGGCCGGCCGCCTCGGGGGCGAGCATCCCCTGGCGAACCAGATCTTCGGCACGATCCGCAACCGCCGCGCCCTCTATGTGGCGGTGTTCCTGCACGACATCGCCAAGGGGCGGCCGGAGGATCATTCGGAGGCCGGCGCGGCCATCGCCCGCAAGCTCGGCCCGCGCTTCGGCCTGACCGACGCGGAGACCGACACGGTGGCCTGGCTGGTCCGGCACCACCTGCTCATGTCCAACACGGCCCAGAGCCGCGACCTCTCCGACCCCGCCACCATCCGGAGCTTCGCCGAGGTGGTGCAGACCATGGAGCGCCTGAAGCTGCTGCTCGTGCTCACCATCGCGGACATCAAGGCGGTGGGCCCGGGCACCTGGACCGGCTGGAAGGGACAGCTCCTGCGCACCCTCTATCACGAGACCGAGGTGGTTCTCGGCGGCGGCGGGGTCGACCTCGCCCGCTCGGAGCGGGTGCGCCTCGCCCAGGAGCACCTGCGGGGCGAGCTGCCGGACTGGCCCGCCGCCGCGTTCGAGGCCTATGCGGCCCGCCACACCCCCGCCTATTGGCTCAAGACCGACGAGGCGCGCCGCCTGAAGCAGGCCCGCTTCGTGCGCGCTGCGGAAAAGGCCGGGCGCACCGTGGACACGGCCTACGAGACCGACCAGTTCCGGGGCGTGACCGAACTCACCGTCCTGTCGCCGGACCATCCGCGCCTGCTCGCCATCGTGACCGGCGCCTGCGCGGCGGCGGGGGGCAACATCGTCGACGCCCAGGTCTTCACCACCACGGACGGCATGGCCCTGGACACCATCGTGCTCTCCCGCGCCTTCGACCTGGACGAGGACGAGCTGCGCCGGGCCGAGCGGGTGGCCAAGGCCATCGAGCGGGCCCTGAAAGGCGAGGTGAAGATCGCCGACCTCGTGGACGGCAAGCGCCCGTCGAAGCCGCCCTCCAAAGCCTTCCACGTGCCCCCCGAGGTGACCATCGACAATTCCCTGTCGAGCCGCCAGACGGTGATCGAGATCTCCGGCCTCGACCGGCCGGGGCTGCTCTACGACCTCACCACGGCCCTGGGAAAGCTCAACCTCAACATCGCCTCCGCCCATATCGTGACCTTCGGCGAGAAGGCGGTGGACGTGTTCTACGTGACCGACCTGACCGGCACGAAAGTGACCCATGCGGGCCGCCAGGCCACCATCACCCGCACCCTTCTGGACGTGTTCAAGGGGGAGGAAGCAGAGCCGCTCCAGCGCCGCAGCGCTTGATTTGTGGGCCCGGGCACCTGATATGTGGCCCGAACCTGTCCTCCTCACCTACAGTTGATCGACCATGAATCCGAACGACACGGAACACCAGACCATGAACGCAGGGGCCGATTCCGCCCAGGAATCCGTGAATGGGGCCGCCGGCGAGGCCGCCTCCTCGCCCGAGGCCGATCCGGTCGCCGTTCTCGAGGCCGAAAAGGCGGATCTGAAGGACAAGCTCCTGCGCCTCATGGCCGACATGGAGAACCTGCGCCGCCGCACGGAGCGCGAGGTGGCCGACGCCCGCACCTACGCGGTGGCGAACTTCGCCCGCGACATGCTGAACGTGGCCGACAACGTGCGCCGCGCCATCGAGAGCGTGCCGGCCGAGGCGAGCCGATCCGCCGAGGGGGCCTTCAAGGGGCTGATCGAAGGCATCGACCTGACCGAGCGCGACCTCCTCAAGACCCTGGAGCGCCACGGGGTGAAGAAGCTCGAACCGCAGGGCCAGAAGTTCGACCCCAACCTGCACCAGGCCATGTTTGAGGTGCCCAACCCCGAGGTGCCCAACGGCACGGTGGTGCAGGTGGTCCAGTCCGGCTACGTGATCGGCGAGCGCGTGCTGCGCCCGGCCCTGGTGGGCGTCGCCAAGGGCGGCCCCAAGGCCGCCGCCGCCAACGATTCCGGCCAGGGGACCGCGGACGATGAGACCGCGGACAATCCTTCCGCCGCCTCCTAAGTGGCGCTTCTCTCCGGTCTTCCCTTCGAGACCATCGGCGTCGCCGTCTTCGCGCTCAGCGGCGCCCTGATGGCGGCCCGCAAGGGCATGGACCCGTTCGGCTTCGCCCTGCTGGCCACGCTCACGGGCGTCGGAGGCGGCACCCTGCGGGACCTGCTCATCGGCGCGCGGCCGGTCTTCTGGGTGGGCGATCCCACGGACGTGCTCGTCTGCCTCATCGTGGCGGAGCTGGTCTTCGCGCTCGGCCCCAGGCGGGTCGCGGCCCTGGAGGGCGGACGGCGCGGGCGCGTGCTCCTGTGGGCCGACGCGCTGGGGCTTGCGCTTTTCGCCATCACCGGCACGGTCAAGGCCCTGGCGGCGGGGGTGCCCGCTCTCTCGGCGGTGGCGCTCGGCACCGTCACGGCCGCCTTCGGCGGCATCATCCGCGACATCGTCGCCGGCACCACGCCCCTCGTGCTGCGCCAGGAGATCTACGTCACGGCCGCGGCGCTCGGCGCCGCCGTGCTGGTGGGGCTGCGGGGCTCAGGGCTCGATCCGGTCTGGAGCGCCGCCCTCGGTTTTGCCGCCGCCTTCGCCTTGCGGGCGCTCGCCCTTCTGCGCGGTTGGTCGCTCCCGGCTTTCCCGGCCCGCGACTAAGGCTCCATCTCGACGCTGTCGATCACCGCCCTGAAGCGCGGCAGGAGGCGGTCGCGGCCCTCCTCCCGGGTCATGCCGACCATGCGCAGGTAGCGGTCGGATTCGAAGCGGATCGTCTGCATGACCACGAGCGGCTGGCCGGATTCCGCGTGGGTCGCCCGGGCGACGATCTCGTGCCAGTCCTGGCCCCTGAAGCGAAAAGCCTCCGAGCGCTCGATGCGGATGTCCTTGAGGGTCTGGGTGGACCGGAGCGCCAGCTGGGCGAACTGGTTCCGCCGTTCGCCCGCGGGAGGCGGGGCGTTGAGGGAGGCCGCCAGGATCGCGATCGGCTGCTCCACCCCCTTGACGATGTCGGCCGGCCCCTCGGTGAGGAGAAGCGAATTGCCCGCGAGAACCTTCACGGGGCGAAAGCCCGCCCGGTCGCCGACCCGGAAGGGCAGGGCCGAGATCTGTTCGTCCAGGGACACCGGCCCGCGCAGGGCGACGCTTTTCAGGGCGTCGCGCATCTGCTCCTCGCTGTAGCCGTCCGGCCCGCCCTGCACATAGGCGACGATGAAGGCCGTCATGCCGGAATCCTTGACCGCCAGGAGCCATTTGCGGCCCTCCACCGGGCGGGTCATGGCGCCGGAGATCAGCAGCCCCGTCCGGGAGCCGAGCTGCACCTCCTCGCGGGAGGTCATGTCGAGGCCCTGGCGCCGGAGGGCCTCCCTGGTGAAGCCGGCGCCCATCTGCTCGTAGGCCTCCGGCGGCATCTCCGTAAGCATGATGGCGGCCGCCTTCTCGTCGTTCTCGAAGCCGGTGAAGCGCCGGGAGGGCACCATGTCGGCGGGGGGCACGAGGCCGATCCGCGAGGCCGGCGGAAACACCGGCTCGGCCGCCCCTGCGGCCGTGCAGGACAGGACGGCGCTCAGGATTGCGGCGGCAAGGCTTCGCATGGGGTGCCCCTCTCGATGGTTCTTTCCTAAGGCTTAAAGCGGCTTCTCCACCTTGCGCAAGGTGAGATTGAGCCGTCCTCCCCCGGGCAGCAGGCCCGAGCTGCCCGCCACCAGCCGGTCGATCCCATGGTGGATGAGCCGCGCCGGGCCGCCGAACACGATGGCGTCGCCGGAGTTCAGCCGGACGGAGCGGGTCGGGTCCCGGCGGCTGAGCCCGCCGTAGCGGAACAGGGCCGCGTCGCCCAGGGACAGGGAGACCACGGGCGCATCGAGCTCCTCCTCGTCTTTGTCCTGGTGCATCCCCATCCGGGCCCCCGGCCCGTAGAAATTGATCAGGCAGGCGTCCGGCGGGTGCGGATAGGCGCTCAGCTCCTCCCAGGCGCGCAGAACCTGCCCCGGCATGGCGGGCCAGGGCTCCCCCGTCTCGGGATGGAGGGGCTGGTAGCGGTAGCCCCCCTCGTCGGACACCCAGCCGAGCCGCCCGCAACCCGTCATGCGCACCGAGAACGGCTTTCCGGTGCGCGGCATGCGCGGGGTGAAGAGGGGAGCGGCCCGGGTGATCTCGCGCAGGGCTCCCAGCAGCCGCTCCTGGGCCGGACGGTCGAAATAGTCGGGGTAATAGGTGAGGCCGGGGGCGAGGGTGATGGCGGACATTCGTTCCTCCTGGCAGGGTCCGCCATTTCCCGTCATCACCGGCCTTGTGCCGGTGATCCCGACCGGAGAGGTGCGACGCCTCACATTGTCGGGATGGCCGGGACAAGCCCGGCCATGACGGGCGGGGCGCGACGGCCCTGGAGCCTTACCCTTCCAGCACCTTCTTGTCGGCCACCGTGGTGTCCTCGTTGAGGCGGTAGACCAGCGGAATGCCCGTCGCGAGTTCGAGGCCCGGGATGGTCTCGGAGGTCAGGCCGTCGAGCACCATCACCAGGGCGCGGAGCGAATTGCCGTGGGCCGCCACGAGCACGCGCTCGCCACCCATGACCCGGGGCAGGATCTCGCGGATGTAGTAGGGCAGCACCCGGGCCACCGTGTCCTTCAGGCTCTCGCCCCCGGGGGGCGGCACGTCGTAGGAGCGGCGCCAGAGGTGCACCTGCTCCTCGCCCCAGCGGGCGCGGGCGTCGTCCTTGTTGAGGCCCGCGAGATCGCCGTAATCGCGCTCGTTCAGGGCCTGGTCGGCGATGGTCTCCAGCTCCGGCTGGCCGATCTCCTCCAGGATCAGCTTGCAGGTGCGCTGGGCGCGGGACAGGTCGGACGTGAAGGCGATGTCGAACCGCACTCCCATGGCCTTCAGGCGCCGGCCGGCGGTTCGCGCCTCCTCGACCCCGAGGTCCGTGAGCCCCGGATCCCTCCAGCCGGTGAACAGGTTCTTGAGGTTCCATTCGCTCTGGCCGTGGCGGGCCAGCACAAGAAGGCGATCCATGTCTCAGCGTCTCCAGTGAAGGGGTCGGGTGGGAAGTGTTTTAGAGCCGGTCGAGACCGAGCACATCGGCCATGGTGTAATAACCCGGCTTCCTGTCGAAGGCCCAGAGCGCCGCCCTGATGGCGCCCCGGGCGAAGATGGTGCGGTCCTCGGAGCGGTGCGACAGCTCCAGGCGCTCGCCCTGGGCGGCGAAGATCACCGTGTGGTCGCCGACCACGGAGCCGCCGCGAAGGGTCGCAAAGCCGATGTCGCCGGGCTGGCGCGCGCCCGTGTGGCCGTCGCGGGTGCGCACGGAGCGGTCCTTCAGGGACACCTTGCGCCCCTCCGCCGCCGCCTCCCCGAGGAGCAGGGCGGTGCCGGAGGGCGCGTCCACCTTCATGCGGTGGTGCATTTCCAGGATCTCGATGTCCACGTCCTCGCCCAAGGTGGCCGCCACCTTGCGCACGAGGCCCGCGAGCAGGTTCACCCCAAGGGACATGTTGCCGGACTGGACGATGCGCGCGTGGCGGGCGGCCGCCTCCAGCCGGGTGAAATCGGCCTCCTGCAGGCCGGTGGTGCCGATCACATGCACGATCCTGGCCTGGGCCGCGAGGGCCGCGAACGCCGTGGTGGCCGCGGGCGCGGTGAAGTCGAGCACGCCGTCGGCCTGGGCGAAGACCGGCAGGGGATCGTCGGTGACGGTCACGCCGAGGGGGCCGGTGCCGGCGAGCGGCCCGGCGTCCTGGCCGAGGGCGGGCGAGCCCTCCCGCTCGATGGCGCCCACGAGGCGGCACCCTTGCGTCTCGGCCACGGTCCTGATGAGCATGCGCCCCATGCGCCCGGCCGCCCCCACCACGACGAGTCGCATCTCGCTCATGCCCGATCTCCTGTTGCAGGGGTCAGGATATAGCGGCCTCCGGTCCGGCTGAGAAGCGCCGTGCCGACGAGAGTCCGATCCCCTACGCCGGCCCCGTGGGTGCCGCCGGTCACATCCCGGGCGCTTGATGTTTCTGTATGATGTTGCATCTTGGGCTTTCGAGGGTAGCGAAACGAAGCGAGGCGAACCCGATGCGCTCCCTGATCTGGCTTGTCGCGGCGATGCTCCTTGCCCCTGTCCCAGGCGCAGGGGCGGAGAACGAGGCGGATTGCCTGGGCGTCGATTTCGACGCCAAGCAGCCGATCCCGGTGTCGACCATTTTGCCCGGCAGTCCCCGCGTTCACTACGTGAAGAGCCATTGGGAGGATGCGGATTGTCCGGGGGCGGCGGAGAAATGCCGGTCGCAGGCCTATCTCGTCCCCGGCGATCTCGTGCTCACCGGCCGCACCCGGGGCGAGTGGACCTGCGTCTCCTATCAGGCCCCCAAGGGCGCCAACGCGCGCTGGGCGAACGGGTGGATTCCCGCGTCCCGGCTCAAATCCGTCCCCCGCCACCCCTCGCCGGGCCTCTCAGGCTGGCTCGGCGCCTGGAAGACCCGGTCCGCCCGCATCGAGATCACCCAGGGAGAGAAGGGGATGCTGGCGGTCGAGGGGGAGGCCTTGCTGCAGGCGGCCCAGAGCGTCCATTCCGGCGTGATCGCGGCCGAGGTCAAACCCGGCCGCGACGTCATCGCCTTCGCGGACGACGGCAGCGCCCCCTTCGAGTCCGAGAAGGCAGAGTGCCGGGTGCGGATGCAGCGGGTGGGAGCCTATCTGGTCGTGGAGGACAACGGCGGCTGCGGCGGCTCCATGGTGACCTTCACGGGCTTTTACCGCCGTTGAGCGGGGTGCTCTTTCGCTGCGCTTTGGCCGGTCGGTTCGAGGGACCGGCGAGCCGCAGGCAAGGGGGAGGGGAAAGGCGCCTGTCATCCCGGGGCCGCGCAGCGGAGCCCGGGATCCATAAACGCTAACGCTTCAGGACGAAGCACAACGGATGTCGCACTCTTCCGCCCGCTGTCGTGGTTATGGATCCCCGCCCCCGCGGGGATGACAGCGGAGGGTGGCACCACGGGAGAGGGGAGCGGGAGCGGCGCGAACCATGATCCGCCTCAGCCCGGCTGCGGTCCCTCGTAGCCTTCGATGATGATGATGTCGGCCACCGCGTGGCCGTCGCGCTCGGCCTTGGCCGCCTGGTACTCGGGGGAATCCCAGCAGGCCAGGGCCGCCTCGTAGGTGGGGAACTCGATCACCACGTTGCGGGCGCGGGCCTCACCCTCGGCGGTCCTGAACGTTCCGCCGCGCACCAGGAAGCGGGCGCCGAAGGCCGCGAAGGGCACCGCGTTCGCCCGCACGTAGTTCTGGTAGGCCTCCGGGTTCGACACGTCGACCCGGCCGATCCAATATCCCTTGGCCATCACTCCGCTCCTTCCACCAGCACGAATTCCGCCACGCAGGCCCCCTCGCGCTTGGCCTTGGCGGCCTGGTATTCGGGCGAATGATAATAGCGGCGGGCCTGCTCCACGGACTCGAACTCGATCACCACGTTGCGGGGGCGGGCTTCGCCTTCAAGCGCCTCATGGGCGCCGCCGCGCACCAGGGGGCGGCCGTTGTACTGGGCGGTGGCCGCGGTCGCGCCCTTGGCGTATTCCGCGTAAGCCTCGGGATTCGTCACGGTGACGCGGGCGATGACATAGCCTTTGGGCATGGGGTTTCCTCGATGGTGACCCTGCAACGAACGCCAGAGAGGCCGCGCCGTCAAGCCGTCGAGGGGGCGATGTCCCGCAGGATCGCCTCCGTGGCGGCCCGCGGGTCCGCCGCCCTGACGATGGGGCGGGCCACCACCAGGTGGTCGGCTCCCAGGCGAATGGCCTCCGCGGGGGTGACGACCCGCTTCTGGTCGCCGGCCTCCGCGCCTGCGGGGCGGATGCCGGGGGTGACGATGAGCCGGTCGGGGCCCACGACGGCGCGCACGCGCTGGACCTCGGGAGCCGCGCAGACGATGCCGTCCACGCCGATGTCGCGGGCCTGCCCTGCGCGGCGCGCCACGAGGTCCGCGGCCGATCCCGGCGTGTAGCCCGCCTCGAGAAGATCGCCCTCGTCGTAGGAGGTCAGCACGGTGACGCCGAGGATCTTCAGCGGCGACCCGGCCTTGCCCGCCACCGCCGCGCGCATGGTCTGGGGATAGGCGTGGACCGTGAGGAAGGTCACGCCGAGGCGGGAGATCGACCGCACCCCTTCCTCCACCGTGTTGGCGATGTCGTGCAGCTTGAGGTCGAGAAACACCTTCTTGCCCTCGGCGATCAGGTCCCGGGCAAGCTCAAACCCGCCCGCATAGGCGAGCTGGTAGCCGATCTTGTAGAAGGCGCCGGCCTCGCCGATGCGATCCACCAGGGAGCGCGCCTCCGCGACGCTTCCCACATCGAGGCCGATGATGAGCCTGTCGCGGATGTCCGCCGCCGGGCCGTCGCCGGGAAGGGACAGGGCGGCGCTCACAGGGGGGTGACCTTCGGGCTTGCGGTCCGGGTATAGACCCAGACCCGAGCCGGGGGCAGGTTGCGCCAGATCCGGTTGGAGGCCCGCGTCCTGTACTCCTGCGAGCGGGCCGGAAGGGGCGGCACCATGGCGTAGGTGAACTGGATGAACGGCGCGTCCGGGTGCATCAGCTCCTGGGCGCCTTCGAGCAGGGACCGGCGCTCGTCCATGGGCTTGGTGAAAAGGGGAAGGCTCGACACGGTGGCGGCCGCGGGCTCGGCCAGGATGCCCGAGAGGGTTTCACCCAAATCGTAGGCGTCCCCCTGGATGATCGTCGCCTTCGGGAAGCGCCGCTTCAGGAGCTGGCAGAATTCGGGGCTGTACTCCACGAGGACCAGGCGGTCCTGGGCCACGCCGCGCCGGATCAGGGCGTCGGTCACCGGGCCCGTGCCCGGGCCGAGCTCCACGACGGGGCCGGGAATCCGCGGGTCCACGAAGGACGCCATGGTGCGGGCCAGGATCTTTCCCGAGGGGGTGACCGCCCCGGTGACCAGGGGCCGCTCGAGCCATGAGCGCAGGAAGCGGGCTTCGTCCTGGAAGCGATCCTTGCCCGCAAGCACTTTGCGGGCCATTGGCCGTTGAAACGACTGAAGCACTGGGAAGACCCCTCAAGCGGGCGGATCACATGGGTTCTTTAGAACTCCGGGAAAACGACCGTCAAGTTAAGTTGATCCACCCAGGCCGTCCAAAAACTCGCGAAACCGCGAGAAAAATCCCGAGCTCTCCGGGTGGTTTTCCTTGGAGCAGCCCTGATCGAACTCCATCAGGAGCTCGCGCTGGCGCTTGGACAGCTTCTGCGGGGTTTCCACAACAACCTGAATGTAGAGGTCGCCCATGTCCCGCGACCGCAGCACCGGCATGCCCTTGCCCTTCAGGCGGAACTGCTTGCCGGACTGGGTTCCCTCGGGAACCTTCACCAGGGCCTCCGCGCCGGCCAGGGTCGGCACGTTGAACTCCCCGCCCAGCGCCGCCGTCACCATGGAGATCGGCACCCGGCAGAACAGGTCCGCCCCGTCCCGCTGATAGAAGGGGTGGGGCTTCAGGGACAGGAAGATGTAGAGGTCGCCCGGGGGTCCGCCGCGCAGGCCGGCCTCGCCTTCGCCGGCGAGGCGGATGCGGGTGCCGTCCTCGACGCCTGCCGGAATGTTGACCGACAGGGTGCGCTCCCGGGTGATGCGGCCCGCGCCGCCGCAGGCGCCGCAGGGGTCGTCGATGGTCTCGCCGCGCCCGTGGCAGTTGGGGCAGGTGCGCTCGATGGAGAAGAACCCCTGGGTCGCCCGCACCCGGCCCGCGCCTGCGCAGGTGGGGCAGGTCTTGGGCTTCGAGCCCGGCTTCGCGCCGCTGCCGGTGCAGACCTCGCAGGTGACGGAGGTGGGGATCTTCAGCTCGGCGTTCTTGCCCTGGTAGGCGTCGTCGAGGGTGATCTCGAGGTTGTAGCGCATGTCGGCGCCGCGCTCGCGCCCGGCCCGGCCCCGCCCGCGTCCAGTCTCGCCGAAGAAATTCTCGAAGATGTCCGACATGAAGTCGGAGAAATCGTTGCCGAAGCCGGGACCGCCTGCGCCGCCATTGGCGAAGGCCGCATGGCCGTAGCGGTCGTAGGCCGCCCGCTTCTGGCCGTCGGAAAGGGTCTGGTAGGCCTCATTGATTTCCTTGAACTTGACCTCCGCCTCCTGGTCGCCTGCGTTGCGGTCCGGGTGGTACTGCATGGCGAGCTTGCGGAAGGCGGATTTCATCTCGGCGTCGGTGGCGGTCCGCGAGACGCCGAGAACCTCGTAATAATCGCGCTTGGACATCAGCGGTCAGGCCCCATTCAAGGGGCGAATGGCGAATGGCGACCGGCGAATGGAGAAGAAAGCTTCACGCCTGTCCCCATCCGCCGTTCGCCATTCCCGATTCGCCTCGATCAAGCGCGCTTCTTCTTGTCGCCTTCGTCGACTTCCTGGAAGTCGGCGTCGATGACGTCGTCCTTCTTGGACTCGTCCTCGGGCTGCTCGCCGCCCTCGCCGGCGTTCTGCGTGGCCTGGTACATGGCCTCGCCCAGCTTCATGGAGGCCTGCATCAGGTCCGTGGTGCGGGCCTTGATCACCTCGGCGTCCTCACCGGAGAGCGCCTGCCTGAGGGCGTCGATGGCGGTCTGGATGCCCTGCCGGTCCGCCTCGGAGACCTTGGAGCCGTATTCCGCCAGGGACTTCTCGGTGGCGTGAATCAGGCTCTCGCCCTGGTTCTTGGCCTCCACCGTCTCGCGGCGGCGCTTGTCCTCCTCGGCGTGAGCCTCGGCGTCCTTCACCATCTTCTCGATGTCGGCGTCGGAGAGGCCGCCGGAGGCCTGGATGCGGATCTGCTGCTCCTTGTTGGTGGCCTTGTCCTTCGCCGTGACGTTGACGATGCCGTTGGCGTCGATGTCGAAGGTCACCTCGATCTGCGGCACGCCGCGGGGAGCGGGCGGAATGCCCATGAGGTCGAACTGGCCGAGCAGCTTGTTGTCGGCCGCCATCTCGCGCTCGCCCTGGAAGACCCGGATCGTCACCGCGTTCTGGTTGTCGTCCGCGGTGGAGAACACCTGGCTCTTCTTGGTCGGGATCGTGGTGTTGCGGTCGATCAGGCGGGTGAACACGCCGCCCAGCGTCTCGATGCCCAGCGACAGGGGGGTCACGTCCAGCAGCAGCACGTCCTTCACGTCGCCCTGGAGAACGCCCGCCTGGACGGCGGCCCCGATGGCCACGACCTCGTCCGGGTTCACGCCCTTGTGGGGCTCCTTGCCGAAGAACGACTTCACCACTTCCTGGATCTTGGGCATGCGGGTCATGCCGCCCACCAGAACCACCTCGTCGATGTCGCCCGCCGAGAGGCCGGCGTCCTTGAGGGCCTTGCGGCAGGGCTCGATGGTCTTCTGCACCAGATCGTCCACGAGCTGCTCGTACTTGGCGCGCGACAGCTTGAGGGCGAGGTGCTTGGGACCGGAGGCGTCCGCCGTGATGTAGGGCAGGTTGATCTCGGTCTGGGAGGCCGAGGACAGCTCGATCTTGGCCTTCTCGGCGGCCTCCTTGAGGCGCTGAAGGGCGAGCTTGTCCTTGGTCAGGTCGATGCCCTGCTCCTTCTTGAACTCGGCCGCCAGGTACTCGACGATCCGGTTGTCGAAGTCCTCGCCGCCCAGGAAGGTGTCGCCGTTGGTGGACTTCACCTCGAACACGCCGTCGCCGATCTCCAGGATCGACACGTCGAAGGTGCCGCCGCCCAGGTCATAGACCGCAATCGTGCCGTGCTGCTTCTTGTCGAGGCCGTAGGCCAGCGCCGCCGCGGTGGGCTCGTTGATGATGCGAAGCACCTCGAGGCCGGCGATCTTGCCCGCGTCCTTGGTCGCCTGGCGCTGGGCGTCGTTGAAGTAGGCCGGAACCGTGATCACGGCCTGGGTGACCGGCTGGCCCAGATAGGCTTCCGCGGTTTCCTTCATCTTCTGCAGGGTGAAGGCGGAGATCTGCGACGGGGAATACTGCTTGCCGTCGGCCTCGACCCAGGCGTCGCCGTTGCCGCCCTTGATGATGTGGTAGGGAACGAGGCCCATGTCCTTCTGGGTCATGGGGTCGTTGAAGGTGCGGCCGATCAGGCGCTTGATGGCGAAGAAGGTGCGCGACGGGTTCGTGACCGCCTGGCGCTTGGCCGGCTGGCCGACGAGGCGCTCGCCTTCGTCCGTGAAGGCCACGATGGACGGGGTCGTCCGCGCGCCTTCGGCGTTCTCGATGACTTTCGGTTGCGCGCCTTCCATGACGGCGACGCAGGAATTGGTGGTGCCGAGGTCGATACCAATGACCTTACCCATGGCGGGATCCCTCACTTTCAAGCAGACCGCCGAGCCCCAAAAGCAGCTCGGCCCATGGCTTATGTTGATGACTGAAGACAGGCCCGCCCCAAGCTGGGGCGTTTCCTGTCCTGGCGCTGATATAAGAAGGGGTGCGGAGCGCCGCAAGACAATCGGTGCGGCCTTGTTGGTCCTATTGCGCGACCGGCCGACCCTGTTGCAGGACTGCCATAGGGGTAAGTGGCTGAATCGCCTTGGCTTCCAAGGGGCCGGAGATCAGGGCTTTTCCGGCGCAACCCTCCTCCCGCGGGAGGGCGGAACGGGCATGAGGCTTGCGATCCCCGGCGAGGCCAGGGCCGGGGCAGGATCCATCATCCCTCTTGAAGGTCCCTGCCGGCCTGGCCCAAACTGGCCTTCGCAACCTGGCAGACGGAGGGGAGAGGATGACCGAGAGGGCGCCGAAGGCAGGAGGGACGGCCGCCGGGCAGGATACGGGGAAGGTGAAGCTTCTCTCGGGCGGCAACCCTCAGATCGCGAAGGCGGACGGCGACGCCCCCGTGCAGGCCTATATCGCGGCCATGCCGGGCTGGAAAAGCAGCGTCGGGCGCCGCCTCGACGCGCTCATCGAGCGCACCGTTCCCGGCGTGCGCAAGGCCGTCAAGTGGAATTCGCCCTTCTATGGCGTCGAGGGCCAGGGCTGGTTCCTCAGCTATCACTGCTTCACGACATACGTCAAAGTGACGTTCTTCCGGGGCGCGTCCCTGCACCCCCTTCCTCCCGGCCCGTCCAAGGACAAGGACACGCGCTACCTGGACATCCGCGAAAACGACCCCTTCGACGAGGATCTCGTGGCGAACTGGGTTCGGCAGGCGTCCGAGCTGCCGGGGTGGGTTCCGTAGGGACAGCGCGGGCGCAAGGGCCGATCCCTCGAGCTGTGGCGTCCTCCAGGAAAGCCTGGAGATTCTGAGGCTTGCTCGCGGCTAGGTCCACCATCAAGCGACCCTTAGCCGAGGCAAAAACTCACTCCACAGGCATCGACACTCGGCAGTCCTCCAGCTTGACTCACAGCTAACCACGCCGGAGGGCCGGTGGCAGACCACAGTTCAAGCCTCGCTCCCGCCCAAGCCTCGCCCCGCCTCCCAGCCCAAAATCGCCTGCTTGCGGGTAAGCCCCCAATGATAGCCCGTGAGCGCGCCGGAGCGGCCCAGCACCCGGTGGCAGGGGACCACGAAGGAGACCGGGTTTTTTCCCACCGCCGCTCCCACGGCCCGGCAGGCGGCGGGCTTGCCGATGTGGCGGGCGATGTCCGAATAGGTGGTGGCCCGGTCGCGGGGAATGCGCAGCAGGGTCTGCCAGACCCGCACCTCGAAATCCGTGCCGATGAGAACGACCCGGAGCGGCTGCTCCGCCTGCCACTGCGACGGGCTGAAGATGCGCCGGGCCAGGGGCGCGGTGGCGGCCGCGTCCTCCAGGTACTCGGCCCTCGGCCAGCGCCGGGTCATGTCGGCGAGCGCCGCCGCCCGGTTCCCGTCGTCCACGAAGCCCAGCCCCGCCAGCCCCCGCTCGGTGGCCACCAGGATCGCCTCGCCGAAGGGGGAGGGATGGAAGCCGAAGCGCATGGTCAGGCCTAAGCCGCCCGCCTTGAAGCTGCCCGGCGTCATGGCCTCATGGGTGACGAAGAGGTCGTGCAGCCGGCCCGGCCCCGAGAGCCCCACCTCGTAGGTGGCGTCGAGCACGCTGGCCGAGGAGGCCAGCAGCGCCTTGGCGTTGTCGAGGGTGATGGCCTGGAGGAAGGCCTTCGGGCTCAACCCCGCCCAGCGCCGGAAGAGATGATGCACATGGGTGGTGGAGAGCCCCACATGATCGGCGATGGCCTCCAGGGACGGCTGCTCGCGCCAGCGCTCGGAGATGAACGCGATGATGCGGCGCACCCGCTCGTAATCCCCATGGGGCTCGTCGAGCATGGCCGGGGCGGCGGGTTCGATGGCGATCTGGCGCAGGGTGTCGAGCATGGCGGTGATCCTTCGTTGAGGATCATCTTAAGGGCCCGACCGGGGAGCGACACCCGATTTCTGCGGTCTGTCCCCCGGAGGCTGACGTGTCAAGGCGTGATGTGTAGTTCCTTCCCGGTAGGGGAGGAGAGCTTCTGTTGCGCTCGAGGATGGATCCCCTTCCCTCGCTTCGCTCGCCGGGGATGACACCTAGTTTGACCCTCAGTGTCACACGTTTAGTGTCATTCCCGGCCGGAGCGTAGCGGAGGGGAAGGGAATCCACACCGCTACTCTCGCAAGCGGCACCGTGGTTTCCCTCCCCTTGTGGGGAGGGCCAGGGTGGGGGTGTGAGCGATAGCCTATGAAGGTCCGGCGCTCACACCCCCACCTCCACCTCCTCCCCACCCATCTCAGGCAGGCCTGAGATGGGTGGGGAGGAGAGCCCGTCGCGCTCCCTGCCCTCCATCAGCCAGCCTTTCAGGCCGAGGAAATCTGCTTGTGGAAATAGGTGGTGTCGCACAGCCCGCCCCGGGGCCACAGGGCGTAGTTCGGGATGACGCCCACCCGCTGCCAGCCCAGGCGTGCGTAGAGCCGCTCCCCGTCGCTGCCGGTGACCGTGTCGAGCACGAGCACGGTCTTGCCGGCCCCGCGGGCGGCGTCCTCGGCTCCCCGCATGAGGGCTGCGCCGATGCCCTGCCGGCGCGCCCGGCGGTGGACGAGCATCTTGGAGATGTCGGCCCGGTGCGGCTGGTTCTCCGGCTGGCGGAGCACCACCTGCACGGTGCCGACGATCCCGCCCGCCCGGTCCTCGGCCACCAGCAGGATGCGCTCGCCTGCGGCCACCCCCTCGGCCACCCCCTGCCAGAACCCGTCTGCCCGCTCCTGCGACAGGGGGGCCATGAAGCTCACCGACGCGCCGCCCTCGACGCAGTCGATCAGCACCGCCGACAGGGCGCCGATCCGCTCCCGGGCTTCGTGGGGGGGCAGGGCTCGGACGGTCACGGGCTCGCTCATGGAAGGCTCCTCATGGTTGCGGACCCGGCCCGCCCATGGTCGGCGGCAAGCGCCACCAGGTAGCGGGCCGGCTGGCCGGCGGAGTTGCGGAAAACCACTGGCCGGTCGAGGCGCATGGAGAGGCAGTCCCCCTCGGCCAGGCGATAGGTCTCGTCGCCCAGGGTCAGGGCGATCTCCCCCTCGATGATCCAGATCTGCTGGCTCACGCCCACGGACCGCTGGGCCGTGTCATAGGCCACATGGGCCCCGGCCGGCAGAATCACCTCGACCAGCTCGATGGGGGAGGGAAAGCCGGGGGCGGAGAGGTTGCGGCGGACATAGCCGCTGCTCGGATCGCGCCAGGTGCGCTGGTCGGCGCGGCGGGCGAGGGGAGAGGCGCCCGCATCCTCCCGCGCGGCGAACAGGGACGCGAGGGTCACGCCGAGGCCCGCCGAGAGCCGGTCGAGCACCGCGGCGGTGGGGCTGCTCTCGCCGCGCTCGATCAGGGAGATCATGGACCGGCTCACCCCCGTGCGCTCCGCCAGAGCATCAAGGGTGAGGCCATTCTCCGCCCGCAGGTCGCGAAGACGCGCGGCGAGGTGTGCGTTGAGTTCCGGGTTTTCCATTAAACTAGATTGCGTGTCCAGTATAATGGAGTCAAGCGCCGACCCTGATTCTCTGAGAATTTACAGGCTGGCTCAGCCCAACACCGCCCTCGCGGCCTCTTCCAAGGCCCGCATGGCCTGGCGGTACGGCCCCGGCCCATGGCTGATGCGGGCGACGCCGAGTTCTGCCAGCCTCGCGGCCGGAGGCGTGGCCGCGCCCGCCATGAGGTTTATCGGCAGGGGCGAGCCTTCGACCAGGAGGCCGATCAGCCGCTCGCTCACGACACCGGGCACGAACAGGCCGGCCGCGCCCGCATCCGCATAGGCGCGGCCTCGCTCGAGGGCCGCCGCCACCATGCCCTCGTCATGCCGGTCCGGACCCGCCTGGAAGAACACATCCGTGCGGGCGTTCAGGAAGGCCGGAACGCCCAGGCCGTCGGCGGCGGCTCTGGCCGCCCGGAGCCGGGCCGCCTGGTCGGCGGCCTCGCGTAAGGATCCGTTCTCCGGAAAGCTGTCCTCGATGTTGCAGCCGATGGCGCCCGCCTGCACGACGCGGGCGAAGGCCTCGCCCACCGCCGCCGGATCGGCGCCGTAGCCGCTCTCCAGATCGAGGGTCACCGGAAGATCGACCGTATCGACGATCCGCCGCAGATTGGCGACGCACAGGTCGAGGGGGATGCGCTCGCCGTCCGGGAATCCGTTGGCGGCGGCCACGGACCAGCTTCCGGTGGCAAGCGCCTTGGCACCGCCCGCCGCAACGGCCTTGGCGCTGCCCGCATCCCAGATGTTGAACAGGATGAGCGGCCGGCCCGGCACATGGAGCGCCTTGAAGGCGGCGGCCCGTTCCCATTGTTTCTGCATCGTCACCCCCTCAGGTCCATGATCGTCATGCGCCGCTCGTGTTCGAGCAGCCATTGCTTGCGCCAGATCTTGCCGCCATAGCCGGTGAGCGACCCATCGGCCCCGACGATCCGGTGGCAGGGAACGAGGATGGCCACCTGATTGGCGCCGTTCGCCCGCGCCACGGCCCGCGGCGCGTCGGGACGGCCGATGGAGCGGGCGATCTCGCCGTAGCTGCGGGTCTGGCCCGAGGGCACCTGCCGCAGGGCCTCCCAGACCTTCGCCTCGAAGGCCGTGCCCCACTGGACCACCGGCACCTCGAAGGCGGCCTGCCGGCCGGAGAAGTATTGCTCGAGCTGATGCTCCAGCGCCTGGATGACCGTGTTCTGCCCGAAGCAGATCGGCCCGACGCGCGCCTTCAGCCGCGCGATCTCGCGGGGGAGCGCCTGGCGCTCGGAAAATTCGAGCAGGTGCAGCCCGGTCTCGTCCGCCACCGCCAGCATGGCTCCGATGGGCGTGTCGAGCCATCGGGCGACGAGGATCGGGCGCGCCGCGGTGCGGATAGGCGCGTCGCCGATGAGCCGGCCGATCGCCTCCCGGAAGCCGCTGCCGGATTCGTAGCCGGCGTCGAGCTGCGCATCGATCACCAGGCCTCCCTGCCGCAACCGGCTGACCGCGAGGCCCAGCCGCTGCGAGCGGGCATATTGCGCGAAGGTGACGCCGTATTGGCGCTGGAAGGCCCGGCGCAGGGTGGAGGGGTCGTATCCCAGCGCCTTCAGGTCGGCCGCGCTCCAGCGCCGCTCGGGCTCGGCCTCGATCCTGCTCCGCAGGGCCTTGAGGGCCTCGCTTCCGGACCGGTTCCGGTCGAGGGGCTTGCAGCGCAGGCACGGGCGGAACCCCGCGTCCCGGGCCGCGTCCCTGCAGGAGAAGAACACCACGTTGCCCCGCTTCGGCTTCCGGGCCGGGCAGGTGAGGCGGCAGAACACCCCGGTGGTGGTCACGCCCACATAGGCAAAGCCGTCATAGGCGGGATCGCGGGCGATCAGGGCGGCAAACAGCGCGTCGTCGTCATGGGGCAGGAGCATGGATGTGTTCTAGCCCAACCGCCGGGCTCGTGTCGCCGGAAACGAGGCGTCGATTTTTCCATCCAGGCGGATATCACCAGGACAGTTTCAGTAGCCCCGCTTCACCTCGGACAGGGCCCGGCCGAAATCCGCCGCCAGGGTCTCCCGCTCGGGCGGGGACAGGTCGCGGGCGATGACCACCCGCTGGCCGCGGGAGGCGAGCGCGAGCTTCTGGAGGCCGAATTCGTCGTCCACCTCCCGGTCGAGGCGGGTCCAGAGCGGGTTGAAGCGCCATTCCCGGGTCTCGCCCCGGTGGCTGACCTTTCGCAGCATCAGGCGCACGGGGGTCAGCTCCAGCAGCTCGAAGGACCGGCCCTGCCGATAGCTGATCTGGAAGGCGATGTAGAGGCCCAGGAAGTCGAGGCCGAAGAAGCCCGCCACGGGCCAGAAGCCCATGATCACGAAGGGCAGGCTCGCAACAACGGAGATCACGCACAGGAGCGCCATGACGATCCTGAAGCCCTGCGGGCTTAAGGAGCGGTGCGGGCGGATCACGGCCGAGAACACCGGCTCCCCGAACCCTTCCCCTGCCTCAAATGTCGCCTTGCCGCCTGCCATGGTCCAGATATAACGCGCCCATGTCCGATCTGAAGCAGGCAACCCGCCGCATCCCCAAACCGAAGGCCGCCGCAAAGCCGAGGGCCGGCGTGCCGCAGAAGGCCGTGCGCAAGTCCCTGCTGAAGGCGCCCAAGCCCCTGGACTGGGCCTCGATGATCGAGGTGTTCCGACGGCTCAGGGAGGCGAACCCGGAGCCCAGGGGCGAGCTCGACTACACCAACCCCTATACCCTGCTCGTGGCCGTGGCGCTCTCGGCCCAGGCCACCGACGTGGGGGTCAACAAGGCAACCCGCGGCCTGTTTGCCGCCGCCGACACCCCGCAGGCGATGCTGGCCCTGGGCGAGGAGGGCCTGCGCCAGCACATCAGGACCCTGAATTTCTTCAACACCAAGGCCCGGAACGTCATCGCCCTGTCCCGGCGGCTCGTGGAGGAATTCGGCGGCGAGGTGCCGAACTCCGTGGAGATCCTCGAAACCCTGCCCGGGGTCGGGCGCAAGACGGCGAGCGTGGTGGTCAACATCGCGTTCGGCGATCCGCGGGTCGCGGTGGACACCCATATCTTCCGGGTCGCCAACCGCCTGCCGCTCGCGGTCACCAGGACGCCCCTCGACACGCAGGCTGCCCTGGAGACCCTGATCCCGGACGAGTACCGGCTCCACGCCCACCACTGGCTCATCCTGCACGGGCGCTACACCTGCAAGGCGCGCCGGCCCGAATGCTGGCGCTGCCCGGTCAACGACCTGTGCGGCTACCCGGACAAGACGATTCCGTAAGGCAGGATCGGGCGCTGTCATCCCGGGGCCGCGCAGCGGAGCCCGGGATCCATAAACCCTAACGGTCGAGAATGAAGCGCAGACCGTCCCGCCCTTCCTCCAAGCGTCGCGCTTATGGATCCCCGCCTGCGCGGGGATGACAGGCGAGGGGCCGTGAGGGAGCGGAACTCCGCTACCGCCGCCTCACGCATTGCATCGGACCGCGCGTGCAGGCGATGCCGGGGGTCGAGCAGGCGAGGCCCCTGGGGGTGCCGAGGCAGATCACGCAGCCGTCGGACCACTCGGCGCAGTTCGGGTCCGGGGCCGCCCCTTGCGCCCCGGGCCGGGACTCGAAGACCCCTGCGCCCGCCATCGCGGCCAGGAGGGCGACCGCCAGGGCCAGGACCACCGCGAGGGCGACGGCGAGGGCGTCGTGCTGGGCTGGCATGGCGCTAACCGAACACGATCAGGCCGGCGAGGCCTGCGGAGCCCACGAGGATGCGCCAATAGGCGAAGGGCGCGAAGCCGTGGCGGGAGACGTAGTCGAGCAGGGTCTTCACCACGATGAGCGCCGCCACGAAGGCGGCCAGGAACCCGGCCCCGATGATCGCCGCGTCGTTCCCGGAGAGGTTCTTGTAGTTCTTCAGGAGATCGTAGGCGAAGGCCCCCGCCATGGTGGGCATGGCCAGGAAGAACGAGAACTCCGCCGCCGCGCGCTTGCTCGCCCCCATGAGCATGGCCCCCACGATGGTCGCGCCCGAGCGGGACACCCCGGGGATCATGGCGAGGCACTGGAGCAGGCCGATCTTCAGGTACATGGAGAGGGGAAAGCGGGTGGCGTCCCGCTCCGTGGCCTCGAGCTGCATATTGTCGATGACGAGAAGAACGAAGCCGCCGGCGATCAGGGTTGCGCACACGATCCAAGGGTTGAAGAGCACCTCCTTGATGAAGCCGTGCAGCACCGCGCCCAGGAGGGCCGCGGGCAGGAAGGCGATGAGCACGCCGAGCACGAAGCGCCGCGCCTCGGGCTCATGGGGCAGGGCCCGCGCGATGGACCAGAGCTTGTTGAAATAGACCGACAGGATGGCGAGGATCGCCCCGAGCTGGATCAGGACCGCGAAGGCGTTGCCCGGCGACTGGAAGCCGAGGAAATGCTGCACGAGGAGCAGGTGGCCCGTGGAGGAGACCGGCAGGAACTCGGTCAGGCCTTCGATGAGGCCGAGAAAGAGCGCCTCGATGATATTCGACATCGTTGAAAATCCTAAGGGAGGCGCCAGATGGAGGGTGACCCTGAGACCTGTCAAGGAGCCTTGAGCGCAAAGAGGAGCCCCCCTGCGCCCAGGGCATGACATTCACCAAAATTCCTTACCGTCCCTTAACGAAGCCCGGCCTTACTCTCGCCCCCTGTTTCATATCCTCATCATTCATGGCCATCCTGCATTCCTATCCGTTCTGCCCGCAGTCGCGTTTTGCGCGCCTGGTCCTGGCCGAACTCGGCCTCGAACCGGACCTGGTCGAGGAGAAGCCGTGGGACCGCCGCGTCCCGTTCCTGGAGATCAATCCGGCGGGCGCCCTTCCCCTGTTCGTCGACGATGACGGGCTCGTCGTCCCGGGGGCCAGGATCCTGTCCGAGTACCTGGACGAGACCCGGGGCGAGACCCTGCGCGACCGGCGGCTCCTGCCCCGGGACCCGGCCCAGCGGCTGGAGGTGCGCCGCCTCCTCGAATGGTTCCTGGTGAAGTTCCACGAGGAGGTGTCCGACTACCTTGCCACAGAAAAGATCTACAAGCGGTTCATACGGTCGGACGCAGGCGGCGGTCCGCCGGACATGGGCGCGATTCGCGCGGCCCGGACCAATGTGCGATACCATCTCAAATATGTCGGCTTCCTGATTGCAAAGCGGAACTGGCTGGCGGGCGACCGGATGACCTATGCGGATCTGGCGGCCGCCGCCCATTTCTCGGTAGTGGATTATCTCGGCGACGTGCCATGGGACGAGGACGAAACAGCGAGGCTCTGGTACGCCAGGATCAAATCCCGGCCGTCCTTCCGCGCGCTCCTGGCGGATCGGGTGCCGGGCATGGCGCCGGCGGAGCATTACGACAACCTGGACTTCTAGAGTCCGATGCGACCGGGCGGGAGCCGGACGTCCCCCCGGATCAGGCGGCGCCGGCGGGCCGGGACGGCGAGGCCCTCAAGCGCGCCCTCGTGGAGCGCGCCGGGCAGCTCGGCTTCGACATCGTGCGGATCGCCGGTCCCGATGCCATCCCCCTCGCGCCGGAGCGCCTGAAGGCGTGGCTGGAGGCGGGCCATCACGGCTCCATGGAATGGATGGAGGAGACCGCCGAGCGCCGCTCCGACCCCCGCGCCCTGTGGCCCGAGGTGCGCAGCGTCATCCTGCTCGGGCTCAATTACGGTCCCACCGAGGACCCCCTGGCCGCCCTGGCCCGCAAGGATTGCGGCTCGATCTCGGTCTATGCCCGCAACCGCGACTATCACGACGTGATCAAGGGCAAGCTCAAGGAGGCGGCCGGCTTCCTGGCGGCCCGGGCCGGATCGGACGTGAAGGTGTTCGTGGATACGGCCCCGGTGATGGAAAAGCCTCTCGCCGAGGCCGCGGGCCTGGGCTGGCAGGGCAAGCACACGGTGATCGTGTCGCGGGAGTTCGGCAACTGGCTCTTCCTGGGCGCGATCTTCACCACCGCAAGGCTGCCGGCGGATGCCCCCGAACGGGACCATTGCGGCTCCTGCCGGCGCTGCCTCGACGTGTGCCCGACGGATGCGTTTCCGGCCCCCTACCAGCTCGACGCCCGCCGCTGCATCTCCTACCTGACCATCGAGCACAAGGGGCATGTGCCCGCGGAGCTGCGCCCGGGCATCGGCAACCGGATCTTCGGCTGCGACGACTGCCTGGCGGTGTGCCCCTGGAACAAGTTCGCAAGGGCCGGCCGGGAGGCGCGGCTGATGCAGCGGGACGACCTGGCCGCGCTCCCGCTGGGGGAGCTCGCCCGCCTCGACGATCCGGCCTTCCGGGCGAAGTTTTCCGGCACCCCGATCAAGCGCACGGGGCGCGACCGGTTCGTCCGCAACGTGCTCATCGCCATCGGCAATTCGGGGGATCCGGGCCTGGCGGAGGAAGCCCTGCGCCTGCTCGACGATTCCTCGCCCCTGGTGCGCGCCATGGCGGTCTGGGCGCTGGGACGATTGTTGCCGCCGGAAAGCATCGCCGCCCATGCCCGGAGCCGCCTCGAGCGGGAGAGCGACGGGGATGTGCGGGCGGAGTGGAGCCGCGCCATGGCGGCCTGAAGGCCTTCAGGCCGCGTGGCGGTTGGCGGTCGGGCCGAAATGGTCGATGTAGCGCGGGTTGATGGCCGAGACGGGCAGGATCACCAGCACGTCCGTGGTGCCGAACTGCCGGTCGATCACTGCGCCGGTTCCGAAGGCGGCGCCGAGGCGCAGGTAGCCTTTGATCAGGGGCGGCAGTTCGTGCAGGGCCGCCCTGGGATCCACCGCCTCCTTCGGCAGCAGGTCCATGGCGGTGTAGCGTTCGGGCAGCGCCCGCGCCTGCCATTCGGCGGGGGCGGCGGCGTAGTGGTGCAGGAAGCTCAACGGAAGGGCGAGCCTTTGCGGATCGGTTCCCTCCAGGCTGGCGCAGCCGATCATCACGTCGATCCGGTGATGGAGCACGTAGGCCCAGATGCCGTGCCAGAGCAGCTCCACCGTGCGCTTGTTGCGGTAGGGCTTGAGCACGCAGGAGCGGCCGAGCTCCAGGAAGCGCGAGCCGGGATGGGCCGTCAGCAGGGGGGAGATGTCGTATTCGCCCGTGGTGTAGAAGCCCCGGTGCCGGTCCGCCACCTCCTGGCGCAGGAGCCTGTAGGTGCCCACCACCTTGGGCTTCGCCGGCCGGAACGGCCCCGCCTTCACGTCGTGGTCGAGCACGAGCAGGTGATCGCAGATGGCGTCGAACGCGTCCACGTCCCGGCGCGAGAGCCGGGCCGCGCCGCTGGGGACGGCCGACATCTCCTCGTAGAACACCTTGAAGCGCAGCTTCTGCGCCCGCCTGATCTCCCGGGCGGTGGTGGCCAGGCGAACCTCCAGGGACCCGATGCGGCCGAGCACCGGGTCGAGGCCGCCGTGGTCGCGCACGACCCCCTTCATGGGGGGCATGAACTTGCCCGTCCCCTTCGGGGGCAGGCCCGGCAGGACGGGAGCCACTTCGGTCAACGGGGAGGAACTCATCGAAATCTCGCAGGATCGCGCCTCGCAGGCGGGCCGTCTTCCACCACGACATAAAGCCTGTTCCGCACTCTTTTGTGACAGAAAATATCGAGGCTGTGGAGCGTTTTACAAGGTTGTTGCCACCGTGATCCAAGGTCACGCGGCGCTCGACCGCCGGTCGGCATGGGCGCGGTAGGACAGGGCCTCGGCCACATGGATGCGCCGGACGCGCTCCTCTCCGTCGAGGTCGGCCAGGGTGCGCCCCACCTTCAGCACCCGGTGGAAGCCCCGCGCCGAGAGGCGCATGGCGTTGGCGGCGTCGCGGATGAGGGACAGGCCGTCCGGATCGGGCTGCGCCACCTCCTCCAGAAGGGCGGGCGGGCAGGCCGCGTTGGTGGCGATGCCCCCGAGCCCCAGGGCCGCATAGCGCTTTTCCTGCCGCTGCCGCGCCTGGAGCACCCGGGCGGCCACCTGGGCGGAGCCCTCCAGGGGCGGCGGCAGGATCATGTCGGCGGCGGTCACCGCCGGCACCTCGATCACGAGGTCGATGCGGTCCAGCAGCGGCCCCGACAGGCGGGCCTGGTACTGGGCGATGCAGCGCTCGTTCGGTTGGCGGCGGCACACGTAGCCCGGCTCCGTGGCCTGGCCGCAGCGGCACGGGTTCATGGCGGCCACGAGCTGGAACCGGGCCGGATAGGTGACGCGATGGTTCGCCCGGGCGATCAGGATCTCCCCGGCCTCCAGGGGCTGCCGCAGGGAATCGAGCACCTGGGGCTGGAACTCCGGCAGCTCGTCCAGGAACAGGACCCCGTGATGGGCAAGCGACGCCTCGCCGGGCCGGGCGTGGAGGCCGCCGCCCACCAGGGCCGCCATGGAGGCGGAATGGTGCGGGGCGCGGAAGGGGCGGCGGTTGGACAGGGCCCCGTCCGCCAGCAGGCCCGCCACGGACTGGATCATGGAGAGCTCCAGCAACTCCCGCGGACCCAGCGGCGGCAGGATCGAGGGAAGGCGCTGGGCCAGCATGGACTTGCCTGCCCCGGGAGGGCCGTTCATGAACATGTTGTGCCACATTAGGTTGACAATCGAGTAGAGGATCCTGTTGGATCAGGGCATCCGTCGCCAGCGTGGTGCTCATGATGCCCAAAGCATATTCCTACGTTCGTTTCTCCAGGCCCGAGCAGATGCGGGGCGACAGCCTGCGGCGTCAGGTTTCCGAGGCTCAAAGATGGGCCGAAGAGCGGGGCCTTGAACTCGACGGAAGCTTCCATGACCTGGGCGTGAGCGCCTACAGGGGCAAGAACCGGACGGTCGGCGCCTTGGCCGACTTCCTGAGTCTGGTTCGTGCGGGGAAGATCGAAAGGGGATCCTACCTGATTGTGGAGAACCTGGACCGCCTGAGCCGCGAGAAGGTCAGGGAGGCGTTGCCCCGATTCCTGGACCTCATCAACGCCGGCATCACGATTGTCACGTTGACGGACAGGCACGAGTACTCGGCGGACAAGTTAGGCGATGATCCGATGCCGCTGCTCATGTCGCTTGTGATCATGATCCGCGCCTACGAGGAATCCAAGCTGAAGGCAGAGCGCCTCAGCAAGGCCTGGAAGAACAAGCGCAAGAAGGCAACGCAGCAGATCGTCACCGCACGGGTGCCGGCGTGGCTTGAGGTTGTCACGGTCGACGGCAAGCGGGAAATCCGGCCGATCCTCGAACGCGTCAGGATCATCAAATGGATCATCCAGCAGACAATTGATGGCAAGGGCCGGCGGCAGATTGCAAGGATGTTGAATGAGAAAGGGGAAGCTGCCTTTCTCTCGAAGAATGGCTGGCATGCCTCCTATGTGAAGAAACTGATCGAAAACCGGGCGTTGATCGGTGAGTTCCAGCCTTACACGCGCGATGCCGATGGGAAGCGGATACCCTATGGCGACCCCATCCCGGATTACTTTCCCGCCGTGGTGGACAAAAAAATTTTCGAAAAGGCCAATGCCACCAAGGAGAGCCGGAAGACGTCGGCCGGACGCCACTACGGGCACTATACCAACCTGCTCCAGGGATTCGTCTTCTGCGCATGCGGCGCCAGGATGAAGCGCGAGAACAAGGGGATTTCCCCCAAAGGCGGCACCTACCTGGTCTGCGCGAACGCAACCCGCAAGGTGTTTTGCGAGCACAAGCCTCGTTGGCGGCTTCCGGAAGCAGAGCGGATCGTATTGGCCGGGACCAGCAGAATCGACCCTGCGGCCATCTTGGAGGAGCCGGACGAGACGCCGCAATTGCTGGCATCGGATCTGGCCATGAATATCGAGAAGCTCCAACGCCAGGCCTCCCAACTGCTCGACCTGGTTGCAGAAGGAAGAGAAGAAGCAAAGGACCGCTACCGCTGGTGCTCGGACGAGATCAAGAGGCTCAAGGGTCAGCAGGCGCAATTGCGGAAGGAGGAGGAGCGGTATCAGGCGGAACCCAGTCTGACGACCCGCCAAGCCGTAATCAGGGATCTCCTGCCACGGATGGACGATGCCGAGGGGCAGGCCTTGTTCGATCTCAGGACCCGGACCGCGCAGGAGCTCCGCTCAACCCTGTCCAGGGTGACCATCTCGAAGCATCGCATCTCGATCACTTACCGGACACGCCTGCGGCCACCCGGCGGAGTGCCGAATTCGGGAGCACGGTCGTTTGTGATCCACGATGTCAGCCCGGAGTATCTTGAGGAGATGGAGCTGCTGGAAACCAATCCGGTTCTTCTCGCAGAGGAGGCGGATGCGGCGGAGCGGGCATCCAAGTTCTTCGCCGGGGTGAAGCAGCGGGAAAAGCTTAAGACGGCCCCGGCAGGGGCGGCCTCCTCGAAGAAGCGGTGATGTGAAGATCCTCTAGCGCTTTCCCGTTTCTCGGGCGGGACCGGTTTGGGACAGATTTGGGCGGCGACGTTCGAATGTGCGCATTTCGGTGTGCTTACGTGGCTTCTGGCACTGAGGGGCGAAGCTGCTTCAACAGTGTGTGAAAATAATAAAACTTATTTTTTATCAATGGCTTGGTGGGGGCAAGAAACGGTCTGGCATGGCCTATTCAGATCACGCCATGCAAGGGGGCCGGATGCCGGACGTGAACAATTTCATGGTTATTTGCCAAAGGGTTAGCCTGCCTTCTATCGCCACTTTGGGACAGAATTGGTAAGTGCTCTGACCGTTACCCACCAATCTCAGTGAGATCAGCCTAACAAGGGCCCTGAAATCAACAACGGAGGGAATCCGGGCGCGCTCATGCGCGCCCGGAAGGACGGCGTCAGAGAAGCGGATGACCGACGCTAACCGTGACTTTATTCGCAGTGATCTCAAGAATGAGTGAGAAAGTCTCACTAGCGTTTTCGGTATCGTGAGACCAACCATCGAAGACGACAGTGACAGTGCCCTCAACGGTTATGAGATTGTCGGCGATTTCGCTGGCCGCCGGATCAAAGTCGATGTCGGTAACCTCGTCGATGCCGCGACCTTGGGCGAAGGCCGTTATGATATCGTCGTTTCCATGTATCACGTGATCCTCAACGGCACGGCGGGCAAAGTCTTCGAGGTGCGCGGTGAAAACCGCTTCACCGGCGACAGTCTCAGCGAAGGCGCGCGCCAGCGTCATTCGACGGCCTTGGGGTGCTTCCAATGCACTGAGGCGCACCTTGGCCGCGAGATAATCGCCGAATCCCATGTCTATCCCCAAGTGCTCGGCGATGATGCGAGCTTGGTGGGCTAGTCTGCCTTCAACCACTTGCGGTGGCAGAGAGTCATCAAGCGGGGAGGGAGCGTGCTGGCGGGATTCGGTGACATGCTTGAGCTCGGCCCAGTTGGAATAGCCCAGAGCGGCTGCGACAGCCCCTTGGCAGTGGGTCAAATTCTGCGGCTCTCCCACCAGAACAAGAGCATCCCGGAGAGCTTTGGCCTTAGCACGGGCGAAGTTGAATTCGCGAAGATAAATGCGCGACATGGCGGAGCCTCATAACCTCCCACGACTGGCCGCCCGCAGTCCGGAGGGTTTTGGGGTCCGGAGCAATGTCAAAGTTAGGTTAGAGATGCATCGAGCCCAGACCGGGCTTGGCGATGGGCGGCGCCTTCGGCATCGACGTGCCGTACCGCCAAGATTGCAGATTTCCCCTCGTGTAGCAAGACCAGATGCCGCCCAGCCCAGTCGCCTTTGACCAAAAGCGTTGCGCTTTTCTGGCTAGCGGCTGTGGGGACGATGATCAGGGAGACGGGTTCGCGCTTTTCGCTGCCAGCCGGCGGAGTGCATTGTCTACCCACCCTCGATAGATGTTTTGCACGCCTTCACCTGTGACCCATTTGTGTACTGGTGCTCCAGCATCAGAAAAGGCATTTCTCACAGCATCGGGTTCAACGCTCCCGCTGCCGATGATTGTTGCCCCGTCCATGTTGCCTGCAGCAATTGTTGGAGCTGAATCGCCACCGAAAGCAAAGATCTCATCGTGAGGAACCTTGTCAAGCAGCATGACAACCTCCCTTTGTATGTTCGCGTACTTTCTAATGCCCTTTTGGAGGTTAATTCCTGTACTTTCCCAATGTTCGGCAGATTTCCAGAACTCAGGGTGTTGATATAGCCGATCAAGATTAAGAATGACTTGGCCTAGCTGAGGGCGATGCTTGAAAATGACTCCTGGCCTCTGATCAAGCGGAGGACCCCCTTTGAAGCGGAACACGACCGTCTGATCTACGCTCCAGGAGGATGTTTCTTCAGAAACCTCAAATTCGAAGAAAAGCTCTGAAACAGCACTATTTGTAAGCACTGACCGACGAAAGCAGTCATCGTCGCATCCTAAGAACCATGCGTCTAGGTTATGGGCCTTTACGGCTTCGGCCAACTTCTTCGCCTTCCTTGCCTTATCTTTACTGCCTGCTTGCCAATTGTTGATCGCCTTGATGAGTTGTTCCGAAAAGTACGGCACTTGATGGTCCTGATTAAGCAATGTGAGGGCTTCGGCGGCTATGAACCGGAACCCTCACTGGAATGGGGGCTTCGAACATGAAGCGGCCTGAGGCCACGGATCCCTCGACAGATGCGCTTCTAAGGCGTTCCTCCCGGTAAGTCCTACATCAGACCCCATATCGTGATTGCGAAGCCGATGATGCCAGTTAGGGTTCCAAGGAGGGCGAGACCCTTGTTCTCGGCCACCCATCGATAGGCGCCACGTATCCGGCCTCCATGCATTTCATGCCAGGTCGTATTTGTTTTCAGGGCTCGGTCGTGGGCCAGGCCGGCGATATTGGCGATGATGTCGACCTTCCTGAGGGTTGACTGATGGAGGCCAACGAAATTGCGGGTCTCAAACGCCTCAGCCTCTTGGGGGCCGTTCATGAAATCCAGGGGCTTGATGTGGTTCAGTGCAATCAGGCTTTCGAGGCGAGGATGACCAGCGTAGCGCTTGCCGTAGATGTCGATGAGCAGGCGGGCCAGATCATATTTCTTGTCGTCCTCGATCACGACGGGATCGCCTCCAAGGACACGGTACCGATGCTCGATAGCCGCAAAGCCGTAGTTCGCATCGCGCATGTTCCAATGAAGGTATTTCATGCCTCGATGGCTGCCGATCAGAGCGTAGAATGCGTCGAGCATTTCGCGCTCAAGGCTGTCGTAATGAGCGTCGATGTCGCGGAACGGGATTCCCTTTCGCTCCGCCGTCTGATGGATCGAGAACGAGCTTGTTTGACCGGAATGCAGCCGACGGAGAGCAATCGATGTGATCCGGGGCGAGCGGCCCTCGGGACGGTCATAGAAGCTCTCGCAGGAATAATGGATCACCCATGTGTTGTGCGCTTCGGCGAAAACCTTATCGAGATCCGCCCAGGCGGACTTTTGACGAGCGGGGTTGGGGGCCGGCATTTTGACAGGATTGCTCAGGGTGTGATCAATGCGCTGGCACCCGCTATAAGGTTCCGGCGCGGGAAGCAAGGCTTCGCGCTCCCATGAATGGCCAGGCCACCGGTATCTACCCTCGGCATGAGGCCAAAAGGAAACGCGGGGTCGCGGACCCCGCGTCCGATTACGCCCTGCGGCTTGCCCGGCGCCGTCCCCTTGACCGCGGCGCAGGCGCCGCAGCCCTTCGCTCCTTCTTCTTTCGCCGCCGCTCGGCCAGGGCACGACGCTGCAGCTCCGCTTGGTAGCCTGTGGCGGTCGCCCGGGCCAACCGCTCGTGCTCGGTCGTGACCTTGGCGTAGGCGCGCTTCGTGGTCTCGACCTTCGCGTGGTGGAGCGCCGCCTGCGTGGCCGCGATGTCGCCGGTCGCGCGGTAGATCAGGCCGCCGCGGGTCCGCCTGAGGTCGTGGATCCGGAGATCCTCGATCCCGCAGACCTTCCGCAGCCTTCCCCAATAGGCGGAGAAGTTGTCCACCGTCAGCGGGTAGAAGGTACCCTTCTTGAACGAGCGCCCGTTGATCGTGATGGTGCGTCCCGCCAGGATCGTGAACACCCGCTCGGGGTGCTTGCCCTCCTGGGCCCGGAGGATCTTTTCGATCTCCGGAGTGATCGGAACCTCCGCATCCTTCTTGCCCTTGACCACGACCGCAATCACCATCTTCTCCCAATCGATCTGCTTCCAGGTCAGGGTGATCGCGTTCTCCTTGCGCAGCCCGCTCTCGAACGTGAAGTCGACGGCAGGCCAGATATCCGGCCGGCAGTGCTCCTCCAGCACGAGATATTCCTCCATGGTCATCTCCCGCGTCCGCGGATCCTCCCGAAACTTGTGCTCCCGCCAGTTGGGCTCGTCGGGAAGCGGGATCTTCCAGATCTTGCGGGCGCGCCTGAGGATGCGCTCCGCGAGATCGATGTGCATGTTGATGTACTCCTCCGAGAGCTTCGGCTTGTCCGGGTCGTCGTCGCGGTGCTTCTTCTTGAGCTTCGCCTGCCACGCGGCGATTTGCCTGTCGGTCACCTGGGACAGGAGGGTCTTCTCGCCGACCTGGTCGACGAACCGGTCGCAGAAACGCTCCGTGTTGTGGGCTCCGACGTCGTACTGGCCGATCTCGTCCCAGAACATGTCAACGGCCGCCAGGACCGTCATGTCGCGGACCTTCCCGTCCACGCCGGTCTGGATCCGCTGCGCGTGGTACAGGACGTAAGCCTCGTCACGCTCCTTGCGCGCGACCTTCTCCGCCTCCTTCTGGTCCCCGCACTTGGTGGAGCCGGTGTAGCGCCGGTCGCCGATCCAGAAGTCCATGTACCAGTAGGGGCTGTTCCTGGGCTTCCAGACCCACCTTCCCCCGCTTGGGGCCGCGCTCTTGCGCCGCCGCTTCTTCCGGCTCGTCTCGGACTGGCTCACTGCCGTCTCACTCACTGCTGCTTCACTCACTGCTGTCTCTCCTTCTGCTTGCGGGCCGCCCGCCTCTCGGCATAGCCACCGGCGATGGCCGGCTTGTTCTTGGGGCGGGACAACTTGGCTGTGACCTTCGCCTGAGCGGCCGCGACCGTGCGGGCCTCGGCGAAGGCATCGAGTGCCTCGTCCGTGACCCGCAGGTCACGGCGCGTAGCTCCCCGGCCGACGTTGATGGCGCCGAGCGTTCCGTCCGCGATGTGGTTCAGGACCTGGGTGGGGGAGATCCCGAGCTTCTCCGCGACCTCGGCCACCGTGAAGGCCTGGCCGAAGAAGAAGACGTAGGGGGTGTTCAGGTCTGTCATGGTGGCGGTTCTCGACTCTTTGCCGGTGCATGTCGGGGGTGGGGGCCCCGGCCAGGGCGGTGGAAGGATCCACCGCTTCTGGCCAGCATAGGAATCACGGCTTATGTCCAAGAGTCGACCTTGTGGGCCATGACCCCCAAACGTTGTGTGTACCGGCCTCCCCTGGAACGGCCTCATGGCCCCCTCCCGGAATCGCCGCCGTCCTGGGGACGGGCGCGGGACAAGGGGAAGGGGACCACGACGGCCGACCGGACAGGCTGCCGGCGGGAGCGGCGGCGGGCGCGACGCTCGGCCTCCACGTGCGCCGCCACTGCGATTCCCAGGAGGGCGCGCCTCGCCGCATCCTTGAAGGCGCGGGGGCCAAGCGCGGCCCGCACCGCAAGGAGGCGCTCCACCACGACCAGCGCGGTCCTATTCATGGCGCCCTCCCGTCCTGGGGGCCCGGATCCTCACAGCCTTGGCGTAGCGGGCGAACAGCATGGCGAAGTCGCTGCCCGACATGGCCGTATCGGACACGAGCACATCGGCGACAATTTCGACCAGCCTGCGGTGGCGGCGCACCAGGGCACTGGCGCGGCCGTAGAGCCGCGCCAACTCGTGCTCGACGGCCCGGCGCAGGGCCGGGTCAACGGCCAGGAGCGACTGAGCGTGCTCCGGCGGGGCCCGGTACGCGAGGGTCGCGCCCAGGCCAAAGGACACATGGGAGCTGACCAACAGCTGCGTCGCGACGGCCAGATCGCTCGCGGACGAGCCGCCGGCGCCGCTTGTCACCGTGCTCAAGATCTCCTCTTCCGCCGCGCGTCCGGCCAAGGCCACGAGCACGAGACGCTCCACATCCGCCCGTGACAGAATCGGATCCTGCAGCCCCTGCGTGACCGTGTAGGCGCCGCCCTGGCGGTCGCGGATGGTGATCACCTGCACGGCGCCGGCGCCGACCAGTTGGCTGACACAGGCATGCCCGGCCTCATGGACGGCGACCCGGCGCAGCGCCTCCGGCGAGCGGGTCTCCTGGGGCAGGATCTCGGCCCTGAGGTCGGCCACCGTCATGGCCCGTCCGGCGACCTTGGCCCGGCGGCGTGCTCGCTGGACCCAGAGCGCGGCGTCCGCCCCGGTGGCGCCTGCGGCGAGTTGGGCCAGCGGCGCGAGATCCGTGTCCGGCAGATCGCCCGCCAGATGCATGCCCATGATCTTGGCCAGGCTGCCAATATCAGGGTGCGGGATCCTGAGGATCCGGTTCAGGCGCCCTGGCCTGACCAAGGCTGGGTCGAGCTTCTCCGGGTGATTCGTGGCCCCGATGATGATGAGCTGCCCCGATGCCCCGGATGCCCATCGAGGGCCAAAAGCACCTCCGAGACAAGGGTAGCCCAAAAGTCGCGATTCCGGTCACCCACCGTGCGCCGATCCGGCAGGGCATCCAACTCGTCTATAAACAGTATAGCGTTTCCAAGTGCCCGCGCCTGGTCCAGCGTCCGGCGCCACTCCTTCAGGACGCTGTCGAGGAACCCGGCCGACTGGGAAAACCAGCTTCCCACCGAGGTGACCACGCAGGGCAGGTTCGTGGCCTTGGCCACCGCCCGCGCCAGCGTCGTCTTGCCGGTGCCAGGTGGCCCCGCCCACACGCAAGCCCTGTCGATGGCGGAGAAATCTAGGTCGCCCCGCCGCCACGCCTCCACATCGCGCACGAGATCCTGGCACCAGGTCATGGCCGCCCCGAGGCCGTGGAGTTCCGACAGGGCCGGCGCGTCGGCCAGGGCCGTGTCGCCAAGGGTCCGGGCGCGGGTGGCGGCCTCCAATCGGCGGACCGAGGCGCCGGGGGACGCCCCGAGCCGGATGGCCGCGGCTAGGTCGGGGTAGTCACACCCGGCGCCAAGGGAGGGGGGCACTTGACGCGGCGCCTGCCCCGTCACCGCCCGGATGACCTGGCGCAGCACGGCGGGTGTGGGGTGCCGGATGGTGATCGACACATCCGCCGCCCCGACCAAGCTGGACGGCAGGTGCCGGGCAGGAATCGGGGCAACCCCCAATACCCTGCCGCCGCGGCTCAGGCGCTCCATGATCTCGCTGTTGCCCTTGTCCGGGGTGTGCAGGCGGTCGGTGCCCGTGCGGGCCATGGTGCCGTCCCACGAGCCCAGCATGCAGGCGGCGGCATGGATCGGTGCGACCCAGGCGGGCGTCGGCACGCTGATGACCACCGCCAGCGAACCGGGGGCGGCAAGGCGCCGCCGGGCCTGCCGGTCGAGGGCGGCGTCCAGGGCGGCCTGCGCCAGGGTCTCCGCCGCCGGGATGATGCGTGAGGCGGACGGCGCGTCCGTGTCCTCCTGGCCCTCAAGCATGAAGTCGTCAAAGGTGATGGCGTCATCGATGGTGTCATCTCTGTCAGTCATGGCAGCCTCGTGCGGGGCGGGGCTCCGGCCGCGCGTCGGCGCGCCGGACGGGCCTCCGCCGGTGTGATGGAAAAGAGGCCGGCACCCGCGGCACCGGAAGGCATGGGGGATCAAGGCCGGGCTCGGGCCGGGCCGGGGTCTCAGGGCCGTTTTCGCCGCACGCGGCCGCAGGGCCAAGGCGCGAAACGGGCTCGGGTTCGGTGTCTAGGCAACCGGGACAGGGTGGGGATCACCAGGGGAGGCTCTCTGTGGCCTCCATCAGGGCCGTAGCCGGGCTACGGGCGGGGCCGCCGGAGGACGATGCGGGCGCCCGGACGCCGAGGCGGCACCCGTTTTCGCTCGTGTCCCATTGGAATGGCGGCCGTGCGTGTACGTGAACAAAGTGGGAACATGATGGAAGTTTGTCAATTACCCCTTTCGGACTCGCCCATCCGGACGAGGCCGGCTGTGGGTCAAGGCAGGGAGCGCCGCCGGCGCACCATGGTCTCAGGACCCAACGGGCCTGACGCAAGGTCAAGCTCGATGAGGTCGCGGCAGCACAGGCTCAAGATCGCGGCGACGCCGTCACCGTCCCGGATCACCTGGGCCGCCTCTGCCAAAGGCATCGGGCCTGATCGCAAGAGATCGAGTGCCCGGACTTGATCGGAGGCCGCGACCGTCACCCTCCGGCAGGCCCAGACCGACCTGGCGTTCATCAGTGTGGGCGGCCCGAAGGGCTGGGGTGGCTGGCGGCATTCGTAGGCGAGTCCCTGGGCGGCGTGAGCCGCCGCGACGGCCTCGAACCGGCGGCGGGTCGCCGCGGCCCGGGACGGCCGGTAGACATCGACCACGATGCCGCCGCCGTCGGTCAGCAGGCGAAAGTCCGGCACATGCCGGACCGAGACCCCGTCCAACTCGATGGTGATCGGATCGGCCGGCGCGATGGCGCGCACGGCCGGATCCAGGGCCGCGATGATGAGGGCATCGCGCACGCCTGGGTTACGGACCTGAATTGCTTCCGTCGCCTTTGCGCCCTCAAAGCGGGCCAGCGGCGGGGTAGGGGATCTGGGAGGCAAGGAACTCATGACGCGACCTCACTGGATGGAGGCGAATCCCTGCGCGCCCGGGCGCCGCGGGGGCGTCCAGGGTGGGCGGGCAATCAACCTCGTGGATGTCTGCCCCGCTTCGGACGGCCGGGCGGCGCAGCATGAGAACAAATACAGAACGCAACCTTGGCCGTGTCAACGACTCAAAGGGAGTAAGCCGCGGCCGCAGGCAACTTAAACCGGCCGTCAACGTGGATCCCTCTGCCGACCTTACCGAGAGCGTTCCACGCTCAGCCTTGATCGCCTAGGCTTGGCGCATGCCGGAAGAATGCGGAAGGCGCCCACCACCATTCCAGCATGGCGCAGATTGGCCTCATCCCCCGGGGACAGGTCGTGCCCGGTCTCCTTCAGGCGCGAACGCCACTCATCCACGAAGCGCTCGCCTGCCGCTCGCGCTTGCTCATCAAGGCATAGGACGAGGTCCCCGGCTGCGATCTCGCACTGGAGCACGCAGTCCCACGAGATCGAGTTGGCATGTTTGTGGAGGCCGGAGCCTCCGTCGCCGAACATGGGCCACGCCCGGAGGGGCCTGATGCCGGCGAGGGCCAGGGCCTTCGCCAAGGCCACCCAGCCGCGCTCGTCGAGATTCTGGTACGTGAACACGATGCGCGCCTCCGGCCTGCACACGCGGACGACCTCACGCAGGCGACGGCCCAACTCCCCGGCGAACAGCTCCGCCGCTTCGGCGGTCCCCTTCAGGGACGCCAACTGCCCCTGCGGAAACCGGTTGAGGCAGGCATCACCGATCAGGCCGAGACGGGCCATCCACGGCACGTAGAAGTGGCCCAGCTCGGAATAGGCGATGTAGTCGAAATACGGCGGGTCGGTCAGGACGAGGTCGACCGAGTGGGCGGGGATGTGCGCTAGGTCCGCCGCGTCCCCGCACCGGACGTCCCAGGATCCGGCGGCCCGCTCCGGCACCGGGATGGCCTCGCCGGCGGGCGAGGGCTCCACGGATCCGGTGATGCTTTTGCTGGCGCGGACCACGGATCGGATGGCGTTCGGGAACGTCCCGCGTCCGTTCTTGGTCAGCCATGGGTTGAGCTCGACCGGGCGGGCGATGTGCCGGTAGGCCCGGATGGAGAACAGCGGCGACAATCGGCGCCAGCCCCCCGCGTAGCCACAGAGGACGTTGTTGGTGGACAGATGGTCGGAGAAGGCGATCCGCAGGGCTTCGCCGGCCGCCCCATCGATCCCGTCGAGGGCGCGGGCGAGCAGGCCCAAATGCAGGCTCTGGCGGGCGTTGAATAGCTCGCGGTAGGCGCTGTAGCCGTATTGCACGAGGCGGTTGTCGAACCGGTTTTCCTGCGGGATATCGCCGGAAACGAGGAAGCCGGGATCGGCCTTGACCTCGCGGGCCAGCCGCCGCTTGGCCGCGGCGAAGATCTCCCCATCGCGCGGGGTGGCCGAGCGGATCCGCCGCGCATCCCCGACATGCCGTTTCTCCGGGCCGGCCGGGACGGTTTCCACGGCGAAGAGACGGAACGCTGGCGGTTTGCCGGTGCGCTTGGCCTGGTCGATCAGGCGCTCCCGGTTCCCGCAGGCCGGGCAGCAGGCGGTCCCGGTCACGACATGGCCGCCCTCCGTCTTGGTCCTGGTGCCGCAGCTGCAGGTGAAGGTGCCCCACCGCAGCGGGACCTGGGTCACTTGGCTGCAGTCCCGGCAGGCGACCCACTGACGCCCTTTGGCCTCGTCCCACGCCAGGCGGAACGTGGGATGCGCGTCGTAGGCATGGTCGCATTCCGCGCAGGTGATCCGCTGGACCCAGAAGGCGTGCAGCAACGTCTCCTCCCGGTCCTCGTCATCGAACGACCGGTAGTACGGCGCCATCTCCGCCCCGACCGTCGCGATCAGGTCATCCAGGTGCGGCTGCAGGTCGGGGAGCCGGGCGAGGCGTCCCTGGAAGTCGGAGATCGCGGCAGCGACCGGCTCCACGTCGACGCCATGGACGTTGGCCCCGAGGCGGGCCGCCTCCAGGAGCATGACCCCACCGCCCATGAACGGGTCGAGCACGGTGAGCCCCTCGCAGGACGCCTCCCCGTAATAGGCCTTCCAGAAGTTGCCGTCCCCGGACGTGGTCGACGCCACCAGCAGGGAGCGTGCGGTCGCGGCCAGCCGGCGCGCGAACCACTTGTGGGCCTGGTAGGCATCCCGCGGGCGCACGCTCTCGCGCTTAGCCATGCGCGCGATCTCGCCGACCGGAAGCACGCCAGCGTCGAGAAGCGAGCGGGGAGGAAGGCGGCGACGGCTCATTTAAACTTGATCTCGCAGGCCAGAAGGCCCGGGATCCAGGCTGGCATCACCGTTGGCAAGTATCCATCGGCGTAGTGCTTGAGGAGCCGCGACCGCCGCAAAACCAGTGGATCGCGGGGCAGGTGGTCGACCAGCCGGCGCGAGACGATCACGATCAGCTTCGCCTTTGCGCGCGAGGCGATGACGTTGAAGCGGTTCAGGCTGTAGAGGAACTCCTCCTCCGCCGCGATCTGGTCACGGTCGCCAAGCCCGAAGCTTGCGATCATGACCGTCTTCTCCTGCCCCTGGAAGCGCTCGACGGTGTCGACGGTCGCCATCATGGCGGCGCGCTCGGCGGCGGGCAGGAACGATCCGATCCTATCGACCACCGCCGACTGCTGCGCCCGATGCGGCGTCACGATGCCGATGCCATCGTTGAAGAACTCGACGCCCGGGAGCGGCGTGTTCCCTTCCTCTGGCAACAGACGCCCATGGAGGGTCCGAACGAGACCGGCAACGAGGTCGGCCTCATGGTCGTTGCGCTGGCTCGAATATTCGTCCGGATGGATGAGCGCGATGAGCGGCCGTTCAGGGTCGAGGATCTCGGCGAGATGTTCGTGCCAAGGGAGCCCCACCGGCCAATCGGCGGGCATCGCGGACGGCAGCGGCGTGGCGAGTCGCATGCGCAAAGCCTTCTTGTCGGCCTCCAGCTCCGGCCCGTAGCCGGCGAGACGAACGAAGTCGACGATCTCCTTGTTCGAACGGTAGCTGCGGTCGAGCATCACGGGCTCGATTCCCGCCGCCCCCGGCTCACCCTCGCGGTACTGGCGGTAGAAGCTGTAGATCGAGCCGACGAGGTGCTCCGCGCCCTGGGGCGCCGCGACGGGCTGGATGGGCGGCATTTGGAGATCGTCGCCCACGACCGTCAGGGAGGCCTCCTCGGCCAGTGTGGTGAAGGCGACGACGGCGTGCGCAACCGACATCTGCGACGCCTCGTCGATGAGCATGAAGTCGAAGAGCGGTCGCAGCGCGGGTCCATCGTCGGGAATGAGCTTGACCAGCTGCGTGGCCGTGCCGGCGACGATGGTGGCGGACCCCGCGTCGAGGCGTTCGAGAAGCGCCTGATGGCTCTCCTTGCCGTCGGTCACGACGACATGGTCCCTGAGCTCGTCCGGAAGCGACTCGTCCCCGGCGATACCTGACGAGAGCCGTGCCACGAAGACGTCCCTTTCCCAGCCAAGCTCCCTCAGCAGCTTTGGCACCTTTTTTGCGACCGTGTCGATGGCCACCCAGGTCGGACCCGTGATGGCGATCCGGATCGGGGCCTTGCGGTGCCGGGCGTCGGCCAGCAACCCATGCAGCAGCGCGACGGCCGTGGTGCTCTTTCCGGTGCCGGGCGGCCCCCAAAGGAGGGACAGGCGGCGCTCCACCGATTGCCGCACGGCCTGCTTCTGGCGGTCGGTGAGCTTGGTGCCACGGGACGCAATGGCCGCCAAGGCGATGTCGCCGGACCGGCCGCTGGCGTCACCGGCGAGCCGGTCGGCGTCCCAGATGAAACGCTCGGCCGGAACGGAGGCGGTCTGGCGCACACGCGGCAGCCTCAGGCGCGTGAGGGCCAAGTCGCGGAAGAGCGGGCGCGTCCGGGACAGCGGCGGGACGCGGATGGCCCTGAGGGCGGGCCTCAGCCGCTTTCGCACGAAATAGTCGATCTTGAGCGGATCGACGATGGCGAACGTTCCCTTGCTGCCGTCGACGGCAAAGTCGAAGATCCCGGACTGCACCAGGGTCGGCAGCATGCGGGGCTCCAGGCCCGACGCCTTGAGCACGATCAGCCGGGAGACCCGGTCGAATTCGACCACGGTCACCTTGCAGGCGTGGCGCAGCTTCATCCTGAAGTCGCCATGCTCGGGCGGGCCGAAGGCCCAACGCACATCATAGTACTCGTTCTTGAGCCTCGCGATGGTCCAATGCTGCATGCCGAGGGCGCTTTCCGGCATCAGCGAGCAGTTGAACTCCCCCTTCTTGATGCGCGACTGGACTGAGCGTGGGGAGACCCGGAACACGAAGGTCTGGTCGTCGCGGTCGAGGTTCGACAGCCCGAACTCCGCCAGGGACTGGGCCCGCTCCGCCCCGTCGAGCCGCGCCTCCAGCCGCAGGCTCTCGAACACCGCCTCCCTCTGGTGGGGCGGCATGGCCATCAGGGTGTCGACCTCAAGCTCCTGGGCGGCGTGCATCAGGCGCGCATGCTGGTAGAGGATCTCCCCGTCCGTGGCGACGGCGCCGAGCGCCCGGGTCGGGTCCATGACCGAAGCCACGGCTGGCGCCGCCGCCGCGAGGTCGTCCTTCAGGTCCGTGGTCAGGCGCTCGGCCACGGCGATGATCGCGCGGGTCCGGGTGCGGACAGCGCGGCGGAGGCGGTCGCGGTAAGCCTGGTAGTCGACGCCCTTGAACGGGCTCCTCTTGTTCCAGACCTCATGGCCACGCTCCGACGGGATCTGGTCGGACAGGGGGTCGTGGAAGAACGGGTGCATCGTGAAGAGCGGCTGGCCCGGCTCCCGGCGGGCGAACCGCCGTTCGTCATCATCCCGCTCCTCATCCATCCACGTCGGGTGATAGGCGTTCGCAACCCCGAGCAGAGAGTAGTGGTGGGGAACGTCTGCGGCGAGCAGCGCCTGGACCGCGTCGCTGAGGATCGAGATGGGAGAGTTGGCGGAGGTGAAGTCAGCGTCCTCGATCACCTGTTCGGCCGGAAACAGCCAGGCCATCGGCGCGACCGGGGGAGCATTCGGATCGGTCGAGGGGGCCAGCAGCGAGACGAGGTGGCGCCCGGTGATGCGGCAGAGGTGGTCGAAGGTGAGGCGGTCCCAGAGGTAGACCTGGAGCGTGGGATGGGTGTCCGGGTCGTCGCCGGGCAGGCAGAGGGCGCGACGGGCCGCCCGGATCCTGTTCGCGGCGGCCAAAATGTCGTCGACCAGGTAACGCATGAACTCGGTGACCACGTCGCGTTCCGCGTCGAGGGATTTCTGCTCGACCAGCATCACGCGCGGCTCGGGCCGCGCGGTCTTCGGCCTGAACCAGACGCCGTGGGGCATCACGACGCGCGCCTCCGGGACGTCGACAAGCATGCGGTATCCCAGAGCGAAGGTCAGGCCGCTGCCGACGTCGAAGTCGACGGTCAGGGCTACCTTGATGTCGCTGCGCGCCGGGAGGATGGCGGAGGTGCCCGCACGGGCCGGGATTCCGGGAGCCCCCTTCACGGCCAGGACGTTCGACCTCGCCTGGAACAGCGTCCGTCCCGCCCGGAGCTTCTGGTGGTCTTCGAAGAGCGAGCTTGTCGGCTTGAGCGCGGCGAGTTGGGAGACGCTTTCGATCTGACGGTCCTTGAGCTTGCCGCAGGCGCCCCGTGTCAGGCCGACGACCCGGCTGAGATGTCCGTTGGCCTCGGCGGTCGCCCAACAGTACGGCGAGCGCTCCGTCTCCTCCGGAAGCTCATCGTCTTTTCCGGCTTGGGCCTTCCAGCTGTAGCCCAGGTAATTGCAGCCGATGCAGCCGCTGTCGACGTGCCAGGGCAGGCTGCTCCAATCGGGGCGCAGGATGGCCTCGCGCAGGTCGAAGGCGAAGAAGCGGCGCACCCGGCCGAGCACCACCTCGGCCGGCAAGGTCTCCAGGTCCTTTTGAAGCCCCTGCAGATACCGGCCGAGGTCGCGATCCCGCGCCCCCCTGGCGCGGTCCTCGGTTTCGAGGCGGCGGATCTCGGAGGCGTCATGCTTGCCCGGCCAGACCGCGGCATCCTTGAGCACCACGAAGCGGTCGTCCCGGCCGGTCGATTGCAGCCATGATGCCAGGGTCATGCCGTAATAGGCGAGTTCGGCGAAGTGCGAGGGCGACGGCTCCCCCGTCAGCTTGATGTCGATGACGCGCAGCCCAAGCCGATTGTCACCGGCTGGCACCGCAACGACGTCGCCGGTGACCGTGATGACCTCGCGGGCGGTGCCGTCGGTCGGGACAACCTCGATGATGTCGGGACGCACGGCGCTGAAGGCTAGGCGAGCCTTGCCGCCGGCGGGAAAAGCGCTGCCGTCCTCCAAGTCGCGAAGCCCGTTGCCGTCGATGAAGGGATCGGAAACCTCATACTCGGCCTCGATCAGGAAGCGCTGGCCGCCGCAGGCATCGATATGGTCGGCGAGCTTGATCTTGCCGAAGGCCGTCTCCTCACCAGGAACAGGAATCTTCGGTTCACCGTGGACAACCAGGTCGGGAAAGACAAGGGCGAGCTCGTTGAACTTCTCGCGCTCGAAACGGCGACCCTGCTCGACCAGCAACGCGAGACCGGGTCGGGCCGGATCCTTATCGGGGATTCCGAGCTCGCTGCGGATTTTCTCCCCGGCATAGAGATCAAGCCGGAGGCGGCGCAGGCATTCGCCACGCAGGTATTGTGAAACGGTTCTCTTGCTGAAGGCGTACACGGCGAATCCTTCGGTGGGCCTGGTTCGATTTCGCATACCCTGGCCGCGGCAACTGGCAAGCCGCCGCGGCGCAGGCGGGATCAGGATGTCACGGCTTTCCCCAGCAGTCTGAGCTCGTGCAGCGGGAACGGGAGCCTGGTGTCGTCGCCGTGCTGGGCATGGACCGACCTGAGGCGGTGGGCGATGAGCTTGAGATCGTCGAGGTCGTCACCGGGCTGACGGAAGACGACGCAGATCTCGTCCATCGAGGCCAGCCGGCGCGGCTCGTCATCCGCCGCCGCGTTGTCGCCCGCCTCCAGATGGCGCGAGACAGCGGCCGTCCAGCCGGTCGTCTTCGCCGAACTGGGCTTTTTCTTGATCCCGTACGCGGTGCGCTCCCCCGCTCCCCAAGCGAAGAGGCCCGCAGGCCACTCGGTGTCGTCCGCGTGATAGTAGGTCGGCAGCTTCTTTGAATCGGCGACGAAGCGAATGAGCCGGGTGCGGGGAAGTGCCGTCGGCTCGAAGTCGCGGTTGCCGACCTGCAGCCTGTCAAAGGCGAGGTTGCCGTTCTGAAGCGGCCGGATCACCTGCCCCAACGTGTCGCCGTCGAGCAGCACGACGGCGCCCTCGTGCCGGTCGATCTGCTCCAGCGCATCGCAGAAGAAGAGATGGAACCGCTCGACGTTGTCGTCGTCCCGGCTGCGCGTGAAGCGCCCATACTCGCCGGAGAAGATACTCAGCGCCGCAAGGCCATACGGCCGCCATTCCGGCTCGCCCGCGGGCGACGGCACCGCGCATTCGACAATACCGTCCCGGACGCGCGCCGCCAGCGGGAAGGCCTGCGTGGCGATCCCGCTGCCGCCGACATCCTGTGCGTTGCGTTGGATGATCGACAGCGCCGCCGGCGCGAGGGGCAGCCGATCCTCGAAGGCCGGGAGCACGCCGAGCATGCGGATCCAGTCCGCCACTGACGCACGGTACTTCTGCTCCGACATGTCCTCCGCGGAGAGCACCACCTGGGGAAGGATGCGCTGCCGGGCGAGCTCTCGCCGGGCCACCGCATAAGGATCCTGCCGGTGGCCGCGGAAGGTTTCGGGCATTTCCAAGATGGCGCAGGCCACCCCGGTCCGGCCGGCCCGGGCGGCGCGGATGTGCTCCTCCATCCGGCCAACCGCCGCGACGCTCGCCTGCGCCTGCCGTGCCTTCAGCATCTCCTCGCATTGCTTCTCGGTCCGCCCTGCGGTTTCCGCCTCAGTCAGCTCCGCCTTAGGCAGCAGTTCGGCAAGCACGCCGGCCGGCGCCGCGGCCAGGCGGACCGTCAGCCCGTCGTCCCATGAGAGGGTCTGGCCGTCACGCCGGTCCGGAGCCCCGAGGACCTTCACGACCTCCTGCTCGACCACGGCCGGGGTGCCCTCGCGGATGTGGAAGACAAGAAGATCGAGCTCGCTGCCGTTGCCGAGCGCATCCAGCGTCTTGAGAACCGCCTGCCGCCGCTCGGGCGCGGCGCCGGCCTTGTTGGGGATGTTGTGGAAGGGTCCCTTGATCGGCATCTGCCGCGAGATCCGCCGCATCGTGGGGGCGCGCCTGAAGCCCGCCTCGCGCAGGGGCTCGTCCAGGGCCTCCGAGATGTCGAGCCGGTCCGGCCAGCCGACGCCGGTGCCGCCGGCGAAGAAGCGGTCGCCGTTGCCGGGGGCGAGACGGGGTAGCACCCACAGCCCCTCCTCGCCAAGGGCAGGCTTCATGAGGTCGGCATCGGCGAGCTTCGCGCCGCCGACGAGGCGGCGGACGAGGTCGAAGATGCGGTGCTCACGGTGCGACTCCCACTTCGCGGCGATCTGCTTGGCCTCGTCCCGCGCCTTGACGCCGTCCCAGTTCTCGACGCGCGCCTTGAACCCGAACGACGTGTGCCGGTAGCCGGCGTAGCCCGGGCCGCCCTCACTGGAGGGCATGAACACATCGAGGGATCGGGCCGGGCTGCCGTTGACATCGTAGCCCCGCACCGGGCCCCAGTTGCGGATGGACGGGCGGGCGAGGATGTGGATGCCGTCGCCCTTGCGCTCGGGGAAGGTCGCTGCCTTGATCGTGACCACCTCCGTGTACAGCCCGTTGCCGTCAGGCTCCTTCTTGGGCGGGAAGGCAACCAGCTCAACCCCGTTGAATGGGGACGCCTGGGATGTCCGAGGGACCAGCGTGCGGGTTTCACCGGACCGGAACTGGATCTGCCGCCCGGCCAGCCTTGCGACGGTATGCACGACCAGGGCATCGTAGAGCATCCGGTCTTCCGGGACGGCGCAGGCCCCGGCATGGGGCTGGAGGCGGGTGCTCACCGGGATCAGTGACCAGCTCCGGTCATCCAGGGCGGATGCCGCCACGTCGGAGCGCAGGTCCGCAGGCTTGTCCGGGTAGATGGTGCCGAGCCACACGTTGATCGCGGCCTGGATCCGCAGGTGCAGGTCCTGGTCCCCGACCGCGTCACCGACCAGATACAGCGCCAGCCGCCTCGGGCCGTTCACCCCCGGCTCGTAGGCATGGTCCATGTAGGCGATTTCCGGGACCAGGAACGCCAGGATCTCCGATAGGCCGGCCACGACGACGTTCGTCGGCTGGTCCTTGGTGCGGTTGGTCCGCTCCCGGCACCATTGCTGCAGGACGGCATGGGCCCCGGACGGCATCATGAACCGGGTGATGGGCAGCGTTTCCGCAGGGTCGAAGGGAATCCAGGCGGCAACGTGCAGTTCATCGGTCGTGTTAGCCAAGGCGTAGTCCCTCCGTGGAAGCGAGAGCGTTGCAGAACGGCTCGTACAGGAGCCGCGCAACCTCGTGCTCATTGCGGTTGATGTCCGGGTCCATGGCCTGCTCCAACTGTCGCAGGCATTGGACGAGCGCGCTCGAATCGATGGTGTCCCCCCGATTGTCGCCGTCAAACGAGAGCGGGGCAAAGGCGTAGTCGACGAACCCGATGTACACGGGTCGGCCACCGCGGATGCCGCGGCCGACGGTCTGCCAGAGCGGGGTCAGCATGTCCCAGGCGAACTGCGCCTTGAACTCGGGCGGCAGGCTGCGGTAGCCGCCCCGTCCGGCTTCAAGGCCATGGCGCACGATGCGGGTCGCGGCGTGCCGGACTCGTCCGGCGCGGCGGCCGACGCTCTCGTCCTCCTCCGCCATGACGCCCTTGTCGAACCGCTCCTGCGCGTACCGGTTCAGGCGCCCGATGGTCGGGCCCAGATCGTCGGGCCGCGGGTGGGGGCGGTGCAGGAAATAGATGGCCGAGATCGCCGCCTTGTCGTCGGTGTTCAAAATGTTGTGCCCGCGGGCGACGATCTGCATCGGGGCCACAAGGATCGATTTTTCCGGCTCCAGGCCGAAGCGCTCGATGAGGGAGCGCGGCATGCCGCGGGCCAGCGTGAGGCGGACATCCTCGGAGCCGGACGGGGTGTCGTCCCGGTCCCGGACAAGGCAATGCACCTTCCAGCCCGCGTAGCCGTTGCCGTCCAGGGCCGCGGCGAGGGCGTCGGCGACCACCGCCGCATCTGCGTAGCTGTTGGTCACCAGGAGTGCCCGGCGGCGGTTCTCCATGGCCTTGGAGTCCCATGAACCCCACTGCCCGGACATCCTGTGCCAGTCGGCCTCGAACCGGTTGAGGCCGTCCCGGCTGGCGGCAAAGCGCTCAGCGATGGCCGCCAGATTGGCGCGGCGTTCGCTCTGGGGGCGCCCCGAGACGCGGATCTGCTCGCCGTCGCTGTCCCTGACGTTCACCAGGCCGAAAACCGAATGCTTGATAGCTTCGAGTTCCGCCGCCGGCTGGACGAGCACGCCGCGGACGGGGACCTGCACGTCGAACGAGGGGGAGGCCGCGTCCATCAGGGCGCCCGTCTTCGGGTTCCTGCGCCGCCCGCTGCCGCCAGCCCAGCTCGTTCCCGACAGCATGAGCACATGCGGGCCTGCCTGCCCCTCCGCGGCGAGCAGGTCGTGCAGGTGGGTCAGCAGGTGACGGCCCACGCCAAGATGACTGATCAGCGTGAGCTTCCCACCCATCGCATTGCGCTGCTCGTCCTTGGGCTCGTCGTAGAACAGGCCGAACGCCGCGCCCGCGGGATTGGATGGCAGAAGCGTGCGGTAGTGCCGGATCAGGCTGCCCGCCTGGCCGAGCAGGTGGCCCTCGTCGAGCTTGAAGTCCCGGGCGACGGCGGGCTGGGTCTTGATGAGCCAGTTGTAGTGGGACAGGGCCAGGTCGGTGACGGTGGCGAGAAGCAGCGCCAACGCGTTGGCATGGGGATCGAGCCGTGCCTTGGCCGACCCTTCCTCGCGCGCCGCGTTGAAGACCTCCAGGTCCCCGGCCAGGGCTTCCTCGATCAGGGGGATGACGGCATCGTAATAGTCGGTGACCAGCACCTGTCGCGCGATGTCCTGCAGGAATTGGGCGGCCCGTTCGAAGCGCTTGTCGTCGAAGCGGGGGCTGGACTCGTCGTCGGCCTCCTCGTCGGCGGCGAGGGAGGAGGTCCGCGCGTAGCCCTTGATCGCCCCCGCCACCTTCACGACCTCCAGGAATTCCGCCGCGAACACGGGGTTGTCGAAGGTCATGTCGTCGGCGGTCAGGCCGAGCGCCACGCTCCGTCGGCGCCAGAGGTCATACAGGATGCTGCCTGCCGTGAACGGCGTGTTCTCGTAGAACGGAACGAGCGCGGCGCGCTCGTTCTGGAGGATCGCGTAGATCGTCCCGACCAGGCGGAAGAAAGTGAAAAAATTGGACTGCCACTTGGCGTTCACCGGCTTGCGGAACTGCACGCCGCTGCGTTCGCGCAGGGCCTCCGACGAGCGCAGGCCGATGCTGGGGGCATAGACGTCGCGCTCGTCGCCCATGATGGGCGAGCGCGGCGCAAACACGTCGTCGAGCGACTTCTGCACGCCGTCGACCTCGTCGACGATGACGAGATCGAACTCGTACTGCAGCAGCTCCGGCAGGCTGAGGTGCCGCTCGGTGGTCCACTTGTCGGGCGTGATGTGCACGAACGCCTGCGGCGTCATGATCAGCACCTGGGCGTCCACGGCGGAGCGCTGCTGCTCCTGCGCCGGGCAACAGGCCCAGAGCGGACAGGACCGGGCCTTGGGGTTGTCGCCGACATCGTCGGGATTGGCTCCCTCCTCGCCGTCCTCCGGCGGGGCCTTCTGATAGAGGCGATGGCACTGCTTTTCCGGAAAGGTCGGAAAGCGCCAGTTGTCGACGGGCTCGCCCTCGACCACCTCGGGGTCGGGCTGGGCCCCGTCGAGGGGGCACGAAGTGCTGAAGCCGTCGGCCAAGTCGCCGAGCGCCGACAGCTTCCAGCCCGTGGCGTCGAGGCTGCGTTGCCAGTGGATTGAATGGAGGTGGGCGGCGCGGTTGCGCAGGCTCGACAGGACTGTCGCCTTGACCGCATGCCGGCGCAGCCGGGCCGCCAGAGTCGCGCCCTGGATCGTGTCCGTGACGAGGATGGCGATGCGCTTTCCGCTGCCGCCCAGGGTCAGCGCGAGCAGCAGCGCCATCACCAGCGTCGACTTGCCCGAGGACAGCATGCCCACGACATGGGTGGCCCCGTCGAAGGTGAACGTCGTCCCGTCGAAGAAGCCATCCAGCCCCTTGGGGCTCAATTTCTCAAGACGCTCGGCCAGCCTCAGCCGCGGCAGGCTCTCCGCCGGCCAGTCCGGCTGCGCCTCCCGGTCATCGACGATGCGCGCCACCCGCCGCAGCTCGTCGAAGCTGATGCGGATCGGCGGATTGACCGCGCGCGGCGTCAGCGTGTGCTGCCGGACAGTGCGCCGGTCCGCCGGCACCGCCGGGATGGTGTAGGCCAGCCGGGTTCCGTTGCGGTCGAGAACCACTTCGGCGCCGCCGGGGTCGGCGACATGGAGCTTGCGCTCGATCCAGGGAACGGTCGCCTCCAGCCACCGCTCCAAAAATGTCCGCAGGCTGGACGGGGCCGCGCTGCGGGCAACGACGCGCTGCCCCTTGAGCTCGAAGCAGCGCTGGGTCTCCGGGGTCCTGGAATACTGGACCGTGGCATCGACCCAAGCCGCCACCGAGCCGAAACGGGAGCACAGATGGCGTAGGGTCGCCAAGGGCCGCTCGGCGCCGGGACCGGCCCGTCCTTCGAGGAGGCTGGGGTATCCCATCATCAGCAGGGGCACCGTCCGGTGGGGCTCATCCGGCAGGTGGCGATGCAGGTAGGCAAGGCAGAGCTCCGTCAGGCCGAGCGTGCGGATCCGCTCCGCATCCAGGCTGCGGGTGGACGGGTCGACGGCGGCCAGCGCTTCCCGATAGCCGGAGACGAACTCGCGATCCGATCTCATCAGGTGATCTCCAGGTCTGCGAGGAGGTCGGACACGGTGCGCAGGGTAACGGGTGCCTTCGCATAGGCTGAGCGGACGGCCTCGAACCGTCGTTCGTAGCCCCGCGAGATCTCCGGCATGTAGTCGGGCACGACCAGGTAGCAGTCGTGGTCGGCTGCGAACTCCTTGAAGCCGTCGAAGCGCACGGCGAGGTTCTCGGGCGAGAGGTGGTCCTTCACGTCGGCGGCGATCCGCCGGCCGTCGGGCGAACGCGCGGCAAGGTCGACGCGGTCGAGGCCGGGCCAGAGGGCGCACGTCCAAGCGGCCTTCCTCAGCTTCTTGGCGAGGTCGAGCTCCGTCTTGCCGGGGAGGCACCAGTACAGCCGGAAGGCTCGGCGGAGCTGCAGGGCCCCAGGGCGCCATTTCACCCACTTGCAATCCCCTGCCCGCGCCCGCCGCACGGCCTCAGGATCGCGGCTTTCGGTATGGAAGCCCTGTCCCTGTTTGCGGAGGATCGTCCCGCTGACGACACAGGTGGGCAGCATCCCGTCGACGGTCATGGCCTCCGGAACGCGCTGGTAGAAGGCCTCGATGATCTCGTCGATCCGCTCGACCGTCGCCAGGGTCGCATCGGCCAAGATGGTCGCTGTCCAGCTTGACAGGACGGGATGTTCGATCACGGACCGGCGGAAGGCCGCATAGACCTCCTGTCCGTCGCGGCGCCCATGGCAGATTGACCGGAGGAGGTTGTAACCCGCGTTCTCGATCAGCTCGGTTTCGGGATCCCGGCCCGGCATCGCCAAGTCAACGCAGGCCGGCGTGATCTCGCCATCGGTGATCAGCGCCGCGGCCGTGAACTCGCCCTCGGGATCCCACGACAGGTCATCCACCCACTCGAAGAGAGGCTTCTCCGCCAAGCGGGACAGGGCAGCAAGATCAGTGGGCCAGCGGGCCGAGCCCTCAAGGGTGTTGCGGGCCCCGGCGAGGTCAAAGGAGCGCTGCAGGGTTCGTGGATAGCCATCCTTGATCCAGCCGTGACGGTCGACCTGCTCCTGCAGGTCAAGAAGGCCCCGCGCGAAGAGGGTGACCATTTCCCGGTCGTCCCGGACGGGCTTACCCGCACCCGCAAGCCGGGTCAGGCGGCTCCAGACGTCCGGAGCCACGGCGCTATCGTCCTCAAAATAACGGTACAGAGTGGCGCGCCCGATGCCGAGGGCCTGGGCAGCCGCTGTCTTCCACCGACGGCCATAGCCTAGCTTGCCGGCAAAGACAGCTTCACATTCAAGATGAAACTGTGTTTGAGCGCTCACAAAAACCGCCCTGCTTGAGACACATGAGACATTTACGTCCAAGTGTCTCATAAGTTCCATTCAAAGGATAGGACTATTTGCTGTCGGAGGATCGTGAAGTACGGCTTCGTTGCAGATCTTGGTTGTGGCTTCGTTGGGCACCCAGTGAAATTATTCTGCAGCATGCTTCTGCAAAAATCGGATGATATTCTGCAAAAAGCCTCGTAATTTCCTATGCAGATGCAGGGCGACATCCTGCTAAGATGCGTTCATCGTGATGCCAGCTTCACCTGGAGATCACGATGCCTTCCATCGCCGAAACTATCGCCACGCTCATGGCAGATGCTCACATGCGGATCACTCACCCTGCCGCACACCTCCTCCTTGTGGCCGACCAGGTGACTTCCGTCGGCTCAGATGAGCCATTGCCACCGGGTGCAAGGCGCAAGATGCACGTCCACGAAGTTCACGCGGTCCTTGAAACGGTCACGCGCAAAATGCGCTGCCACGGCCTCAACGCATCTACGGTTTGCCGGGAAGCGAAAGTGGCGAATGAGCCTAAGGGGTTCTACAAATTCAACCTGACGGCAGACGAAATGGATGGCGCAGGAAATCTCATCGCACCGCTCAAGCCTAAGCGAAGGGTCTACCGTGGCATTGGACCTTACATCAGAATGATGCGGGTCATGGCTTCGGAGACCGGACTGGCGGAAGCTGACCTCCTGCAGGAACTCGCGGAAGTGATTCCTGATTTTCTCGCGCCCTTTGCCGGTTCCGACCGGGATGTGTGGGAGACGCTATTCGACGATCTCGCTCTGCTCGGACCGTTTTTCGCCCGAGTCCGCCAAGGCAGTGACGGGGAGCCCATTCATCTGCGCCGATTCTTTGCAGATGCCGCCCGCGAGGGTGTTGCCTACAGCCTTTTGCAGGATCGCATGGTCACGGAGCTGGAGAACTCGTCCCGCTCCGGCTCCGAAGAATTCTGGCATGCTCCAAGCGTGCCCCTCTTCGCCCGGATCGTTGCGGCCGGCACAGCCGAGTGCAAGCTCTTCGAAGAGGGGATGAACGGAGAGCCCGTCTCGATCCCACTCGGTGAGGTGGAATTTAAAGTTGTCGAAGTCGTCCATCTCGCCATCGTCCAGAACGGGAATGCTTTGCGGACGGCCCTCTTTGCCGAACCATGGACGGCGGTGCCGGGCTCGCCCGGCGCTTTTGTCCGGGGCACTCCGTTCTGGACCTACTTGCAGATCCCCGACGACAAGGAACCTTATCACATCGATTCAATCGGCGAGACGATCCGCTTCCTTTGTCCCGCATATGAGAACCACGTCAGCCATCACCTCGCTGAAATAAGGTCCGCTCGGCATAACTCGATCAAGTGGCGGGACAGCTATAAGGCGTTGAATGCCGCACAACGAATTGAGCTCGACCCCGAGACACTGCGGTCGCTGTTGGACCGTCAGAGCGACAAAGAATGGCGCTCGCTCCTAGGCTCCATGCGGGGGCCTGTGGAAGCCGCCGTCTCCTCCTTTGCGCTCCCGTCAGCTGTGCTCCTTACTGGCGACCAGACCTCAGAGTCCTTGGTCGACCGTCTTAAGGAAGCGCTTCTGGGGGATGAACAATCGCTCGTGACGCGGCTGACCGAACAAGTGACCCGACGCGTGCGCGCCATGGACCGGTTCATGGCAGAGTTCGTCAACTCCGAGCGATCCCGCAGGCAACGCTACCGCCGCCTGATGCGCAGCTGACGCCGGCGGATGGGCGCCGAATTGGCAACAAACATTACAATTCGGCGCCGACACACCCGCCGCCCTCGGGGTGACGGGTCTCTGGCCCGAGATCCTCGCCGACACCGGGGCAACGGTGCTGGTCACGGCCAACGCCATGCGCCTGCTCGGGGCCGGCGGCCGGACGTGATGCCCCTGGCCACCCGGATCAGTTCGGCCTCGGCGTTTCCGGAGCCGGGGAAGGCGCCGGAGGACTTGCGGGCGCGTCCTGCTGCATGCCGGGCATGTTCCGCATTCCGGGCATTTCCTGCATGCCACCCGGCTGCTGCGGCTGGGGTTGCATCATGGCCATGTTCCGGCAGCACGGGCACATGCCGCCCGCGGACTGACCCGGCTGTGCAGGCTGGGTCATCTGGCCCGGTTGCTGGGCTTGGGCCATAGTCGTCGGCGTGGCGCACATCATCGGAGGGGCCGTTGCGGTCGAACCCGTGGTCTGGGCCGTAGCCTGGTGCATCGGGCAGGCGAGTGCCGGGGTTGCCGCGAACCCTGCCGCGACGGCGATGGCCAAGGTGAGCTTTCTCATGGCGTGCTCCTCTGGAACTGACTTCGGGAGGTTCGCGCCGTTCGCGGGTGCCGGCAACTCGCAATGTGGTGAGCGATCATGCCTCTGGGTGATGCGGCACCGGTCAGACGGGGCGCGCACCTTCGTAGCGCGCGAAGGTCGTCCGGCCCGCCGCCCGGAACAGGACCACCTCGTAGGTTTCAGGCGCCATGCCCTCCATCTCCATGCCCGGCGAGCCCATCGGCATGCCGGCGACGGCAAGGCCCATGCCCGCTGGCTTCCCGGCAAGGAGACGCTTGATCGCGTCGGCCAGCACGTGGCCCTCGATCACATAGCCGGCGATCTCGGCGGTGTGGCAGGAGGCGAGGTCCTGGGGCACGCCCAGGCGGACCTTCACGCGATTGATCTCGGACGTCTCGATCACGTCCGCGGCGAAGCCCGCCTAGCGCAGGTGGTCGACCCAGCCTTTGCAGCAGCCGCAGGTTGGGTCCTTGCTGACGACGATCTTGGGAAGATCCTGGGCCTGCAGGGGGCGGGAATACGCCAGCAGGGCACCAGCCGCGAGGCCGGTGACGAGGCTGCGCCGGGTCATGTGCATGGTGTTCATCGGATCGCCTTTCCGGCAGCCGCTCAGGCCGCCTTGCGCTGCGGGTGGTTGGGACACGCATGGACCTCGACGGTCACGTGCGACAGGCCTTCGATGATTGATCGAGGCCAGCCTGCCGGTCGAGTTTGACCGGGACGGAGATGTGGTCCCTTATCAGGGGCGGACTCCCGGGACGTAGCCTGGGCAGGGCTAATACAGGAAGCCTTCGATCCGGCCATGCTCAGCTGCGGGCCATGCGGATTCCTGCCTTGCAAGATCGAGGCACCCCAACATTGCCAATCAGGGTGAGCTAAAACCTAAGCCAATGTATTAACAGTCCTTTTAATGTGACACAATCTGAGCAGGTTGTGGCTTCCCGCCGCCGCGATCTCCAGGGTGCGCTTGGCGCTCTCCTGGCCCTTGATGTCCTTCAGATCCGGCAGGAGGCCCGGTCCCGGCATGATCGCGGGCTCAGGCCGCTTCAGCACCTGCGCGCCCTTGAAGTGGTTGGCGAGCTGGATGAGGGAGCGCGGCGCGAGGATGTCGATGTCGCTGCCGGCCCAGGCCGCCTCCGGGCCGCAGGCCTCGGGGCAGATCAGCCCGTGCCCCCGCCCATAGGCCGCCATGGCGGCCGGAAGCACCCCCGCCACCGGGGTAATCGAGCCGTCCAGGGCCAGTTCCCCCAGCACCGTGAAGCCGTTCAGCGCATCCGGCGGAAGGGCCCCGATGGCCGCCATCACGGCGAGCGCGATGGGAAGGTCGTAGTGGCTGCCCTCCTTGGGCAGGTCGGCGGGCGCCAGGTTGACCGTGATGCGCTTGGCCGGGAGCGCCAGGCCGGAGGCGATGAGGGCAGAGCGGACCCGCTCCCGGGACTCGGCCACCGCCTTGTCAGGCAGGCCGACGATCATGAACACCACGTTGCCGGGGGAGATCTGCACCTGCACGTCGACCGCGCGGGCTTCGATGCCCTCGAAGGCGACGGTGAATACGCGCATGACCATGGGTTTCAGCCTCCCGGAGACGGGCGACTTTAGCGTGGCCGCCGGCAACGGGATAGTGTTGCTGATGCGGCGAGGACACACCCTCCAAAGGTTCAAAGAATCTGCCGGAACCCTGCCGCCGCCCCGGCGTTGAGTTCGACGATCGGGGAAGAAGGTTCCCGGGCCCGGCAGGGCGGCGGGACCTCAATCGAAAAGCGGGGACGCGGCATCATGGCAGGGGGCATATCCATCTCGCTGGCGCACGGCGCCCCGAGCCTCCGGTGAAATCCCCGGCGAGGATGTGCCAAAGACCATGATCCCGACGAATTCCCCTGCAACTCCCGTGAGCCTCGATCAGAATATGGGTTCCGCTGAACTCTCCAGGGCAGCTCTCCCATTCACCCGCGTGGCGGCCCCCGAGAACGCCATCAGTTTGCCCCACGGAGACGCAGTTTGAGTAGCGGTAAGCCCTTGCGCATCCTCATCGTCGAGGACGAACTCCTGATCGCCCTGGAGCTTGAATGCCTGCTGCAGGATGCGGGCCACGACGTGGTCGGCATCGCCGCCTGCTCGGCCGAAGCCCTGGACCTGAGCGCGAAGCTCGATCCGGACCTCGCCTTCGTGGACATCCATCTCGCGGACGGCCCCACAGGGGTGGAGGTCTCCCGGCGCCTGGCCGCGGAGCACGACGTGACCGTGCTCTTCATGACGGCCAACGCCAAGCGCATCCCGGAGGATTTCGCGGGAGCCCGCGGGGTCATCGCCAAGCCCTACACGGAGCGCGGCGTCAAGGAGGCCCTGTCCTACGTGATGGCGGATCCCGAGCGCGACGCAAGGGAGACGCAGGCGATGACCTTCATCCCCTTCGGCGGGCGCGGCCGCGAGGACAACTCGCAGGTCTCCTGATCCATTCTCCGATCAATTCCTCCTGGCGTCGGCCTTGAGGCGGTAGAGCGCGTCCAGGGCTTCCCGGGGCGTCATCTGATCCGGGTCCAGAGCCTCCAGGGTTTCCCGCAGGAGATCCGGCTTGGGCCGCGCGGGCTCGGCCCGGACGGGAGCCGCGAAGAGGGGCAGGTCGTCCACCAGCGCCCGCTTGGGGCGTTCCCGGTCCGACCGCTCCAATTCGCTCAGGATCGTCCTGGCGCGCTCCACCACGGCGGAGGGCAGGCCCGCGAGGCGCGCCACCTGGAGGCCGTAGGAGCGGTCCGCCGCGCCGGGCACCACCTCGTGCAGGAACACCACCTCGCCCTTCCATTCGGTCACCTTCAGGGTCGCGTTGGCGATGCGCGGCATCCGGTCGGCCAGCGCCGTCAGCTCGTGAAAGTGCGTGGCGAACAAGGCGCGGCAGCGGTTGGCCTCGTGCAGGTGCTCGATGGCCGCCCACGCGATGGACAGCCCGTCGAAGGTGGCGGTGCCGCGGCCGATCTCGTCGAGGATGACCAGGGACCGGGCGGTGGCCTGGTTGAGGATGGCGGCGGTTTCCACCATCTCCACCATGAAGGTGCTCCGGCCCCGCGCCAGATCGTCCGCCGCGCCGACGCGGGAGAAGAGCCGGTCGACGATCCCGATATGCGCTTCCTTGGCCGGAACGAAGGACCCCATCTGGGCCAGCACGACGATGAGGGCGTTCTGGCGCAGGTAGGTGGACTTGCCGCCCATGTTGGGGCCGGTGATCAGGAGGATGTGCCCGGCGTCCCCTCCCGACAGGTTGGAATCGTTGGCGATGAAGGCCGCGCCCTCGCGCTTGAGGGCCGCCTCCACCACCGGGTGGCGGCCGCCCTTGATCGCGAAGGCGAGGCTCGTGTCCACCAGGGGGCGGGTCCAGTCGAGGCGCATGGCAAGGTCGGCGAGCGCCGCCGTCACGTCGATGGCCGCGATGGCCTCCGCCGCAAGGGCCACCTCGCCCGAGAGGTCCAGGAGGCTCTGAACCATCTCGTCGAACCTTGCGAGCTCGATCTTCAGGGCCCGGTCGGCGGCCGAGGCGATCTTCGATTCGAGGTCGCCCAGCTCCAGGGTGGAAAAGCGCATGGCCCCGGCCATGGTCTGCCGGTGGACGAAGATGTCCTTCCAGGGCTCCTTGAGCAGGTCCTCGCCCACGTTCTGCGGCACTTCGACGAAATAGCCGATCATGTGGTTGTGCTTCACCCGCAGGGCGCGGCAGCCGGTCTCGGCGGCGTAGCGCGCCTGGAGCGCCGCGATGAAGCGGCGGGAATCCTGCTGCAATTCGCGCAACTCGTCGAGGTTGCGGTCGAAGCCCGCCCGGATGAAGCCGCCGTCGCGCTTGAGCAGGGGCAGCTCGTCGGCGAGAGCCGCCGCGATCGTGTCGGCCACATCCGTGCGCAGGGCCTGAAGCCGCCCTGCCGCCGCGGAGAGTTCCCCCGGCAGGTTGGGCGCGATGGCGAGTTCGAGGCCCAGTTCCCGCGCCGCGAAAAGGCCGTCGCGCACGCAGGCCAGGTCCCGCGGGCCGCCGCGCCCGAGGCTCAGGCGCGAGAGGGCGCGGGTCAGGTCCGGCGAGCGCTTGAGGATGCGCCTCAGGCGGTCGCGCAGGTTCCCGTTGGCCACCAGGGCCTCCACCGCGTCCTGCCGGTCCCGGATCATGCCCGGATGGGTCAGGGGGCCGGCGAGGCGCTCGGCGAGCAGCCGCGCCCCGCCGGGGGTCACGGTGCAGTCGATGGTGGCGAGCAGGCTGCCCGCCCGCTCTCCCGAAAGGGTCCGGGTGAGCTCCAGATTGGCCCGGGTCGCCGCGTCGATGGCGAGCGCCGCGCCCGCCATGTCCCGGGCGGGCGGGTTGAGGGCCGGGCGGCTGCCGATCTGGGTCTTCTCCACATAGAACAGGGCGCTGCCCGCCGCCGTGATCTCGGCCGGGCTGAAGGACCCGAAGGCGTCGAGCGTCGCCACCCCGAAATGATCCTTCAGCCGCCGCTCGGCGGAGGCCGGGTCGAGGCCCTCCCGGGACAGGGGCGTGATGGAGGCTCCAGTCTCCCGCCAGAAGCCCGCAAGCTCCGGATCGTCGTGGATCACGTCCGGCACCAGGATCTCGCGGGGCTCGAAGCGGGCGATCTCCGCCGGCAGGCCCGCGCCGTCCGTCTCGCTCAACACGAAATGACCTGTGGAAATGTCCAGCGCCGCAAGCCCGTAGCACCACCCCGTCTCGGAGGACCGGCGGCGGGCGACCGCCAGGAGGTAGTTGGCGCGGCCCGGCTCCAGCAGGCGCTCCTCCGTGATGGTGCCCGGGGTCACGAGCCGCACCACGTCCCGGCGCACCACGGATTTCCCGCCGCGCTTCTTGGCCTCGGCCGGGTCCTCGGTCTGCTCGCACACCGCCACCCGGTGGCCCAGGCCGATCAGCCGCTGGAGGTAGTCATCCGCCCGCTCCACGGGCACGCCGCACATGGGGATGTCCTGCCCCTGGTGCCGGCCCCGCTTGGTGAGCACGATGCCGAGCGCCTGACTGGCGATCTCCGCATCCTCGAAGAACAGCTCGTAGAAATCCCCCATCCGGTAGAACAGCAGGCTGTCCGGATTGGCCGCCTTGATCTCGATATACTGCGCCATCATGGGCGTGACGCGGCTGTCCTGCGCCGGGCCGGACCCGGCGGGGGCAAGGGGATCGGCGTTCGCGGGAGGGCGGTGGAGCGCTGGGGATGCCATTGGCCTTATCTAGCAAAGCCCGGGCCCGGTTTCATCCTCGGCTTGGGGTCCGAAGGAAGGATGTGGACAAGCCTTGAGGGAAGCGGCCACCATGGCTTAAGGTCACACCCCCTCGAAAATGCCTCCAACGCCAAGCGGAACCCCATGACCGACGATCAGCGCCCGCCTCACCGCAAACGCCCGACTTTCACGGACCAGGAGGCGCTGCAATTCCACGCCCAGGGCCGCCCCGGCAAGCTCGAAGTCGTTCCCACCAAGCCCATGGCCACCCAGCGGGACCTGTCGCTGGCCTATTCGCCCGGCGTCGCCGTGCCGGTGCTGGCCATCGCGCAAAACCCCTCAACGGCCTTCGACTACACCACCCGCGCCAACATGGTGGCGGTGATCTCCAACGGCACCGCCATCCTGGGGCTGGGCAATCTCGGGGCGCTGGCCTCCAAGCCCGTGATGGAAGGCAAGTCGGTGCTGTTCAAGCGCTTCGCCGACGTGGATTCCATCGACCTGGAAGTGGACACGGAGGATGCGGACGCCTTCATCAACTGCGTGCGCTATCTCGGGCCCTCCTTCGGGGGCATCAACCTGGAGGACATCAAGGCGCCGGAATGCTTCATCATCGAGGAGCGCCTGCGGGAGCTGATGGACATTCCCGTCTTCCATGACGACCAGCACGGCACGGCCATCATCGCGGCCGCGGGCCTCATCAACGCCCTGCACCTCACCGGCCGCGACATGGCCGAGACCAGGCTCGTGGTGAACGGCGCGGGGGCCGCGGGCATCGCCTGCACGGAGCTCCTCAAGGCCATGGGCTTTGCGCCCAACAACGTGATCCTCTGCGACACCAAGGGGGCGATCTACCGGGGCCGCACGGAGGGCATGAACCAGTGGAAATCCGCCCATGCGGCGGAGACCTCGGCCCGCACCCTGGCCGACGCCCTCGACGGGGCCGACGCGGTGTTCGGCCTATCGGCCAAGGGCGCGTTCACGGACGCGATGATCCGCTCCATGGCGCCCAATCCCATCATCTTCGCCATGGCCAATCCCGACCCGGAGATCACCCCCGAAGAGGTGGCGCGCATCCGCGACGACGTGATCATCGCCACGGGCCGGTCGGACTACCCGAACCAGGTCAACAACGTGCTGGGCTTTCCCTACATCTTCCGCGGGGCCCTGGACGTGCAGGCCACCACCATCAACATGGAGATGAAGATCGCCGCCGCCCAGGCGCTGGCGGAACTCGCCCGCGAGGATGTGCCGGACGAGGTCGCGGCCGCCTACCAGGGCGCGCGCCCGCGCTTCGGCCGGGACTACATCATCCCCGTGCCCTTTGACCCGCGCCTGATCCACACCATCCCCATGGCGGTGGCCCGGGCCGCCATGGACACGGGCGTGTCCCGCCGCCCCATCGTCGACATGCCGGCCTACAAGGCGCAGCTCTCCGCCCGGCGCGATCCGGTGGCCGGCACCCTCAACCGCATCTTCGAGCGGGTGCGCAAGTTCCCCAAGCGCGTGGTGTTCGCGGAGGGCGAGGAGGAGCGGGTGATCCGCGCCGCGCTCTCGTTCATGAACCAGGGACTCGGCAGGGCCATCCTGGTCGGGCGCGAGGACCGCATCATGGAAACCGCCACCCAGGCGGGGATCGATCTCGAAGGCCGCGAGGGGGTCGAGATCCACAATGCGCGCCTCTCCCAGCGCAACAGCACCTATGCGCAGTTCCTCTACGAGCGCCTGCAGCGCAAGGGCTACCTGTTCCGCGACTGCCAGCGCCTGATCAACCAGGACCGCAACCATTTCGCCGCCTCCATGGTGGCGCTCGGCGACGCGGACGCCATGGTGACGGGGGCGACCCGCAACTACTCGACGGCGCTTGCCGACGTGCGCCACGTGATCGACGCGAAGCCCGGCCACCGGGTCATCGGCGTGTCCCTCTGCCTCGCGCGGGGCCACACGGTTCTCGTGGCCGATACGGCGATCCACGAGATGCCCAACGCCCAGGAGCTTGCGGAGATCGCCATCGAAACCGCCGGCGCCGCGCGGCGCCTAGGCTACGAGCCCCGGGTGGCGCTCCTGTCCTTCTCCACCTTCGGCCATCCGAGGGCGGAGCGCGCCGAGAAGATCCAGGAGGCGGTGGAGATCCTCGACCGGATGCGCGTGGACTTCGAGTATGACGGCGAGATGTCGGCCGACGTGGCGCTCAACCGGGACATCATGGCGCAATATCCCTTCAGCCGCCTCACCGGACCCGCGAACGTGCTCGTCATGCCGGCCTTCCACTCGGCCTCCATCTCCACCAAGATGCTGCAGGAGCTCGGCGGCGCCATGGTGCTCGGCCCCATGGTGGTGGGGCTCGACAAGCCGATCCAGATCGTGTCGCTCGGCGCGACCGACAACGACATCGTCAACATGGCGGCGCTCGCGGCCTACAACATCGGCGGCTAGGGCGTTTTTTGCGAAGCGGACCCGGTTCGCAATAAATGCGCCGGGCTCAGCGCAGCCCCTGCGCCACCAGAAGGACGCCGCCGCACATGATGGCGGCGTCCAGGATGCCGTTGTGGATGTGGACCGGCAGGGCCCTGGTGAGCCGCTCGGCGATGAAGGCTCCGGGCGTGGCCGACGCGCCGATGATGAGGGCCATGATCCAGGACGAGGCGGGAAGCGCCCCGAAGGCCTGGAAGACCCCCGATTTCACAGCGCCCAGGACCAGCGAGACCGCCGCGTCCGTGGCGATGACCGCCCGCCCGTTCAGTCCCGACGCCATGAGGATCGACAGCAGCACCACGCCGGAGCCCGCCGTGCCGCCCACGAGGAACCCATAGCCGGCTCCCGCGGCCGCAAGACCGCCGCCGGACAGGCGCACCTGCAGCCGCTTGAGGAGGAGCCGGGCCGGCACCATGAGGATCAGGAAGGCTCCGATGGCGATTGCCGCGCCGCGTCCGGTGAGAAACGTATAGCCATAGGCTCCGATCATGCAGGTGGGCAGGGCCATGCCGCCGATCAGGAGGGCGCGGCGGATGTCGAGATCGCCTCGGAAGGCCGCGATGCGGCTGGCATTGGTGAGCAGGGCCGACAGGCCGATGATCGGCACCACGGGCTCGGCCCCGACGATGGGCACCAGGACCAGCGGCATCAGGAGCCCCGTGCCGTAGCCGGCGATCCCGCCGATGGTTCCCGCCAGCATGGCGCAGAGGGCGACCAGCGCGTATTGCAGAACCGACACATGCTCCATCATGGCCACATCAGTGCCGGTGCGCCCGGGCGAAATCAAGCCTGCGGTTGGGCGCGGGAACCGTCCAGCCGCGCATCGTTGAGGGGGTGCCCCGCAGATTTTCCCCATGGCTCAGCCGGCTCCGACGGGTTAAAGGCAGACGCGAAACAAAGGGGGCACTCTTGAGCGTTCGGCATCCAACCACCGTCGTGTTCGACATCGGCAACGTCCTGCTGCGCTGGGACCCGCGCAACCTCTACCGCCGCATCTTCGACGAAGAGGCGGCGATGGAGTGGTTTCTCGGAAACGTCTGCACCCATGACTGGAACGTGGAGCAGGACCGGGGCCGGGACTGGGACGAGGCGGTGGCCCTCTTGGTCAAGGATCATCCCCGGCACGAAAGCGCCATCCGCGCCTTCCACGAGCGCTGGCACGAGACCGTCTCGGGCGTGTTCGAGGAGAACGTGGCTCTCCTCGAACGCCTGCGGGAGGCCGGGGTGCCGAACTACTGCATCACCAATTTCTCCGGCGCGAAGTTCCGGCTGGCGCAGGAGCGCTTCCCGTTCCTGGCCGGCTTCGACGGCGCGGTCGTGTCCGGCGACGAGCGCCTCCTGAAGCCCGACCCCGCGATCTACCGCCTCCTCCTCGACCGCTACGGCCTTGAGGCAGGGGACTGCGTCTTCATCGACGATTCCCGCGCCAATGTGGACGGCGCGCGCAGCGTCGGCATGCGGGCAATCCACTACGCCGAGCCGATGGACTTGGCGGGGGAGCTGCGCGGCTATGGATTTCCGGTGTGAGGGCGCTCCCACGGCTGTCATCGTGGGGCTGAGCGAAGTGACGAAAGCGGTCCACGCCCAAGCGCGCCAGGCTCTCCTTCCCAATCATCTCAGGCAAGCCTGAGATGAGCTTTGTCTCGCGCAGGTTGGCGCGCCCGGCTCTCCTCCCCCTTGTGGGGAGGAGGTGGGGGTGTGAGCGATAGCCTATGAAGGTCTGGTGCTCACACCCCCACCTCCTCCCCACAAGGGGGAGGGGAAAGGGGGCGCGGCTCCGAGCTAAGGATTCCCTTCCCCTGCGAGGGCTTGCGCCCTCTCCGGCCGGGAATGACACTGAGGGTGTCGGCACAGGTGCCATCCCCGGCGAGCCGAAGGCGAGGGAAGGGGATCGTCTTCAGAATAGAGCGCATGTTCCCTCCCCCTTGCGGGGAGGGGTAAGGTGCGTGTCATCCCGGGGCCGCGCAGCGGAGCCCGGGATCCATAAACGCTGACGGTCGAGGATGAAGCACAAGGGATGCCGCCGCGCTCTTCCTCCAGCCATAGCGGTTATGGATCCCCGCCCCCGTGGGGATGACAGCGGAGGGTGTCGCCACGGGTGAGAGGATCCCTTTCCTTCGTCGGGAACAGCATCGTCGCGAATCGCCGGGGCCATCGGAGCAGGCTTGCCCTGCGGCCCGCCATGCGCCATCAGGCGGCATGCGCGCCTTCGGCACCTCCCTTCCCATCGACGCCGTTCTCGCCGACCTGACGGCGAGCCTCGGCGCGCGGCCCAATGCGGTGCTCGTCGCCCCGCCGGGGGCTGGCAAGACCACGCGGGTGCCCCTGGCGCTGCTGGACGAGCCCTGGGTGAACGGCGGCAAGCTCATCGTGCTGGAGCCGCGTCGGCTGGCGGCGCGGGCCGCCGCGGAGCGCATGGCGCAGACCCTGGGGGAAGCGGTGGGCGAGACCGTGGGCCTTCGGGTCCGCCTCGGCTCGAAGGTCGGCCGCCGGACACGGATCGAGGTCGTCACCGAGGGCGTCTTCGCCCGCATGATCCTCGACGATCCGGCCCTCGACGGTGTGGCGGCGGTTCTGTTCGACGAGTTCCACGAGCGCTCCCTGGACGCCGATCTCGGCCTGGCCCTGGCGCTTGACGCGCAGGGCGGCCTGCGGGAGGACCTGCGCCTCCTGGTCATGTCCGCCACCCTCGACGGGGCGCGGGTGGCCGGGCTCCTGGGCGGGTCCCCCGTCATCGAATCCGAGGGCCGCGCCTATCCGGTGGAGACCCGCTACCTCGGGCGCGATCCCAACAGGCGCATCGAGGAGCAGGTGGCGGACGCGGTCCTGCGCGCCTTAAGGGCGGAGGGCGGCTCCATCCTGGTGTTCCTGCCGGGGCAGGGCGAGATTCGCCGGGTGGACGCGCTCCTGCGCGAGCGCATCGGCGATCCCGCCGTGGACGTGGCGCCCCTCTACGGCGCCCTCGACCGGGGCGAGCAGGACTTGGCCGTGGGCCCGGCCAGGCCCGGACGCCGCAAGATCGTGCTCGCCACCGCCATCGCCGAAACCTCGCTGACCATCGAGGGCGTGCGGGTGGTGGTCGATTCGGGGCTCGCCCGGGTGCCGGTCTACGAGCCCAGCATCGGCCTCACCCGGCTGGAAACCGTGCGCGTGTCCCGCGCCGCCGCCGACCAGCGCCGGGGCCGCGCGGGCCGGACGGAGCCGGGCATCTGCTATCGCCTCTGGGAGGAGGCCGCGACCGGAGCCCTGGAGGCCTATGCGCGCCCCGAGATCCTCTCGGCCGACCTCGCGCCCCTCCTCCTCGACTGCGCCGCCTGGGGCGTGGCCGATCCCACGGGCCTCGCCTTCCTCGATCCGCCGCCCGCCCCCGCCCTGAAGGAGGCGAGGGGATTGCTCCGGCAGCTGCACGCCCTCGATGAGGGCGGCCGGATCACCGACATCGGCCGCCGGCTGCGCGACCTGCCCCTGCCGCCGCGCCTCGCCCGCATGGTGCTGGCCGCGGGCGAAAGGGGCCAGGCCCGCGATGCGGCCGACGTGGCGGCCGTGCTGGTGGAGCGCGGCCTCGGCGGCGATGGGGTGGATCTCACGGAGCGCGTGGAACGCTTCCGGCGCGACCGCTCCCAACGGGCTGAGAGCATGCGGCGCATGGCCGAGGGCTGGGCCAGGGGCTCGGCCAGAAGCGGTTCCGGCCCAAAGGGGGAGGCGCTTTCCGTCGGCGCGCTCCTGACGCTCGCCTATCCGGACCGCATCGCCCGGGCGCGGGGAAAGACCGGGGAGTATCTCATGGCCAACGGGCGCGGGGCGGCGCTCGAGGCCCATGAGCGGCTGGCACGGGAGCCCTACATGGCCATTGCCGAGGTGACGGGGGCGGCCGCCTCAGCCCGCATCCTGGCGGCGGCTCCGATTTCCCCCGACGAGATCGAGGCCCTTGTGGGGGAGGATATCGAGCAGCGGCACGAGGTCTCCTTCGACCGGGGCGCGCGGGCCCTGCGGGCGCGGGCCTTGCGCCGCTACGGGGCCCTGGTGCTGGGTGAGCGCCCCCTGCCGGTCCCGGCCACGGAGGAGTCCGCCCGGGCGCTCGCCGCCGGCCTCGTTTCCCTCGGCCTCGATGCGCTGCCCTGGTCCAAGGCCCTGGCGCAGTGGCGCGAGCGGGTGATGTTCCTGCGCGGGGCGGAGGGCGACGAATGGCCGGACCTCTCCGACGCCGCCCTGGCCCAAACGGCGGAGGAGTGGCTGGCGCCCCACCTGGTGGGAAAAAGCGGCCTGAACGACATCGGGCCCGAGACCCTGAGCGAGGCCCTGCGGGGCCTCCTGCCCTGGAGCCTCCAGCGGCGTCTCGACCTGGAGGCGCCGACCCACATGGAGGTGCCCACCGGCTCGCAGATCCCCATCGATTACGGGGCCGAGGAGGGGCCCGTTCTGGCCGTGCGGGTGCAGGAGCTGTTCGGGATGGACAGGCACCCCGCCATCGCGGCCGGGCGCGTGCCCCTCATCCTGCACCTTCTCTCCCCGGCGCAGCGCCCGATCCAGATCACCCGCGACCTGCCGGGATTCTGGCGCGGCTCCTGGGCGGCGGTGCGGGCCGACATGCGCGGGCAATATCCCAAGCACCCTTGGCCGGAGGATCCGCTGACCGCGCCGCCGACAAGGCGCGCCAAGCCGCGGGGGGCTTGAGGCGGGGGGCCGTCTCTAAACTCCGCCCGCATCCTTCGAGACGCCGACGCGGCTCCTCTTCAGGATGAGAAGTCTCGTGCAAGACGCCCGTTCAGGTCGATGGGGTATCCCGTTCGTCAGGCGGCCCACCCTCACCCGGCTCGCTGATGCGAGGGACCCTCCTCCACCCGGGAGAGGGGAGCCTTCGCTTCGGCGAAGGATGCGATCAGCCGTTCCGCGGTGGCGCGGTTGAGGGCCATGGGGATGTTGTACACGAGGGCCACGCGCATGAGCGCCTTCACGTCCACGTCGTGCGGGTGAGGCGACAGGGGATCGACGAAGAAGAACAGGGCGTCGATCCTGCCCTCGGCGATCATGGCGCCGATCTGCTGGTCCCCGCCCATGGGCCCGCTCTTCAGGCGGGTGACGGACAGGGACGGGCAGCGCTCCATCACCCGGGCGCCGGTGGTGCCCGTGGCGAAGAGGGCGAAGGGGCGGATCTGGTCCTCGTGCATGGCGGCGAATTCGGCCATGTCGTCCTTCTTGGCGTCGTGAGCCACGAGCGCCAATGACAGCCTGGTCATGGGAGGGTCAACTCAGTTGTTCCAGCGCTCCCGCCACTGCATCTCGCCGGCGAGGCAATTGGCGCGCGGGATGTTCTGAATGCGGTGGAGCAGGGGCTGGTCCGGCATGAGGTTGGCGATTTCGAGCAGGATCTTGGTCTTGATCGCCTCGATGAACTGGTCGCGTTCCCGCACCGGAACCATGAAGGCTCCCTGGCCGCCGATCACGCATTCCTTGTAATAGGCGTCGAGCGCCGCGATGTCGAGATAGCCGGGGCGCTGCAGCATGATGGGCAGGCCGTTGAGGGTGATGCCCTTGGCCAGAGCGTCGTCCCGGGCCTGCTCCACCGTCCGCCCCTGGTTGTTGGGGCCGTCGCCCGAGATGTCGATGACCTGCCGGGTCGCGCTGAGGCCGCTGTCCTCCAGGAGCTTCACGCCGAAATCGATGGCGCCGGAAATGGACGTGCGCTGCGCCCGGCGCAGGGGGGTGGTGGCGATCTTGTCGGCGAAGGCCATCAGGCTCTCGGAATTGTCCAGGATCGTCCAGGGGACGATCACCTTCTGGTCCGGCGCGCCGGCCCATTCCATGTAGGTGACGGCGATCCTGCCCAGCATTCCGCCGCGAATGGCCTCGTGGACCAGGGGGGACCGGAAGGCCTGGGCGAAGCCTTCCCGCTGAAGGGCCTGCTCTTCCGTATCCATGGAGAAGGAGATGTCCACCGCCACAACCAGGGCGAGATCGACCTCCGTCTGGGCCTGTTGCGCCTGGGCCGGCAGGGAGGGCAGAGCCCAGAGCAAGGCGAGGAATCCTGCGGCGAGGGAAGAGAGGCCTGAGCGAACCATCGCTGTCTCCTTGAGGGAGCCGGTCCGGTCAGTGTGCCAGCTTCCTGCGGTAGCGCAAGGTCAACTTGGCAGCGGGCTCTTTGATCCGCCCCGGCCGGAAACAAGATCGAGAGCGGCCCGGAACGCCGCGTCCGCGTCGAAATGGGTGGTGTCGAGGAGGATCGAGTCCGCCGCCGGCTTCAGGGGGGCGGTGCTGCGGTTGATGTCGCGCTCGTCCCGGCGGCGGATGTCGGCCAGGATGGTCTCGTAGGCCACCGTTTCCCCGCGGCCCAGGACTTCCTGGTGGCGGCGGCGCGCCCGCTCCTCCGGGGTGGCGGTGATGAAGAGCTTCACGTCCGCGTGAGGGCAGACCACGGTGCCGATGTCGCGCCCGTCGAGCACGGCTCCGGGAGCCTGGCCCGCGAACCCGCGCTGGAACGCCAGGAGGGCGTCCCGGACCGGCTGGTAGGCGGAGATCACCGAGGCGGCCTCGCCCATCTCGGCGCCGCGCAGGCGGGGGTCGTCCAGGTGGCTCACGTCGAGGGTCAGGGCCACATGGGCGGCCGCCTCCCGGTCCGCCAGGGCGAAGCCCCGGTCCAGGAGCACCCGGGCGACGGCCCGGTAGAGCAGGCCCGTATCGAGATGGGCGAAGCCGAAATGCTCGGCCAGGCGCCTGCCCAGGGTTCCCTTGCCCGACGCGGCGGGGCCATCGATGGCAATGATCATGATCGCCTCAATCGTTGGGGCTCAATCGCGGATGGCCGCGCCGAGCTCCCGCATGAGCGGGATGAAGGCCGGGAAGCTGGTGGCGATCATGGCCCCGTCATCCACCGTCATGGGCTCGGCGGTGGCCAGCCCCATGACCAGGAACGACATGGCGATGCGGTGGTCGAGATGGGTCGCCACGGGCCTGCCGCCGCCCCGGACCCGGCCGCCGGAGCCGTGCACGATGAGGTCGTCGCCCCGGATCTCATGCTCCACCCCGGCCTCGGCAAGGCCCGCCGCAACCGCCGCCAGGCGGTCGGATTCCTTCACCCGCAGCTCATGGAGCCCCTGCATCCGGGTCGTCCCCTCGGCGAAGGAGGCGGCAACGGCAAGGACCGGATATTCGTCGATCATCGAAGGCGCCCGCGCGGCCGGCACCGTCACGCCGGTAAGGCGGCTGTGGCGCACCCGCAGATCCGCCACGGTCTCGCCGCCCTCGTCGCGCTCGTTCAGGCGCTCGATGGCGGCTCCCATCTCGATCAGGGTCGTGATGAGGCCCGTGCGCAGGGGGTTCATCATCACCCCTTCGAGCACCACGTCGGAGCCGGGGGTGATCAGGGCCGCCACCAGGGGAAAGGCGGCGGAGGAGGGGTCCGTGGGCACCACCACCGTGGAGCCGCGCAGCTCGGGCTGGCCCTGGAGGGTGACGGCGCGGCCGTCGGTTCCGTGGGGCGCGACCTCGACGCTCGCCCCGAAGTGGCGCAGCATCCGCTCCGTGTGGTCGCGGGTCGCCTCGCGCTCGATCACGGTGGTGCGGCCGGGGGAGTTGAGGCCCGCCAGCAGGATCGCCGACTTGATCTGGGCCGAGGCGGCGGGGGTCTCGTAGGCGATGGGCAGGGTCTCCCTTGGGCCGCGCAGGGTGAGCGGCACCCGCCCGCCTTCCGCCTCGCTCACCACCGTGACGCCCATGCGGGCGAGCGGGTCGAGGATGCGGCGCATGGGACGCTTGCGGAGCGAGGCGTCGCCGTCGAAGGTGGCGGTGATCGGGTGGCTGCCGGCGACCCCCATCATGAGGCGCGAGCCGGTGCCCGCATTGCCGAAATCGAGGGTGCCGGAGGGCTCCGCCAGCCCGCCGATGCCCACCCCCACGATCCGCCAGCGGCCTGGCGCCTCCCGGGTGATCCTGGCGCCCAGGGCCCGGCAGGCTTCCGCCGTGCGCAGCACGTCGTCCCCTTCCAGCAGGCCCTCGACCCGGGTCTCCCCGATGGACAGGAGCCCGAAGATCATGGCGCGGTGCGAGATGGACTTGTCGCCCGGAACCCGGATGCGTCCCTTCAGGGCCGCCCCGGATCTGCTGGAGACCGGGGACGGCAGGCCATGCGCGTGCGACATTCTCTGTTTTCCTTGAACCTTCCTGTGAGGCGGGCTCCTAACACGGGGTTTTGGCCCCGTCACGCGCAAGCTGGCCCGGGCCCCGCCGTCCCTTGCAATTTCCCATTTGACAAGGCATCCCCTCATGACTAACGGGAGCATCCCACCTAACCACCTTTCGCAACCATCTTTTGCAACCACCTATTGAAGGCAGTCACCCGTGGCCAAACCGGAACTCGGCTTGAAGCGCCAGTGCATGAGCTGCGGCGCGAAATTCTACGACCTGAACAAGGACCCTGCGGTCTGCCCGAAATGCGGCACCCCCTACCAGGCCACCGCCATGAGCCGCGCGGCGGCGCCCGTGGTGGCCCGCGCCGCCGCGCCCGACGAGGACGAGGCCGAGATCGAGGCGGTCGGCCCCGAGATGGTGTCGCTGGACGAGGTCGAGGCGGGCGAGAACGAGAAGGACATTCCCGTCGATGACGACATCGACGTTGCCGACGATGTGGCCGACGACACCTTCCTCGAGGACGAGGAGGAGGGCGACGACGACGTGGCGGATCTGATCGATAGCGATATCGAAGACGACGAAGAGGCTTGAACCCCGGGCCGGACCCGACTATAGAGACGCCGCTGCGACAGGCAGCAGCCGCTGCGGCGCCCCAAACGCCGCAGCTCAATGGGGCCGTAGCTCAGTTGGGAGAGCGCGTGAATGGCATTCACGAGGTCAGCGGTTCGATCCCGCTCGGCTCCACCAATTTCCTCAGGATCCGCCGCCCCAGGGCGGCTTTTTCATGCCTTGGGGCTTCCTTGCCGCCCTTCGTTCGGCCGACAGGGCCGTCATCTTCATTTTTCGGCGGGCCGCCTTAAGCTAAAGCCCATGATGGTCCATCCATGAGAGCGGGAACGATGACGCGCATCCAGACGAACGGCCTCCAGGTCGCACCTGTCCTTCACGACTTCATCCAGGGGGAAGCCCTGGAGGGGACGGGGATTTCGGCCGATGCGTTCTGGAGCGGGCTTGCGGGCCTGATCCGGGACTTCGCCACCCGCGACCGCGAGCTTTTGGCGATCCGCGACAAGATCCAGACCCAGATCGACGATTATCACCGCGCCCGCGGCGGACGGCCCCTCGACCCTGTCGATTACGAGCGCTTCCTGCGTGACATCGGCTATGTTCTGGCCGAGCCGGAGGATTTCGCCGTCAGGACGCAGAACGTGGACGACGAGATCGCCCGAATCGCCGGGCCCCAGCTCGTGGTGCCGGTCTCCAACGCCCGCTATGCGCTCAACGCCGCCAACGCCCGCTGGGGCAGCCTCTACGATGCGCTCTACGGCACGGACGCCATTCCCGAGGAGGAGGGCGCGGCGCGCTCGGGAGCCTACAACAAGGCCCGCGGCGCCAAGGTGGTGGCCCGCGCCCGCGAGGTGCTCGACGGGGCCGCGCCGCTCGCCAAGGGCAGCCACGGGGACGTGGAGGCCTATTCGGTCCAGGGCGACGCCCTGATCGTCAGGCTGCGGGACGGGGGCGAGACGGGCCTTTCCGACCCGGCGCAGTTCGCCGGCTACCAGGGGGATGCGGCCCATCCCTGCGCCGTGCTGCTGCGCCACAACAACCTGCATGTGGAGATCAGGATCGACCGCTCCCATCCCATCGGCGCCGAGGACCCGGCGGGCGTCGCCGATCTGGTGGTCGAAGCGGCGGTGTCCACCATCATGGACCTGGAGGACAGCGTCGCGGCCGTGGACGCGGAGGACAAGGTGCAGGTCTACCGCACCTGGCTCGGCCTCATGCGCGGCGACCTCGTGGAGAGCTTCGAGAAGGGCGGCCGCCATGTCGAGCGCCGCCTCAACCCGGACCGGGTCTACACCGCCCCCGGCGGCGGCGAGCTTCGCCTGCACGGGCGCAGCCTCATGCTGGTGCGCAACGTGGGCCACCACATGTTCACGGATGCGGTGCTGGACGAGGCGGGCCAGGACATCCCTGAGACGATCCTCGACGCCGCCGTCACGGCGCTGATCGCCATCCACGACCTGAAAGGAACGGGCCCGATCCGCAACAGCCGCGCGGGCTCGGTCTATATCGTCAAGCCCAAGATGCACGGCCCCGACGAGGTGGCCTTCGCCAACGATCTCTTCGCCGCCGTGGAGGATATGCTGGGCTTGCCCCGCAACACCCTCAAGATGGGAATCATGGACGAGGAGCGGCGCACCTCCGTCAACCTCAAGGCCTGCATCAGGGCAGCCATCGAGCGCATCGTGTTCATCAACACGGGATTCCTGGACCGCACCGGCGACGAGATCCACACCTCCATGGAGGCCGGTCCCATGATCCGCAAGAACGACATGAAGTCGACCCCGTGGATCAAGGCCTACGAGGACAACAACGTGGATGTGGGAATGCTCTGCGGCCTGCCCGGCAAGGCGCAGATCGGCAAGGGCATGTGGGCGGCTCCCGACAAGATGGCCGACATGATGAGCCAGAAGATCGGGCACCCGCAGGCAGGCGCCACCACCGCCTGGGTGCCGTCCCCCACGGCGGCCGCCCTCCACGCGCTCCACTACCATCAGGTCAACGTGCAGGCCCGCCAGGAGGAATTGAGGAAGCGCCCCCGCGCCAAGCTCTCCGACATCCTGACGATCCCCGTGTCCCAGTCCAACTGGGCCCCCGAGGCGGTGCAGCAGGAGCTCGACAACAACTGTCAGGGCATCCTGGGCTATGTGGTGCGCTGGGTCGACCAGGGCGTGGGCTGCTCCAAGGTGCCGGACATCCACGACGTGGGCCTCATGGAGGACCGGGCGACGCTGCGCATCTCCAGCCAGCACCTGGCCAACTGGCTGCGCCACGGGATCGTCACGCAGGCGCAGGTGATGGAGACCCTGCGCCGCATGGCGCAGGTGGTGGACCGGCAGAACGCGGGCGACCCGCTCTACCGCCCCATGGCTCCGAGCTTCGAAGGCCCCGCCTTCCGGGCCGCCTGCGACCTGATCTTCAAGGGCGCGGAGCAGCCCAACGGCTACACGGAATGGGTCCTGCACGAGCGCCGCCGGGAGGCGAAGGCGGCAGGCGCCGCCGACCGGAGCCAGGAGAGCGGCGTGCGGACGAAATAGTTTCCTCGGGAAAGGATCGGATCGTGAGCGGTGGATCCGGTTCTTCGCACATGGCTGAACATGACGCTTCCCGAAACGGTGGAGCCCTGTCGTTCCGCCCTTGTTGCGCCGGCGCAATTGCGTAATAGACTCACGTCCGCTCGCCTTGGGCGTTTTACTTTCGTCAGGAAACCTTCATGCCGCCTCGCGACAGGAACAGCCTTGAGACCATCGCGGCCTTTGCCGAGGAACTGGCGGATCTGGCGGCTCCCGTGGCGCTTCGCTACTTCCGCCAGACCCTGGTGATCGAGTCGAAGGCGGACGCGTCTCCGGTGACCATTGCCGATCGGGAGATCGAGCTCGCCATGCGCCGGATGATCGGCGAGCGGTTCCCCGAGCACGGCCTCTTCGGCGAGGAGCACGGCCTTGAGCGGGCCGACGCCGATTGCGTCTGGGTGCTCGATCCCATCGACGGGACGAAAAGCTTCATCACCGGCATGCCCACCTTCGGCACCCTCGTGGCCTATCTGGAGGGAGGCGTGCCCAGAGCGGGGGTGGTCGACCATTGCGCCCTGCGGGAGCGCTGGGTGGGACGCGAGGGCGGGCCGACGCTCCGGAACGGCGAGCCGTGCCGCACCAGCAAGCGGACGAACCTGTCCGACGCCATCCTTTACGCCACGACCCCCGACATCTTTTCAGGCTCGGACCGGGACGGCTTCGAGGCGCTGAGCCGGAGGGTCGCCTTGAGGCGCTTCGGCGGCGACTGCTATGCCTACATGCTGCTGGCCAGCGGCCATGTGGATCTCGTGGTCGAGGCGGAACTCCAGCCCTACGACTACCTCGCCCTCGTTCCCGTGGTGCAGGGGGCGGGCGGCGTGATCACCGATTGGGCGGGCGAACCGCTCGGGCTTAAAAGCGACGGCCGGGTCGTGGCCGCCGCGACGCCCGCTCTGCACGCGGCAGCGCTCGAGGCGCTGGCTTGAGATCGGGTTCATCAAGGGTACCTGCCGCCCCCATCCTTCGAGACGCCGCTGACGCGGCTCCTTCAGGATGAGGGCGGAGCCTTGGGCCGGCCTCTGGTGCCCAAGCCTCAGACCTCCTGCGACCCCTGCGCATCCACCACGCCGCCGACCAGGTTGCGGCTCAGCAGGTGTTCCGTGGTGAGGGTGAACCGCAGGGGCTCCAGGGCGGCGGGAAGCGCCGCCATCCACTCCTTGAGCCGCCGCGCCGCCGCCACGGCCTCGTCCCGCTGCACCGCCCGGAAGCGCAACGGGGAACCCGGGCGCAACTGCCCGAAGCGGGCGAGGTCGGCGCTGATGATGGTGGCGATCTTGGGATATCCCCCCGCCGTCTGCCGGTCGCGCATGAGCACGATGGGCTGGCCGTTGCCGGGAACCTGGATATGGCCGTCCACGATCCCGTCCGACACGATGTTGAAGCCCTTGGCATGGGTCAGCGTCGGGCCGGTGAGCTGGAAGCCCATGCGGTCCGCCTGGGGGCTGACGGCGAACTCCGCCTCCAGGAAGGTGCGGATGGTTTCTTCGGAAAAATAATCCTCCTGCGGGCCGAGCATGACCCGGATCGGGCCGGTCTCCTCGGGCGCGTCCACGGTCAGGTGCATGGGCTCGCCGCTTTGCGCCCCGTGGCAGGGGAGGCGATCCCCGGCCTTGAGCGCCGCCCCGTCGAGGCCCCCGAGCCGGGAGCGCTGATGGAACGACAGGCTGCCGAGCTGCGGCGCGACCGCAAAGCCGCCCGCCACCGCCAGATAGGCGAAGGTCCCGGTTCGCGCGTGTCCCACCTGCAGGGCCTGGCCTTCCTTCAGCCAGGCGGAGGTCCGGGGCGGGACAGGCGCTCCGTCGACCGAAAGGGTGCAGCCCGCACCCACGACGGCCACGCGAAGGTCGCCCCCCTCGGGGGTGAAGGCGCCGCCGAGATTCATGAACTCGATGGCGGCGGTGTCCGGCGCGTTGCCCACGAGCGCATTGGCCATGGCGAGCGCGGGCCGATCCATGGCCCCCGAGGGGGAGACGCCGAAGCCCTGATAGCCGAGGCGTCCGCGATCCTGCAGGCTCGTCATGGGGCCGCAGGCCGTGACCACGAGGCTGATCATGGGCGCACCTCCTCGGCCACCGGCTCGCCGGCGCGCGCCGCCTCGTCCAACCCCACCCAACGGGAGGCGTCGATGGGCTCGAACACGATCTCGTCCCCGGCCGCGAAGAGGAAGGCGGGGTCCCGCTCGGGCATGTAGCTGCGCACGGGGGTCTGGCCCAAGAGATGCCAGCCGGCGGGCATCTCCACGGGGGCGATGCCCGCCTGCTGGCCGCCGATCATGATCGACCCCATGGGAACCTTCGCCCGCGGCTGGGTGCGGCGCGAGGTGGCGATCCTCGGGTCGAGTCCGCCGAGATAGGTGAAGCCCGGCAGGAAGCCGATCATGTAGATCCGGTACACCGCGCCCGCATGAATCTCGACTACCTGGCTGGCGGTGAGCCCGTGCTGCGCCGCCACGTCGTCGAGATCGATCCCGAACCTTCCCCCATAGACCACGGGAACGCGCCAGCGCCGGCCCACCGCGCTGCGGGGCTCGAGCGCCTCGCCTTCCTGCACGATCAGCCCGGTGAGCGCGTCATAGTCCATCACGGTGGGGTCGAACTGCACCGTGAGCGAGCGGTAGGTGGGCACGATCTCCAGCAGGCCCGCAGGCGCGCGCCGCCGCAGGATGTCGTCGAGGGCCAGCACCAGGCCGTTGAGATCCGGGTCGATGGCGTCCCCGAACTCGACGGTGACGGCGCTGTCGCCGCAGGGAAGAATCCTCGGTGCTGGCACGATGCTCTCGCTGGATGGCCGGATCATCAGCCATCTCACATCGGGTCCGATCCTTCAACGGCAAGGGCTTCTTGGGAAGGGGCTTCTTGGGGCAGGGCTTCTTGGGCAACGGCGTCTGGCATACGCCTGGCGCAGGGGCGCGGAGGGGATCGCCCCTGCGCCTTTTTGCTAGGCTCACCTCCGCTTCCCGCTTCGTGCTATGGCACGTCCGAATCGATCGAGACTGACCCGGAGAACATTCATGACCTTGAAAACCAGGACCGCCGTCGTCACCGGCTCGACCAGCGGCATCGGCCTCGCCATCGCCCGCGCCATGGCGGGGGAGGGGGCCAACGTGGTCATCAACGGCCTCGGGGATGCGGGCGAGATCGAGAACACGCGCCGGGCCATCGAGGGGGATTTCGGCGTCCGGGCCCTCTATTCGCCGGCCAACATGCTGGAGGCCGGCGAGATCGCCGATATGATCCGCCTCGCCGAGGAGGCCTTCGGCGGCGTCGACATCCTGGTCAACAACGCGGGCATCCAGTTCGTCTCCCCGGTGGAGGATTTTCCGCCTGAGAAATGGAACCAGATCATCGCGGTCAATCTCTCGTCGGCCTTCCACGCCATCCGCGCCGCCGTGCCGGGCATGAAGGCGCGGGGATGGGGGCGCATCATCAACACGGCCTCCGCCCATTCCCTGGTCGCCTCGCCGTTCAAGGCGGCCTATGTGGCGGCCAAGCACGGCGTCGCGGGCCTCACCAAGACGGTGGCGCTCGAGCTGGCCACCCACGGCATCACGGTGAACTGCATCAGCCCCGGCTATGTCTGGACGCCCCTGGTCGAGCGGCAGATCCCCGACACCATGAGGGCCCGCGGCCTCACCAAGGAGCAGGTGATCAACGACGTGATGCTGGAGGCGCAGCCCACCAAGCAGTTCGTGACCGTGGATCAGGTGGCGGCGTTCGCGGTCTTCCTCTGCTCCGAGTCGGCCGCACAGATCACCGGCGCCAACCTGTCCATGGACGGCGGCTGGACGGCGAAGTAGGCCGGGCGCTGCGGTTGATGGCCCATTAAGGCCTGGTTGCTACCTTCCGGGCTCCGCCACGATATGGCGGAGCTTGGGGAGCTGACGTGGAGTGGTTTTCAGGCCTGATCGTCTGGTGGTGCGCCCGGCTCGGGATTTCCGATCCCATGGCGGTGAGCATCGCGCAGGGCTGCGTTGCCGCCATCTTCCTCTTCTACATCGTGTACTTCATCCTGACCGTGGTCTTCGCCCTCGTTCTGCGGGGCTTCAGGTAGGGGCCGCCGAGGGGCTCTTTCCCCACCGCCCCTCGCAACGACCGGCTACCCACCACCAGCCAACGATCCATCCCTTGCGAAAGCGTCCGTGGCCTCGATGAGGTGATGGGCGATGCCGGGCTCGCTCACCGCGTGGCCGGCGTCCGGCACCATGATGAAGCGGGCCTCGGGCCAGGCCTTGTGCAGCTCCCAGGCGGTCTTAGGGGGCGTGGCGATGTCGTAGCGGCCCTGGATGATCACGCCGGGGATGTCCTTCAGACGGTGGGCGTTGCGGATGAGCTGCCCCTCCTCGAAGAAGCCCTCATGAACGAAGTAGTGGTTCTCGATCCGGGCGAAGGCGAGGGCGTAGTGCTCGTCGCCGAACAGGTCGGTGTAGTCCTGGTTCGGCAGGAGGGTGATGGTCTCCCCCTCCCACAGGCTCCAGGCCCGCGCGGCCTGCCGCTGGACGGCGGGGTCGGGATCGGTGAGGCGCCTGCGGTAGGCCGACATCAGGTCGCCGCGCTCCTCGGGCGGGATCGGGGCCAGGAAGCCCTCCCACTTGTCCGGGAACATCCAGGACGCGCCCTCCTGGTAGTACCAGAGCAGCTCCGCCCGGCGCAGGGTGAAGATTCCCCGCAGCACGAGTTCGCTGACGCGCTCCGGGTGCGTCTGGGCATAGGCCAGCGCCAGGGTGCTGCCCCAGGACCCGCCGAAGACCATCCAGCTCTCGACGCCGATCATCTCGCGCAGGCGCTCGATGTCGGCCACCAAATGCCAGGTGGTGTTGGCCTCCAGCTCCGCATAGGGCAGGGAGCGGCCGCAGCCGCGCTGGTCGAAGAGCAGGATCCGGTACTTTTGCGGATCGAACAGCCGGCGCTGCGCCGGGGAGCAGCCCCCGCCCGGCCCGCCATGGAGAAACACCACCAGCTTGCCCCCTGGGTTGCCGCACAATTCCCAATAGACCCGGTGCCCGTCGCCCACGTCGAGCAGACCATGGTCATAGGGTTCGATCTCGGGATAGAGGCTGCGCATGAAGGGGGCTCCGGGACGGGAGCCTACCCATAGCCGCATGGGAGGGTCCTGTCAGCCGTTCGCACGCGAACCGGGCCGGACCTAGGAAGCTCCCCGGCCTGTGATAAGGTTTCGCAAGGGTCCATGGCCGGAAACCGGCCCTCAGGGGAGAAGCAGGGTGTCGATCAGACCGATCCGCGTGATGCTGGCGGCCGCTTTCCTGGGCGCGATGGCGGCGGGCGCCGCCGCCGAGACCCTGCGCATCAGAACCTGGGTGCGGGTTCCGGAGGATATCCTCCGGCAGTTCCGGCGGGAGACGGGGATCGATGTGAGGCTGATGGCCACGGTCGAGGAGCCTTTGACGCCGCGCCCCCGTGGGCGGCCGGGGGTGGATCTCTTCCAGCTGAGCCCCAACGATCCCGCCGGTCCGAAACGGATCGTCGGGGCCTACAAGCCCCTCGACCTGAGCCGGATCAGGACGGATCGCTTCATCCCGTCCCTCTGGGAGGCGACCAGGCGCAAGATGACGTTCGGCGGCAAGGTCTACGGCGTTCCGGCGTATTGGGAAGCCGAAGGCCTGGTGGTGAACGTGGAGGCCGCGCCGAAGCTCGTGGATTATCCGGGCCTGTGCGACCCGGGCCTCGCCGGCCGGACCGCCCTGTCCGACGGCTCTGCGATGCTGGCCGCCTTCGCCTTTTCAGGCGGCATGGACCCCTTCGCAGCCTATGGGGACCCGAGGGCCTATGCGGCGATCATGGACAGGGTCGGCGCGGAACTCGCGCCATGCAAGAGGCTCGTGAAGCGCTTTACGGTGTTGCATGAAATCCCCGACGCCCTGCGTTCCGGCGCCATCGTGGCCGCCATGGTCGGGCAGGAGTTGGGCCTGGGGCTTGCCGCCGAGAACCCCGGCTTCAGGTTCATCGTGCCGAAACTCACCTCGCCGGGCTGGATCCACACCTATGTGATCCCGCGCGGGAGCCGCAAGGACGAGGCGGCCTACCGGTGGATCAACTTCACCATGCGGCCCGAGATCGCCGGACGGATCGCCAGCGCCAGCCTTCTCCCGGCCTCCGGCGGGTTCGACGCCTTCATGGACGGCCGGCTGAAGCGGGTGTTCGCCGAGAGCTTTCCGGACGGGGTCATCGACGGGATCAGATGGTTTCCCGACCGGCCCGAGGGCATCCATGACATCAATGTCAGACTGCTCGACCGCCTGGACGAGATCCGCTAGGCCGCGCCGGTCCGCCCTCTCACCCGCCCCAGGTGCGCTCCAGGACATCGACCCAGTTCTCCCAGCAGAGCTTGCGCAGGGTGGCCTCGTCGTAGCCGTGGCGGCGCATGGCGTCCACGAGGCGCGGCAGGCCGCGCACGTCGCCGATCTCCACCGGGATCGTCGCCCCGTCGAAATCGGAGCCGAGGCCGACGCCGCCGACGCCCACATGCTCGATCAGGTGGTCCATGTGGCGGATGAGCTGCTCCAGGGTGGTGTCGTCGTTGCGCTGCCCGTCGGGACGGATGAACGAGGTGGCGAAGTTCACCCCCACCATGCCGCGGCTCTCGCGGATGGCGTGAAGCTGCCGGTCGGTGAGGTTGCGCGAATGGGGGCAGACCGCATGGGCGTTGGAATGGGTGGCGACCAGGGGCGCGTCCGAGATGCGGGCCACGTCCCAGAATCCCTTCTCGTTGAGGTGCGAGAGGTCGATCATGACGCGCAGGCGGTTGCAGGCCCGCACCAGCTCGCGCCCGCGCTCCGTGAGGCCGGGGCCGATGTCGGGGCCGGACGGGTAGCGGAAGGGCACCCCGTGGCCGAAGATGTTGGGGCGGCTCCACACCGGGCCGATGGAGCGCAGGCCGCTCCCGTGGAGCACGTCGAGCATGTGCAGGTCCGGGTCGATGCCCTCCGCCCCTTCGATGTGCAGGATGGCCGCGAGCCTGCCGTTGTCGATGCAGTGGCGGATGTCGGCGGCCGTGCGGCAGATCTTCACCTCGCCCCCGGAGGCGCGCTCGATGCGGATCAGCAGCGAGGCCATGTGCACGGTGATCTGCTGGCTCGGGGCGAGGTCGAGTTGCGGCGGCAGGGGCACGTCGTAGTGCGAGAGCGTCATGAGCGCGTCCACGTCGATGCCGCCGCTGTCGGACGGAACATAAACGGCGAAGAAGCCGCCCACGAAGCCGCCCTCCCGCATCCGGGGCCAGTCGAGATGGCCGATGTTGTCGCCCTCCAGGAAGGCGCGCTCGGGCTCCGCCCGTCCGCGCATGAGGCGCAGCAGAACGTCGTTATGGCCGTCGAAAACAGGCATGGGGGAGCGGGACATGGGGTCTCGTCAATCGGTTAGGGCAAGGGGCTTCAGCCGGCGAGCGCGGGAGCGGGCTCCCGGGTTCTCGAAAAGCCCTGGCTCGCCTGGATCAGGGATTGGGTATACTCGTTGGAGGCCTGCCCCGACCTCAAGGAGGCGGCGGTGGTTTCCTCGACGCTCTCCCCATGACGCATGACCAGCAGGCGCTCGCACAGATGCGCCACCACCGCCAGATCGTGGCTGACCAGGATGTAGGTGAGGCCGAGCCGGCGGCGCAGGTCGTCGAGGAGGTTGAGGATCTCCGCCTGCACGGAGGCGTCCAGCGCCGAGGTGGGCTCGTCGAGGAGCAGGACCTTCGGGCGCAGGATCAGGGCGCGGGCGATGGCGATGCGCTGGCGCTGGCCGCCCGAGAGCTGGTGCGGATAGCGGAAGCGGAAGGACGGGCCGAGGCCCACCTCCTTGAGACCCGCGAGAATGCGCGCCTCCGCATCCTTCTCGCCGTGGATGGCGATGGGCTCGGACAGGGTCCGGTCGACCGTATGGCGCGGGTGGAGCGAGGCGTAGGGGTCCTGGAATACCATCTGCACCGTGCGGTAGAAGGGTTTTCCCCGCGGCGTCGTGATGGCCTTCCCGTCCACCCGCACCTGCCCGCCGGAAATGGGCGCGAGGCCGCAGATGGCGCGCAGCACCGTGGATTTCCCGGAGCCGGATTCGCCCACCAGCCCGAAGGCCGCGCCGGGCTCCACGTGAAAGGTCACGTTCTTGACCGCATCCACCCGCATGCGGCCCGTTCCGTAGACGACCTGGAGATTGTGAATGTCGAGCATCGGATCCGTCACAAGCCCCAGGGTTAAAGCGCCCAGGCGGGGTCGCGGTTGAGGGTGGGGAGCGGGCGCACGTCGTCCGCCAGGGTGGGCAGGCAGCGCATGAGCCCCTGCGTATAGGGGTGCTTGGCGTCGCGCAGGTTGCGGGCCTCCAGCTCCTCCACCACGCGCCCGGCATACATCACCAGCACCCGGTTGCAGAAGGAGGAGACGAGCTTGAGGTCGTGGGAGATGAAGATGAGGCCCATGCCGCGCTCGGACACCAGCTCGTCGAGGATGCGCAGCACCTCCATGGACACGGTGACGTCCAGCGCCGAGGTGGGCTCGTCAGCGATGAGAAGATCCGGGTCGGTGACCAGCATCATGGCGATCATCGCCCGCTGCCCCATGCCGCCGGACATCTCGTGCGGATAGAGGGAGAACACGCGGGTGGGGTCGCGCATCTTCACCGCCTCCAGCATGGCGAGCGACCGGTCGCGGGCCTCCGCGCGGCTCGCCCTGGCGTGGGCCCGGTAGGCCTCAATGATCTGCTCGCCCACGGTCATCACCGGGTTGAGGGAATATTTCGGGTCCTGCATCACCATGCTGATGCGCCCGCCGCGCAGGGTTCGCAGGGTGCGGCGCGAGGCGGTGAGCAGGTCGATGCCGTCGAAGGCCAGACGCCCCGCCGTGACCTCGCCGGGAGGAGGCGTCAGCCCCAGGATCGCCCGGCCGGTCTGCGACTTGCCGGAGCCGGATTCCCCCACGATGCCGAGCCGCTCGCGGCCGAGCTGGAACGACACGCCGCGCACCGCCTCCACGATGCCGGTGCGCAGGTGGAAGCGCACGCGCAGGTCCTCCACGTCGAGAAGCGGCTTGTTCATTTGGCGGCCTTCGGATCGAGCACGTCGCGCAGGCCGTCGCCGAGCAGGTTGAAGCCGAGGCTCACCACGAAGATGGCGATGCCCGGCATGGCGGCGACCCACCATTGGTCGATGAGGTAGTTGCGCCCCGTGGCCACCATGGCGCCCCATTCGGGCGTGGGCGGCTGCGCGCCGAGGCCGAGGAAGCCTAGGCCGGCGGCGGTCAGGATGATGCCCGCCATGTCCAGGGTCACGCGCACGATGAGCGACGAGAGGCACAGCGGCACCACATGGCCGAGGATGATCCGCGGCGTGGACGCGCCCTGGAGCTTCACCGCCGCGATGTAGTCGCTGTTGCGGATCATCAGGGTCTCGGCGCGGGCGATGCGGGCGTAGGGCGGCCAGGACGTGATGGCGATGGCGATGACGGCGTTCTCGATGCCGGGACCCAGGGCCGCCACGAAGGCCAGCGCCAGGATCAGGCGCGGGAAGGCGAGAAAGATGTCGGTGACGCGCATCAGCACCGTGTCGACCCAGCCGCCGAGATAGCCCGACACCGTGCCGACCAGAAGGCCGATGGGCGTAGCGATGATCGACACCAGCACCACCACGAACAGGGTGATGCGCGAGCCGTAGACGATGCGCGAGAAGATGTCCCGCGCCTGGTCATCGGTGCCGAGCCAGTAGGTCTCGCTCGGGGGCAGGAGGCGCTGGGTGCGCAGGTCGCCGCCGGCGACCGGCGAGTAGGGAGCGATCACGTCGGCGAGCAGCGCCATGAGGATCAGCAGCAGGACGATGCCTAAGCCCAGCACCGCGAGGGGGTTCGACGTGAACGAGCGCCAGCCGAGATAGAAGCGCCCGAGGCGCGCCTGCCAGCGGGAATGGGGCTCCGGCGAGAGCAGCCAGGCCCGCAGGCCGGTGGGTTGGGACAGGACGGGAGCGCCGGCCATCAGCGGGTCCTCGGATCGAGCAGGCGGTAGAGCAGGTCGGACACGAGGTTCAGCAGCACGAAGATGGCTCCGATCACGAGGGTTCCGCCGAGCACCGCGTTCATGTCCGCGTTCTGCAGGGAATTGGTGATGTACTGGCCCAGGCCCGGCCAGGCGAACACGGTCTCGGTGAGCACGGAGCCTTCGAGCAGGTTCGCGTAGGACAGGGCGATCACGGTCACCAGGGGCACGGCCGCGTTGCGAAGCGCATGGCGCCAGATCACGCGCATCTCCGACAGGCCCTTCACCCGGGCGGCGATCACGTATTCCTGCGCCAGCTCGTTGAGCATGAAGGAGCGGGTCATGCGGCTGATATAGGCGAGCGAGAAATAGCCCAGCAGGCAGGCGGGCAGGATGATGTGCGACACCGCATCCCAGAACGCGTCCCACTGGCCCTGCATGGCGGTGTCGAGGAGCACGATGTTGGTGACGGGGGTGTAGAGGTAGGAATAGGTCACGTCGATGCGGCCCGGTCCCGCCACCCAGCCGAGCTTGGCGTAGAAGAGCAGCAGGCCCATGAGGCCGAGCCAGAAGATGGGGATGGAATAGCCCGCAAGGCCGAGAAACCGCACGATCTGGTCGATGAGGCTGCCGCGCCTCACGGCGGCGAGCACGCCGAGGGGGATGCCGATGATCGTGCCGATCAGGGTGCCGAGCGTGGCGAGCTCGAAGGTGGCCGGAAACGTGTTGGCAATGTCCGTCATCACCGGGTTGGTGGTGAGCACCGAATTGCCGAAATCGCCCGTGGCCGCCTTCTTCACGTAGATGAGGAACTGCTCGATCAGGGGCCTGTCGAGGCCGAGTTCCTGGCGGGCGCGCTCGTAGACCTGGGGAGGAGCCCGGTCGCCCACGATGGCGATGACAGGATCGATGGGGACGACGCGGCCGATGAAGAAGGTGACCGCGACCAGCCCCAGCAGGGTGGTCGCCAGCACGAGGACGAACCGGGCGATGTTGTTGAGGGATGAGCGGAGGGCGTGTCGCCCTCCGCTCGCGTTCATCGTTGCAGAGGCCATCGAAGGGCTAGTTCTTCTTGGCTTGCGCCACGCTGTTCATGTCGAAGGACGGGCCGATCACCACCCCTTCGACGTTCTTGCGCAGGGCCATCACCTCGATCTGCTGGAGGAACGTCACGAAGGGACCGTCCTTCAGGACGGCTTCCTGCAACTCCTTGTACATCTGGGCGCGCTTCTCGGGATCGCGCTCCATCACGGCGGCGCGGGTCTTGGCGGTCAGCGGTCCCGGATCCCAGGCGTTGCGCCATGCGAGCGGCTTGGCCTTGGCGTTGTCCGAGTTGTCGTCGTTCGCCGCGAAGGTGTCGGCGTTGGTGTTCGGATCCTGATAATCCGCGCCCCAGCTGCCGATGTAGATGTCATGCTGGCGGGCGCGGTACTTGGTCAGAACCTGCTTGCTGTCCCCCGGGATGATCTCAAGCTTCACGCCGGCCTGGGCGAAGGTGGACTGCATGGCCTGGGCGATGCCCGTGATCTCGGGAGTGGAGCGGGTGTCCATGGTGACGGTGAAGCCGTCCTTCAGGCCCGCCTTGGCCAGGAGGTCCTTCGCCTTGGCCACGTCGAGCTTGTAGGGATTGTCGTTGATGGCGCCCAGGAAGCCCTTGGGCAGGAAGGCCTGATGGACCTCGCCCTTGTTCTTCATGATCGTGTCGGCGATGGCCGAGTAGTCCACGAGCCATTTCAGGGCCTCGCGAACCTCGGGCTTGGCGAGGTTCGGGTTCTTCTGGTTGAGGCCGAGATAATAGACCGTTCCCTTGGGACCGCTCTGGATCTTCATCTCCGGGTTCTTGGCCAGCGCGTTCAGCTCCTCGGGATTGAGGCTGCGGGCCACGTCGATGTCGCCCTTCTCGAGCAGGAGGCGCTGGGTCGCCGTCTCCTTGATGTGGCGGTAGATCACCCGGGCCAGCGGCGTCTTCTTGTCGTAGTTCGGGTTGCGCTCCAGGACGAGGACCTCGTTCGCCTTCCAGTCGCGGATCGTGAAGGGGCCGGAGCCGGCGTACTTGGTCTTGAGCCAGCCATAGCCCATGTCGCCGTCCTTCTCGTTCTGCATCACGAGCTTCTTGTCGACGACGGAGGCGACGGTGGAGGTCAGGCAATAGAGGACGAAGCTCGGCGCATAGGCCTTGTCGAGCTCCATGGTGAGCTCGAAGGGGCCGGTCTGCTTGATCTTGTCCTTCACGTTGTCCTTGGTGAAGCCGAACTGGCCGAGGATGAAGGCCGGGGACTTGTCGAGGATGACGGCGCGCTGGAACGAGAACACCACGTCCTCAGCGGTGATCGGGTTGCCGGAGGCGAACTTCTTGTTCTGGCGGATCTTGAAGGTGAAGGTCTTGCCGTCCGGGGAGACGGTCCAGGACTCGGCGACCTCGCCATAGATCTTGGAGACGTCCTTGGGATCGTAGTTGATCAGGCGCTCATAGGTATTGCCGGCGATCTCGGAGGAGCTGAACTCGAAGATCTCGGCCGGGTCGAGGGAGATGATGTCGTCGCTCTGCCAGGCCTGGACGAGGGTGTCCGGGGGCGTGGCGGCCTGGACCGCGGCGAAGGAGGTCGCCATGGTGGTCACCAAGGCGGCAGACAGGAGGAATTTCGAAAATCGCTTCATTGGCCATTCCCTTGCGGCGCTGGCAGCGCCTGTTGTGCGCGAGTATGAATGCAAATCACACAAGCGCTGTCGAGTCTAGCAACTGGTTTCAAACTGGCAAACATGCCCGGGATGGTGAATGCCGGGGGCGGGGCCGGCTTGGCCGGGAGGGCGGGTCACCACTCCGGCCTCATCCTGAGAGTCTGGCCGATCAAGCGCAGGCAGCCCTCCCCCCAACCCTCTCAGGCAAGCCTGAGAGGGGCTTCCCCTTGCGCAAGTCGGGTAAGCGTGGCGCGACCTGCTCTCCTCCCTCTTGTGGGGAGGAGGTGGAGGTGGGGGTGTATGCGCTAGAGCCTGATAGGCTATCGCTCACACCCCCACCCTGGCCCTCCCCACAAGGGGGAGGGAAAAG